>Ga0070734_10004330_pt1 | contig 13606 bp, 7 predicted proteins | sample Coa_R1_8_FD_66444 | JGI IMG/M metagenome (GOLD analysis project Ga0070734, IMG submission 66444) | Surface soil microbial communities from Centralia Pennsylvania, which are recovering from an underground coalmine fire - Coalmine... | ecosystem: Environmental > Terrestrial > Soil > Unclassified ...
AAAAAACTCGACCATCCCGGCGTGGTCAAAGTCCTGAATGATGAAGAGCGTAGCCGCCGCTACATGGTGCTCGAATGGGTGGACGGCCGTCTGCTCCGCCAGATTCTGAACGAACAAAAAAAGTTTCCGCCCGAGCGCGCCATCAAGATCACCCTCGGCCTTTGCGACGCCCTCGACTATATCCACAGCCACGGCGTCGTGCATCGCGACCTCAAGCCCGAAAACATCATGATCGGGCCGGACGATCAGGTGAAGCTCATCGACTTCGGCATCGCCGCGAACGCCGGATCGCGCCGCCTGACCTTCGCCAAGCTCACCGAAGCCATGGGCACGCCCGATTACATCTCTCCCGAACAGGTAAAGGGCAAGCGCGGCGACGCCCGCAGCGACGTGTACTCCCTGGGCATCATGTTTTACGAAATGCTGACCGGCAAGGTTCCCTTCACCGGTCCCAATCCTTTCGTCATCATGAACGAGCGGCTGCTCAATCATCCCATTCCGCCGCGCGAAGTGAATCCGGAGATTTCACCGCAACTGCAGGAGATCATCTACCGCTCCCTCGAGCGCGACCCCAACAAGCGCTATCCCAACACGCACGAATTCGCCCTCGACCTAGCCCACCCGGAAAAAGTCGGTATCGCCGATCGCACCGAGCTCAGGGACTGGAAACAGAAGCGCTCGCCCGTCCTCCGCCGCGTCCTGTTCTATGTCATGCTGTTCCTGATTCCTGTCGTAATCTTCGGTCTGATGCTGTATCTGGCCAACCGAAAATAGCGGCTCGTCTCTACGCCCCGCGGTGTCATCCCGAACCCGGCCGCCCGGTTTTGGCGGAACGGGGGTGAGGGATCTGCTGTTTGCCTTCCAACAGCGCACGATCCACGGATGCTTGCAGCCATATCGAGTCGCAGCGTTCTGCGGCGCAGTGTCAACAGTCGTCTTCACGGCCGCCAATGCCACGTTCGCAGTCAAACCTGTATACTGAAAATTTCAATCCGGCGCCTTTTTCGGGAGAGCGCCCCACCTCATGCGAATCGACGAATTCAACCAAAGGCTGCGCGAGTCGGTCCTCGTCGCGGACGGCGCCATGGGTTCTCTGCTCTACGAAACCGTCGGGCCGCAGCGCTGCGTCGACGAAATGAACGCCACGCGCGCCGAGGAAGTCTTCCGCGTTCACATGGCCTACCTCGAAGCCGGCGCGCACATCATCGAGACGAATACCTTCGGCGCGAACCGCAACAAGCTCAGCGCCTTCGGCCTCGAGGAGCGCGTCACCGAGCTGAACCATCGCGGCGTGAAAATCGCCCGCGAGGCGCGTGAAGCCGCCCAGCACGAAGTCCTGATCGCAGGCTCCATCGGCCCGCCGGGCGCCTTCCGCGACCCGCGCGAGGCCGCCCCCGAAAATCTCAGAAACATTTTCCGCGAACAGGCCGAAGCCCTTGAAGAGCGCGGCGTCGATTTCTTCGTCCTCGAAACTTTCGGCAACCCCGCCGAATTGCTGGCGGCCATCGAAGCGATTCGCTCCTTCTCCCAGCTACCCATCGTCGCGGAAATGACCTACTCCGAGGAGGGCAGCTCCTTCAGCGGCGCCCGCCCGAAGGATGCATGGGCGCTGCTCCACAAAAAAGGTGTGCAGGCGATCGGCGCAAACTGTTCCGTCGGCCCGCAGGACCATTTGCGCATCCTGCAAGAACTGGCCGCGGCCGCGGATTCGTTTCCGATGACGGCCATGCCCAACGTCGGCTTCCCGCAGCGCGCCGGCGACCGCGTGATCTACCCGAAGTCCTCGCCTGAGTATTTCGACCTCTTCGCACGAGAAGCGGCGCAACTAGGCGCGCGGATTTTGGGCGGATGCTGCGGCACGAGCCCCGATCACATTCGCGCCATGGTACGCGCGGTCGCGGGACTGCGCCCCGCGACTGGCGCCCGCTCGGTCACCGTGGCCGAATCCGCGCCGGAGATTCGCCCCGCGGCCGCCCGCGAGCCCGAAAGCTCTCTCTGGAAAAAAATCCAGGCCGGAAAATTCGTGGTCTCGGTTGAGATCGATCCGCCCAAAGGCACCTCGATCGACCGTGTCCTTGAGCAAGTCCAAAACGTGATGGCCTCGAAAAAAGTAGACGCCATCGACGTCAACAGCGGCCCCCTCGCGCGCGTGGGCATGGACGCGCTTTCGCTTTCGGGAGCGCTCGAAGCCCGCGGCATCGAAACGATCCCCCACCTCACCACGCGCGATGCCAACCTGATCGGCCTGCAAGCCATGCTGCTAGGCGCCTGGACCATTGGCGGCGTGCGCAACGTCCTCGCGGTTACGGGCGATCCACCTTCGCTCGGCAGCTCGCCCGGCTCCATGGGCGTTTACGAAGTCGACTCCATCGGCCTCGTGAAGGTGCTGGCGCGGCTGAATCAGGGATTGGACTGGGGCGGGAAAAATCTGGGAGGCGCGACGAATTTCACGATTGGCGTGGCGGTGAATCCTCTGGCGGAGGACCTCGACGAAGAGTTGCGCCGTTTCGAGTTAAAAGTCGAGGCCGGCGCGCACTTCGCCATGACGCAGCCGATCTTCGATCCGGATCACTGGGAACAGTTCCTGAAGCGCATGGGAGGAAAATCGCCGGTCCCGGTGCTGGTGGGTTTGTGGCCGCTCAGCAGCTACAAGCAAGCGCTGCGCCTGCACAACGAAGTGCCCGGAATCGTGATCCCGGAGCCGCTGCTGAAACAACTCGAAGCCGCAGGAAGCGCCGCCCGCGAACACGGCTTCGCCCTAGGGCGCACCCTCCTCGGCTGGGCAAGAACCGCGCGCTCCTCAGGCATAGCCGGCGCCTACCTGATCCCGCCCTTCAAGCGCTACGAAGAAATTTTGGACCTCTTCCAGTAGGACAGGCTTGCAGCCTGTCGCCTTTCGCAAGAAGCGCAAGCGAAACCGAACCGCCAGAACAACCGAACCGCGATCACAAACACCCGTTAAGGCGTTAAGAAAAGAACGGGCAAAGAAACTCGAAAATTTCTCCCAAACCCACTTCAAGCCTTCGGAATGGCGTCAGCCTCGCCTGCCGGACAGGGTGGGACGCTTCCGGATCGGAGGTGAGTCCTTGAGAAGAACTGCGACAGGCTGCAGGCCTGTCCTACCTCGGCGCAGCCGCCGCGCTAACAGGCGCGGTTCCCGCCGCCCCAGCGGCCTCGGGCGCTTTCGGAATAATGATCCACGCAAGAACGTAAGCCAGCCCGCCACCCACCAAACCGCCGGGCACCACCGACAACGCCACCCAGATCAGCCTGACGATCGTGGCATCCACATCCAGGTATTCCGCGAGCCCGCCGCACACCCCCGCCAGCTTCTTGTTCCTGGCTGAGAGCATTAGCCGCTTGTGCGAAGTCCTCTCCCGCTGTTGCGCCCCGCACGCGGAACAAAAATTCGACGAATCCCCAATTTCCTTGCCGCAACCGATGCAGTACATCGTTCACCTCCAACGAAAGCGCGCCCAAACGCCGCGCAGCGCGCAGTCGCGCATATTTTAGCCCGGGCTCGGTTCCGGCGCGACTATCATTGATACGCACCCGCCCTGCTTTTTATTTCAAACGACCTGCCTCCCAGGCGATTTTGTAGCGCCCGGCTGCTCCTTCAGAAGTCGCCACGCTTCTTCCTCCGCTTCTTCCTCCGCTTCTTCCTCCGCTTCTTCTGCCTGTTCTTCCGCTTCTTCCGCCTTTTCCGTCCTTCTTCCGCCCCCCCCTCCATTGTCATCCCGAACCCGTTCGCGTCTTCGCCAACGGTGTGAGGGACCTGCTGTTCATTCTGGGGGGCGCGAGCGTGAAGTATACCCGCGCCTCCACTGCATGTGCGCGGCTCGGGAAATTGATGCGTGTGGAGCTGCTAAACCTTCGGACCGAAGCCGTTTCCATTCGTGCGGCGCGGCTCCATCCCAAGTCCTTCTCGGGTTTCCGGGGGGAGCAACGGAGAAAAGTGCCCGCCTTCAGTTTTCGCGGACTGCGTGAGCTTCGCCATCACTTGATCGGCGAAGCTCTCCACACTAAACTTGGATGGCATCGACGATCGCGGTTCTCTTCGGGCCGGCTCGATAATCTCCAGAATCTTCTTTTGAAGCTGCGCGCCAATAGCGTTGGCGTCGGCCGACGCGTCCACGATTTCAAACTTGTACTCCGCGGCCAACCGGTCGAACTCCTCGAGCAGCGCCGCCTGATAATTGCAAAATCCCTCGTAAATATCCTGGCCGGGAAACAGATCCATTCCTGATTCCCAGTAGTCAAACCCGCGCGAGAACACGACCCGCGGCAGCAGTTGATCGATCCCGATGCGCAGGTAAAACACCGCATCCGGCCGAAGAGCCACGCTATAGATGCTGCGAATCCACGCCGCGTCCATGCCCCGAACCATCGCGCGCGCCATCAGCGAATAAATGTACCGGTCCGTGAGCACGATGAACCCGGCGCGCAGCGCGGGCACAATCTCCTTCTCCAGTCGGTCAATAAAATCCGTGGCGTAAAAGAGGCTCTGCGTCACGCGCCCCAAATTGTTGTGTTCCTTAGCACGACGGATACCCTCGCCCGCCAGGCGCGACCGCGTCATCCCCGTATCCAGCACGGCATGACCCAACTCCTCGAGCCACGGCTTCAGCAGGTCGATCTGCGTCGTGCGCCCGGCGCCGTCCGTGCCTTCGATCACGATGAGCTTGCCCGGAAGGTCCGTCAGCCGCATGCCGGGCAACTGCTTGCCGTAGGTTTGCCTCATGGCTGTATCCTCAGCTCCTTCGCGCTTTCAAGGTGCTCCTGCACCATCCGACGCACCTGCGACTGCTGCGCTTCCACCGGCATCGTTGCGTCGATCACGGTCAGGCCGAACTCCGGAATCATCTTGTCGTACTCCTCGAGAATCCTGCCTTGAAACAGCCGAAAGCTGTCTTCCGCGTCCCCGGTCAGCCCCAGATCGAGGCCAGCCTCGTAATACTTGAAACCGTCGCGCGCGCCCACCAGGCGGCTGATCGCGGTCTCCAACGGAACTCGAAAATAAAACACGGCGGTCGGCTTCACCGCGAACCCGTACAGATCGCGCACCCACTCACCGTCCATGCCGCGCGCCACGTCGCGCGCGAACGCGGTGTAGATGTACCGGTCGCACAGCACGATCGCGCCGGCCTTCAGGAACGGCAAGATGCTGTGCTCGGTGCGGTCCGCAAAATCCGTGGCGTGAATCAGCGAAAACGTTGCCGGCGTCAGCAGCTTCTTTTTCTTCCCCAGCTTGGTCGTGTCCTTTACCAGCGGCGAGGAATTCCATTCGCTGAACACCACGCCGTATCCCTTGGCGTCCAGCGACTTGTGCAAGAGGCTCAGCTGCGTGGATTTTCCCGAGCCGTCGATTCCCTCCACGACGAACAGCCTCCCCGGGAGTTTGTGCTGGCCGTAACGCTGAACCGACGAAACGGATGGTTTGAGGGGATAAGAAATCTCGTAAGGTCCGATCTGAATACTGGAGGTGATCCCCATGCGCCTGCTTCTGCCGGGCCTCGCGCGTTCACGCTTGCCCACGCACGCGCCCAGCCGGATGCTCTGCTCGAATTGCTGCGCAAACCCCTGGCAGCGACCCTACAATCCGACACGCCCACGGAATTTTCAGCAGGAAACATCAAACCCTGTATCGAAGTGTGAAACGAAAGTAGGACAGGCTTCCAGCCTGTCGCTTTCCATCAAATCTCCGAAACTTCTCACCGCGGCAGGTGCACGCCCAATCGGCGTACCCAGGTTCGCGGACGACCTCGACTTCGAACGCGGTTTTCGCTCGAACTCTGACCACTTTCTCCGCATGAGGTCGCCTCCGTTTCAAGCCTCTCTCGACCACTGAGATGTACCAAAAGTACTCAATTTCCCGCTCTCGACACTTCCGTAAGCCATTAAATAGAAGGCACTTAACAACAGATAATCGGAAATCCGCATTTCCACTTCATTTCCACAGATCACGTGCCGTGCGGCCCTAGACCTCCCCCGGACCTTAGGGTAGGATAAAGGCATTCCATCGAAGAGGAAAATGAGAGGGTTTGATCATGACGAGCCAAACAGAGCGGCCAACTTTTCGCGGCGTAATTTGCCTGCACTGCCAAGCGCCGATTCCGGTCCCCGCGATTGTGGCCAACCTGGCAGCGAGTTCCGGAATCGAGGAAGTCGAGGTGTTGCAGCGGAAATCCCAGGTTTTCAACCTGCGTTGCCCCTGCTGCCTGAAGGAAAAACCCTACAGAACGCGCGAGATCGTCAACTTTGAAGGAAAACCCGAGGCCTCGATCTTCTTCCCCGAGAGGCCGACCCCAACCCGCTGGTTCACCCAGGACGGCATGACCCGAACTGCCAAAGCTTAGCTGCTCCAGCCAACCGATTAGACTCACCTGCCATTGTCATCGGGAACCCGGTCGCCCAAAATTAATCGAACGGAGGTGAGGAATCTGCTGTTGATTTTGCGGCGCGTGTCTCTCGAGCCACGTCCGCAACGACTCTCCCTGCCCCCCGCTTTTCTCCGTGAGCTCTGCGTTTGATCTTTTGAATTCCCGCGCGGCCAAGCAACGCGCCTAACACATAGAAAATCCGGAGAAATGCGGAGAGCCACGGATAAGCCGCGCGGCTAATCCCGAATCGCCCTTTCGATTCGCGGATCAGGCACGAGCCACAGGATCGCCACCAGCACGTAAACCGCGCAAGCCACCTTCGCCTCCACGAACGATAGCGGGATCGCGGCGATGTACAGCACCAGGCTCGCCGCCCCTTTCCAGTCGCTCCCGATCGATCGCGCCAGCAGCGAATCCCCGCCGTGGTGCTTGATCAAGGCCTTCGTCAAAATAAAATAAGAAATCCCCGCACACAGCAGCATCACCCCGTACACCGCAACCGGCACCGGCGCATAATTCGTCTGGCCCAGCCACGCCGTGGTGAACGGCACCAGCGAGAGCCAGAACAAGAGCACCAGGTTGGCCCACAGAATCCCGCCCGTTACGTGCTCCGCTGCGTGCAGCAGGTGATGATGATTGTTCCAGTAGATCCCGATGTAGACGAAGCTAAGCACGTAACTCGAAAAAACCGGAATCACCGGCCCCAAAGCGTGCCAATCCGCCCCCGAAGGCGCTCTCATATCCAGCACCGTCAGCGTGATGATCACCGCAAAAACCCCGTCGCTGAACGCCTCAAGCCGGCCTGTCGTCATCTTGCTCATCGTCGCCGCGCCGCGTGCACCCAAAAACGACGCCATCATACCCGAACGTTCGTCCTTTCAGGACGCCGCCCGGCGGAATGCGCGCGCGTTTATCTTGCGACTTGAGACCAGGCCTGGCTCCAAGGCCACGGTACAGCTCGAGCGTCACGGCTATTCGCCGGGGCCCGGGAACATCGTGCTGATCGAAACCGAAACCTCAACCGGGATCGCCGCACTCTTTTGCGGATTCGGACGAACTACTCCTCCACCTGAAACCGCACCGGCTCCACCGTCGCATGCGCCTCCGGATTGTAGTAGTCGTACAGCGTGGAAGGCACAGTCAGCGCTTTCATGCCGAAACGCGGCTTGAACGTGAAGTGCAGCTTTGTTCCGCCCGCTTGCGGCCACAGATAGAGCACCACGCGATCGGGCAGAACGTCATAGTGGTTGATTTCCCATCCCGATGCTGCCGCCGCGATTTCGAGCGAGTTGCGGTCCACTTCGGCGCCCGGCGGCAGCCCGATCTCTGCGAGCAGCATGCCGTATCCTCGGAAACCGACGCGCTCGGCATCGACATCGCAGCGGACTTCCTGGCCGGTCTTCACGGACTGTTTGTCGTACTGCACGCGCAACTGGAGCGCCTCGGAAGATTTCTCCTGCTGCTGAAGCGCTTCCGCATTCCCGCTGTGGGTCCACGGCACGTAATAATCGGTCAGAAGCTGCATGGAAGCCCGGGCCACGCCCGCGCCGCGCCGGATCTCCACGCGATGGTCTCCCGCCGTGACATATTTGGACAGGTCTGCCAGCACCGGCGTAGCAATTTCATCCGGGCCGGGCAAATCCAGCACCAAATATTGGCGACCATCGACCAGAATGGATGCCGCGGAAGAAGATTTCCCCAAGGATCCCTGGCCGGAACCGGCAGGCGACGTAAGCGAGGAAAGCGCGCTCAGGACATTGACGGTAGCCTGCGTCGAGTACCAGATTCCGAAGCGGTCCTGATTTCGCAACAGGAACAGCAATCCTCGAGAAATCAGCGCAGCATCCGCGCCATTCGGCGCCGCCGCATCCTGAAGCGCCTGAACGGCGAGCGCCGTGGTTTCGATTCGACCGGCCAGGCCCCATCCATAAAACGGAGTATTTGTTTCGAGCGACCAGTAACTCGTGTCTGCCTCGCGGTGCTCGAGAGCGCGCAAGCGAACGAGAGCTGCCTGGGCCCTCGCCTGTTCTCCGGCGGCGCGCGCCGCGAGCGCATACGATGCAATCAAATACGGCTCGTCGTTCGCGTTGACCTGTGACTCGAGGTAGGGAAACGCGCGCCCCATCACAGCGGCAATATCCCTCGAAAGTTGAGCATTCTCCGCTGCATCCGGCGAGTCAACTTTGATGCCCGCGATCACGCGCGCTACATACGCGGTAAAAATCGCGGTCCTGCGCGCATTCTCCTTGCCCTCCCAGTCCTTTGCGATCCAGCGCCCGTCGCTCTGGGAATCCTGCAGCAGCCACTTCAGGTCCGCCGTCACGTAGGTGTCGTCGACATCGACAAATTCGCGGGCCTCGCTCAAAAATTTCAATCCGTATGCGGTCAGGGCCACATCCGGGACGCCCCGGCCCCAATACGTGATTCCCCCTCCCGGGGCGTGATACGTGAGCAAGCGGTTGTATCCCAGCTCGACGTAGTGCTTCGCGCGCGCGACAAGCGCGGGAGGCGCCGCGCCGTTCCGATTCTTCGCCAATTGCAGCAGCAAAAGACTTGGATACGCGGACGAAATCGTCTGCTCTCCGCAGCCGTAAGGCCGCTCCAGAATCGCCTCGATGCTTTCAAGAACGTGCGCATTCAAATTGGGATAAATCTTCAGCGTCTCGACGAGGCTGCCGGGAATCGCCTCGCCCGGAACGCGGATGTCGACCTCTCCGTCGGCGCCGAAGACCTGACTCGCCGTGTCGGTGCGCTCCTCGCCGTCGGGCCGCACGGTCAGCGTCCGCTCGATGGCATCGGCGGCGTCCGCTCCGGCCGCGGTGATTCGCTGTTTTCCGTCCTTTACCGCTGCGGTTGCGCGGAATTTAAAGATTTTACGAGTATTGTCGCGCGCGGCGACCTTCGCTTTCATCGAAACCGGGCCCAGCGGCGTGTACCAGCCCTCCGGCTTCATCTCGGCGGTGAGTTGCAGGCTGCGATCCATATAGTTTCGCAGCACCACCGGATAATCGATCTCATCCCCCGCGGTCAAAAACTTCGGCGGATCGTGCTCCACGAAAAACGGCTGGAACGCACGAATCTCCTTTTCGACCATGCCGACCCGCCCATCCTCGGTGGACGCGACCGCCGAAAGCTTCCACGTCGTGATGTTGTCGGCTAGTGGAAAGTTAATCCGTGCGTGGCCGCTCTTATCCGTAATCAGCTCCGGCTGCCAATACAGCGTCTCCGGAAAGTATTCGCGCAACCGTGGCGTCATCACCGGCCGCGGGTGCGTGGTCGCTCCCGCCGCCTCCCTCCCGTTGAGAGCGAACGAGGCCGTTGCGGTTTCGACTTCCGGTACAGCCTCAGTCACCGTCACGCTTTGATTCAGCTCCCCCGGACTGAGCACCACATCGAGCTTGGTCACCGTCGAAGAGCGCACCGGCACGCTGGTGATCGTGCTTTGGCGAAAGCCCCGCGAACTAGCCCGCACGAGATAATCACCCGCCGGAAGATTGGCCAGTGTGTACGCCCCGCCGTCGTCGGCCTTCGCCTCAAATGATTGCCCGGTGGAGTCGTTCACAGCCGTAAGCTGCGCTCCCTGAATCACGCCTCCCGATTGGTCGGTCACGGTTCCCGAGATCGCGCCCGTTGCGCCCGAAAGCACCTGCGCGCCGGGCAGCGCCTTCGCTTTTCGATCCTGCGCGCTTTGTTCGAAGATCGCCCGCGAAAAAGTGGCCGCCAAAAAATCATCGGGCGTGCCTTCGATTCCGTCCGGCCCGGCGCTGCGGATATCGACGTAACGCATAATGCGCGTCACGGGCATGAGTTCGAGATGCTGCGCCGCGCGTGCCACGTGATCGTCATAGGTCTCGTACTCGATTCGATCCGCGTACATCGCTCCTTCGCGGAAGGTCGCGTAGTAAGGATGGCCCCAGGGGTCGCGCAAGTCTTTCAAGGAAACTTTCGAGCCCTGCAGGCAGCTTATCAGTTCATCGAGCGCCTGCGGAAATACCTGGTGGTCCTGGAAGCATTTGTTCAGGGCAGCGTCCATCTGCGCCAACGTGCCCGAGAAATAGTCGATGTTGATCGAAGCAAGTGAGAAATCAACGTCCAAGTAACGGGAAGCTTTGGGCGGCCCCGAGCTGATGACGTCTATCGTGAATTGCGTCTGGCGGATTCGAAATTCGTAGCTGTAGGCGCGGCCCCACGGGTCCTTCAGAGCATCCAGATCAATCCCGGCGCGCGCGAGTTCCGCCTTCAGGGTGGGCAAATCGCGAATGTACCCACCCGCGCGGGCGTGAAATTCGTCGACCGCTTTCCGGATGGCCTGCGCGTACGGCGCGAAATAGGGGTGTTTCAGCTCCAGGGCCACAAAGTCGTCCTCCGTGTCGAACCTCTTGTCCGGACCGGCGCTGACGAATTCCAGCGTATCCATCTCGCGTTTCACGCCAAAACGCGCCCGGTAGGGATTGCCCCAGGGATCGAGAATTCCGTCCAGGCGAATTCCGGAGGGGTTAAGTTCAGCGGCCAGCTCCGCGTCGGTCTTCGGATAGGCGCGCTTCTCTGCATACGCGCGGTCAAGAACCGCTCGAAGCGGCTCGAGGACCGGATTGATCTCACCGGCAAAGATTGTTTTCAAATTGTCTTCGGCGAGCTTGCTTCCGAAATGATTGGGATACGCGGGATACATCTGCACCAGCGCATCCGCCACGACTTCCAAACCGTCCGGAATGGGTTTCGAGAGGTCGAGCTTGTCGAGGTCGCGGAGGCGAATGCCGTTCAGTTCATCGCTGCCGCGCCAACCTTCATTAAACTGAAAGAACCCGCTCGGGCCCGAAAAATCTCTGTCGGTCCGAGCGCGTTCTTCGACGGCTTTGTCAATGACCACCAGGCCCAAATCGCTCACCGTTTCGTTTCCGTCCGCGCTGCTGACCCGAACGGTCGCGGACGCTTCTTCGCTGGGCCGGTACGTCGCCTTCGACGGGTGCACTTCAATGCTTAAGTCATTCTGCTTCGGAAAATAGACTGACCGGTTGCCCAACAGATTTTCTCTGTCGTTGTCGGGCACGCGGCCCATTCCAAACGCCACGATGCTCACCCGGTTCTGAAACGCTTTATTGGGAGGGAAAGTAATGCTGGCGTGGCCATTCCTTACGCGGACGACTCGCGAAGCGATCGTTTGGAACTCGTGTTGTGCCTCAACCACCACGGTCGTGTTCGGCACGCTGGAGAAAATTTCGATATCAATGGGCTCATTCAACGCGTACAAGGTTTTGTTCGTCTCTACGCGCAGCCCGGGAATATGGCTGCCCCAATTCGATTCGGCATGCGTTCCGATCGCGCCTTGGCGGTCTTTCGCGCGAAACGTCAAGTATCCTTGGCCCGTGCTTGCCTGAGTGGGGACGCTCAGTCCGGCAATCTTGGCCACGCCGTATCGGTTAGTGCGAATTCTTCGCAAGAATTGACGTATCGACGAGCTGCTCGAATTGCCGGCCGGTTCATCCTCCGTCCAGCCGATCTCGACCTCGCACTGCGCCGGTGTGCCATCCGCATAGTCAGTCGAAACAAAGAATTCCAGCGGAAGGTCTTTCGGGGACCACTGGTTCGATCCGATGAAATAGACGTGAATCGGTTCCTTGGTGAGGCGAAGATCGAACCGCCGCTGCTCCGTGCGCCCGGTGGAAGCGTCGGTGAAATATGCCGCCAAGGAAATGTCGCGGAAGCGCTCGTAATCGTTTCCGGCCAGCTCGCTCTGTTTTCGCGAAAGGTCGATGTGCGCGGTGTAGCGCCCGCGCTCATCGGTTTCTCCTTCGCTCGAAACTCCCTCTTTCACATCCCAGCGCTGCTCGCGATAGTTCCAGTTCCTCTCGGATTCCTGCACCACGCGGACGTGCCCACGGGTTACCGGTTGTCCGAACAAATAGTCCGCGTTGACCTCAACTTCGGCATTCTGGTCCGGCAGGTAGTAAGCACGGTCCGGTTTCGCCGTCACGGTAAATTCCGGCAGGTCGTAGCGGCTGATTCTGATGCTGGCTCTCCCTATTTCGTTTGCAGGCCCGGAGTCGCCGATCGCGGCTTCGAGAGAGTAATGGCCCAGGCGCAGGCTCTCTGGAATCTGCCAGTCGAACGAGGCGACGCCGAAGCGCGAGGTCGCGGGAGCCGCGCGGAAGACGATGGAATTTTCAGGATCCCGGATTTCGATGCTCAGCGACTGGTTCGCCACGGCTTTGTGGTCGGCGTCAAATGCCATCAGCCGGGTGTGCAGCATCTGCCCGGGCTGGTACATCGGCTTGTCGGTGCTGATCAGGATCGAGGAAAAGTGGTTCAGTTGCAGATCGCCTTCCGCTTTTTCGGAAATGTCCCCGAGTTTCCCGGTTACCGTGACATCCAGGCCGTACTCATCACGATCGATATCTTTAGGAAGCGTGAATCGGAGCGTAGCGAAGCCTTGCCGGTCGGTTTTTGCCTCGGAAGTGAAAAGAGGCGTCTCGGTGTCATTGTCGAGATCGATAGACCCTTGTACGGCTACGCCCTCAATCGGCTGCAGCGTCACGGGATGAACCGCTCGCACGCGCAGCGCCGACGGGCTTCCCACTTTGACGAGCGGCGGGCCGACCACGTGCAAATCAAACAATTTGCGCGCGGCTTCGCTTGCGGAAAGTATGCCGCGCACTTGCTCGCTGCCGCCCGCCGCAGGGCCCGTCACCGCCACGGAATATTTCAGCCGGTACCAGAGAAGCTCTTTGAGGTCAGGAGCACTGTTTTGAGAAGGCGCTGTTGCGATAGAAAACTTCAGAGTCGTGAGCCCCGGCGGAAAGAAACTGTCCTGGCTGGCTCCGCCCCTGACCGTGCCCTGTGGATCGACGAGTTCGGCTCGGACTCGCGCCGCGATCGTCGTGCGGCTCTCATTTCGAACGGGTAACTCGATTGCGGTTCGATCCGCGAAAAACTCCATGCGGATCGCGGCTTCGTTGACGTCGAGGCTGCCTTGTGCAAAGCAGGCAGTTGCGAAAAAACATGCGAAAAGGCACACACCCGGAACACAACCCACTCGGTAGCGCATCGTACCCACCCCCTGGATTACGAATGCGGTAGTAAACTCTATTGGAATCCTGGATGCGAAGGAGGTCCCGCGGGTTGCCGGGAATCAAATGTGGCGCCGCGGCCTTTCAGCGCGGCATCTGCGGGGTCGCCCCGGCATTGCGCCTTGGCTGTATCACGGGCGCCCGATCTAGCGCAGCCTT
>Ga0070734_10004331_pt1 | contig 13605 bp, 11 predicted proteins | sample Coa_R1_8_FD_66444 | JGI IMG/M metagenome (GOLD analysis project Ga0070734, IMG submission 66444) | Surface soil microbial communities from Centralia Pennsylvania, which are recovering from an underground coalmine fire - Coalmine... | ecosystem: Environmental > Terrestrial > Soil > Unclassified ...
CAGGAATTGCAATAATTGGATCAAAACATGCGCCTTTGGATATGTTTGCTCGCTTTCGCCGCCGTCCGCTGTGCGAGTGCCCAAAGCAACGCTCCGCAAACCTTCGAGATGGAGGATTATCTCTACATCCTCAATCCCCACTTCGACAAACATCCTTCCGCCATCGATCTCATGTGGATCCCGAAGACCGTCGAAAGCCTTTGCCTCGGCAAGTCGCACGAAACGTGCAGCAGCATCGATTACTGCAGTCGCACCACGAACCAAAACGTCTCCACGTGCAAGAACTTAAAGATGGATCTGTCGAAACTGCCGAAATATCCCAGCGACTCGCGTCCGAAACGGGTGCTCAGCATCGCGTTTTATGCAGGAAGCTTGATCCCGAACTGGCAAATGCTGCGTTCCTACTATGACCACCAGCCGGCCGGAACATTCGACCGGATTTCGAAAAGCCAGCGCATCAAAGCCCGGCTGAAACTCAAGCGAACTTCCGAGGACGACGATTTCGAAGTGCTGGAAATCTTGGCGGTTCCGCCGCTCTAGTCCATGGTCTTCACCAAACGCCTGCGCGACGGTGTTCGCAGCGGCGCCATCACCTGCAGCGTCCGCATCTGGACCCACCCGCATGTCAAAGCCGGCAATCGCTACAAGATGGAAGAGGGCCAGATCGAAGTGGATTCCATCCAGGCCATTGGATTCCCCGACATTACTCCGCAATTGGCTCGCGCCTCCGGATTTCTCGGCGTGGTGGATCTGCTCAACGTAGCCAAACACGGCCGCGGGCAGAACATCTACCTGATTCGCTTTCACTACATTCCGCCGAAGAAAACCCGCTCCACCAAAACTCGCACCGCGAAATCGCTATCCTGAAATCAAGCAGCCAAAATGTCCTTCTCCTCCATCCCAGAGGCGATCGAAGACTTCCGCGCCGGCCGCATGCTGGTCATCGTGGACGACGAAGATCGCGAAAACGAGGGCGACGTCACCATTGCGGCCGAGAAGGTCACTCCAGATGTGATTAACTTCATGGCCAAGTACGCGCGCGGGCTGATCTGCCTGCCGCTGAGTCCGGAAATCTGCGACGCTCTGGCGCTGCCGCCCATGTCTGCCCGGAACACTGCGCGGCTGGGCACCGCTTTCACCGAATCCATCGAAGCCGCCGAAGGCGTCACCACGGGAATTTCGGCGGCGGATCGAGCCCACACAATTCAAGTCGCGATGAATCCAAATAGCAAGCCGAGCGATCTAGCGCGGCCGGGGCATATCTTTCCGCTCCGCGCGCGCGAAGGCGGCGTGCTGGTGCGGGCCGGGCAAACCGAAGCAGTGGTGGATCTCGCGCGGCTCGCGGGCTTCCGGCCGGGCGGCGTGATTTGCGAAATCATGAACGACGATGGGTCCATGGCGCGTGTTCCGCAACTGCACCAGTTTTGCATCCGGCATAACTTGAAGATGATCTCGGTAGCCGACCTGATCCGCCACCGTCTGCAGACCGAGCGCTTTGTGCGCCGGGAATCCGAAGGCTGCCTGCGAACCGAATTCGGCGACTTCAAGACCGTTATTTACTCAAGCAATATTCTTCCGGACATGCATATCGCGCTGATCCACGGCGAGATCGCCGGCCGCCAGAATGTGTTGGTGCGGATGCATTCGCGCTGCATCTATGGCGACATTTTCGGGTCGGTGGAATGCCAATGCCATCAGATGGTTCGGAATTCGCTTCGTCGGATCGTCGAGGAAGGCGCAGGCGTGTTGGTTTATCTCCACCAGAATCGGCCGGGCATCCGCGATCACGGCAGTCTGGCGACACCCGACGGGCAGCGCCAGCTCCAGCACGAAAGCGGAATTGGCGCCCAAATCCTGTCCGATCTCGGTCTGCAGACCATCCGGCTTCTGACAAACCATCCGCGCAAAGTGGTCGGACTGGACGCTTATGGAATCGAGATCGTGGGACAGGTTCCGGTGTAGGTGGGCCAGCGTCGGGCTTGCCATTCTGCCAAGCCCGGAACATCCACCATGTTAGGCTCGTAATATCAGCAAGAGGTTTACATGTTGAAGCCGCGTATTGTTATCCCATTGGCTCTGATACTTCAGGCCTCCGCGTTCGCCGCCGCCGACCCTCGCCTGCTGCGTCTCATGATGCCGGATGCCAAAGTCATCGCCGGACTTCAGGTCCAGCAGACCAAGAACTCCGCCTTTGGCGAGTACGTGCTCTCGCATATGCAGGTGGAAGATGCCGGCTTCAAGAAGTTCATCACGCAAACCGGATTCGATCCGCGCCGCGATGTGACTGAAATCATCATGGGTTCGAATTGGGAGCAGGCCACCCCGCAGAATCGCTGGTTGGTTGCCGCCCGTGGAACGTTCAACTTGCCGCAGATTGTGGGCGCGGCAAAGGCCAACGGCGGTACGGTTACGGATTTCCAAGGCTCAGGCATCCTGACCTACACCGAACCGGGCAAACCGGATGCGGAAAGTGGAATCGCGTTCTTTGACGGCTCGAACGCGGTGATGGGCGATCTCGATTCCGTCAAGGCAGCCATCCAACGCAAGCAAAGCAATACTGCGGCTTCCGGCGATCTTCTTGCGAAAGTGCAGGAAGTCAGCGCAAAGAACGACTTCTGGTTCGTCACCGTTGTTCCCATCTCGGAATTCGCGTCCGCCATGCCGAATCCGAACCTCAGCGGCGCCATGAAAGGGGATCTGCTGGCGGCGATTCATCAGGCCAGCGGCGGGATTCGCTTCGGCGAGACGGTGACCATCTCCGGGGAAGCCGTGACGCGTTCTCCCAAAGACGCGCAGGCGCTCTCAGACGTGTTCCGTTTCCTGGCCAGCCTGATTCAGCTCAACAGTCAGGAGAACAAAGTCGCCGGCCAGGTCTCGACGTTGCTCGATAACATGAACCTCAAGACCAGCGACAACGTCATGACCATGTCGCTGGCGATCCCAGAGCAACAACTGGAACAGTTGCTCAACACCATGCGGCAGGAGCGCCGTCAGGTTCGCAAGAAGGTCCCGCAGAACAACTAGCTCAGAAAAACCCCGGAGAAGAAACCGAAGCCGGCCGCACTTCGCTTCCGTGAGTCACAGGCATTTGGAATAAATTGCCGGACCAGGCGGTTCTGTAAGTAGCGCCCGTGGCCGAAGGAAGGGATCCTGATTTTTCTCCGAAGGGCCATAAACTTTTGAGCCATGAAGTCGATATGAGGCAAATGAAACCACGAGGGGCAGGCCGAAAAGGGCTGGCACTTGAATTGCTCAGGCGTTGTGGTATGATTTTAGGAACCAATCATTGGTTCGCTACCGGCGGTGGTCAGGGCGACCGCCTCTTAAGCCGTAGAGTTCATTACGGTTTACTCATTTTCTGCAACCTCTTGAACCTTTCTGGAGGATTGTACGTCTAAACGTGGTGAACCAGTAAGACAGTGGAGACAGCAAAACAAGAAAGAGAGTTAAAGCTATGACGAAGACCGAGTTAAACAAATTCAAAGAGATCCTGGAGAACAAACAGGCCGAGCTTGCGCATGTGTTGAGAAACCGTGAAGGAATCGCGATCGAGAAGAGCCCGGATGCGCTGGACGAAGTCCAGAATGCAGCCGAGCGCGAACTGGCGATCCGAAATCTGGACCGGGAATCCAACCTGCTTCGAAACGTCCGCGCGGCCTTGCACCGCATCGACGAAGGTACCTTCGGAGTCTGCGCGCATTGCGAAGAGGACATTAGTATCAAGCGGTTGAACGCTGTACCGTGGGCGGCCTACTGCATCCAGTGCCAGGAAATCGCCGACAAGAATCAGGAAGAGGGCACCGATTCCCTCGACGACTTGCTGGTTCACGCAGCCTAACCGGAGCCTTTTGCCTACCGTATTCGAGCGGGAGGCTTGACCACACCTGTGGATCAAGCTTCCCGCTTCGTCGTTTAGGACCCCCGAATCCCAATAACGCTCAGCATCCGTCCCGCAGCGTCCCGATCCCGGCGATAGCTGTGGAAAAGGTCCGCCCGGCAGACTGTACAAAGACCGGCCGAGCCGAATTGGCGCGGCGCGCCGTCATTTCGTCCCACCTGACGGCGGAGCGTCTCGATCAGATCGATTTTGGTTCGTCCGGATCGGCCGAACTGTTCCGCCACTTCCGGCCCAACTTCGAAGCAACAACCACCAATCCCGGGGCCAACCACCACCACCAGATCCTCAGGAAGGCTGTCGAACCGTTCACGCATCGCACGAATCGTCTTTGGCAGAATCTCAAGCGCCGTCCCGCGCCAGCCGGCGTGTACGGCGGCGATGGCTCGATGGACAGGGTCGGCGATTAAAATCGGCAGGCAATCGGCGGTGCGGACCGAGAGCAGGATTCCAGGCTGGTTGGTGATCAGCGTGTCACCTTCGCCGATTAAACCCGGCCGATCCGCCGCGAGAACCGTGTTCGAATGGATTTGCTTGAGCGTGGCGAGCCCGTGGGCGGCTGGCCAATCGACGCTCAACCGCGTTCCGAAGCCGTGCTCCAACCAGGGAAGATCTTCGAGCGGTTGTGCCAACAGGACACTGCGGGTGTCAAAACGGAACAAATCTCAGTTTAGCTTGCCAGGGAGGTTCGACCGGCCAAATACCGTTCGACAGTCTGCACCAGTTCCTTCGACTGGACCGGCTTAGCCAGAAAACCTTGCATTCCGGTTTTGATGCAGCGATCGCGATAGTCGCTGGAGCAATTGGCCGTCACTGCGATGATCGGTGTGTCCGCGTAGGCTGGAATCGCCCGGATGTAGCGCGCGGTCTGGAAACCATCCATGCCGGGCATCTGCAGATCGAGCAGGATCAAGTCGAACGTCGCTCGTGACGCTTTATCGATCGCCGCCGGACCGTTGCAGACGCACTCCACGTCGTACAAATGCCGCCGCAAAACGTGGCTGGCGATCGTCTGGGCCACGGAATCGTCGTCCACAACCAGCACGTGGCCGCGGACGCGCTGGAAATCCACCGGCCGAACATGCACGTCGGCGGGTAGACGGATCGGCAGGCGGACGCGGAAGATGCTGCCTCTCCCTGGTTCGCTTTCCACCGCGATTTCACCCTTCAGAAGCACCGCCAGTTTCTGCGCCACGGCCAAGCCCAGTCCCAATCCAGGATAATTCCGGGAAAGCCCCGTTTCGAGCTGCCGGAACGATTCAAAAATGGCGCTGACGTGGCTCGCCGGAATTCCGATGCCTGTGTCGCGAACCTGAACTTCGAGTTCCGCGCGTCCTCGCTCCAGCCTGTTCAAAGAAGCCCGAACTTCCACTTCGCCTTTGTTGGTGAACTTGACGGCATTCGCCACCAAATGCCAAACCAGTTGGCGCAAGCGCAATGCATCGCCGATGACAGCTTCGGGGAAGTTTCCATCGAAGGTGTGGCTCAGTTGCAGGCCTTTGGATTTAGCCTTGAAAGCGAACTGCGCCACCACGCCTTCCAAAGTCTCGCGCAGCGGATACTCCTCTTCTTCGAGATGAATGTGATTCGCCGAAAGCGCGGAGTATTCGAGCGTGGCGTTTAAAATTTCGAGTAGATTCTCCGCGCAGAGCCGTGTCGCATCAACATATTCTTTCTGTTCTTCGGTGAGCGGAGTTTCGAGTAGCAAGTCGGACATTCCGAGAATGCCGCTGAGCGGAGTTCGGATCTCGTGATTCAGGCTGGCGAGAAACTGGCCTTTTAACTCGCTAAGCTCGTCGTTTTTCAGCACGATGACCTAATCTCAACCATCGGCACGGAAGGCCAGAGCTTTAGAGTTACAACAGCTTCTAAGGCTTTGCGGCGACGTCGGAAGCAAAAAAGTAGAGCACACGGCCGCCGGTTGGCGGACGCACCGGCGGACAATCGCAAGTGGCATCGAGCGAGATAACGCCTTTCGCCGGAAGAACGACATCGCGCTGGTACAGTGTGCCGGTAGTAGCGCTATCAACCTCGCCGCGTAGCGCTACGCGAATCGCGTGCGGCTTCTGATCCGCAGCCTGCAACTTCATCGAAAGAGTCACCTTACGCGGCGCAGCCAGGGGATTCACCAGCGTGATGCGGCCGCGTCTCAGAGACCAGTGCCAGATGTGGCCATCCGCGCGTTCTTCATAGTAGAACCCGCGTTCGAAAAGTACCTGGACCGGATCTGCAGCCGCTGCGGGAGCGTAGTTCCGAAGATCGAAGAAGGCGAAGCGATGGTCCGGGCTCTCGCGCGGCACCGCGCCAAGCTCTTGCGCGATGCTCTGCCCGGGCGAAGCTCCGGGATTGTAGCCATCTTGATCGATCCACAATCCAGTGAAGCCGCGCTGGCAAAGAGCCCGCAACATTTCCGGAATGGGCAGCGCGGCGGCCATCCGATTCCATTCGCCCGGCGTGGTTCCACTGACGGCGGCCGCACTCCACCGGTACTTCGACGAGTGCAAATACGGGCGCAGCGGATCATTGAGCGTCAGCTTCGCTGTAGGAGGCTCATTAGGAAAGTCGAGGTACGGCATTTGGAAGACTGCCGAATCGTTTGGAAGAATGGTCTCGATCTGGTGAACGAACTCCTCGTCGCTTCGGTACAAGGCTTCCCGGTGATCATAGGCACGAGACGGTACGGCCTGATCAAAACCGGCCAGCACCGTGATCGCGATAAACACCAGAACCCGGGGAATCGGAGACAGAGTGGAATCCAGCCGTCGAAGCAGAGTCGCGGCAGCGGCAACGCAGAAGAATCCGATGAAAGGAAAGATGCGCGTGTAGCAGCGGATCTCGGGCGATACCAGCGCGCTGAAGAAGTCGCTGAATCCGCCGACCGTTGCGAGGATGATGCAGAGCAGCGTGAGGCTGGCGCAAGGGCCCAGGAGGTCGCGCGATGCATAACTTGTTCCAAGCGCGGCCGCGCCCACGAACACCAATAAAGTGACGAAACCAATCGATCCGGCGGTGCCCAAGCGCCCGGCCTCATTTTCGTTTGGAATCTGCGGATAATCGGCCGCGCGCAACCGCATTTCCACGGCACGGAACAGCGGAATTGGATGATCGGGCACCGGCGTTATCAAATAGCGGATCTTCAAACCGTACAGTTCGGTTTCCGCCGGACTCTTGAATATCATGCGCGCGTTCACGCCATTGCGCGCCCAGTATCGGAGCGCGGGCGAGAGGTCGATTAGGACCATTACACTTACGGTTCCAGCCAGCGCCACCGCAACAATCGGCGCGCGACGATTGCGGAGTTTGACCAGCGCCAGCAAACCCGCTGCAAGGAAAACGAATACCGCGAAGAACGCGGTGTAGGCGTAGGACAGCGCAGCCAAAATGCAGGCAATCCAGGCGTACAACGGAATCCGGCGCCATTGTCCGCGCACAATCTGAATCGCGGCGAGCGCCACCAGTGGCACTGCGTAGTAAAGGCAATGCAGATGGTGGATCCCGCGAAAGTAAACGTATGGCAGAAGCGCGAAAATTGCACCGCAAGATGCCGCGATCGTGAGGCTGAAGTCGAGCTTCACGAACGCGAACGCCGCCAGCGCCGCCGTAAGCGCGATCCCGATGATCCAATCCAGATTCACGATGAGCGGAGCCGAGTGAGTGAACCGGCTCAACAGCCACATCAGCGAACTGTCGAACGTAAGGGTCATCGGAAAATCGTGAAAGCCGGCGCCAAAAGGCATTCCAAGGCGTGGATTCCACCAGACCCAATGCCCTTCGACCAGGGTCTTGGCGCGCAGAAGGAAAATATTCGCATCCGCCAGATAGTTCAGCGGGAAGTGCAGATCGATGCGATCCAGCCGCAGCGTGAGCGATAACACCACAAGCGAAAGCACGGCGGAAGCGGACGAAGCGAGCAGCGTTCGCCCTGGCGATCGAGGCAACGAGCCCTCCTTATGGCGTTACGCGAATCGTGGTCAAGCGGCGGAGTCCGCTCGGATCAAGCACGCTGTTGATTCCTTCCAGATCCACGAACACTGGCACATCGCCGGGCGGAACGTTGGCGGGAATCTTCACGTTGATCTGCCACACGCCTACCAATCCAGGCGCGAGTCCCGAAAATTGAATGCTGCTTTGCGGCACAAAATCGGAATTGATGAAAACTTTGAGATTCGGATTGGCGGGCAACAACGGCGAGGTGGGCGTCGGGTGCCCGTCCGCGGGCATTCCTTTGACGACACCCTGGCCGGTTCCGAAAAGCGTGATGTACGATCCAGCCTTGGCCGGATGCGTGCTATTGTTCACGGTTCCATCCTGATTCAGCGCGGCAATTTGACCGCTGCCGCTGCTATCGACAGTAAAAAGCGCCGGCGAAACGGCGTTGATCCGGAACAGCCAACTTGCAATTACTTCTCCCGTCGATGCCCGCACCACCTGAATTTCCTGCAGACCTCCCGTTGGCGTTGCCGCTGGAACCTGGAAATTGATTTGTGTGGGCGATGCGTACAGAATCGGTGACGGCACGCCCGCCACGAGAACCTGTACGTCGCCGAGCGTCGTTGGAATCGGCAGCGGATTCGGCAGGCTGTTAAAACTCGCCGTCTTGTCGCCGAAAGTCGAGTTCCCGAACGGGAACAAGCTTCCCAGCATGCCTGGCGCAAAGCTTAGGAAATAGTTCGCGGCATTGCCTGAGTTGGTGTAATTGATCGCCGGGAAATAAAATCCGACGCGATTGATTCCTTCCGCGGTTACCGGATCTCCGAACGGATCAAGCGAAATTGCCACCGGCGCAGCCAGGCCGATGGTCGCGGTCGGTGTCGAATTATTGATGAGCTGCTGGAACTTCGGATAGCGCAGAAGCTGGTTCCCGTTGGTGTTGGTAGCCCAAATTTCTCCGGTGGATTTGTCGAGGGCCACGCCGAACGGGCTGTTCAATCCGGTGATCGAGAGCGTCACGGGCGGATTGTTTCCGGCAAGCCCCACATCCGGAAGAATGGCAATCCGGTTGTTGCCGGTATCGGCGACGTAGAGTTGATCGCTGTTATCGATCGCCAACAGATGCGGTCCGGAGAGCAGCGTGGAGGTTGTGGAGTTGAAATCGATCTGCCCGAAAACGCTGGTGGCCGACGATCCGGATATAAAATCGGCGCCTGTGGGTTTGGCGAAGTAAAGAATCCGGTTGGCAAGAGGGTCGGAAACCACCAGGCCGCCGGTTGAAGTGAGAGCGAGTCCGTAAGAGCTGCGCATGGTCTGACTACTCACGTCGCGGATAGGCTGCCCGAAGAATGTGGTTTGTCCCAAAACCAGATTCGCGGTGGGCATGCCGGCAGAGGCGGGCTGCGCGAAGGGCGCGGGAAAACGAAGGACGCGCGCGTTGCAGGCATCGGCTACGTAGAGGTTCCCTTTGGAGTCCACCACCAACCCCTCGGGCGACCATAGACCTTGATTGTTGGCCTGCGTGGGATTGTTGCTCGGGAAATTGAGCACGGCCGTGCGCAAATCCGGCTGGCCGATCACCAGGTCGGCCGTCGAGCCAGCGTTCACTTTTCGATAATCCTTGTAGCCGAGGATGCGATTGTTCAATGGATCTGCGATGTAGAGATGCGGCGGATTGGAAGCCGCATCGATCACAACATCGCCGCCCAGCGCGAAGGGGAACGAGCCATTGACGGTGCAGGACCCGAAATTATTCGTGAATCCCAACTCGCGGCCTTCAATGAGATTCAGCGAATTGTATTGGAAATCGAGCTGGCCGAGCAACCTGTCCGCGGAGGTAAACGCCGAGCCGGATTGCTGTGGAAATACCAAGAGCCGCTGATTTCCAGCATCCACCACGTAGAGATCGGAACCCGCAAAAGCAGCCGCCACGGGTCCGTTGAGCGTCGCTGCCGTCGGCTGCGGCAGATTTTGATTCGCAAGAAAGGTCTGGAAGCTGGTTTGGCCGAATACCACGGTCGCGGCCGGAGAAAAGGCGGTGGCAACAGCCGGCCATTGATCGAAAGACGGATATCCCAAGATCCTTGAATTTCCCGTATCAATCACATAAGGTGTATTGCCCACGAAGAAAACGCCGGACGGCGGAATTACGCCGCCGCTGGTGGTTGTCACGCCGAGCGTGCTCTCGTTAATGGCGGGAGGAACCGGTTGGGAGGGGGTCGGCAAAACTACGCCCATAATGCGCGCGTTCAGCTGCCCAATGGCGAACGGCGGCGTGTAGACCACCACGCGGTTCAAATTGTCGGCGACAAAGAGCCGCCCGGCGGCATCGAAGCCCAAGCCCGCGGGTTGAACGAGAAAATTGTTACCGCATCGCTGGCTGGTAACTGTGGCAGTTCCACACTTGCTTTGGCTGGCGGTGGCTGGAGTCGAGTTGGACACAAAATCCGGCTGTCCTAGCACCAGATCGGCCGCGGGTTCGTTGGCGGGTTTCGTTCCCAAAACGCTCGCCGGAAAACGCAGCACGCGATTATTGCCGGCGTCGGAAACCCACAGATTTCCGGCGGCATCGATGGCCATGCCGGAACGCAGAACGTTGCCGTTGACGGACGCAGCGAGGCTCTTCGCGCTGGGAGTTGTCTGACCCTCGTTGGCTGAGATTCCGTTCAGATCTTTTTGTCCGATAATCAGATCCACCGCCAGCAAAACACCTGTTTGCGCGATCGGCGGCGGGTAACGCAATATCCGATTATTGCCGGCGTCCAGCACATAGAGGTTGCCGTGTTTGTCGACGGCGAGAGCATCCGGAGCTGAAACGCCGGTGCTCAGGTCAGAACCGGGACCTTTGGGTGAGGTAGTGAGAAAATCGCGCTGACCGATTACCTTGTCGGCGAAATTTCCTTTGGTAAAGGCCGTGGCATCCTTCCACGCCAACACCCGGTTATTCCCTGTATCCGCTACATACAGGATTGGAGGGGTAACGGAGGTATCGAGAGCGACCGCTTGCGGTCCATTGAACTCACGGCCTTCCACCAGGTTCGGAGCGGTGGCGGTGAGAATACCAATTTGTTGCAAGACTGCTTGGCCTACAATCCGCGAAGGAGCGGGGTTGAAAACGGTGGACGTGGGTGTTTGCGCGTCCAACACCGCAACGACGGCGGCACACACAGAAATTGAATGAAGAAGTCGCATCGAGTTGATAAAGGGAGACGCACGCGCGGGATACGTCTCGTTTATTGATAGCATACCGGCTGGAGAGCCGGTACGATCCGTCGCCGGACTAAGCCGTAACCCGAGCTGTAATGCCTAAGTAACTGAATTACTACTAATTATGATTTGACTTCAGCAGGCTCCAGTGATATAAATTCTCTTCCGGCAATTAATTCGGATCGAACTGGAGAATTGGCATGTCAAACGGCGTGGTTATGTTTCCGTACACGATTAAAGCGGGTATCAGTCCCAATGTTCAACCGATCGTGTCCGTAGGATTGGGCTCAAACCAGCAGCGACTTGGCCCTAGTCAAGCTGTGAACGACAGTTATTGGTGGTATTTTTTAGACAACGCCACGCAAAAGCTCGTGTACAACCTGGTGGTTCCTGGATCCAGCAACAGCTCGGTACCCTCCGGGATTGATACCTACATGAGCAATCCAAATCTGCTGTTCGGTATCGTGACGCAGAATCTTTCCACCTTGCATATCCCACAGGGAGATTTGTACAACTATCTGGCCAGCTACGGCGCGAGCGATGCGTTGAATATGCTCGAACAGCTCAATGCCACGCTAAGTTGCGGATATTTCGGTTGGGTGAGTTACGTTCTGATCGGACAGGGAGGCCCAGTGGGCGGACCGAATCCACCATCACCGAGTTACGAAGCGAGCTCGTATGAGAACGATTCCCTTCTGCAGGTATCGCTCATGTCGGCGACCGGCCAGCCGCCCTACTCCATCATCGACGAGTACTCTTTTTAGACAGAATCAGCCGGTAAGTGGCGCTGAAACTAGTCGCAATCGGATTCTACACTCCGGGCACCGGTTTGACGCGGGTGGTGCAGAGCATCCTCCGGCGTTTAGCGGACCGCCATGAGATCCATTATCTCGGCATCGGATATTCGGGCGAAATCGTTCGCGATTGTGGGCTGACGATTTATCCCACCAATTCGAACGGCGGCGATGTTTTCGCGGCGTTTCAGGCCGCCCAGTTGATTGAAGCGATCCAGCCGCAGTTAGTATTCATTCTCCACGATATCTGGATGTTTGAATATTATCTGCGCATTCTGGGTCCGTACCGGGACCGTCTGAAAATCGCTGTGTACATACCGCTTGACGGCAGGATTACGAATGAAAGAGCGGCGGCGGCGTTGCGGGATGCGGATCGGGTTGTGGTTTATACGGAATTTGCCCGGGCTGAGTTTCTGAACGCATTCGCGCGCCTGGGATCCGGTTTTCCGCGGGTGGATGTCATTCCGCATGGAATCGACCGGGAGAAATTCTTCGCTGTAGCGGGCTTGCGCGATCCTGAGTCTTTTCTCGTGCTGAATGCCAGCCGCCCCGATCGAAGAAAGCGGCTGGATCTGACCATTACCGGCTTCGCGCGGTTCGCTGCCAACAAGCCGGCCGGTGTCAAGCTGTGCTTGCATCATGCGTTTTTCGGCAAACGGGAGCAAGAGCAGATTCACTCATGGATTCGCGAGTTCGGAATTGAGGGTCGCGTCCTGGTGAATCCGCAAGGCGGCGGCGTGCGTGAGGATGCCGAGTTGAACCTGCTTTACAACACGTGCGACGTGGGGATCAACACATCCATGGGCGAAGGATGGGGATTGGTGAGTTTCGAGCATGGCGCAACCGGCGCGGCGCAGATCGTGCCGGATCACACGGCGTGCGCCGAGTTGTGGCGCGGACGCGGCGAGTTGATTCCGGTGAATCGGAGTTACATCCCCGAGTTTTCGGTGCTCGAGATGGGCGAAGTGTCCGCGGACGGGGTCGCTCAGGCATTGGAGAATCTGTATTGCGACGCAGATCGGCGGCGGGCGTTGGGAGAAGCAGCTCGGCTTGCTGCGGTGGATCCGAAATATTCTTGGGACGCGGTTGCGCGTCAGTTCGAAGGTGTGTTCGAGGAGTTGGCATAGCGCGCGCAGGAGTGCGTGCCGCGTTCGCATTGGACTCCAGGTCCGCACTACAAAGCATTCTCATTCCTTTGCATGGATTCTCGAACACCGAAATAAGGAAGAATCGCCTTGAAGGCGTTCACACGAGTGTGAACGCGGCACGCAGGAGTGCGTGCGCTACGCCGCCGCTTCATCTAACGGCGGTTGATGGCGCTAGGGGGACCCACACTTCCATCGCCGATGGCTCGCGGTTGGCCCAAGCATAGTACGGAATGAATGTGAGCTGGGCCGGATTGGTTTTCCGTTTAGTGGCTTGGTCCAGCGTTTCATACAACGGCTCTCGATCGAGCGGCTGCTGATAGACGGCGCCCGCGTGTTTCAGGACCACAACACCGCCGAATAGATCTTTGCGAAATTCGGACGCGAACTCGGACTTTGCGATCAGCGAAAGATCCGGGATTTTTCCGGATTGATCGGGTTGTTCCAAGCAGTAGACCAACGGGCCACGCTGGACCGCAACCTTGCCGGTGTCTTCACTGATGCGCGGATTGGCCGCGATCAAGTGAGGCGTCATGTCGAGGTGCAGGGTGAACTTGTCGCCGGGTTTCCATGTCCGCCGCACGGCAAGATACTGGCCGGCGGCCGCCGCGGTCTTCGATCCGCTGAGTGAGAC
>Ga0070734_10004332_pt1 | contig 13600 bp, 13 predicted proteins | sample Coa_R1_8_FD_66444 | JGI IMG/M metagenome (GOLD analysis project Ga0070734, IMG submission 66444) | Surface soil microbial communities from Centralia Pennsylvania, which are recovering from an underground coalmine fire - Coalmine... | ecosystem: Environmental > Terrestrial > Soil > Unclassified ...
ATCTCCGAGATCCGGGACGCGTTTCGACATGCTACACGGCCAAAGAACGTTTCTGATGGTGCGATAAGAGGAAACGCGGTCTCCACTGATGACGTTTCATTTATCGGTGAGAGTGGCGAAGAACTGGCAACATTTGGGATCTATGACAAGGAGGTCTGGACTTGGTGCGGGCCCGAAGTTGCAAGGTTGTATTGGAAATATCGCCTCGCAACATTTCCGAATGACCCGGTAGCGAGGCATAACGCAAGTGAGCCGAAGAGCCGTTGGAGGTGGGACGACTCCGGGCCAGTCCCCGGGTGAATCGAGGGAGTTGACGCTTTCGGGTCAGACAGAATGTCGCGGAAGCTGACGAGAGTTTAGCCCTACTCTTCCAGGTGATGGATGTAAGCATCCCCTGCCATGCCCCTCTGCTGCGACATCCATGAGCCGTGTGACTGACAACCGGGCGCCGGCTGGACGCTAGTGGCAACGTCCAAATCTAAGACGGTGAGGTGATGACAAGCCAAGTGGTTGCTCAAATCACCCGCCGAGAGCCGGATTCGATCGGAACTCGCTTTCACTCTGGGCTTCCAGTCAGCCCGAGATCAGTATCGCACTGATAGGAACTCAAAGGAAGCAATCGATTCGTGCAACCTCACGCTACGGCTCCAGGGGCGTGCGCTTCACCCGTTCGAATCCGAAATGAAACCGACGCCGGATCTCAAGGCGAAGAAGGTGAACCCGTCGCCTCCGCCGAACCTCTCACAGTTCGGCTCGGTCCCGTTAGCCCTCCGGAGATGGCTCGGAGATGGTAAAGCACCTCCCCCCTTGTTGGGTTCGAGTTAGGAGAAAGAACTGAAAGACCACCAAAATATTGGCACCATCGGTTACGCCACTTAACTGCAAGAACGCGCGTATTTAGGTTCAAAAAATGGCGCGCCCGAAGGGACTCGAACCCCCGACTTCTTCCTCCGGAGGGAAGCGCTCTATCCACTGAGCTACGAGCGCGCGGTTGAGTCAGTCTACCAGCGCGCGAAATAGACTCGGGTTCGGTACCGGAAGGATACGAAACCGCCCTCCGCGTGGGCGTCGAAGAGCTTGCGCAGGTCGGCAATCGCCGTGTCATAGCCGGCATCCCCCGGCTCCGGATAGTAGGACGAAGACTCGACGCGCCCGCGCAAGCCGGCCCAGTCCAGCGCCTGCTCATGGGCAAAGGTCTCGATCCCAACCGGGGCTGGAGCCAGAAAGGCCTCGATCACCGAGAGTGGGGCGCGGTCGCTGTGGCTCGTGTCCAAATACTCGGGCGAAGCGCGTCGCAGGTGAGCCTCATACGCGACCGAAAACGGATCGTCCGTCACGTTCCGCTCGTTCCAAACCAGGGCGATTGCGCCGCCCGGGCGCAGGATTCGGCGAAACTCGGCCTTGGTGGGCTCCGGGTCGAACCAGTGGAACGCCTGCCCGGCGGTGATCAGGTCGACCGAGGCATCGGGAAGGGTGGTGGATTCGGCGGAAGCTGGGAGACTTGTAAAGTTGGGGTGGGCGGCTAGCAACGCCTCCCCAGCCTCGCGCATCTCCTGGTTCGGCTCAACCCCGTAGACCCGCGCCGCGTGGGGGAGCAAGAGGCGCGCAAGATTCCCCGGACCGGAACCGACGTCGGCTACCTGGGCGCCCGCCAAATCGGCTTCGGCAAGCAGGAAATCCACGACCGGGGCCGGGTAGCCGGGGCGGTACTTAACGTAGTTCGCAACCCGGCTCGAGAACCGTGAGGTCGGGGACTTCGTCTCTACTTCGCGCGCACCCTTCGTAGGGCGACTGCCAGCCCAAAGACGCCAAGACCGAGGGTGATCGGCTCCGGCGTAGGCGCGGGCGTGCTTCGGAAAACGTAGCCGCCGTTTGGCTGCCCGGGAATGTACGTAACCAGCCCGAAGTCGGTGATCTTGCCGAGGTCGGTGCCCGGGTGAAGCGCGGTGAACTGGAACGTGAACACGTCGCCGTTCGAAAAATGCTTCACCTGATCCGCACCTGTTCCGCCGTTGGTGCTGCCGTTCCCCACGCCGTAGGTGCTTTGGCCACCCCCGTTGTCCTTGATTCCAAAATTCCAGCTGTTGATGGCCAACTGGTCGGCGCTGGATACCCCGCCGTCAGGGCCGGAAACCGAGCCGAGACCCAACGGAGTCAAGTCCGAGTAGAGGGTCGTGTCAGACGCGTCCAGCAGAAACACGCCGAAGAAGTTCGTGAGCGAGGTTCCCCCGTCGAACGTCGGAGCCGACGATGTGTCGGTGATGGTGAGCGTGAGCGTATTTCCGGAAAGGGAATCGCTGAAGCTCAAACCACTAAACGTTGTGGAGCCAAATCCGCTGTATGGAGGATCGAACGACCCCGCCTGACCAAAGGCGCAAGCCGCGCCCAACCCGGCAACCCCCACCGCTGCTCCCCGTGCCACAAACCCCAACTTCAATATATTCAAAATAGATTCCTCATGGACAGTATGGTGGCCGGCGGTTAGGTTTCCTGCTATTTCTAACAGAACCGGCATATATGCGAGCACTCGCCTTGCACGGCTCGCGTAGCCGTGGCACGATGTGGGGCCTTCACGGAGCCATAACGAGCTGGGCGTCGCTCTGCACCATGCTCTTGCCGTGCTTGATGAAGTAGTCGAACTCCTCCGGAAACACCCGCAGCGCCGCCAGCGGCGGCCACGCCGCCGCATCCCCCAACGGGCAGAAAGAGCGCCCGTCGATCTGGGAAGCCACGTCCTTCAGCAGTTCGGCATCGCCCTCTTTGCCGCCGCCGGCCAAAATCCGCTCCAGAATCTGCACCAGCCACTTCGTCCCTTCCCGGCACGGGGTGCACTTGCCGCAGCTCTCGTTGGCGTAGAAAACCGCCGTCCGCCAAATGTAGGTCACCACGCAGGTGTGCTCGTTGAAGAACATGCACCCGCCCGAGCCGACCATCGACTTGACCTCGCTCATCTCCTCGTAGCCGATCACCGCCTGGTTCACCGAGTCGGCGTTGATCATCGGCACCGAGGAGCCTCCGGGAACGCAGAATTTGAGCGCGCCGCCCTTGATGCCGCCGGCCAACTCCAAAAGCTCCTTCAAGGTCGTGCCGAACTCGATCTCGTAGTTGCCGGGCTTGTTGACGTGGCCGCACACCGAGAAGATCTTCGTGCCCCGCGAGTTCTTGGTGGTCGCCCCCATCGAGGCGTACCACTCGCCACCTCGAGAGATGATGAAAGGTGCGCAGGAGTACGTCTCAACGTTGTTGATGACGGTCGGGCTGTCCCAGATTCCCGAGACCACCGGGAGCGGGGCGTGGGGAAACTTGAGCCGGGGCATGCCGCGCTCGCCCATCAGCGAGGACATCAACGCCGTCTCCTCGCCGCACTCGTACGAACCGGCGCCCATGTGGATGTACAGGTCGAAGTCGAAGCCTGAGCCGCGAATGTTCTTGCCCAGATACCCCTTCGCATAGGCCTGATCGATCGCGGCACGCACCGCCCGGGCGCCGTCCAGGAATTCGGCCCGGATGTAGATGTAGCCCTTGTCCGAGTTCGTCGCGTACCCCGCGATCGTCATACCTTCGACCAACAGGAAGGGGCACTGCTCCAAAAGCTGCTTGTCCTTGAACGTGCCCGGCTCGCCCTCGTCCGCGTTGCACAGGACGTACTGGGGCCCGCGCCGCTCCTTGGGCAGGCCGTTCCATTTGATCCACGTGGGGAACCCGGCGCCGCCGCGACCGCGCAGGCCGCTGGTCTTGACCTCGTCGATCACCGCCTGCTTTTCCATGCCGAGCGCCTTGTTCAGCCCGGCGTACCCGCCGAGCGAGAGGTACCCCTCCAGCGACGTGTACTTGGGGTTGCCGGCGTGCTCCAGGAGCACCTTGCACTCGCCCATTACTTCGCCCCCGCCGGGATCTGCGCCTTCACGATCGCGTCCGCCATCTGAATCACCGTCGATTCGGGCGTCTTTCGAAGCTTCTCGAGCAGCGCGTCCAGCCCGGCCTCGTCCATCGGCCCGTAGTAGCTGTCGCCCACCTGCATCACCGGCGCCCGGTCGCAGGCGTTCAGGCACTCGACCTCTTCCATGGTGAACATCCCGTCCGGGGTGGTCTCACCGTGGCCGATGCCGAGCTTCTGCTTGATCAGGTCGCGAATTCGGTAGGTGCCGCACACATGGCAACTCAGGCAGGTGCACAACTCGAGCTTGTGCTTCCCCGGCTTGTGGGCCGTGTTGTACATCGTGTAGAACGTGGCAACCCCCTCCACCTCCGCGAAAGCCCGGTTCAAGCGGTGCGCGACCTCGGCGATCGCCTCGCCGCTCAGGAAGCCCTCGTACTCCCGCTGCGCGATCCAGAGGGTTGGGAGGATGCACGACTTCAGGTCGGGGTAGTGCGTCTTGAGCTCTTCCAGCTCGGCGACGGCTGCATCGGAAAACTTGAGGGTGAGGTCTTCGACACGGGGAGCCCTAGGACGATCGGTTGGCGAGCCAATTTGGATAACGTCGCTCATTGGGCGGGTTGAGATTACCTGCCCGGTGTCGACCGCTCTTTAGGGGACCAACTGCCCAAATTCACTCGAGCTCCTTGAATTCGTTGATGGCATGATCAATCACCATGTCGCGGCCGGTTCTGAGGTTTTTCGCGATAAGGTCGTAGGCGCCCATCTCCCAACCATCGACACGCCAACCCAGCAGCCACCGGTCGGACCGGTCTGATCCCCACGCGAGGAATTCGCCCTTGTGAATGGCAACGCGCTGAAGCCCTCCCTTTGCGGTTAATTTGTAGATCCGGGCGAAGTCGTGGAACTTGTGCATCCGGCCGGTCCAGCCATCCTCGGTTATCCAACACCTTCCTCGTCTATCGGGATACCGAACCTCCCAAGCGGTCCCGCGATGCCGCGCCAAGACCTTCGCGCGGGATTCAGTGGGCTGAACCGTCAACAAACTAGCCTCGCCGCGGTCCTGATACTCCTCCGTTCCGAGGACCGCGCGGTCTTCGAGCCAGGCGACCGAACAATTTCGGTTCGCCAGCCCAGAAATGGGAGTGAAAGAGCCCTTGCGCAGCCACGATATACGATTGAGTCCTTGGGGCGTCTGCGCAAGGTTTTTGAAGTCGGGGACACACACGAGCCCGATTCGGGGACTGCCCGCCAGCCCGCTGGTCGACGCGGCGCTCTGAGGCAGGGCAATTCTTTCCCTATCGGTGACGACGAAGGCTTGTAGGTTTTTGTCATCCGATGTACCGGTTCGGACGATGGGCCAGGGCCCGTCCCAACCGATCACCCACGCGTTCTCCGGCACCGCCGTTGAAGTGACCACCGTGAGGCCGCGATAAACGTCGATGCGTTCGCCGTCGATGATCGCGAAGGCTGAACCGGGCCCTGGGTGCAGCTCGGCCTGGCCACCGTACCTGGCGAACGCGCCATGCCAAACCCGGTGGGCGTCGATTTCAAAGATCGGGCTTTCGGTCTGGGAGGTCGAGTGCCAATACTCCACAACAGCATGGAATTGCGGTCCGGAAGCGACGGCTAGAAATGCCATGACTGCGAATGTGGTCACAGCCGGATTATGAGGGTGCCGGCTATCGGTCGATCTCGCCCAGCACGATGTCGATCGACCCGATGATGGCAACCACGTCCGCAATGAGCCGGCCGACGGCGAGGATCTCCAAAGCCTTCAAATTCATGAACGAGCTGGGACGCTCATGCCAGCGGTAGGGCCGGTTCGAACCGTCCGATACAATATAGAAGCCCAGTTCGCCCTTTGAACCTTCCACCGCCGCATAAGCCTCACCGACCGGCGGTCGATACCCTTCCGTCCACAGTTTGAAGTGGTGGATCAGCGATTCCATCGAGTTATCGAGCTCTTCGCGCGGCGGCGGCGAGATCTTCCGATCCGAGGTGCGGAAATCACCGGCAGGCAACCCGTCGATCGCCTGGGCAATGATCTTCACGCTCTCCTTCATCTCCGCGATCCTGACCAGGAAGCGGTCGTACACGTCGCCCTTGTTCCCCACCGGGATGTCGAACGTGAAGTCCTCGTAGCTCGAATACGGCGCGCTCTTGCGCAAGTCCCAGGGCACGCCACTCGCCCGGGCGATAGGCCCGGAAGCCCCGAGTTCCAACGCCTGCTTGCCGCTGAGAATGCCGACGTCGTAGGTTCGTTCCTTCCAGATCGGGTTCTCGACGAGCATGTTCTCGACGACTTCGAGCTCCTTCGGGAAGGAGGACAGAAAGCTTCGCAGCTTCTCTTCGAAACCGTCCGGCATGTCGCCCCGGAGCCCTCCGGGAACGATCCACGAGGGCATCATCCGGACGCCGGAGAACATCTCGAAGAGGTCGAGAATGTACTCACGCTGCTGCCAAACGTAAAAGTAGGGCGTCATCGCGCCGAGGTCCAGCGCGTGCGTTCCCAGCCATACCAGATGGCTGGCAATCCGGCTCAGCTCGGCGAGGATCACCCTCAGGTACTGAGCGCGCTTGGGTATCTCGCAGCCCAGCAGCTTTTCGACCGCCAGAGCGTGGGCCAGGTTGTTCCCATTCGCGTTCAGGTAGTCCATGCGATCGGTCATGACCACGCACTTCTGATACTGCTGGTATTCGGCCTCCTTCTCCATGCCGGTGTGGAGGTAGCCGATTTGGCACTTGCACTGAATGATCGTCTCGCCCTCGAGCTCGCAGATGACGCGGAGCACGCCGTGGGTCGAGGGGTGCTGCGGCCCCATGTTGACGACCATCGTGTTCTCGCCGATCTTCTCGAAGATCGTCTCGGTCGAGGGCATGAAGGTGGTCGAATGGCTCATCGTCCGCTCACCTCCTCGGTGCCGGTCTTGCCGGGGAAGCTCTCGCCGGCGTGCGGCCGGGAGATATCCTCCACCGCCGGGCCGTGCTCGCCCTTGTCGAAGAGCACGTCCTCGCCGCCCAGGGGAAACTCCTTGCGAAGCGGGAAGCCCACCCAATCGTCGGGGAGCAGGAATCGCTGGGTCTGCTCGTTGCCGGCAAACACGATCCCGAAGAGGTCCCACACTTCGCGCTCGGGGAACTCCGCGCCCACGAACACGTGTTTCAGGGTCGGCACCGTCTGTCCGTCGTTCACGCCGACCTTGAGGAAGATCCGCGCGTGGTGTTTGAGCGAGTAGAGGTTGTAGACAACTTCGAACCGTTCCTCGAGGTCCCGCTCGTGGGGCCACGCGGAGTAATCGACGCCAAGGCACTCGGCGAAGTAGCTGTAGTCGAGTTCGGGATCATCCTTCAGCGCCTTGATCGCGTCCACGATCCGGTCCCGCTCGACGCAGAGGAACGTGTCGTCGCGATCCACCTTGACCTTCTTGAGTGCATCGCCGAGCGCCTCCCGGACCTTGACGACGTCGAGCCGTTCCTCGCCGGCCATGGGCGCCGCCATCAGGCGGCCTCTTCCTGCGAACCCTTCTTGGCAGGCAGCGAGGTCGCTTCGTCCCAGTCGATGGCGCCGATCCGCATCACGTAGATGTAGCCGATCACCCAGGTGAGCATATAGCTTAGGAACTCGACGAGGGTGAAGCGCTGGAACGCGGGGCTGGCCGTTTTGTACACCGAGAACCAGCTCCAGAGGAAGACGACTTCGATGTCGAAGATGATAAAGAGGATGCCGACCAGATAGAACTTGATCGGAAAGCGCTCGTGGACGTCGCCCACCGGTTCGACGCCGCACTCGTAGGCCGCCTGCTTGTATTTGCTTCGCTTCTTGGGCCCGAGGAGCCAACTCCCTCCCACGAAGACCACCGCGATAGCGGCCGCGACCACCATCAGCGCGATCACGCCCAAGTAGTCGCTCAGCATCGAGTTCAATTTACCCGCGCGTCGAGGCGGCTACCATACTCGTGGCATGGATTGCGACGTGGCGATCATCGGGGGAGGCCCCGCCGGGTCGACATGCGGGGCGCTGCTCAAGAAGTACGCTCCCCACCTCGACGTCGCGATCTTCGAGGCCGCCAAGTTCCCGCGCGACCATGTCGGCGAGAGCCTGCTTCCGGTCGTTCCGCGAATCCTTCACGAAATGGGCGCATTCGACAAGGTCGAAGCAGCCGACTTCCCGATCAAGGTCGGCGCCACCTACCGCTGGGGCCAGCCGACCGACGTCGACCTCTGGTACTTCTACTTCATCCCGGAGGGCAAGCTGGCGCCCGAGCCGCGGCCGGCGCCGTTCAGGGGGCAGCGCACGGCGACCGCCTTTCAGGTCGACCGCTCCCTGTACGACAAGATCCTCCTCGACCATGCTGCGGCGATGGGCTGCCGGGTCTACGAGAACACGAAAGTCGCGTCCGTCGAGACCGAGGGAGACAAAGTTCTCGGGCTCAACCTCGAATCGGGACGGAAAACCGACTCCGCCGATCTCGAATCACGAGCCACGAGCCACGAGCCACGATTCACCGCTCGTTACTACGTGGACGCCAGCGGCAGCCGGGCCGTCATCCAGCGGGCGATGAACATCGGGGTCGAATCCCCGACGCTCCTCCGCAACATCGCGATTTGGGACTATTGGCAAAACGCGGAGTGGGCCGAGAAGGTGGGGGTGGGAGGAACCTTCATCCAGGTTATGAGCCTGGATTGGGGCTGGCTCTGGTTCATCCCGATCACGCCGACCCGAACCTCGCTCGGTCTCGTCACCTCGGCCGAGTTCTACAAATCGAGCGGTAAGTCGACCGAGGAGCTCTACCTGCATGCAATCGAACAAGAGCCGCGCATTCGGGGCCTGGTCCAAAACGCCTCTCGCGAGAACATCCTCCAAGCGACCAAGGATTGGAGCTACATCGCCGACCGGCTATGCGGCGAAAACTGGTTCCTCGCCGGCGACTCGTGCGGCTTCGCCGATCCGATCCTCTCCGCCGGCATGAGCCTGGCCCAAATGGGCGCTCGCCGGGTGGCGTTCTCCCTCATAGAGCTGCTCAAGGGCACACCGCACCCCGACTGGGTTCGCGACGAATACAACCGGATACACCGGAAGAACATCCTCAATCACATCCGCTTCGCCGACTACTGGTATTCCGCCAACGCCCGCTTTACCGACCTCAAGGAGTACTGCGCCGAGATCGCCAAGGATGCCGGAATCACGCTGGATGCGGACAAGGCATTCCAGTGGCTGGGCACCGGCGGCTTTGCCGACGAGATCAGCGGTGTGCCGTTTGCCGGCAGCTACCGAATCGCCACGATACGCGAGTTCACCGCCAAGTTCGGCGGCGTGCCCCACGAGTGGTCGGTGAACCGGAACAATATCTTCGAGCTGGAGACGGCGGGGGCGAAAGAGGACTTCGTCGCCGTCTACGAGAAGGGCGAGGTACTCCGGGTCCCTTGTCTTGTCCGAGACGGCAAGACGTTGCCGGTCTACTTGATCTACGGGCTGGTTTACAAGGCGCTCCAAAAGGAGCGTGAAATCCAGTGTCTGAGCGAGCGCTTCCTGTTCCAGGCTCAGATGGAGAAGATGCCGCCTTCCGCGGAGATAAGCCAGTTCTGCACGGAGGCGCTGGAAGCGCTCGTCACGGAGGGTTGGGTCAAGGCGTCGTACGACTCGAGCGTCCCGCTCCTCAACGACTACCCGGCTGGACGCTAAACTACTCCGCATGTCGCACGCGCCCATCCTCGAGGTGTTGCTCGGCGGGCGTGACCTGACCGCCGAGGACGCCCGGGCGCTCATGGCGGCAATGTTCGACGAGGACGTTCCCGGCTCGGTCAAGGGCGCGGCACTCGCGCTCCTTAGGCAGAAAGGGGCTACCGGCGTCGAGTTGGCCGAGTTCGCGCGGATCCTGCGCGAAAACGCGGTGACGGTGGACGCGGGAATCGAGGACCTCGTGGATACCTGCGGCACCGGCGGAGGCATCCCCTCCTTCAACCTCTCGACCGCTGCCGCCCTCATCGCGTGCGGCGCCGGCGCCAAAGTCGCCAAGCACGGCAACCGGGGCGTGACGAGCTCGTGCGGAAGCGCGGACGTGCTCGAGGCGCTCGGCGTCAAGCTGATCGAAGATCCGGCAAGACTCCGGTCCATTCTCCAGTCGGTCGGAATCGCCTTTCTCTTCGCTCCGACCCACCACCCGACGATGAAGAAGGTCGGGCCCGTGCGCCGTGAGCTCGGGTTTCGAACGGTGTTCAACCAACTCGGGCCGCTGGCCAACCCGTTCGGAGCAAAGAATCAAGTTGTGGGTGTCTACGATCCTGCTCTCCTCGTTCCGATGGCGGAGGCGCTACGACTGCTCGGGTCGAAGCGAGCGCTCGTGGTGCACGGGGCGGACGGTCTGGACGAGATCTCGCCGTGCGGCACAACCTACTGCGCGGAGCTTCAGGCAGGGGAGATCCGCTCGATCGAGTTGGCGCCCACGGATTTTGGAATGGAGCCGCTGCCGCCGTCAGCGATCGCGTGCGGCGAAGACCATGGCACGAGCGCGGCGATCCTGAAGATGGCAATATCCGAAGAAGAGTCTCCGCGGGCATTTGCTTGTCTTCCGAACGCGGCGGCGGCGCTCGTGGTGGGAGGGATCGCGGGAACGTACCGGGAGGGCGCCGAACTCGCCAGGGCCGCGATCGCGTCAGGCGCCGCTTTCGCCAAGTTGGAGGAGTTCGCCAAGGCGAGCCAAGCCTAAAGAACTATGCTTGCCAAGATTTTTGAAACCAAGCACGCCGAGGTCGCGGCCGCGAAAATCGCGGTTCCCCTCGAACAAATCAGGGCCGAGGCGGCCGAAGCGTCCAAGCCCCGCGGCTTTTTGCACACGCTGCAGCGGGCGGGGGAAGTTGCCCTCATCGCCGAGGTCAAGATGGCGAGTCCGTCGCAGGGCCTTATCCGGGCCGACTTCGATCCGGCCGACATTGCCGGCATCTACGAGGGCGCCGGCGCCCACGCACTGAGCGTGCTCACCGACCACACCTACTTCCAAGGCTCGGCCGGAAACCTCAAGGCCGCCCGCCGAGGCTGCACGCTGCCCGTATTGCGAAAGGACTTCATCGACGACCCCTACCAGGTGTACGAGGCGAGAGCCTGGGGCGCCGATGCGATTCTGCTCATCGTCCATGCCCTAGAGCAGTCCCAATTGCTGGACCTCCATGCTTTGGCGGTCGAGCTCGGCATGGACGTGCTCGTCGAGGTCCACACGCTGGAGGAAGCCCATCGCGCCCTGGAAGCAAGCGCTCCCCTCGTCGGGGTCAACAACCGCGATCTGGGCGACTTCACCACCGATCTGACCTTTTCGGAGACGCTGTTGCCCCAGCTATGCCGGCACGCGTTCACCGTCAGCGAAAGCGGGATCGAATGCCGAGCCGATGTCGACCGGGTTGCCGCCGCGGGCGCCCAGGCGGTGCTCATCGGGACAACCTTCTGTGCCGCGCCGGATATCGGCTGGAAGGTTCGCGAAGTCATGGGCTGGCACTCGCCCGAGGGCTATTGAGAACGCGGGTCAAGATCTGCGGGCTTACCCGGCTGCAGGACGCCGAACTCGCGGCCGAGGCGGGCGCGGATATCCTCGGCTTCGTCCTCGAACCGACTTCGCGCCGGTCGATTCACGAGAATCCGGAAGCCCTACAGATTCCGGAGCGGCTAGGTCCGTACGTGATGTGCGCCGCGGTGCTTGGTCCCTACCGTCCTGTGCCACCCCAATTCCACATGATCCAGTGCCTGGATGAGGTGCCCAGGTCCGCCCATCGTCCCGCCCTCAAGGCGCTGCGCGTCGCGGCGGACGACACCGTGGACACGGTCCTCGAAAGGATCGGCCGTCACTCGGCCGTACACCTGGACGCCTTCGATACCCAACTCTACGGCGGCACCGGACGGCGCGTCGATTGGGCGGTCGCGGCCGAAGTCGTCGTCCGCTCGCGGGCCAAGGTGATCCTCGCCGGCGGGCTCACGCCGGACAACGTGGCGGCCGCGATCCAGTGGGTAAAGCCCTACGGCGTGGACGTCAGCGGCGGGGTAGAGGCCGAAATCGGCGTAAAAGACGCGGGAAAACTACGAGCTTTTGTCCAAGCGGCAAGGGGCTGACCAAAAACACAAAAAATTGCGGGAACGCTGAAAGGAGAGCAAAGCACGTTCCCGCAAGGCTATCAACCCCCAGACTTCGTCCTTCAGTGGCATAAAGCCATCAACGAGAACGCTGGAACTGAGGTTTGTAGCTCGTTAATATACGGTTAAAGTAGCCTGGCTGCAATGGTGATTTTTGCGCCCTTGAGGACAATTTATGCCTTGCTCCGAACCAATTTTGTGACGACCCGGTTGAATATCGAGGTCGGTTAGAACCTCGGGTCCGTAGGTATAATCGCACCTCATCCTCAGCTTGGAGGTGCGCAGCCCTTGGCCGCCGCCATAGAAACTCAGAAGCTCACAAAGACGTACCGCTCCAGAAGCCTCGGCAAAGTAAACGTTGTAGACGAACTCGATCTCGTCGTCGAGGAAGGCGAAATCTTCGGATTTCTGGGCCCTAACGGCGCCGGCAAGACGACGACCATCAAGATGCTCCTCGGCATCATCGCTCCGTCCTCCGGCGAGGGTTACGTCCTCGACAAGGAGATCGGGGACATGGAAGTCCACAAAGTCATTAGCTACCTTCCGGAGCGCCCCTACTACTACGAATACATGACCGGCATGGAGCTTCTGAAGTTCTATGGCTCGCTATTCGGAATCAAGGACGTCGCGAAGTTCCAGGCCCTGCTCGAGAAGGTGAACCTGGCCGGCGACGCGACCAAGACGATCTCCCAATACTCCAAGGGCATGCAGCAGCGCATCGGGCTCGCCCAAAGCCTGCTGAACGACCCCAAGCTCCTGTTCCTCGACGAGCCGACCGGCGGCCTCGACCCGATTGCGCATACCGAAATTCGTGATCTCATCCTCCAATTCCGCAACGAGGGTCGAACGGTCTTCATCTCGAGCCACGAGCTCAGCGAAGTCGAGCGAATCTGCGACCGCGTTGCGATCATCAACAAGGGCGTGATCGAGCAGCAGGGCAAGCTGGACGACCTCCTCAGGGGCGGCCGAATGGAAGTCATCGCGGACGGCGTCTCCAAGGAGCTGGCCGACAGCTTCAAAGGGGAGGACGTCGTCATTTCGCACCATAACAACCGAGTTATCTTGGACATGCCCGAGAACAACGATGTGAACGCGGTCCTCGACAGCTTGCGGTCGAAGAAGGCGACGGTGGTCAGCGTCATCCCACGCCGGCGCCGGCTCGAGGATCTGTTCGTCGAGACCGTCGGCCGTGCCGATAGTCGAGCGAAGGGCGGGAAACCTGCCGCCGGGGCGGAGGTCGCTTAATGAACGTCATTCTCAACATTGCTACCACCACGGTCGGCGAAGCGATTCGCCGCCGTGTGCTCCTCGTCATCCTTCTCATCGGCGTGCTCCTTCTGAGCATCATCCCCGCCCTCGGCATCCTCAGCGCCCGCTCAGAGACCGCGGTCACGGTCGGCACGATGTATGCCGTTCTTCGCGGCACGAGCGCGCTGATCGCCATCGTGCTGACGATCTACATGCTGCCGAACGAGATCGAGCGGCGCACCATCTACACCATCCTCAGCAAGCCGGTCCAACGCTGGCAGTTCCTGCTCGGCAAGTACCTGGGCGCGGTGCTCGCGCTGCTGCTGATGATCGCGCTCATGACGGTGTTCATGGTC
>Ga0070734_10004335_pt1 | contig 13593 bp, 14 predicted proteins | sample Coa_R1_8_FD_66444 | JGI IMG/M metagenome (GOLD analysis project Ga0070734, IMG submission 66444) | Surface soil microbial communities from Centralia Pennsylvania, which are recovering from an underground coalmine fire - Coalmine... | ecosystem: Environmental > Terrestrial > Soil > Unclassified ...
ATCTGGTCGGATGCGGGAAGCAGCACCTTGAACGTGCTGCCGCGACCGGGGGTTGAGTACACCGTGATGGCTCCCTTGTGGCCGCGGACAATCCCCAGAACGGCCGCCAGCCCCAGTCCGCGCCCCGTGAACTTGGTCGTGAAGAAGGGATCGAAAATCTTGGCCTTGGTCTCCGCGTCCATACCGGCTCCGGTATCGTGGACTTCAACGAAGATGTACCGCCCGCTGCGAAGGTCGGACCCGACGAGGCCGGACGCATAGGCCTCGTTGACGTCTTGGACGCCGGTCGTCACGAGGACGGTCCCGCTCTGATCCCCGATGGCCTCCGCGCCATTGATGACGAGGTTCATGAGGACCTGCTGCACCTGCGCAACGTCGGCTTCCACGGCGGGCAGGTTCGGCGCCAGCTCGAGACGCATCTGAACCTTCTTGGGAAGCGTGGTCTCGAGGAGGCTCGCTATCTCCGTCACGACGCGCGACACGTCGATGGGTCGTACCTCGAAATGAGCCTTCCCCGAGTAGGCCAGCATCTGCCTCGTGAGGTCAGCGGCGCGCCGGGCGGCATTGACGACCACCTCGAGATCCCCCTGGAGAGGATTTTCGGGCGGCAGCTGAATTCGCGCAGTCGCGACACCACCAAGGATCGCGGTGAGGATGTTGTTGAAGTCATGGGCAATGCCGCCAGCGAGGAGCCCGAGGCTCTCGAGCTTTTGGACCTGCAGCAACTGGGCCTGAAGGCTCGCTCGCTCCTTCTCCGCCCTGTCGCGCTCGGTCACGTCGATCGAAAAACCAATGACCCCCGTGACCGGACCTCCCGGTTCGCTACGAAGGGGTGCGCAGCGGGACTCGAAGAGGCGCCCGCGTAGCGTCGCGGTGTAGGAGCGCTCTTCACCGTTCAAGCTCGCTCGAACATTCTCGGCGACCTCCGGGACGCCTGCGTAGAGGTCGAAGATCGATTTCCCCACGGACTGCCCAGGACCGATGCCGACCTTCGCGAGTCCCTGGCCCTCCGTCAACGTGAGCACACCGTGCGCATCGGCGGACCACAGAATGATGTCGAGATTGTCGACCACCAAGCGCAGTCGCAGATCCGCTTCGGGTCCATGTCGAGGGATCGGGGCATCCGCGTCAGACACGCACCCATCTTATATGCGGCCTGTCTGTCGAGACCAGATCCCGTCCCCGCCGCGAACAGACGCGGCTTGGACCCGAACAGCCGGATGACCGAGCTGACGGTCGACGGCGGGACGGCCCGCGCCTGACCAACGATCTGTCGAAGCGTGCCGCGGTGAAGCAAATACGTCGGACCCTGAGATCCGGATCGAACACCTCCTCGACCCCGAAGCCCACCAACGCGGAACGCCCGTGGCCGGGAGCACGGTCGACTCTCCTGGCCCGGATTGGCCTACCCGCAGCGCGATTCGGCCGTCGCGACTCGACTCGAGGTGAGCAAACGATGTCCACCTCCCGTCGCTTCCAGCGCCAGGACGCCCGGCATACCGATTGCTAATCCTGACTCCTGGCAACACTCGAGATTCGGGCATGCGGTCGCTGGCGTCGCGCAGTCGCAGGGAGGGGTGGGAGATGATGACGATGTCGAAGGGGGTTCTCGTGGCGTTATCGTTTGCCTGCGCCGCAGCGGGTGCCGTCGGCTGCAGCTCAAGCGGCGCAGCCACTTCCTCCGCCGGAGCGACGCCCGGCGACGGCGGCGCGACGAACTATCTGTCGCTCGCCGTCGGGACGGTCTGGACCTACGACATCACCAGAACCTCCGCTGGCACCGGCCAGGGGAAGATCGCCGTCGAGGCCCAGGACACGGCGCCAATGTCGGGTCAGTCTGGGGTGCGGGTCCGCACGACCTTGCTCGACGGTATGACGCTCGCCTGGGACCAGACCTCCTCGTCGTCGGTGATTCGCTACGAGGAGCAGCAGCTCGACTTGATGGGGAACCTGCTGTCCGACAAGCAGTACATGCCGGATATTCTCGTTCTCGACGAGTCGGCCGCCCACCTCGTGGCCGGCGCCACCTGGACCGAGAGCTACAAGCAGCTGAAGACGCCCTCGACCAAGGGGAAGGCGACCAAGGAACAGGCCGTGTGGACCGTCGAGTCGACAGACGACAGCGTCACCGTCCCTGCCGGAACCTACACCTGCATCCGCGTCAGCAGGACCCACACCACCAGCTCGACATCGACGACGGCGGTCGAATGGTACGCCGTCGGCGTCGGCAAGGTGAAGGCGACCGGGGCCGGCCCGAGCAACGATCAGACCCTCGAATTGACGGCGGTGTCGACGCCGTAGCACCGCACACCTCCGAAGTTGCAGCCCTCGGTCGTGGGGACGCTCGCAGAGAGCACGTGAACCCGTCGAGGGACTTCCCGCACCGCGGAATGCTCACACACCGCGGGCGCTGACACGCTGGAGCGGGATATTCGCCCCCGGAACGGTCTAGGGCGGCGCACCTTCGCGGTCGTTCTCGCGCAACCGGCGCTCGACCTCCTGCAGCGCCGCCGTGAGCGGCATGCCCGCGCGCCGCAATGACTGCAGCAGCGCCAGCCGGGCGTCACCATCGGCCCGGGCGCGGGCCGCCCGCAGCGCCTGCACGTGCTCGTTCGCCGCCACCTCGTCCGCGCGCAGCTCGAGCCCCAGCGCGGCCGCTCGGACGCGGGCCCGTTCCTGCCGGCGCGCCAGCGCGCGCGCCGCCGCCTCGCGGACCTGACGGTCTTCCCACCTCCGCCGCGCCACGGTGCGCTCCTGCTCCGTCGGCCGGAACCCGGCGTCGCACCGCACGCACTCGCAGTCGCGCCGGTGCGTGGTCCCGTCCACCTCCAGCCGGGGCAGATGCGCGAGCAATGACAAGTTCCGTCCCATGGCGCCACTACCTGTACTTGCGTTCAGTATAACCGCGCGATCGATCGGGTCAAGGCCCGACCGGCGCGAACGCCACCACGCTGTAGGCCACGGTCGTTCCGGGGCTCTGATTGCGGTAGCCATGGCGTTGATCCCCGCGGAAAACCACGACATCTCCCGGATCGAGGGTGAAGGTCTCACCCCCGGCGGTTAGCTCGATCCGCCCCCGTTCGCAGGTCAGGTACTCGCGGGTGCCGGCCGTGTGCGGGACGCCGGCCATCGCGCTCCCCGCCGGCAGCTCCATCCGCTCGATCTCCAGGCCCGGGATGGTCTCGGGCAGGAGCTTGCGCACCACGACCGGCCCCCGCGTCCGGCTGGGGAGCGTCCCCGCCCGGTAGAGGCGGCCCAGCCGGCGCGGCGGCTCGATCAGCTCCTCCAGCCGCACCGACAGCGCCTGGGCCACCCGGACCAAGACCGACAACGTCGGATTGGCCGCCCCCGATTCCAGATTCGCCCAGGTCGCGCGCGGCACCCCCGCCACCTTGGCGATCTGCTGCTGCGTCTGCCCGCGCGCCTCGCGCAGCGCCTGGATGTTGCGGCCGAGGTGCGCGGCGGCCCCGGTCCGTGCGTCGTCCGCCATGATCCAACAAGATGGCCCCCTGCCAATCTATTGGCAAGCCGGTTGATACGTTGTCAGGGGCGGGCATCGTTAGGACATGGCCAAAGGCACGGAAAGAGCTCCGCAAAGAATCCTGGACGGGCAAACGGCGCTGGTGACCGGCGGCAGCCAGGGGCTGGGCCGCGCGCTCGGCGCCGCGCTGGCCGCTGGCGGCGCGCGGGTCGTGCTGGTGGCGCGGCACGCCGAGCCGCTGGCGGCGGCGGTGGCGGCGATCCGCGCCGCGGGCGGTGAAGCGCACGCGCTCGCGGCCGACGTCGCCGACAAGGACACCGCGGCGGCGATCGCGGGGCAAGCCGCGGCGCTGGTCGGCCCGATCGACCTGCTGGTCAACAACGCCAGCACGCTGGGGCCGGTGCCTCTGCGCCTGCTGCTCGACACCGACTGCGAGGATCTCGAGCGTGCGCTGGCGGTCAACCTGGTGGGCGCCTTCCGGCTGACCAAGGCGATCGCCGGCCCGATGGTGCTGCGCGGGTCGGGCACGATCGTGAACGTCACCTCTGACGCGGCCACCGAGGCGTACGAGCGCTGGGGGGCCTACGGCGCCTCGAAGGCGGCGCTCGAACAGCTCGGGCGCGTCTGGGCCGCCGAGCTCGCCGGCACCGGCGTCCGGCTCCTGGCGGTCGACCCCGGCGAGATGGATACCCGGATGCACGCCGACGCGCTCCCCGACGCCGACCGCGCCCAGCTATCGGATCCAGCCCGCGTGGCCGAGCGGATCGTCGCGCTCTGCGCCGGCGGCGCGGACGCGGATGCGCCGCCGCCAGGGTCGCGCGTCGCCATCCGCGTCGGCCCGCAGGGAGCCGGGGGCGTCCGATGAGGCCGGCGCGGACCTACCCCGACCGGCGCGACGACGTCCGCCTGCTGGTCATCGATCCGGCGGCCCGCGACGGCCTCGGCCTGTACGAGACCCGCACGCCCGCGCTGCCCGACCTGCTGGCGCCGGGTGACCTGCTGGTGGTCAACGACGCCGCCACCCTCCCCGCCTCGCTGCGCGGCGCGGACGAGGCCGGGCGCCCGATCGAGGCGCGGCTGGTCGCGGCGCGCGGGGACGGGCGCTTCGCCGCCGTCCTGTTGGGCGCCGGCGACTGGCACACGCGCACCGAGGACCGCCCCGCCCCGCCCGCCACCGCCGAGGGGACCCGGCTCGCGTTCGGCACGCTCGGCGCCACCGTCGGGCGCCGGTCGGCGCTGTCGCCGCGCCTGGTAGATCTGCGCTTCGATCGCCAGGGCGACGCGCTCTGGACGGCGCTCTATCGCGAAGGCCGCCCCGTGCAGTACTCGCACCTGGCGCACGACCTGCCGCTGTGGGCGGTGCAGACCGTGTACGCGGCGCGGCCCTGGGCGTTCGAGATGCCATCGGCCGGGCGGCCGCTGTCGTGGGAGATCCTGCTCGGGCTCAGACGCCGCGGCGTCCGCTGGGCCGCCCTCACGCACGCCGCCGGGCTGAGCGCGACCGGCGATCCCGCGCTCGACGCCGCCCTCCCGCTGGCCGAGGCCTTCGAGATCCCGGCCGCCACCGCGCGGGCCGTGGCCGAGGCGCGCGCGCGCGGCGGCCGCGTCGTCGCCGTCGGGACCACCGTCGTGCGGGCGCTCGAGGGGGCGGCCGCCCGGAACGGCGGCGCCGTCCGCGCGGGCCGCGGCGAGACCGACCTGCGCATCGCGCCCGCGTTCCGCCCGCGCGTCGTCGACGGCGTCCTGTCGGGAGCGCACGCGGCGACCGAGAGCCACTTCCAGCTCCTGGCGGCGTTCGCCGGCGCCGACCTGCTGGCGGCCGCCGCCGCGCACGCCGAGCGCGCCGGCTTCCTCACCCACGAGCTCGGCGACTCGATGCTGGTGCTGCCCGGCGCGCTGGCCGCGGCGCGCCCCGTGGCCGGCGCCCGGGCGGGAGCGTAGATTTTGCCGGTGACGCTGGAGACCTTCGCGGCCGCGGCCCGGCGCGGCGAGGAGCCGCCGTACCTTCCGCCCGTCCTGCGGGCGCTCTGGCTGGACGGCGCGGGCGACTGGAAGCGCGCCCACGAGCTGGCCGGCGAGCTCGACACCGCCGACGGCGCGCGCGTCCACGCCTACCTCCACCGCAAGGAGGGCGACCTCGACAACGCCCGCTACTGGTACCGCCAGGCCCGGCAAAAACCGTTCGAGGGGAGCATCGCCGACGAGTGGTCCGCCCTGGCCCGCGAGTACCTGGCCCGCACCGACGGCGGGGGCTGAGCGAATCGGCCACAGAGCGCTTGCTCTTTGCCGTCCCTTCCCTAGACTACCCCTCCCTCGTCGGGACCCCATCGTCTAGCCCGGCCCAGGACAATGCCCTTTCAAGGCATGAACGCGGGTTCGAATCCCGCTGGGGTCGCGAGCCTTTCTATTTCATTTCAAGCAGTTGAGTCGCTAGTTCAGCGATCGCGAGGTGCTCGGGCCCGCCTGGGGCCCAGTGGATTCGATGTCATTCGTCGATCGATGCGCTGGCGCCGCCGCGGAGAGCAGATGCGAGAAGGCCGCGCTCTGTCCTGCCGCGAGGTGCGCGTAGCGTTCGGTCATCTTCACTGACGAGTGCCCAAGCAGCGCGCGCAGCACGAAGAGCGGCATTCCGCCCGACGCGAGGATCGAGGCGAAGGAGTGTCGCAGCTCGTGCCACTTGATCCGTCGAAGACCAGCCCGCCGTTGCGCTGCCCAGAGAATCTCGTGAAACTGCCCCGGCGCCAGCTTGCTGCCGTCGCCATTGCGGAAGACGAGTTCTCCGTGGTGCTGGACCGCGCGTAGAGCCGCCGCCAGCTCCGGAGTCAGATCGACCCAGCGCTGTCGGTTGCTCTTCGGTGCTTTTTCTTCGCCGAACCACTTGGGCGCGGACCTGCGGATGTGAATCCGGTGCAGCGCGAAGTCGACGTCCGACCATCGGATCGCCCGCTGCTCGCCCATCCCTCGCTCCCGGAGCGACGAAACTCGCCATGTGCTTTCATCATACAGCTAGCCGCCCAACTGTCGGCCAGCTTGCGAACCGATCCTCCGCTCAGATGTCCCAGTTGAGCTCCGGATGTGCCGGCAGTAAGATCGCGGCCTGCGGGTTCAGCCGGAGACCACGTGAACGGGTGAGCATGTCGGGGAGACAAGTGGGACTTGGGTTAGCGACCGAATCGTCAAACGATCACGCGTCGCCGAGGATGGCGCACGGTCCCTGCGAGGGACTGGCTGCTGCGGTCAACACGGCTGACGTCGGAGAAACGGTCGAGCGGGTGCAGAAGCTGATCCTGCGTTACTACGAGGATGTTCAGAACCAGGCCACCCAAAGCTTCCAGTCGGCCAAGCGCGCAGCCGTTCTCGGATTTGCGCTGATTATCGGGACCATCGTCTACGTCGTTTTCACCGATCTCATGTTGCACTTCCACCTACCGTCGTTCCAGAAGGTAGAGGGCGGCATGAGCGTTGGCGCCATCGGACTGGTCAGCGGCGGGATCGTCGAGTTCATCGCAGCGGTGAACTTCGCTCTCTATGCCCGCGCGGCCAGGCAATTCGGAGCTTTCCATATCTGCCTTGAGCGCACGCACCGCTACCTCCTGGCCTACAAGATTGCCGAAGGAATCGAGACCAACAGAGACGAGACACTCGAAAAGATCGTCTGCATCATGGCGAACGCTCCGATGATCACGCACCAGGACATCGAGGGCCCCGAATCCAGCACCGTCTCCAAGCCCAGCGTCACGACCGCAATTGTACCCGAGGCCGTCAAGTAGGCCGCGCTGCTTGCCAAGGTGGCTGTCGAGAATTCCTAGCACCGGGAAGTCGGGGAGTCTCGCCAGACACGCGCAAGATCTCGTCAGTGATCAGTGGCGATTCGCGTTCAGATTCAGGCGTGCGCATGACGAGCCACGCGTTGTCAGCCTGTTGTCAGACCACGTGGATTCCACCGCCGTGAGCCGGATTGGAACGGAGCGAGCCGGAAGAGTCGAACCCTTGAACTTTCCGCAGTATCGGTCGCAAGCCCACGTAATGCCGAAGGGATTCCGATCTGCGTGAAAGGGGTTCGACTCCCGGCGCCTCCACAATATTTCTACTGATCAGGTGCGGCCGTCGCGCCGGCGCCGACGCAGAATGAGCGCGGCGCTAACCAGGACCAGGGCCCACGCGGAGCCAGGAGGTCCGCCCGTCTGACAGCCGCAGCCAGCGCCCGAGCTTCCGTTGCTCCCACGGCCCCCGGCCGATCCGTCGGTCCCGCCGCCGAGCCCGCCACCCGATCCTCCGGCGCCCGCCTGCCCAGCGGTTCCGCCGCCCGAGCCACTCGAGCCAGCCGACGCCCCTGCCGCGCCCGCGGCTCCTGCCGTCCCTGTCGCGCCACCGACGCCCGCCGCACCACCGCCGGAGCCGCCGCTCGCGGCGCCGCCCACTCCGGCCGAACCGCCGCTGCCCGCAGCACCCGCGCCAGCCAAACCGCCCGCTCCCGCGGCCCCGCCGGCCCCGCGCGTTCCCGCAGCGCCCGCCGCGCCAGCCGCGCCGCCCGTCCCGGCCGCGCTCCCGCCGGCTCCGCCGATTCCGCCGCCGGCGTTGTACTCGTAGGCGCCCATGTCGTACTGCGCGCCATCGATCCCGTCGCCATCGAGCGGCCGCGGTGCGCCGTCGAGATCGTGATCGGGCGCGCCGGTCGAGGTGCCCGAATCGATGCAGACGCTCGACGGCTGCAGACGGTAGTAATCGCTGCCCGACGCCACGTACTGCGGGTTGGCCGAGAGCATCCCCGCGCCCGTGGTGACCTTCGAGGTGGACGTCGGGCAGTTCCAGATGTCGGAGTAGCTGACGCTGGTCGTCCCGCTCGCCGTCGCGATGATCCCGTCGGTGCTGGCGTTGGTGATGATCGTGTTCGCGATCGTCACCGCGGCCACGCTCCCGTTCACGTAGATGCCCCACTCGGCATGGTCGATCGTCAAGCTCGACCCGTTGACCGTCAGGTTGCCGGCGATGTCGACGCCGAAATTCGCGTCGACGATCAGAACGTTCGTCAGGTTGACCTGCGGCATCAACGGCGGCCCTCCATCAAGCTCGAGCGCGATCGACAGGGTGGGCGCACCGGTCGCCGGCATGATGGTCAGCGCGTCGAGCGTCGCCGGCCCGCCGTTGACGTGAATGCCGTTGTCCCGCTGCCCCAGATGGCGGTGCGCGTGACGCTGAGGGTCGCGCCCGTCATCGAGTCGGTGATCGCGTACCCGCTGTAGCCGGCGAACGAGGCGCCGGTGATGGTCGCCGCAGTCGCGCCCGCGCCGATCACGAGCCCGTACCAGGTCCCGGTCTGCCCTTGCTGCATCTCGAAGGTCACCGGATTCGCGGTCGTACCGGCGATGTTCAACGACCCGTTGATGGTCATCTCCGTCCGCGTGGCGTCGAGGCCGGAGGCCAGCATGTCGCCGTTGACGAACTCGACGTCGGTCCCCCCCTGGATGGTCAGCGTCGAACCCGACGGAACAGTGACGTCCCCTTCGATGACATACGGGCTCCCTGCGGGCGTCCAGGTCTGATTCACCAGGTTGCCCCCGGTGAGAACAGTGCTGGCCGTCGCGTCGCGCGGGGCGAGCGCGGCGACCAGCACGAGCGCCGAGACGAAAGCGAGGCGAAGGTAAGCGCAGTTCATTAGAGCAAATTACCGATTGCGCCGGTGCGATTCAACGGGAGGAGCTGCGGCGTCTCGAGTGCCGACGGGGAATGGGTCTGCGATCGTCGGCCTGCCCGCGGAGGCGGTGACGGTAATCGAGGAGTTCCTGCGCCAGGCCCTTCATTTCGTGTAGTCGAGCGAACGGGGCGTCCTCGGCCGTAAGATCGGAGCGGGTCGAGACCGACGTGAGGACGGAGGTGTCGGTGTTCAGAAGGTGGGGGTCAGCCCTGGCACGCTCGCGACGAACGGCCGCTCGGCGTCCAACACCGAGGCCAGCGAGGCGCGGTGATGGTCGAAGTAGGCCGCCAGGAGCGGGTATTGCCCGGAGTCGATTCGCCGCCCGAGGTAGTGGAACAAGATCAGGTTCGAGACCACGGCGAGATCGGCGATCGACAGCGCGCTGCCCACCAAGAAGCGTCGCGGCCGGAGTCGCTCGAGGTAGTCGAAGGCGTCGGGCACTGCGCGCTCGATCACCGCCTCGATCGTCGCCTGGTCGCCCGCCGTCTTCCGGATGTTCGGGTTGACGATCTCGTTGTGAAACAGGGGATGAATGACCCGACTGAACAGCGCGTGGCCGGCCCAGGCGTCCAGGAACAGTGCCGTGCCGTAGTCCCGCGCGTCGGCGGGGAACAGCGCCGGCGCCGGGTTCCGCCGTTCGAGATAGTGCAGGATCGCGGTCGAATCCGCGAGGACATAGCCTTCGTCGTCGATGGCGGGGATGAGCCCCGTCGGGCTGATGGCGCGCCAGTCCGGCGGAAGCCTCTCGGGGACCACGGGGACCACCGGGGTCACCTCGTGGGGGATGGCCTTGAGCCGGGCGGCGATGATGACCTTCCGCGTGTGCACTGAAAAGGGAACGCCATAGATCCGAAGGGGCTGCTTTGACATCGTCTCTCTCCTCGCTGGTGACGCTCCGATGGGAGCGCTGAGGAGTATCGAAATCGACGGGCCGTCCCTCAATTCCCCGGCAGGTAAGTGTGCCGCCCGCGAGCGCGTCGCTTACCCCGGAGGTCATTGCAGCGCTTACCCGGTGGGTTGATCCTTTGGCCATGAACCTCAGTCACGGCGCGCGACGCCGCGCACCAGCGTCGGTCGGCCTGCTCCTCCAGTCGTGGAGAAAGACGCGCAACCTGAGCCAGCTGGGACTCGCGGTGCAAGCAGAGATGTCGTCCCGCCACCTCTGCTTCGTGGAGACCGGCCGCGCGAATCCCAGCCGGGAGATGATTCTGCGGCTGGCGAATGCCCTGGACGTCCCGCTGCGCGAACGGAACGCGCTACTGCTGGCCGGCGGCTTCGCTCCCCAGTACGCCGAGTCGAAGCTCGACGCGCCCGCCTTGGCCGCCGTCAACGGCGCTCTGCAGGCCATCCTGAGCCAGCAAGAGCCGTTTCCCGCGGTGGTCATGAATCGCCACTGGGACGTCGTGCGGGCGAACGGGGCCGCCTCCCGCTTCTTTGGATTCTTGCTAGGCGAACGCCGAGCCGCCGCGCCCAGCAACGTGTTGCGCATGATGTTCGATCCGGCCGCGCTGCGACCCTTCGTGAGGAACTGGAACGAGGTCGCCGCGGCGCTGGTGCTGCGGGTTCGTCGCGAGGCCATCGGCGGCGTGCCCGATGACGTCACCGAGCGGTTGCTGACCGAAGTGCTGAGCTACCCCGGGGTGCCGCCCGAGCTGCGCGCCGCCGGGCTCCACCTCCCTCTGCTGCCCGTGGTCCCGGTCAGCTTCACGAAGGGACGCCAGCGATTCGATTTCTTCTCGGCCATCACCACGCTGGGGACGCCCCAGGACATCACGGTGCAGGAGCTGCGGATCGAGAGCTTCTTTCCCGCCGACGAGGCGACCCGCGCCGCCGCCGCGCGCCTGGCGGCGCGCGGCTCGGCTACCGCGGCGACCCGTTCGAAGCGATGAAAAGGGATGTCGATCCGCGGCGGGCTCGTTCGTCGTGTCGTCAGGAGGAGATGAGATCATGCGAAAGATCAACGTGTTGACCTTTGTTTCGATGGACGGAGTCATGCAGGGTCCGGGTGGGCCTGAAGAGGACACCAGGGGCGGTTTCCGCCACGGCGGCTGGACGGTGGGGTATTTCGACGAGTTCGTCGGAAAGGAGATGGCGAAAGAGATGGGGCAGAGGTTCGACCTTCTGCTCGGCCGCCGGACCTACGACATCTTCGCCTCGCACTGGCCCAAGGTGACCGAGCCCGGCGCCGACCTCGGCATCAACCAGGCCCGGAAGTACGTGGCCACGAATCGGCCGCTGGCGACGAATTGGAACAACACGGCCGTTCGCCTCGAAGGGGACATCGCGGAGGCGATCCGCAAGCTCAAGGCTGAGCCCGGGCCCGACCTGCAGGTTCACGGCAGTGGGACGCTGATTCAGGCGCTGCTCCAGCACGACCTCTGCGACGAGCTGTGGCTGAAGATCTTCCCCGTCACGATCGGCACCGGGCAGAAGCTGTTCGCCGACGGCACGCGCCACGCGGGATTCACTCTCACCGAGAGCAGTGCGTCGCCAAGCGGGGTCATCATCGCCAAGTACAAACGCGCGGGCGACGTCAAAGCCGGATCGTTCATGGCTGCGACCTGAGCCACGGAATCGCGGCCCTTGTCACTGTAGTCGGGAGCCGTAGGAAGCGGCGCCCATTGGGCGCCCTCTTCCGCCGCTCGCTCGAGTTGGTCGCGACTCTTTCTCGGGCCCACTGGGGGCCCATTTGAACCGATTTCTACCGATTCCTGAGGCTCTCAACGGCTCTCTCGCGACCCCAACGTAACGACGCAAGGCCAGAAGATCATTCTGCAAGTCGGCACAACGCTTGGGTTTTGTGCGATCTTCGGGCCCTGTTTCGAATCCCGCTGGGATCGCGAGCTTTCTATTTCTCTTCGCCGAACCACTTGGGTGCGGACTTTTGGATGTGAGTCCGGTGCAGCGCGAAGTCGACGTCCGACCATCGGATCGCCCGCTGCTCCCCCATCCGTGCGTCCGTGTGTAACGGAAACATGAGGACCGCCCTCTCACACTGGTTCGCGGCGCAGCCTAGCCGCCTGGCGGCCTCGGCTGGTTGATACCAATCGAAGGACGACTCCGGCACCCGGACCTGCGGTAGCTCCGTCAGACGCTCCAGGTAACCCCACTTCACCGCGTACACTTGCGCGGCTTCCCGCGATCCTTCCGCCCCTCTGCCCGTTCCTTCCCCTTCTGCACCGCCTTGGCCTTCTGCGAACGCACTGGCGTAACGTTCTTCTGGTAGCCCGCAGTGCGCAGCTGACTTCCTCGCTTCGCAAGAAGGTGGAGCCGAGTCAGAACTGCGCGATGAAATTCCAGGCCAGCGGTGGAATGAATGCCTTCAGGCCGTCATCCCCGGTCGAGGTCCCGTCATCGACGCTCGCCGGGGTGTGTGCGCCATCGAACGTGCAGACCTTGACGGGATAACCCGCTTTGCACCCTTGGAAGTCGTAGCAGAGGTATTTCTTGCTGCCTACCGTCGTCGTCGGGATGTTGTTGCCCGCGGGAATCGTGCATCCATTGTCCTGAGCGTGCTGGAGGTCGCAGTACTTCCCGCCCTGTTTTGCCGCGTCGTTGCCGACGTACGGACAGGTCGTGTCGCTCATGCCGGTTGTCCCCATGTACGCGATCGGCGCCGCATTCGTATCGGTCGGCTCATTGGGAAGGTTGTAGTTCGCTGCGGCCATGGCGACGACCGCGCGCAGCTTCGTCTGGCGTGTGATCGACAGGGCGTAACTCATCATCGCTCCGAAGCTGAAGCCCGTGGAAAAGACCCGGCTGTCGTCGATGCACAGGTTCGTATCGACGAGGGCGAGCAGGTCGTCGAAGAGGACACTGTCTCGCTGGAAATCCCACGGCAGGTTGCCGATCCCCTCGGGGGCTACGAAGATGGCGGGATCTTTCGCGGCGGTCGCTTCGCGCTGGAGACCGAAGAAGGCGTAGTCCTTTGCGTCGAAATTGGGACCGTTGAAGGCGGGGTATTGGCCAATCGCGTTGCCGGTGTCAGAGCCATACGCCTGGTGCCAAGAAAAGATCAGGCGGTAAGGGTGCGTCGGGTTGTAATCGGCCGGGATGTCGACGATGTAGTCGCGACTCGAGCCGCCGCTCGTGATCTTGAGTCTGGTCGACGTGGAAAGGCCGTTCGCAACCGACATGCCGCCGGTGGTCAGCGTTTTCGCGCCGTTCGTGACGCCACAGCCCTTGCTCGGCACCGCGGCGCTCCCGCTTCCGGCAGCCCCCCCAACCCCACCGCCGCCTGAGTTTCCGCCAGCCGACGCTCCACCGGCGCTTCCGCCAGCCGCCCCACCGCCCGCAGCGTTGCCACCACTGTTTCCGCTACCCGCCGCTCCGCCACTCGCGGTCCCGCTACCCGCCGTCCCGCCGCCCCCGGTCCCGCCGCCCCCGGTCCCGCCGCCCCCGGTCCCGCCGCCGCCGG
>Ga0070734_10004336_pt1 | contig 13589 bp, 12 predicted proteins | sample Coa_R1_8_FD_66444 | JGI IMG/M metagenome (GOLD analysis project Ga0070734, IMG submission 66444) | Surface soil microbial communities from Centralia Pennsylvania, which are recovering from an underground coalmine fire - Coalmine... | ecosystem: Environmental > Terrestrial > Soil > Unclassified ...
AAACCGGACTGGAGTCAGTTGCCCGTCATCATGATCACGACCGAGGGCAGCCAAGCCAAAGTCCTGGAAGCCGTACAGCTTGGAGCCCGGGGGTATGTACGGAAGCCGTTCACGGCAGAGCAGATCAAAGAGAAAGTGTTGGGCTGTTTCGCAAACAGTTGAGCCACGGAAACCTATGACGAATTTGATCACGCAGAAGGATATTTCTTCGTTATTGATTGACAACACCGAGAAGGTGTTCTCGGTGATGCTGGGCATGCAGGTTTCACCCGGCGAAGCTGTCCAGCATCAGAGTATCGAGCGCGCGGATGGGAACGTAGTATCGCTGGTCGGCTTTGTCGGCGACTGGGTCGGCACCGGTAGTGTCTGTTGCAATTCGGACATGGCTTGCCGCATCAGTTCCCGCATGTTGATGGCTGAGTACACGGCCGTGAACGAGGAGGTCCTGGACGCAGTCGGCGAGATTACAAACATGATCATCGGCAACTTCAAGGACTCGGCTGAGCCGCTGCTAGGGCCGTTGGGTCTAAGCACACCCACCGTGATCTACGGAAGAAATGTGCGGGCTCGCAACCTGAACGGGCAGCTTTGGACGACAGTGCCGTTCGATTGTGAAGGCGGACTGGTGGAAGTGAAGATCTGCCTCGGTCCTTGCCAGGGACCGAACAAGAACTCAAACACCGGGGTGCTGGTCGCTGAGTCGTAACCCGATGGATTTCGGGTCTTCGTTGACTGCTCACTGTTGCCATGGATCCACGACACGATCGCGTAGTTTCTCAGACCGGCGCCGGGAGCGAGTGCAACCGCGAGACGGATCTGGGAGCGGGCTTACGGCCTTATGGGCTGAGCTGGAGCACCATTCCATCGGTCGGCGATCCGGATGCTAAATCGGCCGAAGAAAGAAATGCGCGGACCGTCCTCGTCGTAGACGATGAACCGGGTTTCCGGTCACTGGTTCGGGATCTCCTCGAAAGCGTCGGATACCAGGTACTGGAGGCCGCCGACGGCAAGCAGGCCGTGGAAGTCCGCCGCGATCATCGGATCGATATTCTGATCACAGACCTGGCCATGCCCGATGTCGATGGGATCGAGCTGATTCGTACCTTGGTCCAAACTCGCCGCGCGCCCCAGGTGATTGCCATTTCTGGCGCTTTCGAGCAAGGCGTTCTGAATGCGGCTCGCCTGTTGGGTGCGCAGGCGGCGCTGACCAAGCCGATTGACGTCGATCACTTGCTCCGACTGGTGGACGGGCTCGCCGGCTTTTGAGAAACACAACTCAATTAGCGCCTTGCCCTGCTAGACGGTATCCTACGCCTGGAACCGTTTCAATGTACTGGGGAGTCGCCGGGGAAGGCTCGATCTTCTGCCGCAGATTGGCGACGTGGACCCGTACGGTCTGGATGTAGTGAACGTACTGATGCCCCCAAGCCTTGGCCAGAATCGTTTCAGGACTTAGGATTGCCCCGTCCGCCTCTGCCAGACAGGCCAGGATTTGAAACTCCTTCTTTGTCAAGCGGATTTCCGAGCCGGAACGAGACACCCGGTGCCGCGCCTTGTCGATCTCAAGGTCCTGGACACGAAGCACGGACGGCGGTGTGTCAGGCTCCGCGTGCCGGCACAGCGCCAACTGAACCGTGACGGCGAGCTGCTTCATGGTGAACGGTTTCAAAAGAAACCCGGACGCTCTTGCCCGGGCGACCTTTTCGATCGTCTGCCGATCGGCAAACCCGCTCAGAAACACAACGGGGGCATCCACAAGTTCCCGCATGTGCTGCGCGGCAGAGATTCCATCGATCTCTTCTCCCAGTCCAACATCCATCAGGACCAGATCCGGATCGAGACTTTGGACGCAGTCCAGCGCATGCCGCCCATTGGAAGCGACCTTCGTCTGGTAGCCCAGTACTTGCAGCCAGCTCTCGACAGATTCCGCGACGATGGGCTCGTCCTCCACCAGCAGAATTGTTTTTTCGGCATTCCCGACCACAGACTCTTCACAAATTTCAGTCATGATTGCTCCGTTCCTTGTCGCATCAGCAGCCATTGGCGTTATTCCCGTGCCAGTGCTACACGGAGAAGATCTCGAAGCCTGCGCCGAGTCACGCGAATCATGGCAAGTTGAGTCCGGCACGCGCCGCACTCGTCCAGGTGCTGGACGATCTTCTTCTTCCGTGCGTGCCCTAAATCGTTGGTGGCATACAACTCGAGAAGGTCGGGCGAGGGGTGGTTGAACGCGCTCGCGCACGGTGACTGCGAGCTGGCGGATAAAGATGTTGTTTGGTTCATTGGGGCGCTGCCGCAGATGCAAGCCGTCCGCCACGCCATGGCACCACGCACCAAATGCTCTGCAACTTATTGAATCTTATGATCTACTTCGCTAACAAACGCTCCGCGAGTGACTACAGAGGGCGCCTCTTTGGGAGGCCCCGTGTCTCGATCCGAGACACGCTTGAGACACTATGCGTGAGTGAGGAGAGAACGATCGAGGTCAAACTGCAAAGGCAGGCTAAATGGTTCCGCTGCTCGTTTCGGCCGCCTGATCGGTGGCCTCGCGATTCAGGATGCGATAAAGCGTCGCTCTTCCGATTCCCAGGATCGCCGCGGCTTCTTTCTTGTTGCCGCCGACTCCTTCGAGGACGTGCTCCACGTAATTGCGCTCGGCCTCTGCCAGGCTGACAAGGCCCGTAGCCCAGTTCTTGTTTGCCGTGCGCTTTTCGTTATGCATGTACTCGGGCAGATCCCGGACGTCGATCATCTCGCTTTGCGTCATCATGCATGCGCGGCCGATCGCGTTCTCGAGTTCGCGTACGTTGCCGGGCCAGGAGTGGCGGGAGAGTACGGACTGAGCCCGTCGCGTCAGTCCTCGAATCGGCTTGTTGTACTGCCGAGAGAACTTCTTGACAAAGTGCCGTTCGAGCAAAGGAAGGTCTTCCTGGCGCTCGGCCAAAGTCGGGAGCGTGACTTCCACCATCGCCAGGCGATAATAAAGGTCCTCCCGGAACTGCTTTTCGCGGACCATGTCGCGCAGATCGCGGTTGGTGGCGGCGATTACCCGAACATCGACTTTGTGAGCCCTGGGAGAACCCACGCGCTGGATCTCCTGATTCTGCAACGCCCGAAGAAGCTTCGCCTGGACCGCTATGGGAATCTCGCCCACTTCATCGAGGAACAAAGTGCCGCCATTGGCGGCTTCAAAAACGCCGATGCGATCCTGCACCGCGCCCGTGAACGAGCCGCGCAGGTGTCCGAATAGCTCGCTTTCGAAGAGCGTTTCAACAATCGTCGCGCAATTACAAGTGATAAACGGTCCTTTGCGGGCCGGACTGAGGCTCTGCAGGATCTCGGCCGCCAGCTGTTTCCCCGTCCCGGTCTGTCCGGTGATCAGCACTGTCCGAAAGTGCGGGGCAATTCGCTGTAGCATGGCGAAGACTTCGACGACGGCGGGACTGGAACCAACCATCCCGGCCAACTGCGACGCCTCAGATAACTCCCCCTGCAGCTCCGAGGCGCGTCCTCGGCTCCGCGCCGCTTTGATCAGATTGCCAATCCGTTCGCGGAATACGTCAATGTCAAAGGGTTTGCTGAGGTAATCGCAGGCGCCGCGCCGGATGGCTTCCACGGCGTTCTCGAAGGAATAATGAGCGGTTAAGAGGACGATGTCGATCCCTGGATTCCACTCCACGATCTGATCGAGAAGATCGAGTCCGCTCAGCCCTGGCATCACCAGATCCAGAATCACGATATCGGGGCTGGCTCGCCGCACGATTTCCAGACCCTGTCGGGGATCGGATTCCTTCTGGATTCGGAGGCCAGGTTGGGCGAGAGAGGACGCGATTAAATCCAGGATGATTGGGTCGTCATCGATCGCTAAGATCCTGACATCGTCGTCCATGAAACAGTCCGCCTCTAGCGTCTGCAACTATCGCCACAAATAGCGACACAAATTATTGATTTCGTGAAGGTAGTTGTTCTTAGATTATAACAATCCGGGAGATCGGGGTTTTAATATGGACAGCGTATGCAAGAAGGCCCGCGGCTCACGCGCCTGCGTGGACCGCTGCTCCGAGGGATAATAAATATCGCCTTGCCGACGAATCCGGCCCCACAAATTCAGCCCGTGGAAACCACACTCGATCCGCACGAGGGACTAACCGGCTCCATCCTTCAGATCGTGCTCCGCTGGCAGTTCGTGTGGGTCTTGTTCGTCGCCGTGGTGGATGCGCCATTCCTGGCAGCCAACAAGGCCGGCGCCGCGTGGATCGCTCTAGCCTTGGCGGTCTTTACGGTGTTCATTCCCGCCGTGTTCCTTCAAATCGGGAAGCCGGTTGCCGCGGCTCGGATTTTCGTAACGAGCGCAGCAGCCGTGCTGACCGCGCTCGCATTTTTCGCCCGCGGCGTGTTCGGAATGGCTCCGGTCTTGCAATTGTCGGTCGCCGTGGTCGCGACGGTGCTCTTAGGAAGGAACGCGGCGTTCCTGATCTCGATCGCCTGCCTCCTAGCGGATCTCTGGATGGCGGTTATGGAGGCTTCCGGCAGGCATCTGCTGGTCCTGTTCCCGGGGAACGCTCTCAGTAACTGGTCTGGAATCGCCATAGCCTTCGGCGTAAGCACGCCCGCGATGTACCTGGCAGTAAGCCGTCTCCGGGCGGCCCTGGCCCAAAGCCAGAATCAACTCACCGCGTTGCGGCAAGCCGAAGAGCACATCGTCTACCAGGCGCAGCTGATCGCCCAGTCGGCGGATCCGGTCATTGCCGCCGACAATGATCGCAAAGTCACCTTTTGGAATGTCGCAGCCGAACGCGTACTCGGCTGGACGGAGCAGGACGCAGTAGGGAAGAACATCGAAGAGGTTGTGCGGTTTGCCCCCGGCAGTATCCCGAGAGACCGCTTTCGGGCCGAACTGGCGCGGGACGGCCGCTGGGAAGGCGAACTAGCCTTGCTGACCGCCGCGGGAGAATCTCGCCACATCGGCCTGGCCATCACGGTTTTGCACAACGCCCGCGGCGAGGCCATCGGAACCGTGGGCGCGTTCCGGGATATTACCGAAAGGCGGCTCGCTGAGGATGAACTGAAACGATCGGAAGAACGCCTTCAGAGGGTCACCGAAACGGTGCCTGTAGGGATCCTCATGCTGGATCGATCGGGAAACTTCGTGTTCGCGAATTCGTCCGCAGCGGAACTCGTGGGCATGCCCACGTCAGAATTGCTGCATAAGGCCGTCAGTTCACCTGATTGGGAAGTCACTGATTTTTTCGGGAACCCGTTTCCCCTGGAAGAGCGGCCGTTCTTTCGCGTGATGACAACCGGCAAGCCGGTTCATGACGTGAACTACGCCATCTCGCAGCCTTCCGGGAAGCGGCGCTATTTTTCCGTCAGCGCCGCGCCGGTCTTCGATCCAAGCGGTGGGGTCGATAGCGTCGTCGCCGTCATCGAGGACATCACGGAGCGACGGGAGTTGGAAGAACAGTATTGGCATGCGCAGCGCATGGAGAGTCTGGGCCGCCTCGCGGGTGGAGTCGCGCACGACTTCAATAACCTGCTGACCGTCGTCAATGGTTACAGCCAACTCCTTCTGCAGCGCGCCAGCACGGAATCGATTCCGCCGGATACGCTGCGCGATCCGCTGGAGCGAATCCTAAGATCGGGGCGCAGGGCAGCCGAGCTCGCCCAACAACTGCTGGGATTCAGCCGCAAGCAGGTCGCATCTCCCTGCGCGCTCGTGCTCAACGATCTCATCTCCGGGTCCGAAGCAATGTTACGCAGGCTGCTGGGAAGCGACGTCGAGTTAATCACGAAGCTGGCAACCACAGCCGGCACGATTCTCGCCGACTCCGGACAGATGCAGCAGGTCTTGCTGAACTTGCTGGTGAATGCGCGCGATGCTATGCCGGAGGGCGGAAAAGTCTTTGTAGAAACGGAGAACCTGGAGGTCTACCCGGACGACCGGGAGCGCGTCCCGGAGATCCCCGCCGGCGCCTACGTGCTCTTAACTGTCGAAGACACGGGAACGGGCATCGACCAGGAAACTCAAAAGCACATCTTTGAGCCATTTTTCACAACCAAGTCGATCGGATATGGCAGCGGGCTTGGTCTGGCGACGGTGTATGGGATCGTGAAGCAGAGCAACGGTTCTATCCGTGTTCAAAGCCAGCCCGGGAAGGGCGCCCGTTTCTGCTTGTATTTCCCCCGCGTTGACGCGGCCCCCGAGTCCGTCGACTATCTGCCGGAATTGAATACGCTCGGCGGCAGCGAGACCGTCCTATTGGTGGACGACGAGCCGGACGTCCGGATGTTCCTGGTGGACTGCTTGCGGTCGTACGGCTACACCGTGATTGAGGCGGGCTCGTGCGAGGAAGCGCTTTCAGTATCGTGGAAGCTGCCCGGAACGATCGATCTGCTGGTGACGGACATGCTGATGCCGGGCATGTCGGGCCGGCAGTTGGCGGAAGCACTGGAAGCGGAGCGGCCGGGCCTTCGTGTCCTTCTGGCTTCTGGTTATTCGGCTGAGCAGGTGCGGCCTGCAGGATTGGCTCTAGATCGATTTGCGTTCGTTCAAAAACCGGTTTCGCCGCTGGATTTGCTATCGAAGGTCCGGCGTCTGCTAGGAACGAGTAAGCCCACGCCGCCCGTGATTTCGACGCAGAACTGAGGCGCGGCGCTAAAGACGGCTGAGCGATCCTAGGATGGCTCCGGCGATCTGCGGCAGGGGCGCGACTTCTTTCACGGAACCGTTTCGGATCGCTTCGCGCGGCATGCCGAATACGACGCAGCTCGCTTCGTCCTGGGCGATCGTGTGAGCGCCCGCGTTTTTCATCTTCAGCAGCCCTTCGGCCCCATCCGCGCCCATGCCCGTCAGGATGACGCCAACCGCATCGGCGCCGGCCACCTCGGCCACCGAAGAAAACAAGACATCGACGGAAGGCCGCTGATAGCAGACTCTCGGCCCCGACTTCACGGCGACGACATACCCTTGGCGTGAACGCTTCAGGAACATATGGAAGTTACCCGGTGCGATCAGGGCCAAGCCCGGTTTCACCGCGTCTCCGTCCACCGCCTCCCTGACCTCGATCGCGCAGAGTTGGTTCAGGCGGTTCGCAAAAGCCAGCGAGAATCCCGCGGGAATGTGCTGCGTCACTACTATGCCCGGAGCTGCAGCCGGCATCTCTCGCAGCACCGTGGAGATAGCCTCAGTTCCACCGGTGGAGGCGCCAATGGCTACCACGGTGGATTGTCTGAGAGCAACTTGCTCCTTTCGCGGCTGAGTAGCTCGGGCCACGCCGGGCGTTGATTCCGAGTTCGCCGCTCGATTGATTCTTGCAACGGCCGCGGCACGGACTTTGTCACTGAGGATCCGCGAAAGTTCGCCGACAGAATAGGGACCCCCAGGCTTGCACAGAACGTCTACGGCTCCATTCGACAAGGCTTCGATCGCCGTTCGGCTGGACGCCTGACCCAGCGAGCTGATCACGATAACCGGCAGCGGATGATGCCGCATGATCTTCTTTAAGAAGGTCAACCCGTCCATACGCGGCATCTCGATGTCCAGCGTCACCACGTCGGGGGAGAGCGCCAGAATCTTGTCGCGCGCGATGTATGGGTCGGGCGCCGTACCCACGACTTCAATGTCGGGCAGATTGGCCAGGGATTCCGAGAGCAACTTGCGGACGATGGCCGAGTCGTCAACCACGAGCACGCGAATTTTGCGCGCTTCGATCATGCCGGCCTGTCCAAGCGGAGTTTCAATTGGAGGAAGCCGGCGCCGACGCCGTACGTTTGCTCGGCCACCTGGCTTTCCGTATCGAGCGGGAGTTCCTCGTCGGCCACCAACTCGCACACCACCGGCGGCAGAAGTTCAAAGACCTCCTTGTTGTCCAGACGGCTGAGCGCGGCTCCACAAATCATGTTCGCTAGTTCCTTCGCCACCGCCTCCTGCTCCGGGGCGGCGGGCGAATCGGGCCCGTCGAGCCCCAGAAAGTTCGCCGCCATCTCGGCGCTAGCCCCCAAAGACGCGCACAGCGCCAGGGTCCCGGTCCAACGGCCCCGAAAATTCACTCGAACCCGCAGGCAGGGCTCATTTGCGGCCGTTTCGGGTGGAGCATCCAACATGGTGAAAAACATCGTGGACAACACTTCGTCCGTGGCTTCGGCGACGGCCTGATGCAAACTAGACATGAGCGTCCCCCAACACCCGGTCCAACTCCTCGCGCAGCGACTCAGGCGCAAACGGCTTTTTCACATATCCCTTGGCCCCCAACGACAACATCCGCTCAACTCGAGCGTCGGTCGCGTCGGTTGAAATCACGACCACCGGCACGGTTAACTTCTGAGACTCGATTGAGCGCACCAGCTCCTCGCCATTCATGTTCGGCATGTTAATGTCGGTCAAGACCACGTCCACCCATTCGCGCGAGAGCAGTTCCAGCGCCTCTTCTCCGTCGGATGCCTGGAAGCATTCGCTGACGTCAAACCCGGACGTGTTCATCACGCGCCGGATGAAAGTTCGCATCACCGGCGAATCGTCCACGATCAGTACACGGAACGCCATCACTTCACCCCTTTCGTGGCGACCATTTCCTTTTCCGGCTCGCCCGGACTCCGCCAGAACACCCGGCCGCTCCGATTCTCCAATCGCACCGTACGCGCGCTGTTTCCTCCGACCGTCTCCCCGTGGACCATCACGCCGGCCTTCCAGAGAATTTTGCGGGCCGCCAGATGATTGCGTTTGCCGATGTTGAAATCTTCGTTGGTGTTCACCACCTGCGCGCCGCCCAGCAGGTATACGGAGAGTCGGCGTTTATCGGCGCCTCGTTCGTAGGCCTGCTGAAAAAGCCGCGGGATTCCTGTATCGGCGAATACATAGGGATTGTTCTCCGCTTTCTGCCGATTCATCGCAGAATCGGGCAGCATGAAATGCAGCATGCCCGCGACGTTGGCGAGACGGTCATGGATGGCGATGGCAATGCAGGAGCCGAGTGCATAAGTGATCAGCGATCGCTCGGGATCGTTGATGACCGCGCAATCTGAAATGCCGACAACGTGAGGCATCATTTGGTTCTCGGTTGGATGGCGCGAACACCCGACGCCGGTCTCCGGTAAACCGCGGGGGCAACATACTCGAGCGAATGGCGCACTCCGTTCAGGCTTTCTGCGTGACCGACAAAAAGATACCCGCCCGGCTCCAGCCACTCGGTGAGCTGGCACACCACTTTCTCCTGCGTGGGTTTATCGAAATAGATCATCACATTCCGGCAGAAGATGGTTTGGAACTGGACCGTGTGAGAAATTGGTTCCACCAGGTTGACGCGACGAAAACTCAATAGCTGGCGGACCTCCTGTTTGACGCGATACAACGCTTCGCCATCGCGCACGGCGCGCAGAAAGTACTTCGAACGCAGGGCGGGCGACACCGCCGACAAGCGATCTTCCGTATAAATCCCGGCTTGTGCGGTAGAGAGGGCTCGGGTGGAGATGTCGCTGGCCAAAAGGCGAATGGGCGCGCGGGGCCCAAGCTCTTCCAGCAGGCTCAAGAGAATGCTGTACGGCTCTTCCCCTGTTGCCGCGGCCGCACACCAGATGTTCGTAGGCTTCGTCGCGTTCCAGCCTGGCGCGATGGTCTTGCGTAGGATCTCGAAGTGCTTCGGTTCTCGGAAAAAATGGGTGAAGTTCGTCGAAAGGGCGTTAATGAGCTCAATCAGCGCCTCGCCGGTACGGTCGCTTTCGACCTGTTCAATGTATCCGTCGAACGAGTACAGATTGCGCTTGCGAAGCTCCTTGCCGAGCCGTGCCTTGACCAGTTCTTCCTTGCCCTTCTTGAGGTCAATGCCGCACGTATCGTAGACGAGAGTCTGAATCTTGTTGAACTGCTGGGTGGTCAAGGCAATGGATGAAGCTGTCCAATCAGGCATGCGCTTTCTCTCCCGCCAGGCCGTCCATATCCAGAATCAAGCCGACTCGTCCATCGCCTAGAATGGCTCCGCCGGCTACCCCTGTGACGTCCTTGAACCGGTCGCCGAGCGTCTTGATGACTACTTCCTGTTTGCCGATAAACTCATCCACCAATAAGCAGAATGCCTTGCCGCTGGTCTCCGCGACGATCAGGAGGCCGTCGCTCACGCTGATGGCGTTCGACGCGATGTCGAAGCGCTGATGCAGGCGGACGATCGGCAGCAGGGTTTCTCGGACCAGGACCATCTCGGAGCGGCCATGGACGGTCTTGATATTTTCCGGGGTGGCGCGAAACATCTCGCGGACCGCAAAGATGGGCACCACATAGCGCTCCGTGCCGACACAGACCACCAGACCTTCGATGATCGCCAGCGTGAGCGGAAGCTTAATGAAGAAAGTGGTTCCGAGACCGCGCTGCGATTGAATGTCGATTCGGCCGCGCATCTTTTGAACTTGCTTCCGGACGACATCCATTCCCACGCCACGGCCGGATATGTCGGTCACCTGTTCGGCGGTAGAAAAGCCCGGCTCGAAAATGAGATTGAAAACTTCGCGATCGGTCGGTTCTTCAGTCTCGGCAATCAGGCCATTCTTGCGTGCCTTCTTCAGGATCTTCTCGCGATCCAGCCCGCGGCCGTCGTCGGCGACTTCGATGGTGATGTAACCAGCCTGATGATAGGCCCGCAGGCCGATCCGCCCGGTCGGGTTCTTGCCCGCCTTAATCCGCTCGTCCACGGGCTCAATTCCATGGTCAGCGGAGTTACGAACCATATGCATGAGCGGGTCAGCGAGATCTTCGACGATGGTCCGGTCCAGTTCGGTGTCCTCGCCCTGCACCGCCAATTCAGCCTGCTTCCGTTCCTTGCGACTCAGGTCGCGCACCAGGCGGGCCATGCGGCCAAAGAGCTGCCCGATCGGGACCATGCGCATCGACATGGCGGTCTTCTGGACTTCGCCGGTGATGCGGCTCAGTTGCACCAGATTCCGTTGTACGCGGGGGTTGATCAGCGAGGAGTCGTGCCGCAACAAGCTCTGGGCAATCACCATTTCTCCCACCATGTCCACCAGGAAGTCGAGCTTGGCTGTATCCACTTTGACTGCGCGTGACTCCGGCCCGGCGTGCTTCTTGGATTCGGCCTGAGGCTGAGCGGAAGATGTCGTGGGCGCAGAGGGAGTGGTTGGAGACGCCGGGGGCGTAATCATGGGCCACGGTTCGGCTGCCCGCTCCTCGGTCTTTTCTGTGGCTTGGTCGGAGACGGCGACAACGGGTCCCCCTGCGATCAGGGCCTGGATCCGTCGCAGAAGTTCGCTGCTGTTGGCGGGTTGGATTGAGGTGCCGTTCCTCACGGCCGCCTCGGAGTTCTGCAGTTCGGTTTTCAGGTAGTCTGTTGCCGCCAGCACGACGTCGATGACCGCCGGAGTGATCGCTAGTTGGCCATTTCTTGCCAGGTCCAGCGCGGTCTCCACCTCGTGCGCGACGCTTTGAATGGCCGAGAACTCGAGAAATCCTGCTAGGCCCTTAATGGTATGAAACGCGCGAAAGATGGTATGCAGGGCATCCCGATGATTGGGATCCTGCTCGAGCGCCAACAAATGTGTTTCGATGTTCGACAGATGCTCGCGCGATTCCAGAAGGAAATCGCTGAAGAGCTCGCCGTCAAAATTCGGCGGGAGTGCGAGCGACTGTTCGGATGGCTCGGGATCCGGCTCCTGCGCCCGTGCAGCCGGTTCGAGAGCATCCTGCAGCCGGGCAATCGCCGCTTGCATCGAGGAACGCAAAGCCCGGGGATCTTCGGCAGCGCTATTTCCGCTTTCGAAGTCGCTGCGGATCTGCGCGATGATACGGGTAACCCCCTCCTCGCCCGCGGCTTCGGCTTGAGCGCAGATCTCGGCGAACGTAGAGACCAGCGACGCGAGAGACTGAGACGGATCGGTGTCGTCCTGAAACATCAGGCTCATCGCGAGCGCGTCGATCTGTTGTCGCAGTGAGAAGGTCGGTTGGGTTTTGTCAGTTTGACGCAATTTCATCGTCCTTTCCGCGAGACGCACGGAGGTTGCGCGGCCAGTGTGACGGCAGCTTTTTACAGTGACTTCGCGAGACCTTCGATCCCTCGCAGATCCTGCGCGCTGAGAGCAGCGTCAATGTCCAACAGAATGCGCACTCGGCCCTTGCTTTTCGCCATGCCCAGGATGTAAGGCGTATCCGAGCTGTTTCCGAAGTCCGGCGTATCCTCGATGTCCGCGGCGGCAACGGTTGCCACTTCCGACACGCCGTCCACGATTGTGCCCACGATGACGGGGCCGGCTTCGCTGGTAATCTGCACCACGATGATGCAGGTGCGCTGGGTATACTCGGCTTCCGGCATACCGAACTTCTGGCGAAGGCAAATAACGGGCGTTACTTTGCCGCGCAGGTTGATCACGCCCTTCATGTACACGGGCGTCTGAGGAACCCGCGTGATGTCCTGGATGCCGATGATCTCGCGCACCTGCATCACTCGAATGCCAAATTCCTCGGTGCCGAGATGGAAGGTTAGATATTTTCCGGCGCGCTCCGTTCCTTTGGAGACGGAGGTCTCGGTTTCAGTCTTGGTTAGGGTAGTTGCCATGTCATTGCTCCTCGTCGACGGTCCAGGTGATCCAGCGCGCGTCTTAGAACGCTTTGAATTCCTCGTCCATGCCCATGGCGTCCGGTCTGGCGGGCGTGTGCGCGGCGGCGAGCGTTGCGGGTGGCTTTGCGGCGGATGTTGTCTTCGCTTGCGAAGCCCGTGCCGCGCCCTTGCCCTTCACCGTTGACGTTACGCGGCGTGCGCTGCCCGCCCCCGTTTGGCTGCCACCGACCAGGGAACCAAGTTGGTCCACGACGTCGAGCAGTGTCTCCGACTGCGCGTTCAATTCCTCGGCGGCAGCAGCGCTCTCCTCCGCGTTCGCCGCCGTCGATTGTGTCACTTGCTCCATTTGGGTCACGGCCTTGGCGACCTGCTCCATGCCGCGCGCTTGCTCCTGGCTGCCGATGTTTACTTCGTCGACCAGGGTCTTGACCTGGGCCGATTGTGCCGTAATGGCCCGGATGCCTTCCGCCACGTGGTCCACCTTGGCTTTGCCGTCGTTGGATTTGGCGATGGACTCCTCGATCAGCGCGGTCGTGTCCTTGGCGGCCTGTGAGCAGCGCTGCGCCAGATTGCGAACTTCGTCGGCGACCACAGCGAACCCCATGCCCGCCTCGCCGGCGCGCGCAGCTTCCACGGCCGCGTTCAGTGCCAGGATGTTGGTTTGGAACGCGATCTCGTCAATGACCTTGATGATTTTGGAGATCTTCTCGCTCGAGGTGTTGATCTCGCTCATGGCCAGCACCATTTGTTCTAGTGCGGTGTTCGTTTCACTGAACTTTTGCTGGGATTGCGCCACCAGATCCGCGGCCACGCGCGAATTTTCGGCGTTCTTGAGCGCCATCGAATTGATTTGCTCGGCAGCGGCCGATGTCTCTTCGAGAGAGGCGGCCTGCTCGGAGGAGCCCTGCGCCAACGACGAGCTGCTGGAGGAGACCTGACCGGCGGCGCTGGCTACCTGCTCAGCCCCCGAGGACAGATCCGACGCGGCGCGCATCAGCACCGCGTTCAAGCTTCGAACGATGAAGAAGACCAAGG
>Ga0070734_10004337_pt1 | contig 13589 bp, 15 predicted proteins | sample Coa_R1_8_FD_66444 | JGI IMG/M metagenome (GOLD analysis project Ga0070734, IMG submission 66444) | Surface soil microbial communities from Centralia Pennsylvania, which are recovering from an underground coalmine fire - Coalmine... | ecosystem: Environmental > Terrestrial > Soil > Unclassified ...
GCGCGCGACCAACTTTCTACTGATCATCCCCAGCCCCGACACAACACACTTGCGAATTCATGGTGGCGCTAAATGAACGAGTATATGGCCAAAAAGAATATACGAGGCAGCACGACACTGGAAGCGACGGATAGCCGACATTCCAAGTTTCTGCCTTATTTTCGGCGGCGTGTATTTCTTTTGCAACAGGTCAGCGGATTTGTCGGTTGAGTTCGGCTCCTTGCGGGTCATCCGCCAGCGTCCGGCTTTTCTGTTTGTGACGAGCGTGGGAAATTACGAGGTGTTGTTCGCGTGCCGCGGGATCAATCACAGAATTCCCGCATGCATGGTGGCAATATGATTTCCTTCCAGTTGACACGCGCGCGTCGATTGACACTAAAGCCGCAAGATCGCTAGGTTGAGCGAGCTGGGACTCGGAGGCTGCAATCAAATTTCTTAAAGCTGACACCTCTGCCTCGGCGAGGCCCGCGACCCTAGTCGTGGCATCGCAGAGCGATCCATTCGGCTTCCTCGCACAGGTGCTGACGTTCGGCGAAGTCGGTGTCCATTGCAACGTCTGAGGCCGTTTTTCATCATCCTGTTCATGAACTCATGAGTGCCTGGAAGAGCCGCCCGAGGGCGCACAAATGAAGACTCTTTACGATTTGCTCGGCGCTCGTCCGGATGACGATGCCGCGAGGCTCAAAGATGCATTCCGCAGAGCCGTCAAAGCGAACCACCCCGATCTCCGCGTTGACGATGCAGATGCCGCGACGCGGCTCAGGCAGATTGTCAATGCTTACGCGATCCTTCGTCACGCGGAGCAGCGGGCGGATTACGACCAGTTGCTAAAGCTCGAACGCGAGCGGCGCCGCTGGAATGCAAAGCGCATCGTCATCAATTTGATGCGCAACATCGCAACCGACGCGATCGCGGTTGCCGCTCTCACGATCCTGCTGGCCGGCGGATACGCGCTTTTCTCCCACGTTTCAAAGATTCCTGTTCAGGCGGTCGAAGCAATCGGGCTTGATGAACGCGAACCGGTGGAGACCGCCACTCTGCAGCCGGCTGTGCCAACGGACACAAGCGAGGGAAGTGAACCGCGAAGCAAGCTTGAGCATGTAGAGGTGGCCGATGCCGCGATGGCGCCGAGTGCCGCGGTGTCACCGAACGGCGGCCCTGCAGAGGAAGGTAGGGATAGCGCGGCTCCGAGTTCGTCCGAGCCGTCTGCGGAAATCACCGCGATCATCAATGCCTTGGTCGCTACGATGGACAAGGCCGATCCGGAGGCCACGGGTGACCAGTCCGATCCGAAAGTTTCGTCTGATGAGGTTGACACGAAGGTGGCAGCTGATCAGACCGAGACAAAAACGACCGCTGACCGGGCCGCTGCAAATGTCGCGGCTGATGAGGCCGAGACGAAGATCGCAGCCGATCAGACGGATACCACGACCCCGACTGACCACGCGAAGATCACAGCTGAGCTTGCCGAGAAGGGCTCCGAAAGCGAGCCGCTCGATAAGAATAAGCAACGGTTAGTTGCAGATCCTTCTTTGGACAAGGACCGGAGTGCTCCAAAATTGTCGTCTTTGTCCGAGCCTTCGACCGTCGATGAGAAACATAGTTCAAAGAGCCAGGTTACGAAAACGTCCGATATCAAGATAAGCGGAAAACCGCGGATGGTCGCCAAACGCCCTGCCACGAGTCACACCGCCTTCAAACAGGCCGCGCTTGAGAACAAGAATACCTCGGCGTGCGCCGAATCTCGATCTTGCTCGGGTCACATGCCACCGCTCTTCGGTGTCGGATTTTGAAGCCCACTGTGTTTGCGCGCTCTCGCGCTCCCATTCTATTCGCTCTTGACGCCTGACAGGCTCAGAAGCCTCGCCCATTGGCCGACTTCGCCCGCGAACAATTTCCCGAACATTGCCGGCGTGTCGGCAAGCGCCGCGCCGCCGGTTTCGGCGAAACGCGCCGCCATGGCGGCATCCGCATAGGCGGCGTTGATTTCTCGGTTCAATCGTTCGACGATTTCGATCGGCGTGGCGTGCGGCGCCGCAATGCCGGTTACGGCACTCACAGCAAAGCCCGGCAGGATTTCCGCCATCGCGGGCACCTGCGGCAGCGCTGCTGCGCGTTCGGCGCTTGTCACCGCCAGGGCGCGCAGCTGGCCGGCCCGCACCGCTCCGATGGACGCCGACATCGGCTCGAACATCATGTGTACCTCGCCGGCCATCAGCGCCCGCAGCGCGACTGGGCCGTCCGCGAACTGCACGGGCGTGACATTGATTCCCGTCATCACTCGGAACAACTCGCCCGCTATCCGGGGCGCGCCGCCGACGCCGGTCACCGCCATCTTGATCGTCCCGGGATTGGCCTGCGCGTGCGCAAACAGCGCTTCCACGTCCGCCGCTGGCACCGACGGATGGACCACCAAGGCGAGTGCCTCGCGGGTGAGGCCCGCGACCGGCAGGAAGTCGCGCCGAAGATCGAAATCGAGATTGGGCGTCAGCGTCACCGCGATGGCATTAGTTAGTAATGCCGATGATGCGGTAATGGGTTGGGTCTGTACAACAGGCGAAGCGGCTTCACCAATTGGAGCTATCAACAATACGGCACAAGCAAACTACCCTGCGACGACATTGTCCTTGCCCCTCAACGACAGCAGCCAATTCGTTGATTGTCGGACTGATGCAGAATAACAACAACGCGGGCACGATGAGCGCAGCTGGGCCAAACACGACTCTTGCTCGGTCGCAACAGCAGACCTCGCCGGACACCGATGCGTCAAGCGGACTCTATCAAACGACAACGTCTGCCGGGACTTACACACCGCAGTTTTGTGGACGGGGGCCGCTGATCCAGAGTTAAGCATAGCTGTAGTGCTGACCGGAGTCCACAATTTCAGGCGCCATTCTCTAGATGCCATTATTGTCTTAGCATACGGAAGAGAAGTACGCTGTTTGAACCGGTTGAGGCGCTTGACGCAGGTTTTGTCGAGATCGAATTGCAAAACGTTCCTAGCGGCGGGTCCGAGGGATCGAGCAAAGAACATGTTGCGACACTTGAAAACGCGAACTGCAGGCCGCCGAACTTTTACCCCTTCGGTAGCAGGGGACAGTTGCGGTTGCGCTTTAAGCGCGCGGTTCATCGCTGCGGGGTTGCTCGCGTCCGGTACATGGTACGGGTGGCAGTGGCACGACGGTGAGTATTCGTTGGGTGGCGCGGTGGGGCGTGTGCTGGCGTGCGCGTGCATCGCAGGTGCCGCCGGGAAACTCCTCGGAATCCTTCGTTTCCAAGCTCGGCTGCGCGCGTCGCGTCTCACGTCAGAATCGGCCAGATCGACACGTCAAACGGCGCCGAAGGGATCCCATTAGCGACGACGAAAAGCTGCGCATCGCCGTTATCGATGTCGGCCGGAATCTCGACGTTTGTGGTGATCACGGCACTGCCGGTTGCCACCCCCATCGACGTAATTACCTTGCCCTGGCTGTCCGTCGTGACGTGGTTGAACGTCCTACAATACCGTACGTGACCGGTCTGTTTGTTTACGATGCGCACCAGCGGGTAATTCGTAGCTGTCTGACTGTCGTCGCCATATGCCACCGCCTGCGAAAGGCCATTAAACTGCTGTCCTGATACCTGAATGGTAGTGCCGGGCTGGAACGTCGCCGGGCAATTCTGGATCACGGGTCGCCAAGCGTCCTGCGGCTGCGCCGCGTCCGAGTGGTACGCGTAGAACGATGAATCGTTCTCGGCGCAGAAGAGCACGTCGCCGTTGGGCAGGAGTAGGAGTCGAGTGCCGTACGTGTAGAAGCCGTTGTTGGGCGGATCGCTTGTTCGATGGAAGCTCGTGCCGTCAAACTCGAAGAACCACGCCGGCTGGCTCCAATGTCCGCCCGGCTCGCGCTCTCCGGCACAGAACAACATGTTCCCGTTCACCATGAGTGAGCCGGGACCATCATGGCTACCGATCTTCGCAAACCGTCCGTGGTCATCGACACTCGGCAGATCAGGTCCATTTTGCCACTTCGGCGTAGCGGCGGGAGAATACATCGCCGTGGCGTTGATATCATCATTCGCGCCAATCCAGAATGCGCGACCGTCATAGAGCAAGAGCCCGGGACCGATCTCCTGGTCATCAGGCCCCACCACACTCCCGGAAATCTCGTTGCCTTCCGTCCACGTCTCCGTGGCAATGTCGAATACCCAGGTGACGCCCGGTCTCAGACAACTCAGCGAGGCAATTGTGTTGTCCGGCATCAGCACCCAGGACTCCTCGTCGCACGAGTTGCCGTCAGGCCGGTTGGCGATGGATGTCCAGGTGAGGTAGGTGGGATCGAGTTTGGCCATGAACGGGCCCTCGATCGATCCCAGGAGGAATGTGCCGTTGGGCAGTATCGCGCACGGCGCATCGCCGATTTGGGTCCACGGATCAGCGGTCATTCCTTTGTTCGGCGGACCGAATGTTGTCCATGTGTTGGCTACCGGATCGTAAATTTCGCAGCTGTTAGTCCAGTCGTTGCTAAGGCGTCCCGAGGCGTCTGAATACTCTCCTCCGCATGCCACCACTCTGCCGTCCGCGAGCACGCCGGATGCGAAGTATGTTCTCGCGACATGGGAGTCTGCCAGCTGGATCCAGGTTCCGTTCGCATAGCTGCCGAACTGATCCGGCGTTAGTTTCCACCATCGACGAGTCGCCCACGTCGGCCGGGCTATAATGATGTTCAAAGAGGCGAATTCCTGCATCATCACACTGCCGTCCGTGAGCAGGAAGGCAGTACCGCCGTTTGCTTTTGATACGCAGACCCAGAATACGAGGACAGTCCACACCAGGCAGAGCACGTACTCGACCACGGTGATGATTGCGCAGACGAAGATAGCCACTATTCCGACAGCCAGGCAGACGAGCGAAACAACGACTGCCCAGAGTACGCAGAAGAGCCACGACCACCAGCTACAGCTTTTCGTCGTCTGCCATCCCCATTCGATGCACTCAACTACGTGTTCAACAACCCACTGCTGGCATTCCGTAATTATGATTACGCCATACTCGGCGCAGCGGATGTAGGTGACCCAGAATCCGCTGGTGCAGTTCTCGGGCAGTTTATTCCAGGTGCCGGGCTGGAAGGTGCCATTGGCCATTGGGGCATACTCCGCGACTAACCCCGTAGGGCAGATCTGTGGAGCTCGGCGCGCATCGAACCCGCGGTTATGGCGCTGCGCCGGTCGGATGTTTCGTTTATATGTCACAAGGCAGCTTTCACGTGTGAGATAGATCACACTTTGGATGAGCATCGATCGCGTTCTCTTGCGCTGTCATGCCTAATTAGCTGGCCCGATCAACATCAGCGTATGACCGTCAGCCGGCGCATGCGCCACCATGGAGGTGGCAGCGTTGCTCGGGGCGATGTTTTCGACCACGACCGGCTGGCCGAGCCGCGGCGTGAGCCATTCCGTAATTAGGCGCGCCAGGATGTCGTTCGGTCCGCCGGCGACGAAGCCGACGACGAGCCGGATCGGTCGAGCCGGCCACGCCTGCGCACGGGCGGCCCGCGGCAGGGCAGACGCCGCAACAGTGGCAAGGAGATGCAGAAAACGGCGGCGGGGAATTACCATGATGGGCCTCGGCGGAATGCGCAGCATGCTATACTTGCGACGAGAACGAAATCCCGGGGAGTGCCCATGATCCGATCGACATTCATCCTGACCCTCGCGGCCTGCGCCTCCATCACGTCGGCGCTTGCGCAGACATCGAGCCCGCCGCGAAACGATCTGCCGCAGCCCTACCGCACCACGCGCGATTGGGGCGAGCTTCCGGCCGGCATGAAATGGGCGGCGGTGACGTCGATTGAGGCCGCAGCCGACGGCTCCATCTTCGTCATCCATCGCTGTGCGGGAAATTCCTGCGCCGGTCGTCCCGAGCCGCCGATCCTCAAATTCGATGCCAACGGCAAACTTCTGAAGGCCTTTGGCCAGGGCATGTTCATCTTTCCGCATGGCTCCGCGCTTGACCCCGAAGGCAATCTATGGGTGACGGACGCGGGCGGCCGCGACGGCGTCGGCCATCAGGTCATCAAGTTCTCGCCGGACGGCGTCGAGCTGATGCGGCTCGGCAAGGCCGGCGTGTCGGGCTCGGGACCCGACACGTTCGATCAGCCGAACGACGTGGTGGTGGCCCCCAACGGCGACGTCTTTGTCACGGACAGCCATCGCCGCGGCAAGAACAACCGCGTCGTGAAGTTCGACAAGACCGGCAAGTTCATCAAGGAATGGGGACACAAGGGTTCCGGTCCCGGCGAGCTTTCCGAGCCGCACGCGATCGCGATGGACAGCCAGGGCCGCCTGTTCGTCGGCGACCGCGAGAACAACCGCATCCAGATCTTCGACCAGGATGGCAAGGTGCTGGACGAATGGAGGCAGTTCGGGCGCCCGAGCGGCATCTACATTACCCGCGACGATACCATATATGTCGCGGATTCCGAATCCGGCCCCGACACCGGCGCCCACGAGCTGATGGGCATTCGCAAGGGCATCCGGATCGGCAGCGCCCGCGACGGCAAAGTATTCGCGTTTATTGAGGACATGGAGTCGACCGCCCCCGATCACTCCGGCGCCGAGGGCCTCGGTGTGGACGCCCAGGGCAATGTCTACGGCGCGGTGGTGCGGCGGCAAATGCTGGAGCGGCACGTCAAGAAGTAGAACAGCTCATGTACAAACTGATCGGGATCATCATGGCCGCGATGCCGGTCATTCTATTCTTGCGCGCCCTGTTCATGGGATCGAAGAGGCGGTCGCAGGCGGTCGCCAATTTCAAAAAGCAGGTCGACTATGCGGTGTGGGCGATCCTGTTCATGATCGGCTGCGGATTGGTGTTTTCGATCGGCAAATTGATCTACGACATGCGCGCGGTCGCGCCCCATCCGTAGGATGGGGCGAAGCGCATCTCGACACGATTGGTCCGCTCTTTGCGGGTCACCCGCGGGTCCATTCCCCCTCTGCCGCTTTTGCCGGGAAGGGTAGGGAGGGGCTGGATTGCCGGGTCAAGCCCGGCAACGATGCTGAATGAATGTCATCGGATGTCGTCGGAATGCACTCCAGTTTTGCCCTGAACACGTGGTGCGGAGCCCTGGACCTGGGCGCGTTTTGTGAGTATCCCTGCGGCTGGGAAGTGCGGAACGTCCCCCTGCTTAAAATCGGGACGGCCGCAGGGACAGGGATCGGCGATGATACGTGGCACGTACCGGTGCGGTGCGGCGGCATGGCGTGCTGCGCGCGCAGGGATGCGGACGGCGCTTGTGGTGGCGGGTGTCAGCGCCGTGGCGACTGGTTGCACGACCTCGGGACAGCCGCTGGTGAGCACGACGGCGATCGGTGCACCGGGATTTCGCACCGTTGCGTTTGAATCGATCGACGGACCGCCCGAACCGCTGTTTCGCAAGCTCGTTACCCAACTGGGCCAGGAGGCGAGTGCCCGTCAGGTCGCCATGGTGTCGCGGGAATCACCCGCCCAGTATCGCATCCGCGGCTATGTCGCGGCCCATGTGCAAGGCCAAAAGACCACCTTAACCTGGGTGTGGGACGTCTACGACGCCGACCGCGAGCGGGCAGTACGGCTTGCCGGCGAGGTGCCAGGAGCATCCTCCGAGCGCGCCTGGGCCGCCGCCGATGATGCGGTGGTCGCCCGCATCGCGCGGGATGGCATGAATCGGCTGGCGGCGTTCCTGGCCAGCCCTGGTTCAGCGCCGCCCGCGGACTCCCCACCGCCGCGTGAGGACACCTCGCCGGCCGTGGCGTCCACATCCGGCACCGAAGGAACACTTGCCTTCCTGCCACCATCGCGGCCATAACGCGGCATCTCTGGGCGTGCTACCCGCGCGATTTCGAAACAGGGCCATCTGCGAGACCAGGTAGATTTGGGCACCAGGCAGACTTGGGCGCGGCCGAATTCCGCGAGGGCGACAAACCCGTCGAAAGCCGCCGGGATAACGGAATGCCTCGTATTGCCAGCGCCGTGACGTAATTGTTATGACCTTCCCCGCTGGAACTCCGGAATTCGTGGCGTTTTGCCATGGCGAACCTGTGAGCGCTTGGCCTGGAAACACCGCTATGGTTGCCCGTGCAACCACGACCGCCGGGGAGGCGTGAATGATGGGCACGAACGGGGCGATCAAGCTCGTCGCCGGCAATTCCAATCCGCGCCTTGCCGAGGCCATTGCGGCGCGGCTGCGTACGCCGCTTGCGAAGGCCGTGGTGCGGCGCTTCGCCGACATGGAGATCTTTGTCGAGATCTTGGAAAACGTGCGTGGCGCCGATGTGTTCGTGATCCAGTCGACGTCCTATCCGGCCAACGACCACCTGATGGAACTGCTCATCATCATCGACGCGCTGCGACGCGCTTCAGCGCGCCGCATTACCGCGGTGGTGCCGTATTTCGGCTATGCCCGGCAGGACCGCAAGCCCGGCCCGCGCACCCCGATCTCCGCCAAACTCGTCGCCAACCTCATCACCAACGCGGGCGCCGACCGGGTGATGACGCTCGACCTCCACGCCGGGCAGATCCAGGGCTTCTTCGATATTCCGACCGATAACCTCTATGCCGCCCCCGTCATGGTGCGCGACATCCGCGAGCGGTTCGACCTCGCCACCGTCATGGTGGTGTCGCCCGATGTCGGCGGCGTGGTGCGGGCTCGCGGCCTCGCCAAGCGGATCAACGCGCCGCTCGCCATCATCGACAAACGGCGGGAGCGGGCCGGTGAGTCCGAGGTCATGAATGTGATCGGCGAGGTCGACGGCCGCACCTGCATCCTGGTCGACGATATCGTGGATTCGGGCGGCACCCTGGTCAACGCGGCCGATGCGCTGCTCGCGCAGGGCGCCAAGGACGTTTACGCCTACATCACCCATGGCGTGCTGTCGGGCGGTGCGGTGGCGCGCATCACGGCGTCCCAGCTCAAGGAACTGGTGATCACCGATTCAATCCAGCCCACCGAGGCGGTGCGCGTCGCCGTCAATATCCGAGGACTGTCGATCGCAACCCTGATCGGCGATGCTATCGCGCGCACCGCGGCCGAAGAGTCGGTTTCGAGCCTGTTTGATTGAAAACCGGGCGGCGACGTTCCTCACGATTTGCTCCCGGCGGCCCACGTCGTGCGGCTCCCGCCGCGGCGACCGGCAAGCGGCTGCGCTCGATCCCGCCCCTGGCGAACGCTCCGGCTCACGCAGCCGCATAGGCGATGCGAGAGGGGAAAATTGCGAGTGCATTAAAAATTGATTGTCCAATGCCACCATGCACTGGCCGGCACAGTCGACGGTCTCTGGTTGAACCAGGACCTGATGTCACTCAAGTCAGTATCTGTCGTACCTACATTCCACGGAAACGAAAACGTGGTTGTGAATCCTCCTCTGCCGAAGTGCGTGAAGTGCACGATGACGATAGGCGAAGAAAAAGACGGCGCTTGGAGGCTTGAGCTCCACTCCAGCCCTATGGTCATAGGAGCCATCAAACCGACCAAACCTATCTCGTCGGCGTTACCATAGAGTGTTTGGTTCCCTGTCTGGGATTTGAAGCCACTCACAATGGAATTTGCCGTACCTGATCTTTGTAGCTGAGCCATGTTGCCAGAGAGATAGGCCACCAGCGGTGCCGGACTGGGGCCCCCGTTCCTCGTCCAACTGACGCTATTGCCGGGCGTGTTCGATGCGTGGTGCCCATATCCAGTAACTGTCCATGTGGCTTGGACTGGCGTGCCATTGATCGGTGCGGTCCCGGCGATCGGTCCGGACGACCCGGTAATAGTCCAGCGGTGGTGAGAGTAATCGCTATAGGATTGGCCGTTTTGGTCTTGGCCGGTGGCTGTGAGCACGCAATCGATGAATCCGCCGGAGATAATCATTATTCAGCCCGCCTGGTTGGGTCATTGCTAAATGGCGCATTGCATGGCTTCGGTTCGGAGCCGCGGGGCGCAATCGTGTCACTACGCCGTTTCGATGCCAAGCAAGATCAACGCCGTCGGTGTTGAACTTAAACGTCTGGTTCGGGCCAGCACTCCAAAGCTTGCTGGTGCCCGCCGTAGCGTGGGACTGGCGTTTCTTCTTCCAGGACCGCCGTCGTGGCGCTGCCGCCGCCGGAAAAATCAAGCGAGACGCCAATGCCTTCCCAGGGTAGGATGTGCCCAAGACGTGCGCAGTCGCGGGCCGCCCCCGAGTCAACTTGTCGCACAGGTTTTTTCAGGCGCGGTTGTGGAAGGTCGTTGGGACAGCATTGCGACATTACAACGAATCCTAGAACACTCGGCTGGTCAAACACTTCCAACGGCGGAAATAGTGAGCGGCCCGAGAGGGCCGCTCGTGATTCAAGGCCTGGCCAGACCGGTCACGGCCGCGTCGGACGAATTGTGCGCCGCCGGACCGCGACACCATTGCGCGAGCGGCCGGTAGCGTTGAAACTGCTTGAGATGATAGGTAATCGGGACATGGCCTTGGCAGATATCGAAGAGCAGAGCAAGAATCCGGTCGACGTGGTCGAACGGCTGGCGGCCGTCAACGAGTGGTCGTTTGCTCGCGCCAGCGACGACGAAGTGACGCTCTTGGTCGCCGGTCACTGGACCGACTATCAGGTCTCCTTCACGTGGATGCCGGAAATCGAGGCGCTGCATCTGGCCTGCGCGTTCGACCTCAAGGTTCCGGAGCGCCGGCGCGCCGAAGTGATCGAGCTGGCGGCACTCATCAACGAACAGCTCTGGGTCGGACATTTCGATGTCTGGTTCAACGAAGGCATCATCATGTTCCGCCACGCCCTCGTGCTCACCGGCGGGATTGCGGCCGCGGACGCCCAGTGCGAGGCTCTGCTTGGCATGGCCTTGGATTCCTGCGAGCGCCACTATCAGGCCTTTCAGTTCGTGCTGTGGGCCGGAAAGAGCCCCCGCGCGGCGCTTGAATCCGTCATGTTCGAGACCTCGGGAGAGGCCTGACAGGCAGAGCGCTACTTCTCCCGCCGCTGCACCCGGCGCGCCAGATAGTTGAAATTGATAGCGAATTGCTCAGGTTGGGAGATTTCCTGCTTGAGCTTCTCGATATCGGTTCGCGGCAATTCCGGACAGGAATGGCCGGCAGCCTCCGTGATCATCTGCACCTGTGCGGCGTTTTCCAGCATGATGACGTTGATCACCGCCTCCTCGATGGAGGCGCCGACAACCGCAACGCCGTGACTCCTCAGCAGCACGGCGCGGTGCGGGCCGAGCGCCGTCGCAACGCCCTTTCCGAGCGCCGGGGTGCGGATCAGCGCAACGGTGTCGTCGTAGAAGCCCAGCGCCTCGAAAAACAGCGCGCTCGGCTGGCTGTAGCACTTGAGCGGACCGCCGCTCGCCGACAGCGCCACCGAATAGGGCGGGTGGGTGTGAATGACGCTTTGCACATCCGGCCGCGCCTTGAAGATTTCCGAGTGGATATAGACCTCGCTGTGGCGCCGCGACGTGCCGGCCGCGACATTGCCGTCGAGGTCGATAGTGAGGATGTTTTCCATCGTGATCTCGTCGAGCCCCACGCTGTGCGGCTTCATGAAGAACAGCGACGGATTGTCGGGCAGCCTCACCGAAACATGACCGCGCGTGAAATCGTCCTGGCCTTGCGCGACCAGCACCTTGCCGGCCAGGATGAGCTTTCGCTTGATCTCGTCGTGGGTCATTGCACATGGCGTCCTTGGTTAGCGACCGTAGTGTGGGACCTGGGATAATGGCGCCCGAGACACCTCGCAAGTTTGGCGATCGGGTGCTCGGGGCCGACCGAATCCACTACTCCACGGATGATCGCGCGAACTGGGCTAGCGTTGTAGTCCCTCCTCCAATACAGGACATTGGCTCATGCCAAGAATGAAAAACGATCCCTTGTCACCAGGCCGGGAGGCGGGCACCCACGCCATTGATCATGCCGGCCACGTCACTTGTGCGTTGCCAACGTCACGCAACAAACGCCGCCGGCCTTGTCAGATATCATCAAGACATAAGACAAGCGAAGAGTGAACATGACAATGATTTTCAGCATTCCGGTTACGCTGCAAGACATTGCAGACCGATCCCATACTAGGAGGCTGTTCGCCCATGACCACCACTGACGATCTCAAAATTATCGAGGGCGTGATCCAGTCCTACCTCGATGGGCTTTACGAGGGCGACGCTGCCAAGATTGCGAGCGTCTTTCATCCAACCAGCGCGCTGACAAGCGTCACGGACGACGGCAAACTGGAAATCACGCCTCGTGACAAGTGGCTGGACAAGGTTCGGGCACGACAGGCGCCCAAGCAGCAGGGCCTGCCCCGCCACGACCATGTCCTGACAATCGACCCCGTCGGTCCAGCAATGGCTTACGTGAAGCTCAAATGCGCAATTCCGCCGCGGTTCTTCACTGATCAGCTGTCGCTGCTGAAGATCGATGGCCGCTGGCAAATCGCGCAAAAGGTCTTCACGACCGAAACGCGAGAATGATGTGCCGTCATACGCCAGCGACCTCGTCAGCCTATGTTTCCCGCGGACGATGGCCTACTGTGCAGCGAAACAGTAGAACAGGCCGTTTCCGCCAGTTGCTATTACGTCGGGGTGCGCGTCGCTCCAACGTACGCAGGCCCGAGGCGATGCGGTGCGATGCCCACCTAGCGCAGTCCGTCATTGATTGCACCAGTTCGCAATTTTTGCCGGTCGTTACGCAGCCAGCACTGCCTTCCTGATCGCCTGCGGCAATGCGATCGAGCGGAAGAACTTTTTTGGATACAGATAGTCGTCCCCGGATTCGTCAATGATCCGCACCAGTCCATGCTTCTCGGCGGCGGGGTCGCGGAGCGCAACGTAGATCTTTCGCCTCTCCAGCGATGCTGCGTAGCCCTCGTTATCGATGCAAACGACGAGCTGTTTTGACTGTTGCTTTGCCATGGAGCCATCCTCCAGCCTGACGCGAGCCAATCCCTTGCGTTTGCGCCAGCGACCTCGCCCATAGGTTCGTCTGAGGCGACCAACTTCGCGAATTCGCGATCCCAAAGCGAAAGTTTCGATTTCCGAAATTTCGCCGAGAATCTCAAATCGCATCAATGGATCGTCCTAGACCCTGCCACTTTGATCAACGCGAACGCGCTGGCCAACGGTGGGATGGTTCTAATCCATCGGCTGGATGCGCACCAGCCAGCCCTCGTGGTCCACGTACCAGACGGTCACCGGATCGGTCGAGTTATCGATCCAGGTTTCGCGGTCGATGCCGTAGGGCTCCGGCAGCACGTATTCCGTGAACGTCACGGTTTTCGGGTGGAAGCGCAGGTAGCGGCCCGAATGCATTTCGCCGGCCCACACCTCGCCGTTCTTGTCGGTCTGGGCGGAATACATGGACGCGTACGGCGTCGGCAGCGGGTATTCGTGGATGCGCTTCTCCTTGATGTCGAACTTGACCAGTTGGCCGCCGCGACCGCCGGCCCAATAGTTGTTGTAGATGTCGAACTCGCCGCGCGCCGGGCCGGATCGCGGCGAGGTGTCGGGCTCGAACACTTCCGCGGTCTCGGTGTCCACCACCACGACGCCGTCGCGCGGCCAGGCGCCGCCGCCGAAGTAGCGGCCGTCGCGGCTCATGGC
>Ga0070734_10004338_pt1 | contig 13589 bp, 10 predicted proteins | sample Coa_R1_8_FD_66444 | JGI IMG/M metagenome (GOLD analysis project Ga0070734, IMG submission 66444) | Surface soil microbial communities from Centralia Pennsylvania, which are recovering from an underground coalmine fire - Coalmine... | ecosystem: Environmental > Terrestrial > Soil > Unclassified ...
GGCCGACGGGCCCTGGCAACACCTGCTCTACAAGCTCACCGGCCGCAAATGGGGCAACTTGGACGTGGAGAACGAGACCGGGTGCGGCATTGTTCCGTATGTCTACAAGGAGAAAAACCTGGTCAACGCCATCCAGTGGGCCGTCGGCCTTGAACTATTGCTGCTCATCGACGATCCCTGGCGCGTGTACCTGACGACGGACCACCCCAATGGGGCCGCCTTCTGGCGTTATCCCGAGATCATCCACCTTCTGATGGACCGAGACTTCCGCCGCGAGCAACTGAAGCGACTCGCGCCCAAGGCGCTGAAACGGATGGTACTGCCGGAGCTGGACCGTCAGTACACCCTCTCTGAGATCGCCATCCTCACATCGGCAGGCCCGGCGCGAGCCTTGGGACTGACCCACAAGGGACACCTCGGCGTCGGGGCCGACGCCGACCTCGCGATTTTCAACCAAACCAAGGATGTGGCCCAGATGTTCGCCTACCCACGCTATGTCATCAAGGGCGGCGAGGTGGTCCTCGAGGAGGGCGAGATCCGCAAGATCGTGGAGGGCAAGGGGCTTCTGGTGCATCCTTCCTTCGACAAACAGGTCGAGGATTTCATCCGTCCGCTGTTCCAGCAATACTACACAATGTCGTTCGACAACTACCCCGTGGAGATGGAGCGGATTGAACACCCCGACGTCCGCCCCTGCCAGCAACCGCCGCGATGAGCCAGACCATCCTGACCCTGAAAGAGCGTCCCCATGTGCCGCTGGAGGCTGAGGTCCTGACACCCGACGTGATGGCCACCCTCGGACATGATCATGTGTGCGCGCTGCCGGTGGTCTTGGGGAAACGGCAGCGGCGTCTCGACGACTTCTTCGAGGTCGAAGGACCCGGTAGCGAAGTGCTCGAGATCCGCGGGGATGTCGGCCGGGTCAAGTGGATCGGCCGCGGTATGACGCACGGCCACATCCGCATTCTGGGAGACGCCGGGATGCATCTCGGGGCCGCCATGAAGGGCGGCACCATCGAGGTGTCGGGCAACGCTTCGGATTGGGTGGGCGCGGAGATGACCGGCGGACTCATTCGCGTGGCCGGAAACGCCGGCGGCCAGATCGGTGCGGCTTACCGGGGGAGCCTTTCCGGGATGAACGGAGGAACCATCGTGATCGAGGGCTCGGCGGGCATCGAAGTCGGGATGCGCATGAAACGGGGCATCATCGCGGTCCGTGGCCCGGTGCGCGACTTCGCCGGTTTACAGATGAAGGGGGGCACGATCATCCTGATGGCCGGTGCCGAGCTTCGGACGGGAGCATGGATGTCGCGCGGGACGATTGTCTGCCTCACGCCGATTCGACTCTTACCCACCTTCTCTTTTGCCTGTGCCTACAACCCCGTTTTCTTGAGTCTATATGCGCGGTCCTTGCGGGCATTGGGATTGTCGATCCCCACGGCGGCTCGAGACGGAGCCTATCGCCGCTTCACCGGCGACAGCTCCGTACCGGGAAAAGGGGAAATCCTCATTTGGCAGCAGAGCGGTTCATGAACCCACTTCGATGTGGGATCTGGAGAAGGGCAAAGCGGCTGGCCAGGCTTCCAAGGATGATCAGGACTGCAGCAGCCACCATCCACGCCGGCTCAGTTCCAACAATCACGAGCCAAAGAGGAAGGAGCAAACCGCTAACGATCACCAGGAGAGTGAGCACTCGATCGATCGCTGGTCTGAGCGCCCCATACAATTGGATCAACGGGATCGAATGGACGACGAGAAGGGCGCCGAGTGCCGGCCGCAGGATCCGCACGGCCTGCACTTGCCCCATCAGGTAAGCCAGCACTACCAATTCGGCACAGCCCAGCACGATCGCTCCGCTCGTTAGGTAGCCGCCCAGCCAGCGGGCATCTCGCCAACCCGGCTGAGCGCTAGTGCTCAGGAGGACCCCTTTGTAAGCCGCCGAGGCAAGCCCCGGCACAAGGCCCAGGACAAGCGCCACAGCGCGAACCCATTCCAAGGCCGCTCCGCGCGGTAACAGGCTGAGCACCGTCGCTACGGTCAGCGGTAGCGCGTACACGATCAGGCTCCAGACCCCAACGGACATCGGCGACGCCGGCTTAAACATGCGCAGCATGTGATGAAAGCGCGACCAGTCGCCCAGGTCCAGCACCAACAGCACGAGGTCGGCAATGAGGAAAACGAGTGCCACCGGGTAGGCAACCTTCGCCAACGGAGTGAACAGATTCGGCCAGACCAACTCAGCGAAGGCCGCGGCCAGGAAAAGTCCCGTGGTCAATCCATTGAACAACAGATCCCAGACTACGAGCGCATGCCAGGGCGGCGCCTTGATCGGCTCTTGCTGAGCGTAACCAACGCTCCGAAGTGCGGTATCGGTCGCCATCTCAGAGCCTCCCGAGCAGCAGGACAACCAGCAGGACGGCGAGGGCCACCAGCCCGCTCAGGAACGAACGGACGTAATCCCCGCTCATGTGGAGCCAGGGATTGAACGGTGCCTCCGGCAAGCCGTACGTCGCGGGGCGGTCCACCAGCAGGTAGAAGGCATTCAGCGCGGAGTAGGTTTCGGTAGCCCTGTCGCCGTAGAGGTAGGCGCCCTGGACGCCGCGTCGGTGCAGCTCCTCGACGCGATTCCGCGCCCGCTCCCGCAGGTCATCGAGCGGGCCAAACTGAATCGACGCCGTCGGGCACGCCTTGGCACACGCCGGCACCAGGCCATCCCGCTGCCGGTCGTAACAGAGCGTACACTTGTGGGCATGGCCATCGATCTCGCTGCGCGTGATGACACCGAACGGGCAAGCGGCCACGCAATAGCCACAGCCATTGCAAATGTCCGGCTGAATGTAAACGTTGGCAAATTCGTTGTACAGGATCGCACCGGTCGGACAGGATTGCTCGCAAGGGGCCGCGACACAGTGCTTGCAGACATCGCTCATCATCAGCCAGCGGCCTGCCGGGGCGCCGTCAGGAGGGCGGTCGGGGCCGGACGCGATGCCCAGCGGAATACGCCCGTTGTGGCCGTCCTCGGGAAACTGCTCGATGAATTTGACATGCCGCCATGTTGTTGCCGAGAGCGTTTGCGTATTGTCGTAGCTATTCCCGCTCCAGCTCAAGCCGTCGGCGGAGAGTTGATTCCACTGCTTGCAGGCGACCTCGCATGCCTTGCAGCCGATACAAAGCGTCGTATCGGTGTAAAAGCCGGTCGTCGGCTGGGGCTGCGGTGGGCGGCCACGGCGGAAAGGACCGAGGATCCGTGCCAGCAAGGCCGGCGGCCGGCTGTGCGCCGGAGGTGACGCCGGCGGCAAGGCGGACAGTTCCAGTTCCTTAACTGTGGCGGTGGAAGCCATGCGTGAATTTCCCCTCGGGCTGGGCGGCATCGGGCGTATCGGGTACCGGACCGGCGATCGGCCAGCCGCCGGGACGCTTGGTCGGCTCAGGAAACCGGCCGTCGTGTTGGCCGGCCTCGAGCCGGCAAGCGAAGACCTTGGCCTCGTGCATGCTCACGTTGGGGTCGGCTAGCAGCGCGGTGAGGTCGTTGGCGTTGCCGCCTACCGTTTCGCCAGCGAATGCCCAGTGGAAGGGCAAGCCGATCTGATGCACGATCCGGTCATCGATCCGCAGCGGCCGCAAACGCCGCGTCACCATCGCGCGGGCCGTAAGCCTGCCACGCGGCGAGCGCACCGTCAACCAACCGCCATGTACAATGCCATACTCCGCCGCCAGTTCCGGGCTGAGCTCGACAAACATCTCGGGCTGGAGTTCATTTAGCCAGCTGTTGAACCGGCTCATCGGCCCGCTCAGGTAATGCTCGGTGAGACGAAACGTGGTCGCCACGATCGGATACTCCGCGGTCGGCGTAAGAGCCAGCGCGTTGAGCGGACCGGGGAACGTGCGGACCGTCGGGCTCCGTGTCTGTCTGGGGTACAGAAGGTTACCCAGTGGCGACTCAACCGGCTCGTAATGCGTTGGCAGCGGTCCGTCCTTGACAGCCCCCGGGGCGTAGAGCCAGCCGAGGCCGTCGGGCTTCATGATGAACGGCTGAGTACCGGCGAGGGCGGCCATGCCCGCTGCACCGGGCGGGGGCTGGTAGTCGGGCGGCTTGGCGGGGTCAAAGTCAGGCTCGTCGTCGCCAACCCAGCGGCGGCGAGCGCTGTCCCACCAGATCAGCTTTTTCCGCTCCGACCACGGCCGGCCCTGGGGATCGGCCGAGGCACGGTTGTACATGATGCGGCGGTTGTGCGGCCAGGCAAAGCCCCACTCCGGCTGGAGCGGGTTGTCGCCGAGCTTGCGCTCGCGGGCGCGGTTGCGGCCCGGCTTCGGAAAGACGCCGCTATAAACCCAGCAGCCGCACGCCGTCGTGCCGTCGTCCTTCAGCTCCGAGAAGCCCGTGAGGAGACGTGTGGGGAGTAGTGAGTGATGGGCAGTGGATGAGGAAGCTTCCGACGACTCACCACTCACCACCCCGCCACTCACGAATTCGTAGCCGTTGATCTCCTGCAAGATCTTTTCCATATCCGGCTCGCCGTCAATTCGGCTACGTGTACCGTTCGGCAGAGGCTCCGGTTCGTCGAAGTCGTAGTTCCAGGTCAAGGAGAGTAGGGGCTGATCGCGCGGGTCGGTCGAATCGGTATAGAGCTGCCGAAGGCGTTTGCCCAATTGATAGACAAACCAGGCGTCGGAACGGCAATCCTCGGGCGGATCGACGGCCTTGGAATGCCACTGGAGGAGACGCTGGGTGTTGGTCAGGGTGCCGTCCTTTTCCGGGCTGGTGGCGGCGGGGATCAGGAACACTTCCGTCTTCACGGAGCCGGGCGGCGGGCCGTGCGGGTCACTTTTCCAGAAGACGGCACTTTCGGTTTCGAACCAGTCCAAGACGACGAGCCAATTAAGATTGCGCAGGCCAGCGCGATGCAGTCCGGCGTTGGGGCCACCGCCGCCAGGGTTCTGACCGAAAAGGAAGTAGCCCTTCATTTCGCCGCGGGCCATACGATCAAAGGTCGGCAGCTGCGAATAATCGTCGTCGATGCGCGGCAGCCAGGAGAAGGCGTAGTCGTTGGCGGCAGTCGCAGCGTCGCCGTACCACGCCTTGAGGAGGCTCACGATGAATTTGCGGAAGTTGGCCCAGTAGCCCGTTGGGAGCCCCTCGTGGGCGACATAGTTGTCCAGCGTGTCGTGGCCTTTATCCGCGGCTGGCTGCGGCAGATAGCCCGGCAGAAGATCGTACAGGGTCGAGATGTCCGTCGAGCCCTGGATGCTGGAGTGGCCACGCATCGCCATGATCCCGCCGCCGGGGCGGCCGATATTGCCGAGCAATAATTGCAGAATGCCGGCGGTGCGGATGATCTGCACACCGATGGTGTGTTGCGTCCAGCCGACGGCGTAGACGATGGCACTGGTCCGTTCGCGCCCGGAATTGGCACGCAGCAGCTCGGCCACGCGCAAGAACTCTTGCTCGGTGCAGCCGCAGATCCGCGCGACCGCTTCAGGAGTGTAGCGGGCAAAGTGGCGCCGCAGAATCTGCATGATGCAGCGCGGGTGTTGCAAGGTTGGGTCGCGCGGGGGTTGGCCCTCCGGTGCATTGGTCATGTCCGCGCGCGGCGAGGCGTGAGAGGTCGCCCCGCCCATGAGCCCATAACCGTGGACGCCGTGGTCGCGTTTCTGTGACGCGTCCCCCTTGCCCTCGCCACCTTGCTCGCTGGCCGCGCCTTCGTAACCCCAGTGTCCCTCCTTGGCGTCGTACTTGCCCTGCGTGGGGTCGTAGCCACTGAAGAGACCCCCCAGATCCTCGGTGTCCTGGAACCCCTCCTGGATGATGGTGGAGGCATTGGTGTAGGCCAGGACATATTCCCGGAACCAGCACTCGTTGCTGAGGACATAGTTGACGAGACCGCCAAGGAAGGCCACATCGCTGCCGACGCGGATGCCAACGAAGACATCGCACAAGGCGGACATGCGCGTGAAGCGCGGGTCGACATGGATCAACGTTGCCCCCCGCTCCTTGGCTTTCAAGGGCCAGCGGAAACCCACCGGGTGAGCCTCGGCCATGTTGGAGCCCATGAACAGGATGCAGTCGCTGTTGGCGAGGTCTTGCTGGTACGTGGTGGCTGCCCCGCGGCCGAACGACGCGCCCAGACCGGGCACCGAAGCGCTGTGTCATATCCGCGCCTGGTTCTCGATTGAGACGATCCCCAGGCCGCCGCCGAACAGCTTCTTCATCAGATAGTTTTCTTCGATATCGAGCGTCGCGCCGCCCAGGGTTCCGACGGAACGCAAGGCATTTAAGCGCCGCCCGTGCTGGTCCGTTGTGACAAAGTCCGCATCCCGTGCAGCCTTGACGTGCTGTGCGATTTGATCAAGGGCCCAGTCGAGCGACTTTTGTTCCCAGCGGTCGGAGTAAGGAGCGCGATACAAAACGTGGGTGACCCGGTGTGGGTTGACGGCTAGCTGGAACGAGTTGGCCCCCTTGGGACAGAGCGTGCCTTCATTGATGGGACTGCGCGGGTCGCCTTCGATGTCGATAAGTTGGCCGGCCTTGGTGTAGATCAGCTGACCGCAGCCGACGGCGCAGTATGGGCAGACACCAGCCGTGACGGTGGCGCCGCGCAGCCGCGAGGACTTCGCTGACGTTTGCTGGCTGAAGGGCTGTTCCTTCAAGCGCTCGGAGTTTCGTGTGTTGGTGAGATCGAGGTGGAACACGTCGGTTCCTCCCAGTGGACCATCAAACCAGCGCGAGAGGCTGGCGCTCCTCAAGGGCGGCGGTCTCTTTCATCCGGATACGGTCGGCGCCCGTGTAGGCGTTGAAACGTTCGCGGCGGACAAAGCCGAGTAGGGAAAGCCCATCTTCACGCGCCAGGTCGACCGCCAGGCTGGACGGGGCGCCGATCGCGGCGAGGATCGGGATGCCCGCGACGGCTGCCTTTTGCACCAGTTCGAAGCTGACCCGACCGCTCACGAGCAGGACACCGTCCCGCAACGGTGTGCGGCCGGCAAGGAACTGGGCGCCGATGAGCTTATCCAGGGCGTTGTGCCGGCCGACGTCTTCGCGGAGCTCCAGCAGGTTGCCACCAACATCGAACAGGGCAGCCGCGTGTAGGCCGCCGGTGCGGTCGAAGACGACCTGGGCCGCCCGCAGGGTTTCCGGCAAACGCTGGATCACCGACGCTTCCACGACGGGCTGGCCGTCGAAAGGCCGGGCATGTGCAACCACGCGGACCGCATCCAGGGATGCCTTGCCGCACACGCCGCAACTCGACGCGCTGTAGAAGTGCCGCTCCAATTTCCCCAGCTCCACGGCAACGCCGGGACGGAGATCCACGCGGACGACGTTTCCTCTCCGGCAAGCGTGGACGCCGAGGATTTGCTCACGTTCGGTCACGATCCCTTCGGTGAAGAGAAAACCGACCGCCAGCTCCTCATCGTGCCCCGGGGTACGCATCGTAACGGAGACAGCATGGTGCTGTCGGCGCCCTGCGCGGTCACAAGCGAGACGAATTTCCAACGGCTCTTCCACGGCCAAGAAGTCGGAATGGATGGCCGGCCCGATATCACTCACACTCGAGGTGCGGATGAGCACGGTGGTCGGGTCGAAGGCCCCTGAGCTTGAATTGCGTGCGGACAAGGTCTGCCCTCCACATGGATGACAGGGCTCCAGATATATTGATGCAAGTATTGTGCCAGCAGCACCAGGGGGCGCGGACTGCGCTGGGGGAAGACGGCTATCGGCGTCATTGCCGTTGGAACATTATATGCACCAGATTCTTTTCATTTTGATTGACAAGCCGGACCGATCAGCGCGATGGCAGTCGGACTGGCAAGAGAGGCCCCATGTGGGAAAGTTTTTTGCCCGGCGTTCACGGCAATAAGCCCATTCGCCTTTGTGCTGGAACACCATGTCCGTTCTTACGGTGGTTTTCTTATCTCCGCGGTAGGTGTCGGGCTGCACCAGATCTGGCTCCTGTACTTGGGCTACGGCGTGCTCGGCGGTATCGGCCTGGGCCTCGGCTACATTTGGCCGGTCTCGACGCTCATCAAGTGGTTCCCCGACCGTCCCGGCATGGCGACGGGCCAGGCGATCCTGGGATTTGGTGGTGGCGCCATGATCGGTGCGCCGCTGGCGCGGGCGCTGATGGATGCCTTTTTCTCGCCGACCTCGGTGGGGGTTACGGAAACGTTTGTCACGACGGATGCCATCTATTTCTGCTTCATGTTGTTCGGTGCTCTGATGGTGCGCCTGCCGACACCGGGCCGGCAGCACGTATACCGTCTACTTTGCACTCGGCGCGGTTCTCTATGGCCTGATGCCGCAGACCGGTCGGCTTGGCCTGGTGGTCCTATTTGTACTGGACTACGGCATGATCATCAGCATGGATGGCGGCGGTTCTTCGACGATCCCGGCTTACCTGCGCGACCTGTTCGGCGCGACGCAGGTGGGGGCAATTCACGATCACGCGCTGACCGCCTCGTCCGCGGCAGGGATTGCGGGACCCGTTCTGCTCAACTACATCCGCAAGTACCCGATCGAGCAAGGCGTGCCAAAGGCGGAGGCTTACACAATAACGATATACATCATGGCCGATCTCCTCATGGGAGGATTCGTCTGCAACCTGCTGGTAGCGCAGCCGCCATCCTGCGACACCCGAGCTGAACGCCGATGTGCCCGCGCGTGGGATACCGAAGAGATCCGTGGCTGGCCCCGTGAGATCCGAGGAAGCGACACTCTCCCCGCCGGCACTGTGCCATTGCACATCTTCAGCGGGCTGTCGATCGGTGTGCCACTCGCATGCGGTGTACTGGAGACCCTCTGAACCTCCTTGGCGCTCTTGCGCTGAGCAGTTTCGCGGCTGGGCGCCCAACCAACGGCACGAATCAAGGGGAGTTGGGGCACAACGCCTCACCATGGTTTTCTGCCGATTTCCTGCGATACCACCACCAAAGGAGGCAGAGGCCAATGGCCAACCAGATGAGGAATAGCGCGATCAACAGGATCGGCGTGCGGCCCAAACGACTAGCCGTTTCGCTTGCCGCGGACTCAGCGAGTTGGTTCTTGTCCTGCCACTGTTCTTTTTGCATTGCCGCGGCCGTGGCAGCGCCGGCCAGCGGCACCGGGATGAGTTCCTTGGTTTGCTCACTCAGCACACGCTGGACCGCCCCGGCAACTTTTTTCGGGTCAGCGCCAGGCCGGAGGAAGAGTCGGAGGTGTGTGCCCGATTCATTCACCTGACTGGATGCAACACCGTCGATCCGATCCAGATACGATAGCACCGGATAAGCCGACCCGGACCCGCCTTGGTAGTACGGCATTGGCTCGCTTGGGCTGCCTCGACCGAGGCTCTTGACTTCCCCTCACTGGGCCCCGCGAACTTCGAAGACTAGCGCATGGCCGTGGCCACGATTGTGCGCGGTGTTGGCTGAGCCGCTTCCTCTGCGCGTGTTGGCTACGCCGGCCCAAGTGTACTGAGGAAGCTCCCCAGTGAGAAGGAGCGCGCCAAGCAGGGTCGCCAGGCGCCGAGGAACGGATCGGTTCATCATGGAGTACCTCTCGATCAAGCGGATGGTTACCGTTTCCTCGCTTGTCCGCGCCGAATGGCGGAGCTTCTTCTCCACCACCTTCCGCCTGTCCGCTTCTACGGGCTTGGTGAGGCGGTGGTCGAAACCGGCCTTGGTCGCTGGTCGTCTTTCCTCCGCTTGGTGGAAGACCGTGAGGAAACGATTGCATCGTTGGCCACGAGAGCGGGGAGAAAGAGGTCCCTTGCAGCCAACACAGAAGTAGCTTCATTCTATTTGGAGCTGCGCTTCCGGCTGCTCCTTTGATCGAATTTTGGTCGGCGAACAGCGTAAACTGCCGAGGGCAATGAATTGGCCGTGCTCGAACTCGCCGCCCACAAGCCGGACAAGCCCGCGAAGGATGCCCCGAGCCTGCTTGATCACGTCCGCGTCCAAATGCAGCCGTAGTTACTGGGCACGCTGATTGGCTGCTCCGCATTTGCAGCGACGTTGGTAAGGTTCTGCTGACCGTCGAGCTTTTCCACGTAGGTGCCGCCGAACGGGAAGGCAAAACTTGTTGTCTGGGTTTGGTCCGTGAAATTGACCACGACCAGGCTGAAGGCGGTGCCGCTCTGGCGCGAAAATGCGAGCAGTCCCTTGGAATTAAAGCGTTCGTTGTCGTTGTAGAAAAAATGGGCGCCCCCCTGGAACTCCGCACCAGCCAGACGGATCTTCGTCAGCTTGCGCACCAGCTGGACAATGGCCTGACCAATGCCGTCGTAGAAATAGTTCCACTGCATGGGTCGAAACAGCATCACCCGGCCATAACCGGTATCCGGTACATAGTAGTCTTCGCAGAATTCCTGACCTGCGGACAACATCGGCGTCCCCTTGGCAGTCAGGAGCGCAATCAGGTACGGTTGTACCTTGAACCACTTGCCGTTGCGATCTCCGGTTTGCAGCAAGACATCTTGCGCGATGTCCGAAGGGTCGCGGTCCACCGGAACGACGCCGAAGTTGCAGATGAACCGCTTGTGGTCGTGGTTTTCGATGTATTGCAACGCAGTCTTGGGGAGCGTTTCGCCATTGGCGGTGACCGATTCCGGATAGCCATTCAGGCCAAGTTGCAGCCCCAGTTGCTCAATGGCCCCCCCGGCCCCGGCGGCACAGGCGACAGCTGCGCCGAGAGTGCCGTCTTGCCAGGTGCCTGTGCTGTAACTGCCGTAGAGAATATCCGGCGGCGCCGGCAGGTATTCTGCGATCTGGATCAGATGGACGTCCCCGCCAGTGTCGAAGAAGCGCTGAAAATGGTCCGTCGTTCCCGCCTTCGATTTGATGAACTGGTAGGTCGAGTACGCGAGATTGGCGTATCCCTGACCGATCGGCCCGTCCCAATACTCTGGCACATCATCGAAGCGAAAGCCGTCCACGTGAAACGTCTCCAGCCAATATCGATTGACACTGTAGAAAAAATCCTGTGTCAGCTTCTTGGCGAAACACGTGCTCTGGCCATACTTCTGATTGGACGGCAGGGCAAACGGACCGATAAATGGGTTGGCCAGGTCGCCTGCCAACGCATTGTAAAGCTGAGCATAAGGAAAATCGTCGGCCGTGTGGCCGTAAACCGAATCGACGATGACCGCGATCCCGTTTTGGTGGGCCACGTCTACGAGCCGCTGGAAATCGGTTAGCTTGCCGAAACGCGGCGCCAACGAGAAATAACCAATTGGGTCGTAGCCCCAGTCGATGGTATTCTCGACGTTGGACACGGGCATGATCTCGATGCAGTTGATACCCAGGTCTGCCAAGTACGGTAGGTGCGCGATCGTTCCGTCGATATCGTTCCCAAATTCACTGATCATCAGCTCGTAGAGGATGACATTTTTCAGGGCCGGTGTTTTCCACGATGTCTCTGTCGCGCTGAAGGTATAAGGCTTGCCACCGACCGTGATGGCCGAAAGCTCGCCCACGCCGGACTCACGCGCGAACGGATCGATGATGAAGTCGAGGTCGCCGTGCTTCGGACTGTGGATGACATAACGATAGACATACAGGCCCGGCTTGCCGAACGCGCTTGCGCGGGCCGGTGGTGCTGTCTGGCTCAGGTTGATTTGGCTCGACCAGTAGTCGCCATAGGTCGGATCGACGGAATGCGCCTGAGTAATCATGACGGGCGGCACCGATTGCAGGTACTGGTCGGTCTCGTGAATGATCTTAACGGAAACCGCATATCCCTGGGCGGGATCAACACCTGGAAGGAAAATGCCGAAGGAGAGGATGCTGGGGCTAATCTCGCGGGCTCCGAGCAGGTTCAAGGGAAGGTAGTCCATTGGGTCTCGCTTTTTGTCCATCGGCGCGGGGAAGTGCATCTGTGACCGACCCGGCAATTGTATCGCGCGGTGTCTGCGATGACGGGTGCACGATGGATTACTTGGGAAGTGAGATAAGGCGGCCCACGGTCCGCCGATACAAGCTGTCTGAGGGGACGCAGCCAACGGACTCTGCCCGGCCGTCTGGCCCGGTTACAACATCTACCTGCCAAAACTGGTCCGCCCAAAGCAATGCGGCGCCCCTTCCGGCCGGCCGGCGCAGCACGAGTACCGGCGGGCCAAGTATGCCCTCTACCTGCTCACGCGGCATTCCGACGGCAATCCTGGCCGAGCGAGATTTGAGATCTTGGGCATCGGCGAAAAGAAGGACAGCCACGGCAACCAGGAAGAGGCCAACAAGCGGAACGGCGATTAGCAGACAGAGGCGGACAAGGGGTCGCATGGAGGCATTGTAGGAGCGGGCTATCCGTTGGCGCATGCGAGCGGTCTCTTCGGGTTCGGAGACCGGCGGATCGCCTGGGTGGGCCATTACCGCCAGCCGGTCCGCGCTCGAGCGACACCCATTTGCCAGCGCGCGGGCTGTGAACTAACCTTTATCCAGACTACTGTTCACCATTATCGACTTGGTCCCGGTTCGCCTCGCGCAATGTGCAAAACGCGACGGGCTACCCATTCGTGCATCGATACGAGTCTACTCATGACCACGGCTTTCGAGATCGAGTCGGTGCTGGGGCTTCCTCCCGAAGTCGGTACCCTGGGCCAGCCGCTCCAGGTCCACCGCGAGGCTCCGGCGTATATCAAGGCCATCCTTTTGTTCTTCGCTGGATTCCTTTTCCTGGGAGTGGCGAGTCTGTGCGCCTTCGTTTACTGCAACGTGCCGGCGAATCAGAAGGACGTGCTACCTGCGCGAACGATCCTCTCCATAGCCGGCGGTCTTGGGCTGCTGGGCTCCGGCACGTGTCTGGGAGGATGGAGCAAGAGCGGCCTGGGGCGACGCGCACCCCGATGGGCTTATGTCATTTACCGCCAGGCGCTGGTTGTGGTCGAAAAGCAATCCACCTCCATCATCCGCTGGAACGAGATCACCGCGCTCGTAAGTCCTCGGCCCCTCGGCGATTTCCACATCACCACGCGCGATGGCCGTACGTTCCCCATTCGGCGCATGGTTCGAGACTATCAAGGTTTAATTTCCTTCATTTATCAGCGTGCGATCGACCAAATCATTGCCCCGGCGAAGCGGGCCCTGGATAGTGGTCAAAGCGTCACGTTCGGACCGCTCGAGCTGAGCCGCCAAGCCATTCGCTACAAGGGAAAGACATTGCCGTGGGACCAGATTGCAGCCCTGTACATCCAAGTGGGCCGTGGTGGGCGGCGCCTGCGGATTCGGGCTGCCGGATCGCTTTTCCCTTGGTGCTCTGTCGATATTGAGTCCTTTTCGAACGGCGTCCTGTTGCCAGACCTCCTTCGCCATGTCTGCCCGGCACGATTTGTTCGCTGATCGGGCCGCGGCATCCTCCCGACTCATTTCGCCGGGTCGGCTAGCAGCGTGAAGCGCACCTCGTCGCATACCAAGTAGCCGCCCGGCGGCGCGCCGGAAAAGCGGATGTACCCAATCGCCGAGGCCTTCACCGTCAGATCGAAGCTTGGGATCGGCTGCTCCGGACTGGTTCGTTCCGGCACCCTGTCTCGTGATGCCCGGTCCACGACGTTGTCGTCCTTGCCGTATGCCTCGACAACGGCCGCGCTGCCGATCGAACCCCACAACACCAGCGTGACGCTCGC
>Ga0070734_10004342_pt1 | contig 13581 bp, 11 predicted proteins | sample Coa_R1_8_FD_66444 | JGI IMG/M metagenome (GOLD analysis project Ga0070734, IMG submission 66444) | Surface soil microbial communities from Centralia Pennsylvania, which are recovering from an underground coalmine fire - Coalmine... | ecosystem: Environmental > Terrestrial > Soil > Unclassified ...
AAGGCGGCGTTCATCGTCACCGCGGCGATCGCCGTGTTCCTCTGCGCCATCGGCGCCCGCAAGCATGCCGACGATACGCTTCAGGCGAAGTCGTTCGAGATCGTCAACGACGACGGAAAGGTGCTTGCCCGCTTCTCGAGCGTCAACGGCAAAGGCGAGTTTCGCAGCTACCGCGCGGACGGCAACCCCCTCGTGAGCCTCTACTCCAGCACCGATAACAGCGGACGCGTCGAGCTCTACAATGCGGACGGGAGGTCGGTTATCACCTTATCGACCGCGACCTCGGGCTCCGGAATTATTTCGGTGAACACCGGCAGCGGTGAGCGGTCGATCGTGCTTGGGAGCACGCCGAGCAACAACGGCGGGGTTTGGATCTACAACGCGGACGGCAAACGCATCGCGACCATCTCGACCGCCTCCGGGACCTCCGACGGGCTCGCGGAAACCTACGACGCGAGCGGTACGCGGACGGGGCATCTTCCGTAGGGGTGGTCGGGGACACCGGCTGAAGCCGGTGCCACACCACACCGGCTGAAGCCGGTGCCACACGCAGGTGGCACAAGGCGAGCGAGACGGTATCGTAACAAAGCACAGGAGGAGTGATGCTAAACAGGTTTGCAATGGCGCTCGTGTTGGCAGCCGGGCTGACGCTCGCAGGCTGCGGCAGCGGAACGAGCGAGTCATCGACGACGGGGACTACGGGCACGACGGCCAGTGGCGGGGGCGCCGGAAAGAGCGGCGGCAAGACGTACAAGGTGACCGTGATTCCGAAGGGTATGTCCCACGAGTTCTGGAAGACGATTCACGCGGGGGCCAACGATGCCGCCGCCGAATTCGGCGCCGAGATCACGTTCAAGGGACCCGCCAACGAAGGCGACCGCCAGGCTCAGATCGACATCGTCGACAACACGGTCTCGGCGGGAACCGACGCGATCGTCCTGGCTCCGCTCGATGCGGACGGACTCAAGAAGCCGGTCGATAATGCGATCTCCAAGAAGATCCCGGTTGTGATCATCGACTCGGCTCTCAACGGTTCCGGCTTTGCCAGCTTCGTCGCCACCGACAACGAGAAGGGGGGCGCGATGGCGGCCGACGAGATGATCAAGCGGCTGAATGGGAAGGGCAAGATCGTCGTCCTCAAATATGCCATCGGCTCGGCCAGCACCGAGGCGCGCGAGAAGGGCTTCGAGGATGAGATCAAGGCCAAGGGTTCCGGCATCCAGATCGTCAGCGACAACCAGTACGCCGGCGACACCGCCGACAAGGCTCAGAAGAAGAGCGAAGACATGCTCGCGACGTTGAAGGGTCCGGACGGCAAGCTCACGATCGACGGAATCTTCTGTCCGAACGAGTCGTCCACGGTCGGCATGCTCGCCACCCTCCGCGCGCACAGCTGGAACGGCAAGGTCCACTTCATCGGCTTCGACTCGTCCGAGAAGGAGGTCGAGGGGCTCAAGGCGGGGGATATCGACGCGACCGTCGTCCAGAACCCGTACAAGATCGGCTACGAGGGCGTCCACGAGGCCATCAAGGCGCTCAAGGGTGAGAAGAACGAGGCTCGAGTCGATACCGGCGCCACGCTCATCACCAAAGAGACGATGGACTCTCCGGAGAACCAGAAGCTCCTGAAGCCCAAGCAGGTCTAGCCGACCGGATGACCACCCCCGAGGCGCCGATGGTGGCGATGCGTGGGATCGTCCAACGCTTCGGCGCGACCGTCGCATTGGCCGGCGTGGACTTCGAGGCACATGCCGGCGAAGTCCACGCCATCGTGGGCGAAAACGGTTCCGGGAAGAGCACGCTCATGCGCGTGCTGGCGGGAACGATGCGGCCGGACGAGGGTTCGATGGAACTCGAAGGCAGGCCCTTCGCGCCCCACTCGCCGGCCGAGGCCCGCGTGGCCGGCGTCGCGATGATCCACCAGGAGCTTACGATCGTGGCCCACGAATCGGTGCTGGGAAACGTCCTCCTCGGCATCGAGCCGACCCGGTTCGGCTGGCTCCGCCGGTCCCAAATGGAAGCCCTCGCCCGTCCCACGCTGAGCGCGCTCGGCCTCGGCGACGTGCCCCTCGATATGCCGGCGGGGCGGCTCCCGATCGCGGCTCAACAACTGGTCGAGATTGCTCGCGCCCTCGTCACCAAGTCCAAGGTGGTCATTCTCGACGAGCCGACGAGCAGCTTGACCGAGGTGGATGTCAAGCGGCTGTTCGAGGTGATGCGGGAGCTCAAGGCGCGGGGCCATGCGCTCATCTACATCTCCCACTTTTTGAACGAAGTGCGCGCGATCGCCGACACCATGACCGTCCTTCGGGACGGAACCAAGGTGGGCGAGCGTCCGGTCGCCGGCGTGACCGACGACGAGATCGTTTCGATGATGGTGGGGCGGGAGATCGGGGATCTCTATCCCCGGCGCCCTCACACCCCCGGCGAGGCGATCCTCCGCATCGATGGGCTGGCGGGCACGAAATCGCCGGTCGAGGCGACCCTCGAAGTCTGCCGCGGCGAGGTCGTCGGGATCGCCGGCCTGAACGGCTCGGGCCGCTCCGAGCTGCTGCGGACCATCTTCGGGCTGGACCAGGTTCGACGGGGGCAGATTCGGGTCGGCTCGTTCTCCGGCGCCGCAACGCCCCATCGGCGCTGGGCCGAAGGCGTCGGAATGCTCAGCGAGGACCGAAAGGCGGAAGGATTGGCGGTGGGGCTCTCCATCGCGGAGAACACCTGCCTCGCCTCACTCCGCAGCCCGTTCGTCTCGCCGGCCCGGCAGTTGGCGGCCGGCCAGGTGGGGATCGACCGACTCTCAATCCGCGCTCGGGGGCCCGGCCAGCGGGTGAGCGAACTGAGCGGGGGGAACCAGCAAAAGGTGGCGCTGGCCCGGATGCTTCATCACGGGGTCGACCTCATGCTTCTCGACGAGCCGACGCGCGGCATCGACGTGGGGAGCAAGGAGCAGATCTACCGGCTCATCGACGAGGCCGCGCTTTCGGGACAGGCCGTTCTCGTCGTCAGCAGCTATCTGCCCGAGCTTCTCGGCGTGTGCGACCGGATCGCGGTCATGCATCGCGGCCGCCTGGGCCCGGCGCGGCCGGTCGCCGGGTTGACCCAAGAATCTGTGATGCGCGAGGCGGTGGGGGCATGAAGTCCTCGTTCAACCTGATCGGCCTCGTCATCGCGCTCGTAGTCGTGTTCACCACGTTCGGGGTGCTGATCCCGGGCGGAAGCTTCTTCCATCTCGACAATCTGGAGCTGATGCTTAGGCAGAGCAGCATCATCGGCCTCTCCGCGCTCGGGATGACGTTTGTGATCATCGGCGGCGGCATCGACCTGAGCGTCGGTTCGATCACCGCGTTCTCGAGCGTCGTCGTCGCCTGGATGCTGCTTCGCGACTACTCGCCCTGGGTCGCCTTCGTCGGGGCGATTTTAACCGGTACCGTCTCCGGAATCCTGAACGGGCTGCTCGTCACCCGGCTTAAGGTTGGGCCCTTCATCGTCACGCTCGGCACGATGCTGATCGTTCGGGCGGTAGGCAAGGGGCTCGCCAACAACACGTCGATCACGCCGAAGCACGAGACGTGGCTGGGCAAGCTCATCGATCCGCTCAAGGAGCCGGATCGATGGCACGTGCTGCCCTGGGGGGTTTGGTGGCTGATCTTCCTTGCGGTGGCGATGGGACTGGTGCTTCGCTACACGCGGTTCGGCCGGCACGTGGTGGCTATCGGTTCCAACGAGGCGGCGGCGCGCCTTTGCGGGGTCCCCATCGATCGGGTGAAGCTGGCAATGTACGCCCTGAACGGGGCGTTTTGCGGTCTCGCCGGGATTCTGCTGTTTGCCAAGCTTGGACAGGCCGACCCGACGTCGGCCTCAGGCATGGAGCTCGAAGTGATCGCCGCCGTCGTGATCGGCGGCGCCAGCCTCTCGGGCGGGGAAGGCACCATCCTGGGCACGCTGATCGGGGCGATGATCATGCAGACGATCAAGAGCGGCGGCGCCCAGAAGGGGTGGTCGGACTGGGTGCAGGAGATCGTGACCGGCGTGATCATCGTGCTCGCGGTGGCCCTCGACCGGTGGAGGGTGAGACGGGCGGCCGAGAAGGGGTGACGGGGATCGGGGATTGGGGATTAGGGATTAGGGATTGGGGATCGTGCGGCACCGGCTTCAGCCGGTGGTCGTGAATCGGGGACCCGGGGCGCCTAACGCAAAGCGGCTCGGTCCGGCAGAGCCGGACCGAGCCGTAAGTGAGTTGGTCTAGGGCTTAGCGTCCGCCGCCGCCGCCACCGCCACCTGCCGGTCGGCGCATGCCGCCACCGAAGTAGTTGCGGATGTTGGGATCGGGCGTGAAGTTGGCGCCGGCCACCAGCTTGTCAAACGAGCTCTTATGGTCGGGCGTGATTGCGCCGAGGAGGCTGTCGTTGAGGGTCTGGGTGTTCTTGGCGCGAGCCTCGTTGGCCGCCTGCTGGTCCATCGAGCCGTCCTGAACCTTCTGCCGAAGCTCGGCGTTGGCCTTGTTGGCTTCTTCGACCAGAGTCTTGATCTTGCCCTTCTCATCGTCGCCGAGGCCCAGTGCGGCCTGAACGTCCGGATTCTCGAGGGCTTGCCCTTTTGCGAGCAGCGCCAAGATACCGAGGAGCTGCGTCTTCTGGTCGGAAGTGAGGATCCCGCCGACCGCGGCCACGAAATCTTCGCCGGCCTTCGTCGCTGCGGCCCGGTCGCCCTGGGCAGCTTGAAAAGCGTCGGCGCGGGCCTTCACGGCGGCCTCGAGCTTGGTCTTTTGGTCGTCGCTGATCTTCAGCGCCGCCTGGACGTCGGCGTGGTTAAGCGCCGCATACTGCATGCCGGCTCGGCCGTACGCCGCGCCGCCACCGCCGCGACCCTGACCGCGGCCACCACCGCCGCCGGTCCCGGCCTGGGAAAAGGCGAACGCTCCCAAGGCGAGCGTAAGCATCAATACTGAAATGAGTTTTTTCATAGTTCTCCGAAATCCCGTAGGTTGGTCTGAATACTAGGAATATAACCGGCTTGTCGCTGAATTAAAGCTTTTCCCAGGACTCGCTGAGCGCATTCTCACCAAGGCTTCATGAAGTCGTAAAGAAGGGCCGGGGGCCGTCCCGTTGCGTGCGTCACCTCTCCCTGCGGGAGAGGTCCGCGAAGCGGGGTGAGGGCGTAGGGCGGCCTCCTCCCTCGCCGCTTCGCGGCGAGTACTCCCCCCGGAGGGGGGAGAGACGCGAGCAGCAGGCGCCCTCCCTTCGCGTCGCTTCGCTCGGCTAGTCCCCCCGGAGGGGGGACAGAATCCGGACACGAGTCCCCCCGGAGGGGGGAGAAACGCTTAGCCGCCGCCGCCGCGGCGGCCGGGGCCGCCGAACAGAGGCTCATTCGGGTCGAGGGTGAAGGGCGCGCCGCCCATATCCTTGAGCTGCTTTCGCTGGTCGTCGGTCATCACCTTGTCCAGCGCCGTCTTCAGCGCGTCGCCGTTCTTCTGAAACATCGGGCCGGCTTCCTGGAACGTGATCTCCTGGTCGCGAACCTTCTGCATGATCGAGTTGTTCGCGTCCTGCTGCTTCTGCTGCAGGTCCTTGATCTGCTTGATCTGGTCGTCGCTCAGCTTGAGCGCCTTCTGCGTATCCGGATCGGTGAGCACGTTCGCGCCCTGAATCTGGATGAAGATCTCGCGCAGACGCTTCGTCTGATCGTCGTTGAGAATTCCCTTGACCGATGCCGCGTAGGCGTCGCCCGCCTTCTTCATCGCGGCCTGCATCGCCTGTTGGTCGCCCTGGGAGTCCTGGAACGCCTGCCGCATCGAGTCGCGCATGTCCTGTTGCGCGGCGGCCAGCTTGGAGCTTTGCTCGTCGGTCAGCTTCAGCTCTTTCCCGACGTCCTTGCGGTTGACGTACATCATCGCCGTCGGCTGGAATCCGCCCATCCGGAATTGCGCCGAGCCGAAGGCGGCCAAGGCCGCCAGTAGGATCCCTATCAGTGCTGCTTTCCTCATGAATTACCTCCCGCGGTCTGTCCGCTCTGACCATGACCGGTTCCGTGCGAATCGGTCGGCTTCGCCGGCGGATTCGATGTCTTGCCGTCACCGGAAACGGTACCCGTCTTGAGCACGTCCTTGACCGTATTCTGCGTTCGCGGCGTCGCCTGCTGAATCGTTTGATTCTTCAGCTTCTCCGCGTCCGCCGCGTTCTTCACGAGGTGCGGGCTCAGGAAGATGAGCAGCTCGGTCTTCTGGGTGTTCTTGGAGCTCGACCGGAAGAGGTTGCCGAGGATCGGCAGGTCACCGAGAATCGGCAGCTTGTTGACGGTCGTCGAGACCGAGCTTCGGATCATGCCGCCGAGCACGACGGTTTTGCCGTCTTCGACCTGCACTTCGGTAGTCGCCTCGCGCTGGTTGACGATCGGCGCGTTGAAGCTCGTGTACCCCTGCAGGTCGTTCGCCTGCTGATCAATGTCGAGCTGGACCACGTTTCCGGCGGTGATGCGCGGAGTCACCGTCAAGACGATGCCCACGTTCTCGAACGCGTAGTTGTAGGATATCGAGCCGGTGGCCGCATCCTGAATCGTGCTCAGCACGTACGGAATGCTTTGGCTGATGTTGATCGTGGCCTGGATGCCGTTGGTCGTGAAGATCTTCGGCGAGGAGAGCACGTCGAACTTCGTGTCCGTCTGCAGCATGTTGAAGAAGCCGCTCAGGTCATTGCCGGTCAGCGCGTAGTTGAAGCCTTGCGGCGCCGGCGTCTGGTTCTGAACCCCGAAGGTTTGGCTCGCCACTCCGCTCTTGGACGGATCGCCGAACAGCCTCAACTGAGCCGCCTTCCATTCGAGGCCGAAGTTGGTCTGCTTGGTCAGGTTGGCTTCGACGATCATGACGTCGATCATCACCTGCTGGGGCGTCTTGTCGAGTTGGTCGAGAATCGACTGCAGGATCGGCTTGATGCCGGGAGGGCCGACGGCGATGATCGAGTTGGTGTTGATGTCGTAGATGAACGTCACTTGACCGGTGAGGTCGCGGGTGTTCACGAGCTTGCCGTCGGGTCCCAATTGGAGTTGGCCGGCGGTACTGCTCTGGTTCTGGCCGCCGCCGAACTGGCCGAAAAAGGCTCCGCCGCCGCGGCCGCCGCCTCCGCCGAAGCCGCCCTGGGCTACGGCGACGCTCGTCAGGAGTTCACCCTCCGTCTTGGTCGGATCCTGAAGCGCGAGCAGCAGGTTCTTCTGGTCTTCGGAGAGGGCGTACTGATCCTGAGCCCCGCCGACGTTCTCGGCGCCCGGCCGGGCGCCGCCGCCGGTGCTACCGGCCGTGCCCGGTGAGGTCCGGCTCACGTTGGGGGTTTGCGGGGTTGGCCGTGCGTTCCCGTTCTGCTGTTGGCCGGAACCCGCGGCGCCCGTTCGAGTTCCGAACGCGCCCTGAAGCAGCGGTACGACTTGATCCGCCTTGGCGTTCTGCAGCGGGAAGATGAACGTCGTGTCCGCGTAAGCGGTCGGCTTATCGAGGTCGCGGATCACCTGGTCGACGAGGGCCAGGTTTTCGAGCGTGGTCGAGACGACCAGCGAGTTGGTCCGGGTGTCCGGCACCACGTTGCCGAACGCGGCCGCTCCACCCCGGGCGAGCGCCAGACCGAACTGAGCGCCGAAGTTCTGCTGTTGGTTGCCCTGGCCGCCGCGGCCCTTCGGCGCGTTGACGGTGAGGACGTTCTGGACCACCGGCGCGATGTCGTTCGCGTTGGCGTACTGCAGCTTGAAGACCTTCGGCTGGATGGGAGTGTCGGTCTGCTTGTCGATCTTCTGAATGATCTGGCGGACCTGCTCCTGGTCGTGGGCGTTCGCGTTGACGATCACGGTGTTGCTGTAATCGTCGGACGAGGCCTTCACCCCCGATTGCTGGCCATTGTTGCCGCCGCCGAAGTTGATGCCGCCGGGGCCGATGACCATCGCTCCCCCGCCGCGATTTCCGCGTCCGCCGGGGCCTCCGCCCTGGAAGTTTCGGTTAAAGAAGTTGAACGGGTTGTTCTGGGTCGGGCTGGAAGCGAAGATGTCGTTGATGACCCGGGCGACCTCGCTCGCGTTCGCGAACTTGATCGGGTAGGTCGTGAGGATCACGTTGTTGTCCTGACCGCCTGGTCCGCCGAAGGGGCTACCGCCGCCCTGGCCACCCAGAAGCCCGCCCAAGTCTGCGCCGCGGCCCTGGTCTTTCGGCCTGATCAGGAGCATGTCGTTCTGGTTGACGATATCGAAGTTGCGCAGGCCGATCGTGGCCTTGAGGATGTCGAAGGCGCGGTCCAGGGTGACCGGGGTCGCGCTCATCAGCGTAATCGGGTCCTTGAAGGTGGGATCGTGGATGATGTTGATCCCGGTTTGGTCCATGAAGAACCCGAGGACGCTGTCCACGCCCGCGTTCTTGAACATCAGCTTGACCTTCTTGGTCTTGTTCAGCTTGAAGGAGGACCAGGGCTTGCTGAGGCTCGAGCTGCCCGACGGGCCACTGATGAATTGGGTCCACCCGGTCGCGGGCAGCATCGCCATGCACAGGGCGAGCGTCGAGAGTCGCATCGTGTTAGCTTTCATGTTTCGTTCCTTCCAAATCCTTGAGCGCTAGCCGCCCCCGCCATTTCCACCGCCGCCGCGACCGCGGCCGCCGCGGCCACCCCGGCCGCCGCCTCCGCCACCGTTGCGCGTGCGTCCTGGCCAACCCTGACCGCCGGCTCCGCCACCGTTGCCTCCCGGTACCGGGATGACGGTGGTGCTCGCGTCGTTCTGAATCGTTACGTCGCCGCCGATCGCTCCGAACATCGTCGGATTGAGGGGCGCGTTCGGCGCGTTCCGGACCGGTCCCGGAGCGCCGGGTTTGAGCTCGTTCTGGTCGGCTGTGAACTTCGCCATTTGCGCCTGTACATCAGCTTGCATCTGAATCGGCTTTTCCACCCCAGAGACATCTCTCAGTATAAGGACACTTTCAGGCGCCCCAAACTTGTCCTGCTCCGTGATTTGCTTCACGGTGCTCGTCTTCCACTTCTGGCCGGGTTTCAGGTAGATGCTCCCGCCGTTGGTGCCGTTTTCGACGAGGGCCGACTTCTTGCCGTCGACCTCCACCACGCCGGTGAATGCCCAGTTCGGCTCGCCGCCGGTGAAGTTGGTCGGAATCGTCAGTTCGGTTGGACTGACCCCGCCCTTGAGGAGCGAGTCACTGGGGCCCTTGAAAACCAGGGGCACGAACTTGTCGGCGACGGTGAACATCACGGGCTGGAAGTGGGCGTCGTAATCCTCCTTGACGAGAATCGACTGCCCCGCCTGCTTCACGCCGCGGGCGGCGGGTGGCGGCTTCTGCGCGGTCGGGGTCGGTGAATCGCTTCCCATCACGAAGTACACGATTACGCCGACGACGGCGATGCCGCCGTAGAGTTTCCAGTTGATCGAAGTCGATTTGGTTGCTGCCACTAGATGTTCTCCACGCTTAGACCTTCTTACGTCCGGAAGCGCCGGCCGGTACAGCCGGCGCAGTGCCGGTTCTGGCCGGCGCCGGCTTGCCCGCGGACGCGGGGACGGGCGGGGTCTTGGTCTTGACGACCACATCCGCGCTGGGGGTCGTTTGCCGGTTGGGGTCGATGTAGGCGTTGATCCCAAGCGAGGCGGTGACCTTGTGCGTCGTCTGGTCGGTCGAGGCGATTTGAAACATGCTCAGGGTGAGCAGCGGCTCGTTCTCCTCGAAGTCTTTGACGAAATCCCCGACGCCCGGGAACGGGCCGTCGAGGGTGACGAAGAGCGGAAGGATGTTCAGGGCGCCCGCGCTCTGCTCCTTTTGGTTCGCCCGAAAAGTCGATAGTGCCAGCCCGTGCTTCTTCGCCATCGCGTTGAGCCGCTTGAGGGCCTCCGGCGCGATCTTGTCGTCCGACACATCCCATAACCGCGCCTGGACGCCGGCCATCTGCGCATTTGCCTGTTCGTACGTCTTCTTGGCGTTCTGCTTGCTTTTGGAGATCGAAGCGACGGTTGGGGCGACCGCTTTCCTGGGGTCCGGAGCTTTGACCACGAAGTTCGCGATCAGCGTGCCGAGTAACAGCAGGGCGCCGGTGACGGTCAGGCCGAGCGCAGTCGGGTTGTGAGTATCGATCTTCACTGCTTGGCCCCCGAGGTGAGCGTATCGGTCGACGAAGAATTCGTAGTTGGCTTGCTCGACGAGTTAGGCGCGTCGACCAGCGGCAGGTTGCCGATGGGGAAGCCCACGATACTGAACTCGACTACCGGCCGGTTGTCGATCGCGGCGTCGTTCGAATACTGGAGCTTGACGTCGCGGAACCGATCCTCGACGGTGAGCCGCTTGGAGTAGACCGCGGTCAGGTCCGAATTCAGCGCCGTGCCTCGAATCGTGAACGGCTTTCCGCGCTCCATGCTGATGCCGGTGAGCCAGACGCCGTCCGGCACGTCGTGGGTGATTACGGCGAGCACCTCCCAAAACCTTTGGGCCGGCGCGAAGCCGCGCGAGACGGTGTTGAATTCCGCGAGCGCCGAGGAACCCTTGACTTTGACCTTGTCCTCGTACTGCTTATCGCCCGCCAGCGCCTTTTGCTGCTTGGCGACCTTGTCCTTGACGTCCTTGATCTCCCCGTACCGGTCGACGCCGAAGAAGATTGCGCTGGCCAGTCCCGCAACCAGAACAAGCGCCGAGGCGCGAATGGCGTTCGCCTTGGCCTGATTGGTGCGCGATTCGCGCACCTCGGCAAGCTCGATGTTGAGCGGCGGCTTCGCCAAATCGATGTGCGTGAGGCTCAGAAGCGTGGATTCCGACTTGGTGTACTCGGCGGGGATCGTCGACCCTCCGGTCGCCAGAATCGGCACCGGCTCGATGGCGGCCGCCGCAAACGTGCGTCGAACCTCGCCGGGCACGTCGCGGGTGGCCGCGGTCCAGCGGCTGTAGCGCAGCACGCCCCCGGTCACCACGTCGATCGAAGCGCCGTGATCGTCGACCTGGACAACGGCAGCATCCCGGATTCCCATCGTGCGCATGAGCTCGACCGAGCCCAGCGCGGCGGGAACCACGACGCCGACCTTGATGCCCGCGTCCCGGCACTCTTCGTTCAGCTGCCGAAGCTGGTCCGCCTGAACCGCTGCCACGAGCGCCAGCCGTCCCTCGGCGGTCACGTCGTCGGTCAAGAAGAAGTCGAAGGCGAGCCCCTCGCTCGATATCGGGAAGAGGGAGCCGAGCTGGTGCTCGACGATAATTGCAACGTCGTCATGGGACGCGTTCGGTACCCGCGTGGTGCGGAGGAAGCTGTTTCGCCGGGAGAGCGCGACGAGCACGTCGCTCGTCGTCAAGCCGCTCGTGGCGGCGGCTACCGTCGCGCCGCTGCGGGTCGCCGCGGTACCGGTTTGGTAGGCCAGCACACTTCCGGGTGACCATTCGACGATCAGTTTGGGCCGAGTTAGCTGACTCACTGGGTGGTCACCTGGCTGGGGTCGACGAGCGTGTTCGTGCTGGCGGCGTCGGCCCAATTCCAGCGAACGTCCATGTTGGGGAAGGGTTGGTCCACGATTTTTGTGATCTTCGGCGTACCGCCGGCGATGGTAACGGTCGCCTCCAGCGCCACGCTGGTGTTTCCGACCCAGCCGACGACGCGAATCAGAAACGTCTGCGAGCCGACGGTGACGGAATCGACGAAGGCCGCCGCGTTCGGCACGCTCACGCCGGGAATCGACATTAGCGCGCCGATGTTGGCGAGCGGGCTGTTCTGGTGGCTCACGATCGCCTGAGCGACATCGCTCTGCAAGTTCGGCAGCGTTTGCAGCACGGCCTGGGTCGCCGTGTTGAGGTTGATGCGCCCCTCGGCGGTGGTCGCGGCGCTCACCTGCAATCGCGTCAGCATGATCGTGGCCTGCTGGATCGTCACACCGGGCAGCCGCAGGAGCGCGCCGTAGGTTGTGAACGGCCGTCGCTGGATGATCTGCGTCACCAGTGAAATCGGTAGCCCGGCGCCCTGAAGCTGACGGCTTAGCTGCTGCTGGTTGCCGCCGGTCGTGCTCACGTTGATGCGGCCGGCACCGCTCGGCAGCGTCGCGGTGGCGTCGACCGCGATCATACTCGCCAGGGTGGGCTGTAGCCCGCTCGAACCGGTCGCGACCTGCGGATTGGCGCTGGTCGTCGGGATGTCCCAGATCGTGTCGCGGGTGAAGTACTGAACCTGGAGGAGCTCGTCGATCGTGTCCAGCCGGCCGAGCTTGGCGTTGTACGGCTGGGCGAGGCTGTTGTAAACGCTATCCTTGGCGCCGTCCGGGCGGGCCGTTTCACCGGCGGAGCGAAAGTCGAGAAGCGAATCCACCTGCTCCTGGGTCAGGGGCAGATTCTGGAGCTGGGCTGCGGGAGCCGTGTTGATGTCGACCAGGGAGGTTGCATCGACGACCTGGACGCGGAAGTAACCGTCGCCGACCTGGTAGACGATATCGGCGGGGGACGTAAACGCCGAGCAGCCGGTGGTGGCCCAGGTGTCGTTTTGACCGGTCGTCGCCGTCGACTGCCCCACAAGCGCGGAGAAACCGTATTGAATACCCGAAAGCGCCACGACGCGGGCCCGCCTCGCCGCCTCGCGGTTGACGCGAGCGCGGGATGCGAGGCTGATGGTCGACGAGATTCCGGCGACGACGACGGTGAGTGCGGAGATCACCGCGAGCGTGATCACGAACGTGGAACCGCGCCGCTTCACTGATTGCCTCCCGCCATGCCGTTGCCAAAGTTGGTGACCGGGTTCGCCGGGGTGGCGTCGCTCAAGGGGAGCCGGACGACGAACACCTTGGGGGTGTCGCTGCTCTTACTGTAAGTGATTCGAACCGCGGCGGGCAGCCGGATCGGGGTCTGCGTGGTCGTATCCCAGCCCGGTTGCCACTGGGTTCCGTCCCAAAACTCGAACATCAGGTTATCGACGTCCGGCAGAAGCAGCCACTCGTAGCCACCCGAAGTCGGGTCCGTATCCGCCGGTCGCTGCTCGCGGATGAAGATGCCCTTCTTCCCGCCGGCGTCCCCGACCGGCGTGAGTTCGAGGGCGAACTCGATGATGCCGCCCTGGGGGCCGCGGGTTTGGTTCTGCTGCACGAAGTCGTTCGAGGCATCTTGGAGGGCGGCTTGACTCGTGGGTTCGCCGAGGGCGGTGAAGACGAGTTGGGCGTTTCTTGAAGTCCCGGAGCTGCCGGACGAGTTGCCCGGCGAACTCGCCGCGCCGGATCCGCCGCTGAGCCCCGTATTGTTAGCCTGCGGATTGGTGGTGAAGTACGTCCGCTGCCCGCCGACCGCGAGGGCAACATTGGCGCCATTGTTGAGCACGTAAACGTGGCCCAGGATGTCGGCGACCTTCTCCCGGAACGCCTGATCGGCGTCGATCGTCTCTTGAGACTTCCGAATTGCTGGCGCAACCTTGATTGCGTTCGTGTAGGCGTAAAGGACCGTCGCCGAGAGCAGCGCGGTGCCCGCGAGCGAGATCATCAGCTCGATCAGGGTGACGCCGCGTCGTCTCATCCGCCGGGCCTCGCAGCCGTGCCTTGGGTGGTCGTCGCGGCCGGCACGTAGACCAGGCCGGTGACCGTGTAGGTCTGGGTCGAATCGGTGCTCGA
>Ga0070734_10004343_pt1 | contig 13578 bp, 13 predicted proteins | sample Coa_R1_8_FD_66444 | JGI IMG/M metagenome (GOLD analysis project Ga0070734, IMG submission 66444) | Surface soil microbial communities from Centralia Pennsylvania, which are recovering from an underground coalmine fire - Coalmine... | ecosystem: Environmental > Terrestrial > Soil > Unclassified ...
AGGCCCACGGTCGGCTCGTCGAGAAAGATGACCTGCGGCGTGTGGATGAGCGCCCCCGCCAGTGCGATCTTCTGGCGCATGCCCCGCGAATAGCCCTGGATCAGCTCGTCGCCCTTATCCTCCAGCGCGAACAGGTTCAATAGGTCGTTGATACGCCGGGAACGGTCGGTCAGGTGCACCGCATAGAGGTCCGCCATAAAGCTCAGGTACTCCCGCCCGGTCAGCTTCTCGTATAAGAACGGATTGTCGGGAATATAGCCGAAGATGGCCTTGGCCTGCAGGGGCTGGGTGCGAATGTCGTAGCCGCCGATCCGCGCGGTGCCCTCCGTCGGATGGATCAGGCCGGTCATCATGCGGATGGTCGTCGTCTTGCCTGCACCGTTGGGGCCGAGAAAGCCGAACAGTTCGCCCTCCTGCACTACCAGGTTCATGTTGTCGACTGCGGTCAGGCTGCCGAACCGCTTGGTCAGGTTCTGGCAGACGATTCTCTCCATGCTTTCACTTTCTTTTGCGTCCATAGACGATGCGTTCGATCCCGGCCAGGTCGCGGCGTGCGGCGATATCGGTCAGGCCATACGCAGCAAAGAGTTCCTTCACGGCGTCCGCCTGCCCCAGCGCCACTTCGACCGCCAGCCAGCCGCCGGGCTTTAAGACCCGGTCCGCCTCGCGCGCCAGTCCCCGCAATAGCGTCAGACCATCCGCGCCGCCATCCAGAGCCAGGCGCGGCTCGAAATCGCGCACTTCCGGCTGCAGTCCGGCCACTTCCCCTGTAGGAATATACGGCGGATTGGACACGATGATATCCAGGTTCCCGCTCACGCCGGTGAGGAGGTCCCCCTGAATCAACCGCAAGCGATCCGTGACTCCATGCGCCTGCGCATTACGCCCCGCAACCTCCAGCGCCTCGGCGGAGAGATCGATGGCGAAGGCCCGCGCCTCCGGGCAGTGCGCCAGGACCGCAATCGGGATGCACCCGCTCCCCGTCCCCACATCCACAAAAACCGGAGCAACGAAGCCTTCTTCTTCGTGGTTTTTCTTTGTGTCCCTTCGTGCCCCTTCGTGGATTCCGTATTCCCGACACTTCTCCAGCACGAACTCCACCAGCAGTTCCGTCTCCGGGCGGGGGATCAGGGTGGCGGGCGTGACGGCGAAAGTGAGACCGTAAAACTCCTGCGTGCCCCGCAGATAGGCCAGCGGCACATGGCGTTCCCGCTCCCGCACCAGGCGCTCCATTGCGCGAAACTCGGCTGTGCTCAGTTCGGGGCGCAATCCCGCGACGATGGTGGTGCGGGAGACGCCCAGCGTCAGCGCCAGCAGCAGTTGCGCCTCGAAGCGCGGGTTCTCGATGTCCGCCGCGTCCAGAAGGTGCGTGGTCCACTGGAGGGCCAGCGGCGTGGATAGGAGTGGGGCGATCTCCGCGTAGCACTGCGCCCGATCTGCACCGGACATCTACTCTTCGGAGCTTTCGCGCATCTTTTCGGCCTGGTCGGCGGCGATCAGGTCGTCAATAAAGGGCTGAATGTCGCCGTCCAGCACGCCGGGGACATTGAAGATGGTCTTATTGATGCGATGGTCGGTGACGCGTCCATCGGGGAAGTTGTAGGTGCGGATCTTCTCCGCCCGATCCCCGGACCCGACCTGTGAACGCCGCGCGCCCGCTTCCGCCGCGGCGGCCTGTTGGCGCTGCAATTCGTAGAGGCGGGCGCGTAAGACACCGCGGGCCTTGATTTTGTTTTGCAACTGGCTCCGCTCATCCTGGCACTGCACCACGATCCCGGTGGGAATGTGGGTGAGGCGGATCGCGGTCGCGACCTTCTGCACGTTCTGCCCGCCCGCGCTGGAGGAGTGGTAGATGTCCTCCTTGATGTCCTTCTCGTCCAGTTCGACATCCACCTCTTCGACTTCCGGTAGGACGGCGACGGTGACCGTGGAGGTCTGGATACGCCCGCTGGATTCGGTGACGGGCACGCGCTGCACCCGATGGACTCCCCCCTCGAACTTGAGCTGGCTGTATGCGCCCTTGCCGTCGATCTCGAAGGTGACCTCCTGCACGCCGCCGATGCCCGTCTCCTGCAGGTCAATCACCTCGGTCTTCCACTTACGGCGTTCGGCATAGCGGGAGTACATGCGGTACAGCTCTCCGGCGAACAGCTTGGCCTCCTCGCCGCCCGCCGCCGCGCGGATCTCCACGATGACGTCGCGGTCGTCATTGGGGTCCTTGGGCAGGAGCAGCAGGCGGATCTGCGCCTCGATCTCCTCGACGCGCTTTTTGGAGGTTTCGAGTTCTTCCAGGTAGAAGGCGCGCTCCTCGCCATCCGTGCCGCCCAGGAGCGACTCGGCATCGGCGATGTCGGTCAGGGTGCGTTTATAGCGTTTATACTCTTCCGCGACCGCTTCGATCTCGCCCTTGGCCCTGGCGGCCTGCATGTAGCGCTGATGGTCGCTGCAAAATTCGGGATCGTTCATCTGCGCCACGAGCTGGTCGTAGCGTTTTTCGATCTCACCCAGTTTGGCTTGCGCCTGTATGAGAGACACGGGTAGCACACACCTTCCCACAAGAATGGGGCGACGTTGTCGTCGGTTGCTGCCGTGCGCCACGCCGCCATATTAGAAATTGTACTCTATTCGCTCCGATTTGGCAAATAGGGATTGCCTTGAAGGCATATCAAGGGTTTTCCGTTCATCGGCAGGGAACAACTCAGGCTCTACGCAACCTCTGTAGGGCAGGGGCTCCGTCCCCTGCCGATACTTTACGTAAACTCGCCCGTGATGCGCGTAAACGCCCGCATGATGTTGTTCGTATGATGCCGCCCCAAAAGCCGCCCGTGAACGAGCGGCCTGCTGCGTAACGAAACCCGGTGAACCGGGTTGGGAGATCGGCAGGTCTGCAAGGTAGACAGGTTTTGAGAGGAAACACCTGTTGGTGAGGTTCCGGGAGGCAGGAATTTCCCGTTCGCGCCGCGAAATTGATGGCACGCAAGACCGCTCAGTCAGCAGGAGTCTTTGATGCCGGACGACCCCAAGCTATTCATCAGTTACGCCCAGAAGGACAAGAGATGGCTTGACGAGTTCCTGATACATCTCCGCCCGCTCGTACGGCAGAAGAAAATCGCGCAATGGACCGACCGGGAGATACTTGCCGGATCCGTATGGCAAGAGGAGATCGCAAAGGCGCTGAGCGAGGCCAATATTGCGGTGCTTCTCGTCACACCTGCATTCCTTGCCTCCGAGTTCATCCAAGAGAGTGAACTTCCAGAAGCGTTAAAAATGCAGGTGATCTGGGTTGCGGTGGAACCAAGCCTCTACATCCACACACCGCTGGCAAAGCTTCAATGCGCCAATAAGCCAGTGCAACCCCTGGCTGGGCTTGGACGAAACGCGCGCAACACGGTCTGGGTGGAAATCTGCGAGGTGATTTTGCAGGCTGCAGCAAAACTCCCTGCGACATCGACAGAAAACACCCCGCCGCAATCTCATGACCTATTACAATCTCCGTTGTCCTCCACACCGCAACATATCGACGCCCCTGCTGTGCCCGAGCCTCCCTTGCAGCCGGCACACGACAATGTCACGGTTATGGAAGCAATGGCCTCTCTGATCCGAGAGAATCCAACCCCGGCGGAGGCAGGTCCTAAAATCGCACGCTTGCCCACTCCAGAGAACACTACGCCGGAATCTCGATCTTACTCCAGACCAGATCCTAGCACTAATCCCATAGATGATGCGAGGATGATCTATATCCCCGCAGGTACATTTCAAATGGGCAATGCGGACCAGAAAAACAATCCGCCTCACACTGTCACCCTGGATGGCTACTGGATCTATGAGGAACTCGTCACGGTCAAACAGTATCGTAAGTTCTGCAAGGAGACGAATCACGCCATGCCTCCCGAGCCGAGTTGGGGTTGGAAAGAGGATCATCCTATCGTCAATGTAAGTTGGAACGACGCGAAAGCATACTGCGCTTGGGCCAAGGTTGCCTTGCCGACAGAGGCGCAGTGGGAGAAGGCAGCGCGGGGGCCGGAAGGATTCAAATATCCCTGGGGCAACGACTGGAATGGAAACAAGTGCGCAAATTCTGTCAGGCCCAATGACTTGAACAGCACGGTTCCTGTGGGGAAGTATGATGCAAATGGCTATGGTTTGTATGATATGGCGGGGAATGTGTGGGAATGGTGCGGGGACTGGTATAATGCGGACTATTGCAAAAGTTCCCCAGCCAAGAACCCGACCGGCCCGGCGAACGGAGATTGGCGCGTCCTGCGCGGCGGCTCCTGGAACAACAACGATCCGGGCAACTTCCGCTGCGCGTGCCGGGGCGGCGTCGACCCCGAGGTCAGGGACTACCTCAGGGGGTTCCGGTGTTGCGCCTCAGGACTATAGCGATTTACCCTCTGCTCTTTTGCCCTTTTACCCTCGGCGAAGCCGAGTCGAATTTTTTGATAATTCGTGCAATAGAGATCCGGATGTCCCAATATCTCGACCCGGTGAACCGGGTATTGTCAGGCTTGCAGTTTCCATTCGGATATGGCACGAGGAACAGGCGGAACTCTTTGCCATTCTCGATGAGGTGATCGAGCGGCGGGCAGAGCAGTTGAAGGAGGTCAAAATGACTGGGGCGCAAGCATTGATCAACAAAGGACGCAAAGAGATGGGCCAGGAGATGTTGCTCAAGCTGCTGACTGCAAAATTCGGCGCGATCTCAGATGCAATGCAGGACAAAGTAAAGCGCTTGTCGCTGGGGCAGGTAGAACGGATAATGCTTCAGGCGCTCGATGCCGACACTCTCAGCGACCTGAAGCTCTAACCCTCCGGCTGTCCGACATAAAGTGCGAGTAGGAAATCTCCCTTCTCTGCGCGGATTGGTATGCATCGGATTACTCTAAAAGCTCTCCCGCCGAGAACCCGACCGGGCCGGTAGAAGGAACACGGCGCGTCCTGCACGGCAGCTCCTGGCACAGCGACGGTCCGGGCTACTTCCGCAGAGGACGGGAAGGTGGCAAATTCACGAAATTTTAATCTCGTCTTAACCTTCTCTTACCAAGAGGGCAGGTATACTGAAGCTTGGCGGCATCATCGCCTGAACGCTGCCCTGAAAAGTTCGTTGGCGCAATAATAAAGCCCTGGACCGATTTCACCTGTAGGGGCAGACCTGTGTGTCTGCCCTCCCTGAAGGGCGAACACGTAGGTTCGCCCCTACATTATCGCGCCAACAAAAGCCTTGGTGGAGGAGAGAGCCATGCCTCGCAAATCGCAGGGGTTTACTTTGATCGAACTGCTCGTCGTCATCGCCATTATCGCGATCCTCGCCGCCATTCTGTTTCCCGTATTTTCCCAGGCCCGTGAAAAGGCCCGCTCCATCTCCTGCCTCTCCAATGTGAAGCAGATGGGCACCGCGACCCAGATGTATGTTCAGGACTACGATGAGAAGCTCTTCTTCCGCGCCAGCGCCGCCAACCCGTCCGCCTCGCGCACCGGCGCCATCGTCCCCACCGCTGCCCAGCCGCCGCTGATCTGGTGGAACTGCCTTCAGCCCTACATCAAGAATACCCAGATCTATGTATGCCCCAGCGATGCCGGTCCGGTCCTCAGCAAGGACAGCACCGGCGCGCTGACCATCAAGCGCTCCTATATCGCCATCCGCGCCGCCGAGGCGCTCTCGCTGGCGCAGGTGGACGATCCTACCGAGACCATCGTGTTTGAGGACAAGTGGGATAAGACGGCAGGTCCCAATCCGAAGGCCATTACGGATACCTGGAGCGAACCGTTCAATGGGGACTTCGACTACTATCCCACCTATCGGCGTATGGCGCTTGCCGGAGATCGGCATCAGGAGGGCGTCAACTGTTCGTTCTTCGATGGGCATGCGAAGTGGATGAAGGGGCAGACCATCGGGGCCAACAAGAACTTAACGGGCTGTGCATTGATCCACGCCTATCCGGTGTTGCCGGATATGTGTGACGGCAGCATACCAGGCTGTACGAGCGCGGGGATCCCCGACAATACCGACCCCAACCATCCGATCCCGGACCGCAATATCTGCGACCTGTTCCCGTATCCGTAGGGCACACTGCCTATGCGGGCGGGATGCCCGCGCTCCCAGGGGCTTGCACAGGGGCCAGGGCCTCTAGGCGGCCAGGCGGGCGTCGCGATACGCCTGCATCGCCGCATCGGCTTGCATGACCAAGTCGTCTAGCGCGAGGGTCTTGCCTGCTTCCAGCCGCGCCACCCCGATAGAGAGTGAGAGCGTGTAGGCGTGCGTCTTGCCCCGGTTGTAGGTCTCCAGGTTGCGCCGCAGGCGCGAGGTCATCACCAGCGTATTCCCCGCCGGCATGTCCAGCACGGCGACCGCGAACTGATGGCCTTTCAGGCGGGCGATAATATCGGAGTGCCGGAAGGTCTTACGCAGCAGCGTCGCCACCGTTTTGAGGGCGTTGTCGCCCTCGGCGTGGCCGAAGGTGCCATTGATCTGGCGCATATGGTCGAGGTCGACGCACAGGATGAGTAGGTCGGCTTTGGTGCGTGCCGCGATCTTGAGATGCTGCTCTGCCAGGGTCAGAAAGCCCCGCTGATTGCAGAGGCCGGTCAGTTCGTCGCGCAGCGAGAGCGCCCGCAGCTCCTCCTGCATCTGGTGGCGCTCGATGGCATAGCGGAGCGAACGCGCCACGAGTTCGCCCGTATAGCGCCCCTTCACCAGATAGTCCTGTGCCCCGGCGCTCACGGCTTTGCGCCCCAACTCCTCGGTCTCCGTCTCGGTGAGAATGATGATGGGCAGCCGCCGCGCATAGTCGCCGGCATACTCCAGCGTCTCGAGCCCCTTGCTGTCCGGCAGCGTCAGCGCCAGCAGCACCACATCGAAATCCTGCGCCTCCACCAGCGGCAGCGCCTCCCGCAAGCTGGATGCGACGGTCAGCCTGGAGGCTGTGTGCCCGGCAGCGTCCAATGCCTCCTGCAACAGGCGTGCGTCGGTGGGGTCATCCTCCACGAGTAAAATGTGTAGCGAATGGGCGCTCATCTGCCTCTTTCCTTCCATGGCCCGTAGGCGTAGCGTCGTCGCACAGTGGGAATACAATGGAGCGGAGAGCCTCTCTCCGGTTCAGGGTGCCTTTGTATCCATTGTCGGGGAACGAGGAGAAGAAATGGAGGGAGGATGCCCCTTCCGGGGTGAGGCGGCAAACAAAAAACGAAGATTGGATAGGATCAATCGAAGGTGCGGTCGAGACGGAGGGCGCGTTTGAGGCGGTCGTAGTACGCACGGTGGGGGATCTCGACGGCTCCGAACCGGGCGAGATGCGGGGTCTGGTACTGCACATCGAGGAGGGCGAAGTCGCGCTCCCGCAGGCGCGCGACCAGCGCGGCCAGGGCGACCTTCGAGGCGTCGGTCTCGTAGTGGAACATGCTCTCCGCCATGAATGCGCCCCCGAGCGCCAGGCCATAGGTCCCGCCCACGAGCTGCCCCTCACGCCAGGTCTCCACGCTGTGCGCCTTGCCCATACGGTGCAGCGCGCCATAGACCTCGATAAACTCCTCCGAGATCCAGGTCCCCTCCAGGCGGTCGGCGCAGCCGCGCATCACGCCCTCGAAGTCGGTGTTGACTCGCACCTCGAAGACACCCTGACGGATCGTTTTCGCGAGTGAGCGGGAGATGTGGAAGGCGTCCAGGGGCAGGATCGTGCGCGGGTCGGGGCGATACCAATCTATTCCGCCCGTCCATTCGTTGTACATGGGGAAGATCCCGCGCCGGTAGGCGAACTCGACCCCGGTCGGCGTCAATGTAAGAAACAAAGTAAGGCCCTTTGTGGCGGAATGGTCGCGCCGGGAAACTGTTTTCGCGTCCGTGAGGACGCTTGGCCGAAGGCCCTCCAGACGGGTACGTTCTGTGCCCGGCCAATGGCCCTTTGTGGTATTGATCTGCCGCAGGGAAGGAATCGGAGCGGCATAATGATAATACCTCTTTCGTGGAGCGGCCACGCTGCGTAAGAAAGCGAACCAGCAAAACAATGATCGTTATTCATCGTTTCCTGACCGGGCCGGAGTCCTGCGTCTATCTGCCCGATCAGCTATCCCGGACCGAACACGAACTGATCGTACACCTCACCCCGGAGGAGTACGAGGCGCGTATGAATGCCGGATGGCGAAAATTCGGCCCGGTCCTCTTCCATCCCATCTGTTCCGCCTGCGCGGAATGTCGCCCGATCCGGATCCGGATCGCTGATTTTCAGCCGGATCGCTGCCAGATGCGCACCCTGAAACGCAACGCCGACCTCACCGTGCGCTTCGCCAAGCCGACGGTGGATGCGCAGCGCCTGGCGCTGTACAATCGCTATCACGCGGCGCAGGAGGCGCGCAAGGGCTGGCCCGAAACGGAGAAGTCAACAGAGGACTATTTCCAATCGTTCCTGCTCAATCCCATCCCCGCCGTCGAGATCAGCGCCTGGGAAGGCGAGACGCTGCGCGCCATCGCCCTGACCGACATCACCCCCCATGTCGTCTCCGGCGTCTATCACTACCACGATCCCGATTGTCGCAACCGGAGCTTGGGAACCTTCGTCATGCTGCATGTGCTCGCACTGGCGCAGCGCCTGGAGAAACCCTATGCCTATTTCGGCTACTATGTCGCCGATTGCGCCAGCATGAACTACAAGGCGCGCTTCCGGCCCTGCGAGCTCCTGGACACGGAGGGCGTCTGGCGACCGCTGGAGGAGGAGGCCTGATGCAGGTTTATTTGGAAACGGAGTGTTTGATCCTCCGGCGGCTCACGTTGGAAGACGCCGACGTACTGTACGCGCTGGACAACGATCCGGAGGTGATGCGCTACATCAACGCCGGCGCGCCGGTCTCGTATGCAACGATCCGAGAGCAGCTTCTGCCGCGTTATTTGAGTTACTATGAGACCGGAGCCGACTACGGCTATTGGGCCGCAATCGAGAAGGAGAGCGGGGAGTTTATCGGCTGGTTTCACTTCCGACCGGCCCGCGACACGGAGGAGATCGAACTGGGCTACCGGCTGAAACGCGCGGCCTGGGGGAAGGGATACGCTACCGAGGGTTCTCGTGCGCTCGTCCGAAAAGGCTTTCAAGAGCTGGGCCTGCCGCGTATCATCGCTAAGACATTGACGGCCAATCAGGCCTCCCGGCATGTCATGGAGAAGCTCGGCATGCGGCTCGTGGAGCACTTTTGGGAGGAGCGCTTTATCGGCGAGGACAAGTCGGCGGTCCTATACGCGCTGGATCGGGAGGACTATCGTCCCGAGGCTTAGCAGCCGGATATTGCGCCGCCGGAAAAATCAGGGAACATTCGTTTCCGAAAGGGATACTTATCGGAACACGGGTATTTGGCCGGGATTTTAATCCCCGGCTATCTCGATAGGAAGATCGGAGCTACACGGTGACGTTAGAACAGAAGCGACGCGTTGTGGTGACCGGTATCGGGGCCATCACCCCCATCGGTATCGGAGTGGACGGACTGCGCGCCGGGTTACGCGCCGGCAGGTCCGCCGTCCGCACGGCTACCTCGTTCGACACCTCGCCGTTCGTCACGCACATCGCGGCGGAGGTGGACGGCTTCGACCCCGCCCTCTACCTGGAGGGCAAACAACTCAAGCGCCTGGAGAAGTATTCGCAGTTCGCGGTCGCTGCCGCCAAGCAGGCGGTAGCGGATGCGGCGCTCGACCTGGACCGGGAGGACCGGGAGCGGATCGGCGTCTGCCTGGGTACGGCGCTGGGGGGAGTGGCCTACGCGGAAGAGCAGTATCCGGCGTTTCTCAGCAGGGGGGCGCGCGGGGTCAACCCGATGCTGGCGCTCTGCGTCTTCAATGGGGCCGGGTCGTGCAATATCGCCATCGAACTGGGCGTCACCGGGCCGGCGACCGCCAACGGCGACTCCTGCGCCTCGTCGCCCATTGCCATCGGCCATGCCGTGGACCTGATCCGCGAGGGAACGGCGGACATCATGCTGGCGGGAGGATCGGAGGCGCCCCTGGCGACGCTCTGCTTCGGCGCGTTCGCCCTGATCCGCGCGATGAGCCAGCGCAATGACACTCCGGAGACGGCATCTCGCCCGTTCGATAAGGACCGCGACGGTTTTGTGATGGCCGAGGGCGCGGCCATCCTGGTTCTGGAGGAGTTCGACCATGCGCGGGCGCGCGGGGCGCGGATCTATGGGGAGATCCTGGCGCACGCCTGCACCAACGACGCCTTTCACATGACGCAGCCGCGCCCCGATGGGGCGCAGGTCGTGCGCTGTATCCGCGAATGCCTGCGGCGGGGATGCATTGCACCGAACGAGGTCGGTTATATCAATGCGCATGGATCGAGCACGCCTCTCAATGACAGCATGGAGACGGCGGCGATCAAGCAGGTCTTCTGCGAGGATGCCGACCGGATCCCCATCAGCAGCACCAAGGCGTACCATGGGCACGCCCTCGGGGCGACCGGCGCATGGGAGGCGGCGATCTCACTGCTGGCGCTCCGTGACGAATGGCTGCCGCCGACGCTCAACCTGGCGATGCCGGACCCGGCCTGCGACCTGGACTATATTCCGGAAGCCGGAGGCCGTGCGCAGCGCGTGGACTATGTGCTGTCCAACTCGTTCGGCTTCGGCGGCATCAACGCCTGCCTGCTGTTCGGGCGCGTATAAATGGCTCCGCAGCCTGCTTCCTGCCCGTCGGGCCACGCGCTGCTGGGCCACCTGCCCGCGTTTATGAAGGACCCGCTCGGCTTCCTGACCCATTGCGCCCGCCACTATGGCCTGGTCGTTCCCCTCCGCTTTCTGCACCGGCGCGCCTTTCTGCTGCTGGATGCCGCCGACATTGAGTGCGTACTGGTGACCGAACCCCACCGGTTTGCAAAGCCGCTCTGGCTCCGTACTCCCGCCGTGCAACGCCTCCTGGGTGACGGGCTGGTGAGCAGCGATGGGGAGACATGGCACTGCCGGCGTCAGATCAGCCGTCCCGCTTTCCATTCCCTCTGCATGGAGGGCTACGGCGCAAAGATCTCCGTCCTGGCGGAGCGGATGCTGGAGGGCTGGCAGGAGGGGCAGGTCCGGGAGCTGCAGCGCGAGATGACCCATCTCACGCTGGAGGTGGTCGCCCGGACGCTCTTCGACGTGGACATGCCCGGTTGGGTGGAGGATGCCGGCGCGGCGATCGATACGCTGATGGCCCGCTTTACTGCAAGGGGGAGCCTCTTCGGGATGCTGCCTCTTCCCCCTACGCCGGCAGAAATACGAGCCGCCCGGCAGTTAGACCGCATCATGGAGCGCTTGATCCAATGGCATGACGCCGCAAAGGGACCGGGAAGCCGCGACGCGCCAAAGGGGGGTGAGAGCCTGATTTCGCTTATGGAGCGCGCTGCGGAGCAGGGAGAAGCTTGCATGAGCGGGCGAAGTCTGCAGGATCAGTTGAAAACGCTGTTGGCCGCAGGGTACGAGAGCTCTGCTCTGGTCCTCTGCTGGGCTTTCCTGCTCCTGGCCCGGCATCCGGAAGCCGAGGCCCGGCTGGCGGCGGAATTGGAGACGGTATTGGGAGGCAGGCCGCCGCTGCCCGCCGACCTGCCGCGCCTGCCCTACTGCCGGGCGGTCGTTCAGGAGACGCTGCGCCTCTATCCGCCGCTCTGGATGACGGGGCGAGAGGCTATCTCGCCCTGTGAGATCGGCGGGTTCCGGGTTCCCGCCGGCGCGCTGGTGATGACGAGCCAGTGGGCCGTGCAGCGCCATCCCCGCTACTTTCCGCAGCCCGATGCGTTCCGCCCCGAGCGCTGGGAGGGAGCAGAGACGACGGACCTGCCCCGTTTCGCCTACTTTCCTTTTGGAGGCGGACCGCGCGTCTGTATCGGCCAGAAGTTCGCCCAGATGGAGGCCGTTCTGTTGCTGGCGGCGATTGCCCGGCGGTTTCGACTGGAGCCGGATACCGAACAGGAGATCTCGCCCTGGGTGACGATGACGCTGCGCCCTCCGGCAGGCGTGCGCGTTCGGTTGAAGGGGCGCGTGCCCCCACCCCCGGCCCCTCCCCCATGCATGGGAGAGGGGAGCTTTTATACCCAGGTTTAGGTTAAGCGCACTGAGGAAGATCATGCGAACGGTCAATGAGATTGAGATAGAGGGGGATGCGGAGCGGATCTGCCCGCGCATCTTTCAGCTCGCCGCCGATATTCAGGACTGGCCGGCGCTGCTGCCCCACTATCGCTATATGCGGATCCTGGAGCAGACCGAGAGGGTCAAGGTAGCGGATTTTGGGGCCTCGCGTGATGGCATTCCGGTGAAGTGGCGCGCACGGCAGGAGCTGTTCCCGGAGGCCAATCGGATCACGTTCTACCATGTGGGCGGCGTCACACGGGGAATGTGGGTGGAGTGGCGCCTAGAGAAGCGCTCCAACGGGGTGCATGTCGCGATACATCACGAATTAAACTATCCGGTTCCGCTGTTCGGCCCGCTGTTCGCAACGTATATCGTGGGCAAACTCTTTGTCGAAAACATCGCCGGGAAGACCCTGCGCTGCATCAAGGCGAAGGTCGAAGCGGAGGCAGCGTCGCGATAGCCGCGTATACCACGGCGTTTCAACGCCGTTCTGGAATGCAAGGTCGCGAATAAGGTCGCACCTGCGGTGCAGCCCAAATTCGCTATTCCTCCGCGAATTTCGCGCAGTCCAAATTCGCTGATTACGCGAATTTCCTGCGCGGGTTCCATAAGCCCCTCTCCCAGAATGGGGGAGGGGTTTGGGGTGGGGGCCAGTCCGCGCAGGCGGACTTTGCCTTTCAGCACGGGGATTCATCCCCGTGGCATATGCATGAGGATAGGGATGAGAAGCCTGTTGGATTGGGACACGCCTGCGCGGCGCGACGAACCGGAGTGGATTGACGATCCGAGTCGGCCCTATGCGGACCTCCGGGCCAGCATGACGGATGTGCAGCGCATCAACCGCTTTCTGGGCGGTGCGCCGGTCGTGCTGCAGCAGGCAAAGCGCTGGCTGCGGGCAGCCCGATCCGATCCGAAAGGCGCGGTGCGCCCTGTAACATTTCTGGATGTTGCGACCGGCTCCGGCGACCTGCCGAAGGCGATCCTGGCGCTGGCGCGCAGGGAAGAGGTTCCGGTTCGAATTATCGGGTTGGATTTCAGCGCGCCGATCCTGCGGTTCGCCCGGGAGGAGGTGGGCGCGGAGCCGGCCATTCGCCTGGTACGGGGCGATGCATTTCGCCTGCCCTTTGCGGCTGCCTCGATAGACTATGTCCTCTGTTCTCTGGCCTTTCACCACTTCAGCTTCGAGGGCAGCGTGGCCGCCCTGAAGGAGATGGAGCGGGTGGCGCGCTGCGGGTGGCTGGTAAATGACCTGCGCCGGGCCTGGTCGGCCTGGGCCTTGATCCGTATCCTCTCCGCCCTCACCGGAATGAACCGCCTGACGCGCCACGACGGCCCGGCGTCCGTGCTGCGCGCCTACTCCCTGCCGGAATACCGCGCCATGCCCGAAGCGCTCGGGCTGCGCCTGGAGCAGGACGTACACCTGCGCCGCCATCTCTTTTATCGTGTGGCGTTGATAAGGGAGAAGTCGGACCTATTCCCTGAGAAAACTTTCGGCTAAAAAAA
>Ga0070734_10004344_pt1 | contig 13576 bp, 9 predicted proteins | sample Coa_R1_8_FD_66444 | JGI IMG/M metagenome (GOLD analysis project Ga0070734, IMG submission 66444) | Surface soil microbial communities from Centralia Pennsylvania, which are recovering from an underground coalmine fire - Coalmine... | ecosystem: Environmental > Terrestrial > Soil > Unclassified ...
TAGGCGAGTTCCGCACGCCGCACAAAGTGGGTTTCTACCCGCTAAACAAGCAAAATTACCAGGGGGAAGTTCGATGAAGCTTCGAAAGTTGGCGTTGTTAGTAGGTTTGTCCGGTCTCTTCGCCGCGTCCAGTTACGCGCAAGGGCTGACCACGAACGCATCCAAGGACGACTGGGAAGAGATCAACTTCGAATACAACTCGTCAACGCTTTCCGACGGCTATCCCAGTCTGCTCCGCTTGGCTGATTTGCTGCACCAGCATCCTGGCTACCGCGTCAAAGTGGAAGGCAACACGGATAACCTGGGTTCCGCGAAATACAACGAGAAGCTCGGCCTCGCGCGCGCCAACACGGTGAAAGAGTTTCTCGTGAAGTACGGCGCTTCCTCCAACCAGATCGAAGTGGCCACGCGCGGCAAAGCCGATCCCAAATATCCCGGCTACAAAGGTGGGTTCAGCAAGACCGACGTTGCGCGCTGGATGAACCGGCGCGTGGTGATCACTGTGGCCGATGAACAAGGGAAAACGGTGAGCGCGGGCGGCGCCGGAGAAGCCATTCGAGCCATGGATCAAGGCCGCACTTTGCGCGATTGCTGCGACGACATTTTGAAGCGGCTGGACAAACTGGACGACATCGCGCGGATGCTGCAACAGCTTCTGGATCAGAATGCAAATCTGAAAAAAGAAGTGGACGACCTAAAGAATAAACAGGCTCAAATAGAAGGGAAGATCCCCGCTCAGCCCGCCGCGCCCTCCCCAACACCCACGACGCAGCAGACGGCGCCGGCAACAACAACTGCTGGGACGGGAGCCAGCCACTCGCCCTTCGCTCTTCTCGGCGTCAACGTCGGGTCCGATGACCAGGGCAATTTCACATTCACCGGCCGCGGCCGTTATTTCCAACCTTTCGCGGATCACTTCGCCGTCCAGGCCCAGGCCGAGTATCTCTACTTCAAGACGCAGCGCGAAGGCCAGTTTGACTTGGGGATTGTTGATCGCATCGGCAATTTCCAAGGCGGGTTGTTTACCAGCTTCAAGCACGTCAATCTGTCCGATGGTCCCAATGGCGGGACGCTCGGGCAGGCCGCGCTCACGGCGGATTACATCTTCAAAATCGGCCGCGCTGGATTGTTTGCCACGCACGGCTTCACTAACAATGCCATCATCGGCACCAGCAACGCGACGTTTGCCACCGCCGCTACGAATCCGGATGGAACGCCGGTTATGGCCGTGGCGCCGAATATTTTTGTACAACGCTATCTCAGCATCGTCGATCAGTACGGCGTCAGCACCACGCTCGGATTGTGGGGGAACAATTATCTGGAGGCGAACCTCGGCTACTTGAAGAGCGCCGGAAATGCCGACCGGCCGGGCGGTACGCTGCGTTTTGTCTTCCCATTCGGCAATCACTTCGCGCTTACGGCGGAAGGCGGGGTGAATGAAACGTTGGTGGGGCCGGGCAACAGTGGCCGGGCCGTAGTGGGCATCCAGTTCGGCAATTTCATGCGGCCCAAGGATTACCAGGGTCAAACAATGCCGGTTCCCGTGGACATCCCGCGCGTGCGCTACGAAGTCCTGTCGCGCAATCTGCACGTGGGAACTTCGCCGCCGGTTGCCGATGCGGGTCCGGATCAAATCGGCGTGCCCGCCGGCACGATCACGCTGAACGGATCGAACTCGCATGATCCGAACGGTGAAGCGCTGACCTTCCAGTGGGCGCAAGAGGCTGGCCCGCATGTCACTTTGAACTCGCCCAATGCGGCGATCACTACCTTCACGGCCGCTGCCGGGCAAGATTACAGCTTCCGGCTGACGGTAAAGAATACGGACAACCAAACCGCCTCCGCGCGTGTGCGGGTAACGACGCAGCAGCCGAAGAACGTCCAAATCCTGTTCTTTATCGCGGATCCGACGACCATCCAAAGTGGCCAATCGTCCACTCTTACGTGGCGAATTCTGAATGCGGATTCCGCAACGATTTCGCCAACGGTAGGTTCGGTAAGCTCGCAAGGCGGGTCCACGAGTGTGAGCCCCACCAGCACCACGACCTACACTCTCACCGCGAAGAATTCGAGTAGCACAGTTACGTCGTCGATCACCGTCGTCGTGCAGCAGCCGAAACCGCAGATTCTCGAGTGCACTGCGGTCCCGATGAACATCTCGCAAGGGCAATCGTCGCGGCTGTATTACAACACGTTGAATGCAAGCACAGTGACCATCACGCCCGGCGTAGGTTCCGTCGGCCTGAATGGAAACGTGCTTGTCACGCCTTCCGCGACAACCAACTACACCATCACCGCGGCGAACAACGTGGGCACCGCGACGTGCAGCGTGTCGGTGCAGGTGACGCCTGGGACCGCGCCCAAGATCGACCGTTTCTCGGCAAGTCCTCTGAGCATTACGGCGGGCGCCACTTCCACATTGCTGTGGCAAGTGGAGAACGCGACCACGGTGAAGATTTCGCCGGTCCCCGGTTCGGTGGGGTTAGTCGGAACGCAGGATGTTACCCCGGCGACTACCACTACTTACACATTGACCGCGACGAATAATTTCGGATCGGTGTCGGCGAATGTGACGGTTACCGTAACTGCGCCGCCCACTCCACCGCCACCGCCGGTAATTACATCCTTCACTGCAACTCCCGCGGTCAGTACCGTCCCGGGAAGCGCCGTAGTGCTGCAGTGTCTTGCAACGGGCGCTGCGCGCGTTGTGATTTCGGGCATCGGAAATGTGGATGCCAACGGCAACCTCACAGTGAATCCCACCACCACCAGCACCTATGTTTGCGTGGCGATCAACAGCGCCGGAGCGCAGGTGGCCAAGAACCTTACGGTGCCGGTGAATCCGACGAGCGGCGGCGGAACTCCGCCGGTGGTGACGGTGAGCGGTCCTGGATGCGTGGTGAGCGGCACGCTCACGATTTGCCAGACCGCGAATCGCCAAGTAACTTTGGACCTCAGCGGTTCGAGCAGCCCCTCGGGCAACACACCGTTATCGTTCATGACTGTGTCGGGGAACTTAAGCGCCGCAGTGCTCGGAGCGAACACCTCGCATCCGAGTATACAGTTAGCAGAGCTAGCCGGCGACTATTTCTTTACCGTGACAGTGACGGATAGCAAAGGCAATTCGACGACGGTGACCGTGGATCTGCGGCTGACCAATACCAGTCCGCAGAATTAAGATTTTGGGCCGCAGATGAACGCGGATGGACGCAGATTTTTATCCGCGTTTATCAGCGTTCATCCGCGGCCAATAATTTAGTCACTCACCTTGCCCGCAAAGTGCCGGTACACGAAGACCGAATAGACTCCCGCGAGGATCATTCCGGGAATCCACCACGCCAGCCCGATATACAGCCCGTACGGCGCTGCGGATGCATTTGAAATGGTCAAACCCGCCGTTGGCTCCACGTTTGATGGCAGCACATACGGATAAACTCCGAATGTCGCGCTCGTGAGCATGCCGACCAGAAACAGGCAGGACGAAAGAAACGCTGCCAAGTCTTGCTTCTTTCCAGCGTAATGATACATCCCGGCCAAACCTGCCACACCCAGCGCGGGGAAAACGTAGCCCCACGGATACTCCTCGAATTGAGTGTTCAAATTCGGCTGCAAACGAAAACTGAAAAAGGTAATCGCGGCGATGAACGCGACCAGTGCCCACCAGCAATTCTGTCCGAACGAGCGAGATCTCTGCTGCAAGTCGCCGTTGGTTTTGTATGCCACCCAATAGCAGCCATGAATCGCCAGCGCGACAAAAGAAGCGGCGCCCACCAGCAGCGTGTACCAATCTACGATGCCGGCATTGTTCCCGGGCAGCAGATTCGTCCATAAAGGCAGGAAAAAGTAGCCGTCCTTATCGAGCGGCACGCCGCGAATCACGTTGCCCAAAGCTGCTCCGTAGAGCAAAGCAAGCAGCGCGCTCGATCCGCCGAACAACAGATCCCAGAACGGTCTCCAGATGGGGCTTTCGATATGGCTGCGCAGCTCGATGGAAATTCCGCGCAGAATGAGCAGCCATAACACCATCATCAAAGCAAGATAGAATCCGCTGAATGCAGCCGCGTAGAGCGCGGGAAATGCAAAGTAGAGCGTGCCTCCGGCGGCGAGCAGCCAAACTTCATTGCCGTCCCACACCGGCCCGATGGAACGCAGAACCTGCCGGCGCTCCTGATCCGTTTTCGCGACGAACAGATGAATGATACCCGCGCCCAGATCGAAGCCATCGAGCACAACGTAACCGGCGACCATGATCGCCACCAGGCAAAACCACACGGTTGTGATCATTGGATTGCTCCTTGCAGCGCACCTTCGGAAATTGCAGTTGCGGCAGGTCCATGATCGATCTCGCGATGCACCAGGAACAAGAAAAGAATCCCGAGCAGCAAGTAGATTCCCATAAAGCCGATCAGTGTGAACAGCCCATTCGCCGCGGAGACTCGGGAAGACGCTCCATCGGCGGTTCGCATCAATCCATAGACCAGCCACGGCTGCCGCCCGAGTTCGGCTGTCATCCAACCAGCAGTGGTCGCGATATAGGGAAACGGCATCGCCAGCATCAACGCCCAGAGCAATGGCCGATTGCCATAGAGCCGTGAGCGCCACATCGCCCACACACAGATCAGCATCAATGCAATCAGCATGGTTCCGATTCCTACCATGATGTGATAGCTGTAATACAGCAGCGGAATATTATCCGGCCATTGATCGCGCGGGAAATCCTTTAAGCCTTTCACTTCCGCCTCCCAGCGCCGGTAAGTGAGAAAACTGAGGGCCTTTGGAACGACGATGGGATTGTCCAACTCCATTTTGTCGGTGTCCGGCTGGCCGACCAAGACGACCGGCGCACCCGCGGTGGTGTCGAACAATCCTTCCATGGCAGCCAACGTGACGGGTTGATGTTCCGCGATCATCTTTCCTTGGCCGTCTCCCGTTGGGAACAGCATGGCGATCGAAGCGAGGGTTCCCGCAATCACGCCGACGCGAACGAAGACCCGCGCGTGTTCGGTGAATCGTCCCGCCAATAAATAGTAGGCACCGATGGACGCCATCACCAGGCTGCCGGTCACCACCGCTCCGATCATGTTGTGGAGATACTGCCAGAGAATCCAGGGATTCCCAACGAGCGCCCAAAAACTGTCGAGCAAAATCTCTCCGTTGGCGCCGGTTTTATAAGCGGTTGGATGCTGCATCCACGCGTCGGTGGCGATGATGAAGAATCCGGAGAGCCAAGATCCGGCGCAGACCAGTACGGAAGAGAACCAATGCATGCGTGGGCTGAGCCGCTTCTCGCCGAAGACGAAGAGTCCAAGAAAAGTCGATTCCAGGAAGAAGGAATAGACTCCTTCCATCGCGAGCGTCTGCCCGATCACGCCGCCCGCGGCTTTCGAGAACCGCGACCAGTTCGTGCCGAACTGAAACTCCATCGGGATACCTGTCACTACACCCATCGCGAAATTAATGGCGAAGATTTTCACCCAGAATCGGGCGGCCTGGTTATAATGTTCGTCGCCCGTTCTGAGAGCGACGGTCTTCAGGATCACGATCAATAGGGCAAGCCCCATGGTGAGCTGAGGAAACAAGTAGTGAAATGTGACGGTGAAGGCAAAGTGCAGGCGGTGTACCGCCAAAGCTGAATCCATATAAAATTACTCAAGCAGGCGTAGTACCAAACTGACTACGGATCACCGCTGGTTTTTGGGTGAGCGATATCCCGCATTCCGTCAGCGGGCTTACGACAAACTCAAGTTTAAGTCGCACTTAGCGAAGCTCACAATCTGGCTGGATGAATGCTATGTCCCGGGTGGAGGAGATTGTCATGAATGTCAAGGTTCGCTGCTTGGGTGGTAAGAAATTTGAAATGATCGCCGGTGCACATAAAGTGCTATCTGATCAGCCGCTTGAGAACGATGGCACGGACTCCGCTATGACTCCCCCTGAGCTATTCCTCAGCGCGTTGGGATCCTGTTCTGCCTATTATGCCGAGGAATATCTGCGAGCGCGCGCGCTGCCTGATGAAGATCTCGAGATTCGAATCTCGGCGGAAAAGGGAGGCAAACCAACTCGGATCGTTTCGATCCGGATTGATGTCATCGCACCCGGACTGACCCAACGCCATCGGGATGGATTGTTGCGCGCGGTGGATGCATGCCTGCTGAGCCATACTCTGCACACGCCTCCCCACATTGATGTCCAAGTGCTGGCTTCGCCTGAAGTCACTGAGACGGAAGAATTGATTTCTGCGGCTTCTACCTGGTAAACCGCAGACTGGTCATCAACTGGTTGCTGCGGAAGTTCTCGAAGGCATAGAAAGCCTCGGACATAGAGTAGTAGCGCCACTCAGTATTCCACCGCACATGCTTGTTCAAAGGGAGAGAAAATCGCGCGAGCGGTTGGTAATACTGAGTGGGCCTGCTACCGGAAGATACGAACAACGATCCTCCAAAGCTGAACCACTTCACGCTCACAACGGCGGTCAATGCATGAGCGTTCTCCTTGTAAATCGACGGCGCCGGAGTCAGAGTTTGCGGAATAAGATACAGGATGTTCGAACGAACTGACGATCTCGAGTAGTCCAGCAGCAGGTTTCCCCACTTTCCGTTCCGAGGTGTCCAGAATAGAGAAGCAGATTCCACACGGCTTCGAAAGTCCAGCTTCACCGAGGGGTCCGGATTGCTGTTGTTGAGCACGCTGAAATCGGCGGCGAAACGCAGCGAGGAGAGTACGTCGTAGCTCGCGCGGATGCGCGCCTTCTCGTACTGTTCTAAGCTGGTCCGAAAGAACACGTCGTTCGAATTGGAACCCTCCGCGTTGGCTACGATTCGCAGCTTTTGGTTCAAGCGAAAATTCACTCCAGCGATTCCGATGCTCCGGCGCAGTTTTGCGGTTTCGAGCGTGAGCCCCGAGAGAATCGGCGCGCCCAGATCCGTATTGCCCCATTCGTAGCGATAGCCGCCTCGTAACGTGAGCCGGGCTGTGAGGTCGTAATAAACATCCACCTCTTCCTGGCTTTCGTTCAAACTCAGCCGATCTGACGCAAGTTGTTGATCGGTCAAAGCCGGGCTGCCGGTAAAGAGCAGATTCTCGGCCAGCAGTGCATTCGCGCTGTTGTGATAACGCTCGGTGTTCCAGTACTGGACGATGCGCATGCGCTTGAAGGGCCTCAGCTCCACCGTGATGGTTCCAAAGGTGTGGGGCGTGTTCGCGGCGCCGGTCAGAACATCTTGATTGCCGTTGTAGAACTCAAAAAGATCGTTTGAAAAGAAGTTTCCTGCGGAGGCTTCAGAGAAGCGAACGTCGGTGTGTGGACGCGAATAAACAAATTGTCCGGTCACGCTCAACCAGGAATAAGGATTTGCCGCCCCGAGTATTTTGGTGTAGGTAGAGTTGCTCCGCACCCGATACTGCTCCTGCATCTGGCTCAACGTTAGCGGCTCGCCGAGAAACATTCCAGGAACGTTGCCGGAATTGATTTGGTGATCGGATGCTCCCTGATCGTCTTTGAAAGTAGTCCCGCCTTCCTCGATGGTGACGTGATAACGCCCCAGCTCCATGCGAACTCCAGCGTGATAGCTGTTGGTCTGATCCGAATACAAACTAGCGACTGGAAAATCGTTTTGATCCGTGTGAAAAACCGTCACGCCGCTGCCGAACTGGGTATTCCTGTCGAAACCGAGGTATGGAGTGATCCATTTGCCCGGTAGCAGATCCAGCTGAAGATGCAAGGTGCGAATCGCGGTGTCGTAGGAGTTCTGGTTCAGTAATACGCCCTGATTCAACGTCGGATCCGCGTACGAAGGTAGGAAATTGAAGTACGCAATATTGCGGTAATCCGCAAGCAGGCGATAGATCTTCTCTTTTTGAATCTCCACGCGCAATGTGTTGTAAGGATCGCCTCCCCAGCTTGTGGCGTGCACGTCGGCGCGATCGAACAGCCGCTTGGACGGATTGAACAGCGTGAAATCCGCGTCGAGAAGCTTCGGGCCTTCGCCCAGATTCACCACGCTTCGGTAAGCGTCGAGATTCCCGTTCAGATCGGGGATCCAGCGGTAGCCTAGCTCTATGCTGCCCTGTAGCCAGTTGTCGCCGGCGGCTTCGGGAGCGGCAGGCGCGGGCTGATCGGCAGGCTTCGCGGAATCCGCCGCCGGTTTCACCGGATCTTGCGCGGCCAGCGGAATTAGAAATAAAAAGGCCGTCAATAGTCTCATCGAAGCAGCTCCCGATCCACGTGCGATCCATGAACTTTCGTGTGACAGACGGTGCAATTTTGGAACCGCGCGGTTCTCAGGTCGTGAAAAGCCGGAGGAACCCCGCCCAGCCTGGCATTATGCGGATTCGGCGCCGAGATGTTGGAGTGGCACTCGAGACAAAGCTGGCTCTGTTCGTGGCGCACCAGCATCCGGGGATTTGCCGAGCCGTGCGGCTCATGGCAGGCGGCGCAGCCTTCCAGGCGCACCGGCGCGTGCTCAAAGACAAACGGTCCGCGTTTGTCGCTATGACATCCGAAGCATCCTGGTTCGTTTCCGAAGGAAGTTTGCATCGCATCGGCCTTCAAAGACGCGTGAGGATTGTGGCAATCCACGCAGGACATCGCGCCTTCTGGAAGACGATGCTTATATGGCCGATTGAAGGCGGCCCATTCCGAGATATGGCAAGTGGAACAGCGCGCGTTGATCTCCGATTTCTTGTGTTCCACTAATTTTGCGCCGGCCGCTCCGTGCACGAAGTGGCAGGTGGTACACGACACTTGATCCTTGGCGTGCCCGCTCGCAATGCGTCCGCCTGAGGTGTGTTGGTTCAAATGGCAGGTGAGGCAAGTCTTATCGGTTTCAACGGACGTCAATTTCGCGGGATTCCGTATATCGTCGGGTGAGGCGGATTCTGCATGTTTCGCCCCCGGCCCGTGGCAAGACTCACACGCTTTCTTGTCCCACCCCTTGCGAGCGCCCGACTCAATTGCGAAGTGAGGAGTTTTCTGAAGATTGTTGAAGATTTCTTCGTGGCAGGTTTTGCAAGTTTCCGAACCCGCATAGCCCGGAGTTTCGGCGAAAGCCGAGGGTATCGCGAGGCACAAGGCCATCGCGATACCCCAAGCTCCGCTGGAAGGAACGCTCAAGGCTGCACCAAAGCAGCTATTGGGCATGCACCTTGTCGACATCGAAAGCAGCTCCCGTGCCGTGGCATACGTCGCAGCTTTCACCGAGCGCATTGCTATTCGCCAGGAAGTGCGCCGACGCATCTTTCGCCACGTGACAGCCGCTGCAAGCCGAACCTGTAGCTCCAATTGGATTGATCCAGCCTTGCGGGTCCGCCACTTGGTTGAGACCAATCGGCAGGTTCGCTTCGCTCGATGCTGTATGACACAGCGAGCAGTTTTTCAGGTCGGTCGCCGTGCCTTCCGGACTCATGCCGGGGTACAACACGCCCGAAAAATCGTGCGTGTGTCCGCCGAATCCGGCAACGACGAAAGGCTTACCGCCGTTGGCGACAACATTCACGCCATCGTGAATGCGGTGGACCATGACGGCCATGTTAATGGTCTGGGGCGTATCTCCAGCTTTGCGCTGCGAGAAGTCCGTGTCCGAGGGATTGTGGCACATGACGCAGTAATCCGGGTTGTTTCTCCGGTTGCCGTGCAGCGTAAGATGCACGTGGCATTGGTTGCAGTTGGCTTCGGCAACCACAGTCCTGCGTGGTTGCACCGTAGAGCCGTCCACCGAGAAATAGAACACCTGGTTCGGGGTCCCGCTCTCTACTTGCTGGGCGGCATTGGTGCCCGAGAGTATGTTTTCCAGCCGCTCCGATTCCACACCAATCGCGAAAGTTCCTGTCGCTTTCGCGGGAATCGCGTGCTGGAAGGTGTAAGTGCAGTTACCGCTCGAATCGCACTTTCCTTGTGTTCCATCCTCGCCCACGTACCCGGGCGTGGTGACGTCGCTGCCAAAGCTGGTGTAGCCATAGTCGGTTGTAGGTCCAGCCATGGTGAACTGGAGGTCTTCCAGTGTCGGATCGTTCAAAGCGATCGTCTTGCCGTTCACGTCTTGCACGGTGAAGGCGACCACTGGCTTCTGTCCCGCCGTGGCGTTAGTTACACCCGTGATCGTGACCTTGATACTTGTGATGAGCGTGTTTGGATTCTGTGGATAGGTGAATTTCGTGTCGTTCGCCACGACATGCGCGCCTTTGATGGAAGCATCAAACGGCGTCTCGCCTTGCGGCACATGGCAGTTGTGGCACTGCGCGTCATCCGCCTGGAACCCGCCCGGATGGTTGGCGCCAGTAGCGAAGTTTACATCATCGTGGCAAGCCCCGCAGGCTGCGCGGGACGGCTCGGTCATGTACGCTTTGGCTTGGGCTGCTTTGGTGGTCTGGTCGTGGCATACTTCGCAGCGTTGCACCATGGCCGGATCCACTACGGTGGAAAAGTCCGAAACGGAATTCCGGAATCCGACAATCTGGTACGGAACGCCCGGCGTAGTCTTGGTACCCACCACGCTCGGCAGCGACGAACCCATGTGGATCTTGTGCGCGAATACCTTGAGATCCAGCGAATTGCCCGTTGCCGGGTCGGCATTCTGTGGCGTGTGGCACAGGACGCACATCTCCATGCCATGCGCATAGCCGCCGTGAAACGCCAACTGATCATGGCAGGTGTTGCAGCTCGCGGTGCGGATTACATCACGAGTCACGGTTACCGCCGCGCCATCCGGGACAAAGTCGAACGTCTTGCCGGCATAGCTGATCCCCAGGTCGAACGCCGTCAGATCGCGATTGCCGTCGACCGCCACCGTGGTGGTTGCCGTGGTATCGAAACCCGCGGGAGCTTTTGCCGAGAAAGTATAGGTATACTGCCCCGCAACCGCTGTGGGCACGGCTGGCTTTCCACCCAGCAGAGGCCCTTCAAAGAACGGGCGTGTAATCGTCCCTAACTTCGCTCCTGTGGACTTTTCGGTGGTGTACCCAACGTACTGCTCCTGACCCTTGGGAATATAGGAAGCGACATATAATAACGAAACCGCGCCAGGTGTCGTTACGCCGGCTGCATCCAGCGGAAGACCGGCGGGGTCCGTCAGAGTGTAGGTTACCGTTATGGTACCGTCAGTTGCGATTTTCGCCGAGTTTATGGTGATCACCAACCCCGGCCGCGCGAAATCGATTACGCTCTTCGGCGCATAGAACGCTTTTTGATGTTTGTTGTAAGGTGAGGTACTACTGCTTTGTAGGCCAACCGCGCCTATCAACACAGCGAAAGTGAGGAGAATTCTGGTAAGTCGGCCGACAGAAAAATAGTAGGCCGGGCTTTTGTGACTCATGGTCTAGCTCCTTCCCAACGTCACGTCGCGTGCAGGCTGCCGTCCAAAGGAGCGGTACTGGTGAAGTACCTATGGTCAATAAGTTACAAGCTGGTGAAGGAGAGAGAATCACGCAGAGTTGGGGCAAGAACCTAGACTGGGTGAAATCCCCCAGAGCTTTTTAAGCCACTGCGCGATGATCCAAGCCATAATCCGGGAATAAGGAGTTCTGCACCGGACGTTCGGAATGAAAATCTCCCAGCTCCTCGGGAAACCGGGCAATGAGATCCAAAGGAGCAAGACGCCGGGTGTCTCCTAGCATTTCCGCCAATTGAAGAGCATTCACCACGGACTTACCACCGACATCATTGTTGGCGAAGACAAACGTCCGAGCAGAGTGCTGCAGGACATGTTCGATGCGCGGTTTCCACTCGAGCAGTTCCTTCTTTGAATAAAGATAGTCGTGCGCCGCGATGTGCTTCGAGGTACGTCCGAACTCACGCTGCCAGTCCGCCGGATTCCGTCCGTGCAGTCGCACATATCCGATCGGCGAGGTTACGAACGACGAGGGCGGGGTAGCTTTGGTATAAGCCGCCTGATCGATGTTCGCGAAGCCGACATGGTAATCGATTAGCGTTCCGAGCGCCTCTTCGCGCATCCAGCTTCCATGACGCATCTCGGCCACTAAAGGAAACTCATGGAAAGCGCGCCGCAGCGCAATCAAATACTCGCGGTTTTCTTCCGTATAGCGGAACGTCCAGGGAAATTGCATCAACAGGCAGCCCAACTTCCGGGCGCGCAATAACGGCCATAATCCGTCTTTGAAGAGGGCCACTTCGGATTCCCCCATCAGGCGTTCATGCGTGAATCGCCGCCCGAGCTTGGCTGTGAACAGAAATCGCGGGTTGTGACTCACCTTCTTCAGCCACAGCCCCGAGATTTCCGGCCGCAGCGGTTGATAAAACGTAGTGTTGATTTCCACGGCATCGAAATAGCGAGCCATCTCCTCGAGCGGATGAAAACCGCGGCGCTTCTGGCGCGGGTAAACTATGCCATTCCAATGGGGATAAGACCAGCCGGAGGGTCCACAATAGAGAGTTGGGGGGAGGGGCATAAAGGCAACTCGACTTTCTCCTTGTATTCGCCTCCGAGTATAAGCGAATAAAAGGCGAAATGCAAGCCCCCGGCGCGGCGAAATTTTCAGGCCGACTGTAGCGCGGCTAAAGAGTCCTTAATTGTAGGAGATCCGCCCGCTTCCACCTCCTTGCGGCGGATCTGGTGGAACTTGGTGAGGATGGCGTTCGCCTTGGATAACGCCGCGATCCGTTCGGCAAAAGCACTCAGGGCAGGGCCGGGAATCGCATAGAGGGCGGTGTCGTCGGAAAGCACATCCAGATAGGCCCGCGCGCCGCAGCATCCGAGACTCAGTGCGGACCGGCCGGAATTCCTAGCTTGCGGGACAATCGCGCAGGCTGGGCGGCCGAGCGCGGGGGGCAGTCCATTTTCGATCTGCTGCGAAGCTTCCGACAGAATCAGAATTTGGTTGGGCCGCACCAGGAGCAACACCACATCCGGATCGAGCGGGGTTTTGGCCAATGGCCCGTAGACCACATATTTGGGTTTCGATGCCAGCACGGGGATCATTTGCACGTCCTGCTCCCGGACGTACGTAAGATCGCCGAACACTTTGAGCGCGTCCATCAAATCGGTGTTCGACGCGGGTTTCATCTCGAGGTTGTGTGTGTATTGTCCGATTGCGCAGGAGCTGTGATGATCGGATGTGGTAGCGAAGACCCGGCTACCGGCTTCCTGCCAGAAGCGGCAACCGGCAGGCACGTGCCCAGACCAGGTTTCCACGCCCGCAGGCAACTGGTCGGCTAAACAAACTGCAATAGGAGGCTGCGATAGATCGAGTGCTTCAGTCAGAGCCGTGGAAATCTCCGGATAAGAAGGCATAAGAAATAAGATAACAGTTGCCTCTAGCGTCTGCGCCCAGTTGTCGAGAGCGCCGCGCTCAAATCGGCGTGCTCGAAGGCCGATGCCATTCGATCGGCCTCGGCGGTAGTCAGTTGGAATTTGGCCGCTGCCTGACGCCATTTGGCTACCGTCTGTCCCACCTGCCCGGCGATCGTGCGCGCTTCTCTCGGTTGCAGTTCAAAATACTCCGCGACCTCGAAAGCGAGAGCGAGCGATGCCGTCGTGTTCTCAAGATCAATGGCGGTGCTCAGAACGCGCGGCTTGATGTCGCCAGGCACCGGGTTCAGATCGTAGGCCGGCGAAAGCCGCCA
>Ga0070734_10004345_pt1 | contig 13576 bp, 8 predicted proteins | sample Coa_R1_8_FD_66444 | JGI IMG/M metagenome (GOLD analysis project Ga0070734, IMG submission 66444) | Surface soil microbial communities from Centralia Pennsylvania, which are recovering from an underground coalmine fire - Coalmine... | ecosystem: Environmental > Terrestrial > Soil > Unclassified ...
GCAACACTCGGGTAAGCGCCCGGATGCCGTAGGAGATCGTCACTTGCCGAGCCGCCAGATCGATGGCTTTGATTTCCGCGCTCAGAACCGTTACATGCCGAAGCAGTTTTCGAAGGGAATTGCAGATGTGGGCCGGCTCGAGATCCCCGGCCACTACCTCGGCCAGCATCGGAGTAAAGAGAGTGAAGTTATCTCTGCTGACAAGTGTGACCTCGACATCGGCGCGCTTTGCAGCGGTACGGTCGAGATATCGAGCGGTCTCGACGCCGGCGAATCCGCCTCCCAAAATAACGATCTGCTTTTTAACGGTCATAAACCTTTCCACAGCAATTCGAGTTCACGCCGACAGATTCCGCTGAACTCGCGTAGCGGGTCGTTGTGAGTGGAAACCTTCAACGAAATTTCCTCGGGAGTGAGGTTTGGCTCCGAATAAGTCGCTATGATGCGATCGACAGTTTGTTCAGCGCTTCGAAGTACATCAGGCGAGGAACTGACACGGATGCGGCTCAGAACTGCATAGGTGGGGACCAGCGTTCTAGGGTCGTGAAAATTGTGTTCTAGGGCATCGGCGAAAGCGCGCGCACTTTCGCTAATGAACTCTGAATACAACTGCTCACGGTGAGAGATTCTCCTGGCGACGATATCCCGCCGGTCTTGATGCCTTTGCGAGATCCAAGTGCTGACACTTGAGGCCAACCCGCCGGCCAGCGAGCCAAAGATGGCCGCCAGTGCTGAAATTGCTGCTGGGTTTGAATTATGAAATAGGCTCATTCTTTCCTCTCCCTCCGGCCCGTCAGTAAACAGGAACTTCTTCGTTCTTGGCAGGTTCGTTTCCCGCGAATGGAAGCGCCGCCATTTCGCCTTCTTGATTTGGCTTCGTCCATTTCACAATCTTGAGATCCAGCACGGCGATGCTGTAGAATACCGGCACTAACAACAAGGTGATGAAGGTCGCCACGGCCAGGCCGCCGATTTGCGCGTAACACAAGGGTTGCCACAGCGGGCCGCCATGACTCGCCAACGGGAACAGCGCCAGGATCGTGGCCGCCACGGTGATGATCACCGGCCGCAGGCGTTCGATTCCCGCGTCGCGAATGGCCTGCTCGAACGGCTCGCCTTTTTCGCGCATCTCTTCGATGAAATCGAACAGCACGATGACATGGCTGACGATCACACCGATGAGACTCGCGATCCCCAGGAACGCCATGAAGCCGAACGGCGATCCCATGATCGCCAGGCAGATAAGCGCGCCCACAACGCCATAGGGAGTGGCCGCGAGTACCAGTAGCGGTTTTATTGCATCACCGAATTGCAGCAGCAACGCAGCATAAATTCCCACAATCGAAATCAGCAGAACTGTCGTCAAATTTGCGAATCCAGACTGCTGCTTGGCCTGCTCGCCTCCGATCTGCATGCGATAGCCGCTTGGCATATGTTTCTGGAACTCGGTGAGTCGCGGGAGGGCCTGTTTTAGGATCTCGGACGCCAGAACGCCGGGCTGCGGATAAACATGAACTCCGACGGTTCGGAAGTGCTCCTGGCGGCGGATGCGCTCGGTCACCATCTGATTGACCACTGAGGAGACGGTTCGCAACGGGACCTTTTGCGATCCTTGGCTCGAATATACATAAAGGTTTTGCACATCGGAAAGCTGCGCGCGCTCCAAAGCCTGTAAGCGGGCGATGACGGGAATCTGTTGATTGCCCTCGCGCAGCGTGGTCACGGTGGTTCCGCTCATAGCCGTGGTCGTGGAATTCGCGACGTCGCGATTGGTTATACCGGCGCGATTGGCCCGATCCGGGTCGATCATCAGTTTTACTTCCGGACTCTCCGGGAACCAATCGTTCTGCACGACCGCTGCCCCTGGGACCGATCGGAAAATGTTTTCGACGGCTCCGGAAAGCGCCCGAAGATTCTCGATGTCAGCCGGTTCCTCCTTCGGATCGACATCCGATGTTCCCGAGATGCGCACTTCCACCGGAAACTCCACCGGATTGGTCTGCAATTGGTGAACGGTCACGTACGCGCCCGGGACTTCCTTTTCCACTGCGGCCTGCAGCGGCCCAGCCAGGCGAGGAGTCGCTTCCTTGTCTCGCAGCCGGATCAGGATCTGTGCATAGTTGCGCTGCTCGAGCTCGGGGGCAACGGAAAACCAGAAGCGCGCCCCGCCTCCGCCGACGAAAGTCGTGAGCGATTCGAGAAGCTGTCCCGGCTCTCCCTGGCGTTCCCCTTGGTGTTCCTTGGACGGATGGGCCCGCCCATACTCATCGGCTACTCGCTGCACGATGGACTCTACGCGCTGTGCGGCTTCATTCGTGGCGGCGAGCGCCGCATCATTGGGCAGCCAGACGTCGACATAAGACCAGTACTGGACGTCATCCGGGAAAAACTGGCTCTTAAGTCTTGAAGCGACCAGTCCGCCCAATGCGAGAAATGCGAACGACACGCCGAGCACGGCCCACCTCCAACGGATGGCCTTTCCGGCAAGGCTGTAGTAGACGCCGTAAAATCCGCGCGTGCGCCGCTCTTCCAGCGTTGGTTCCGGCTTCTTCGGCGCGCGCAGCAAGTAGTAGCCGAGCAGCGGGACAAATGTCATCGCAGCCACCAGCGATGAGAGCAACGCCGCTGCCATCACGATCGGCAGGCTATGCAGAAAATCGCCCGTCGAGCCCGTGAGCATCAGGAACGGGAGATACGCAATGATATTGGTTAACGTCGCATAGACAATGGCGCGCGCGAGTTTCGTAGGGCCGAGCCATGCCGCGATGCTTCGCCCATTCCCGCCCGCCAGTTGCCGTTTGATCGCGTCGTTGGCCACCACCGGAACATCCACCAATAAGCCGAGTGCGATGATCAGAGTGGCGGTGGAGACCTGCTGTAAATCGATGTGCAGCATGTGCGCTAGGCCGAAGGTCATGGCCAGCGTGATCGGTATCGACAAGGCCATCAGCAGCGCCGAACGCCATTCCCAGAACCCGATGAGCGCGATGACCACTACCAGCGCAATCGCCTCGTACAACGCCTCCATGAACAGGTCCACGCTTTCTTTTACTTGAAGAGGCTGATCCGAGGTGCGCGCGATGATCAGGTCAGCCGGCAGAACGGAACGCAGCTGTTTTAACTTCTCGTCGATCGCGGCGCCGAACTTCTGGATCTGCTCGCCGGAGCGCATGTAAACCGCCAGCGTAATGGCGCGGCTGCGGCGCGGCTTACCGTCCTTGCCGGTGTCCGTGTAGAAATTCAGATAGTTTGGCGGCGCCTGGTACGCGCGGCTGATTTGAACGAGGTCGCGCAGATACAGGGGTGAGGCGGTTGGCGATGGTCTCAGAAGAACATCGCCGATCGCGCGGGCAGTTTCAAATTTGCCGGAAGGGTCGATCTGAATCTGCCCCCTGCCCGCGTCTATCGATCCTCCCGGCAGCGTGATGTTGCGCGCATTCAGGACACGGCCCAAATCCGCAGGCTGCAATCCGTAGGACGCCAGCCGTTCCTGCGAATAGTCGAGGTACACGGCCTGTGGCAGGACTCCTTTGCGTTCCACGCGCGAAGTCTGCGGTGCGCCGAGCACCGTCCGCCCGATCAGGTCCGTGAAATCGTCGAGCTGCGCGTAGCTATATTTCGCGGTTGCCACGGTCGCCAGCTTTTGCTGCACTTCCGAGGGATCGTGAATGATCATCGGCTCTGTCACGTCGGGATCGAATTCGGATTCGTGCAGGCGCGTCGCGATGAACTGTTTGAGATATGTCTCAATGTGCTCGTCGTCGAAGTTGGTCTCGGCATCGATCCCTATGAATCCCCGGCCGGTGACCAGCCTGGAGCGCTGCAGCACAGCGTCGCGCTCGGCCTCCAGCCGGAATGCTTCGGCCGCCCTGGTCACGCCCGTGTTCGAGAGCGTCAGGGGAAACGTGTAGACAATACTGATGGGTTGCAAATTCGACCCGGCTGGCGCTCTATCAGCCGGCGACCGCGCCGACCGGATCGCGTCCTCTACAGATCGAGAACGCATCTGAATTTCCAGAGCGTCTATCGGCGGGCTAGCGATGGTCATCATGAGGGCCGCCGTATCGCCGAAGTCGCTTTGAAATTGGACGCCTGTCGCGCCGCTCGGCAGCCTTGGACCAAGCGCCTGAAGCTTGAGATTGATGTCGCTGAACTGCTCCCGGGTATTCGCGACGTTTTCAGAAAGTTGGACATAGACGATGGACAGGCCCGGAAGCGAAATGGACCGGATCCCATACTCGTCGGGCGTCGCCGGGTGGATGGTTTTGTTTTCGGCGATGGTCTGCTCGATCGGCCGCGTGACGAGCTGTTCTACTTCTTGAGCGGTAGCACCCGGCCACTGGCAGGCCGCGACCGCTACCCGGACTGGTATGTCCGGATCTTTGCGCTGCGGCATCGAGAAATATCCATAAATGCCCCAGGCGATGACTCCCACCAGCGCCGCCAAGGCGATTTGGCGGTGCTCCACGAAAAACCGCGAGGTATTGTGCGTTTGCTGAATTCGTTCCTGATCTGTTTGATGTGCCATGGTCTTGATCCGGTTTAGGACATCCTTACGGGAGAATATTTACCTGTTGGCCGTCGCGCACCTGCGCGCTGCCGATTGAAATGATCTTTTGCCCGGCCGTGAGTCCGCGCGTTACTTCGATGGAATTGCCGAATGTCTGCCCAGCCTCGATTGGCTGCGCCGAAGCATACGATTTCCCATCGCGCCCGGTAATGCGGAAAACCGCGAATCCTTTCGGATCGGCGGGCGCGCGCACCACCGCGCTGAGCGGGACGACGAGCCGCGGGCTGGAATCGGACGAACCATCACGTCGTTGGGTGCCCCGTCGTTGGCTGTCCCGTCCTTGGCTGTCCCGTCCTTGGCTGTCCCGTCCTTGGCTGTCCCGTCCTTGGCTGTCCAGTCGTTGGCTGTCCAATGTTATCGATCCGATCATGCCGGGCCTCACATCTTCGCGCGAATTCTCAACGGTCACTTCGATCGAGAAAACGCGGCTCTGCGGATCGGCTTGCGGGGCAATCGATGTGATCACTCCCGTGACGGCGTGTTGCAGTGCGTCCAGCATCACTGGCTGCTTCTGCCCCAGGCGGATGGTCGATAGCGTGCTGTCGGGTACCGCGAACACCGCTTTGACTAGATGCGTATCCACGATGCTGAAGCCGACCGTCGCGCCACCCACCAGACTTCCGCGATCGACGTTTCGTGCGGAGATCCAGCCGGAGAACGGAGCGCGCAGAGTCGTGTCACCGAGTGAGAGCTTTGCTTCCTTCACTGCCGCATGCGCGTTGGCGACGCCCGCTTCGGCTGCCTTTACTGCCGCTTCGGCGGCGGCCACGGACGCCGCGCCCTCTTCATACTGTGCCTTTGCCTGGTCGTATTGGGGTTTCACCAGGCTTGCCGATTGGAACAGATTGCTCGCTCGCGCATAGTCGATGTCGGCATGGGCGAAATTCGCGCGCGCCTGTACGAGCTGCGCCTGCGCTTGCGCGAGTTGCGCCTCCGACTGCGCGCGCCGCGCCTCCGCCTGATCGAGACTATTCTGATAGTCGAGCGGACGCACCTGCGCCAGCGCGGCGCCGCTCCTCACCTTGTCGCCCGCCTGAACATCGCGTGTGCGGCCGTCGGCGCCGCGTACCTGTAGAATTCCGTCGACGATACCGCCAGATTTAAATGCCAGGTCGACCTTAGCAAACGGTTCGATACTCGCCGAATACCGCTCCAATGAAACGCCCTCGGCTTGGATTTGTTCCACAACGGCCGCCCGCACCGTCTGGATCGCGGGTTCGAGCGGTTTCTCTTTGCCGCAGCTCGCCAGAAACAATGCCGCTGCTATCAATAAAACGTTACGCATTCTCATTCCCTCCCTAATGCACGATCGAAATTTGCCTTGGCCTTCCAGAAGGCCGCCACAGCGCTTTGATACTCGGAGTCGGCCTGGACCGCCGCGCCTTCCTGCTGCAGGACGTCAGAGAGTAGCGCGGTCTTTTCCCGATACTGATTCGTCATCTCGCGCAGCTTTTCGCGCTGTGCCTCCTGCGCGAGTGCGCTCGTGTCAAGCAACATCCGGGCTTCAGCCAGAGCCCGGAATTTTGTATTCACGTCGAGCAGTATCTGCTGGGCGGTGTCACGTTCAGCCAGCGTCGACTGTTTAGTTACATCTCGCAGCGCTTGCGTTTTATGACGTTTTTGGCCCCAATCGAAGGGCTGCCATTGCAGCAGAAAGCCGGCATTCAACACGTTTTGCGGGGCGAAGCTCACATTCGGAAACGAGGCGTAGGTGAAACTCGCACTTATGTCTGGGATATACTCCGCGCGTTGGCGGCGCACTTCCGTTTCCGCCTTCTTCGTTTGAAGCCGGGCTTCCGCGATCTCGGGACGTTCGCGGAGCGCTATATCGTGCGCCGCGGCCAAGTCGATCTCCGCCGCTCCCGCGAGCGGCTGCACCTCTACCGAAAATTCCGTTTCGAGATCGCGGCCCAACAGCCGGTTGAGCGACTCCTTCTGCGTCTTGCCGGCGTCCCGAAGGTTGGCCAATTGATAGCGCTGCTGGCTGAGCCGGGCCCGGACGGCAAGACTATCCCCCTTCAGGACGGTTAACTGCGCCAGTTTCCGATCGGTGTCCGCTTGTAACTCCACCAGGTATTTCTCCATCGCCTCGGCGCTCTCGATCTGGGTTTGGGTTTGCGCGATCTGGTAATAGAGAGCGCGGACAGACTGAGCCGTGTCCTGTCTCTCACGGCGCAGTCTCTCTCTCGCCAGGTCCTCACTGATCCTCGAAGAGATCAATGCCAGACGAATCTTCCATTGCTGGGAGAGCGGCTGCGAAGCCTGTCCGAAGATGAACCCGCTGAACTGCTGCGCTGTGGTGATGCTGGAACTCTGCGCCGGAATCGGACCCGTGGCAGGGTAACTCCCCAAAGCGCCTTTCGGGATGGTGAAGTCGATCGGCCGGAGAGTTTCGCCCCCGAGCGCGTAAATCTGAAATTGGGGTAACCGAGTGGTCTTCAGCGCGGCGGTGCCTTCCCTCGCGCGATCCACATCCAGCACTGTAGATTGCAGCTGGAGGTTTGCCTTCAACGCCAGAGCGACCGCATCGTCGATGGTTAATACGGAGACTTTGTCCTGGGCGCGCGCCAAAAGCCCGAGCGCTCCCAATAGTAAGGCCCACTTGATTGGTTTGCTTCGTTGCATCTAAGGCAATCGTGCCTCGAATGCACGGTCTTATAGCAGTAATCAGCCGTAAGCCTTCCGTAAGCTTACAGCCGGGTTCAGTGTGGAAGATTCAGTCTTCTCAAAAGCCTGGTGAACCGGCCGTCTCTCCGGAGCGGGTAAAAAAACGGCTCAATCCCCAACAGGTTAATGAAGTTTGTCTTGTGCTCGATCGCTTCCTCCAGGCGCTGAAATGCGAAATCGAGGTCTCCCATTCCGATGGCAGCGAATGCCTCTGCCAGGGGAGTGACGTAGCGCGTCAGTGAGCATTTACGAAGCTTTTCGACACATTCGTTAAAGCGCGACAGACTGCCTTGCCGAGCGTATGCTGCCGAGAGGACACCGATATCCATCGGAGCGAGCGACGAAGAGAGGCATTGTACAACGCCCTCATAATCTTCCTGCTGGAAGCGCAGGAGCCCTTCGTAGAATCGGGCTTCCGGATAGTCGCGGTCCAAATCGAAAGACTGCTGGAGATGCTCTGCAGCCGACGGATAGTCACCCTTCACGTAGTGAAGATATGCCATCCGCGCACAGTCACTTGCCGAAAGAGGGTCCAGTTCGGTAGAGCGGCATAGCGACGACTCTGCTTCGATGATATTTCCCTGGCAGAGCAACGTCATGGCACGCATGCTGTGAGCGTGGGCAAACCCCGGCTGTTGTTGGAGAGCGCGGTCGTACAGTGCCTTCGCGTCCTCCCAACGATGCTCAAACCATGAACGAAGTCCGGCCAGCACTGTGCAGGTTTCTCCCGATTCAGGGTCCAGAGCATACCCGCGCTCGGCGCTCGCCTTCACTTCGGGATACACGTCACGCCCGGACACGACCCCAAAAAGGCAAAGAAACCCGATTGCCTCAGCGAGTCCACTGTAAGCAACAGCATAATCGGGAAAAACCTCAATGAGGCTTCGTAACTGCTGGGCGGCCGCCTGCAGTGACTCAGGCGTCTGTTGATGAATCAGAAACCGCGCTCTTAAGTGCCGCGTATAGGCCTCGAGATTACGGGCCGAGGAGCGCGCCGCAGCCTTTGCAGCCGGCATATTAAGTCGAAGCAGATCGGCGACCGATTGAGCGATCTCTTCCTGAATTACAAAGACGTCCTTCAGTTCACGACGGAAGGTCTCAGACCACAGGTGATGACCCGATTCGGTCTGGATCGCCTGGGCGGTGATCCTCAAGTGCTCGCCCGACTTCCTGACGCTTCCTTCAATCACGAGATCAGCGCCGAGGCGCTGGCCCACATCCCGAATATCCACCGACGCGCCCTTGAACTGGAACGCCGATGTCCGGGCAATCACGTTCAGCCCCGAAACGCGCGTCAGCGAGTTCACGATCTCTTCAGTGATCCCATCGCAAAAGTAGTCCTGCTCTGGTTCCGGACTCATGTTCACGAACGGCAACACGGCAACCGAGGCACGGCCCGGTCGGATTGCAGCTCCGATTTCCAGGCGGTCGCTCGGCTGCCTTGAATCTAACCGGCGGAAGATTGGGACATAACTGCCTGGCCGCAGTGCAATCAGAACAGGATCAGCCGAGCCCGGCCCGTCCTCGTAATACGCCTTCAACTTCGCTCTGAGGCGGCGCGCCTCGACTCGGACAATTGCGTCTATGTTCGGATCGTAATCAGATGTTCGATCGAAGACCTCCATTGCGATCGTGAACTCTTTGAGATTGTCGAGATCCCCCTCGATTGCCCGATTAACGATGTGGGACAGGAACCGGCATAGCCGAGCTGACGAAACGAACTTTGGGCTATTGACCACGCGGGCCAGTTGCTCGCGAACTTCCGCAGCCGGCACAGGTTCGGGTGCAGAGTTGCCCGGCGATTCTACTGGTGACGAGGGCGGCATTGGCGCTGACCTAACTGTCGAGCTTTTCTAAGCTTATCGCCGTGAGGGTTCGTGGTGTAACGGGCAGTTACGTTAGCTTACGGCAATTGAAGGCGGCACTGGGCTAGTGTGGAGTCGAGCGAAACAGAACATTCGATGCAGAGCTACGAACCAGTAAAGATAGTTATTTTTGTAGGTGCCAGGCCGCCAGAAGCACCCATGGAGCGGGAGATGCAAGCGCGCGGCGTCAGAGTGGAGTGGGCAAACAGCATTGAGGCGGCGGCTGGCTTGCTCAACTCGGCGATCGCGGAGAGGAAAGTTGTCATCACGGAGCTCGCCCTGACGGATGGCAATTGGAGGGACCTGGTGGAAAGGATCAAGTCTCTTGGGACGTCCATTCCGATCGTGCTCGTGACTTCCGCCAGTACGGCAGAGCTTTGGTGGGACGCGCTGGATTGCGGGGTGGAGGATATCCTTGTAGCTCCTTTGTCGGCCTCTCGCTTGTGCCAATTCCTGTGAATTGAAGGTCCGTAAGAAACCGGCGGGAGAATGCATGAATGGTTTGCTCGACGGCAAGGTATAACACCACGAGCTTGTTTTCCGCGGAAGCGGACCCGTCTCCGCGATGGCTCGCCCGGAAGGATTCGGCCAAACTAAGATGTATTCATGAGCGGCCTTTTCCTCGAAGAATGTTTCGCTGTACTGACGCGGACTCCTGCGACGCTCGATGCTATGCTGCGGGGCCTTCCGGAACAGTGGACCACAGCCACCGAAGGGCCCGGCACATGGAGCCCGTACGCGGTGATCGGTCATCTGATTCACGGGGAGAAAACGGATTGGATGGCGCGCGTGATGATCATCCTGGAGCATGGCCCCGATCGACCCTTTGAGCCGTTCGATCGGAACGCGCAGTTCCGCGATAGCCAAGGCAAACCGATCGCCGCATTGCTGGACGAATTTGCCGAGCGGCGCGCCGGCAATCTCGTGCGGCTTCGAAGTCTGGATCTGCAGCCAGCCCAATTGGAATTGGTGGGTATGCATCCGGCGTTGGGTCGAGTAACGCTGCGGCAGCTGGTGGCGGCATGGACCGCGCACGATCTTGCGCATATCCTGCAGGTCAGTCGGGTTATGGCGAAGCGCTTTAAGCAGGAAGTGGGTCCCTGGGCGGAGTACCTTTCTGTAATGAGATAAGCGCCCGATCCTTAGCGCGGCTACGCTGAACCACCATACACATCACAATCAGCGAAGGAAATTAGCTCGGATTGAGCCGGCGTCCTGAGGACGGCGAGTCGTAGGTGAACTTTCTAATCGCCGGCGGATTTCCGATCTGCCCTGCAATTACGGCGATAATCTTTCACTCGGTGTATGGCTGTAGATAGAATTGGGGACGCGAGAAGCCGAGATTTCAACCAGGCTCAATGCTGAATGTCGCTCAATTCCGTAATCGGCCTTGGGCACAGAGGCACCTGCATTAGGGTAGGGGACCTGTTGCCGGGCCGACTTGCGTCGATGAAAGAAAGTGAACTGAATTCGCCTCAATGTAATAGATAAGTAATAAAAGGAAAGGTGAAATACAACATCCTCGGGTCGAAGGATCTCCAGCGATCTAGTACCGTACTTGGTTGACAGCAATTGCCATTCTGCGTAAACTACCAAAGCGAGTGGTTCGGAACCGCTAAGGAGGTTACTTATGCGTTCTCTCTCTGGCCTCTCAATGGCTGGTATTCTTCTTTTCTCCTCAGTGATAGCGTCGGCCGATGTCCTGTTTACTGACAACACTTTCAATCTGGCGCAGTACACTCTCACGCCCACTTACCTCTCCACGGTCGGAGTGACAATCGTTGGCTCACAGTGCACCAGTTGCGGAAATCCTGGAGATGCGCTGCAGATTGTCGCGAACCTGCCTAACGGCCAGCCGAGCACGCTTGATCAGGGCATTCAAGGCTTCGTCAATAATACCTTTAGCTATGATCCCTCGACTCAAGGAGCCATCAATTCAATTAACGCGTCGGTTGACAAAAACCTCGCGCTAAACATTGCCGATTCAGACTTTCCAAGCAGCTTTCGGCCATTAATTGAACAGGATGGCAATTTCTACTTGGCTGGTATTTCTGGTCCGATGCTTGTCACTGGCGCCGGTGGTGGTTCTACAGGCTTCAACACGATCAGCGGAACTCTGACCGCTGCGGATTTTCAACAATTCGACTTCTCGACCGGTGCTTTCAACGCTTTGTCACATCCAAACTTTGCTGGCGACCAGATGTTATTCGGCCTCGCACAAAGCTCGGGATTGCAAGGATCACCTGCAGCCACGGTGACTGCCACCTACGATAATTTGTCGCTAGATATCGTCACCACGCCCGAGCCCTCCGGCGCGGGAATTGCGGTTGTTATATTATTCCTTGCATATACCGGCATTCGTGCGCGTCGCACAATTGGCTAGCGATTCTGGATCGCCGGGCAAATGGCCGCAACAACTGAAAAGTTGGGGAGTTGCCCGGGCTTCAATTTGAGTCGGCTTGGCTAGTTCGTGATACTGGTTCGCGCTGTCCGCGGGAAATGCGCTCAGGATGCTTGCCACGAGTCAGATGGCCGACCCTCTCACCACAGCGCCTGCTCAACGTTCATCCCCCTCGTTCAGCTCCCTTCATGTTCCAAATTAAGAGCCCACGGCCATCAAGAAATCGGCGACGAACTGCGTGGGGGCACGGAGGCCTCGCGGTACAAGGACTATGTTGCTGGCTCTCCTCTTCGTGAAGTTATGTCTCCGACAACTACGCGGGCCAAAAAGATGCGCTGGTCCAAATCCCCAAAGTGGGAAGTTTTGCAAATATGGGGGCTTCTATTGCACAGGCAGTAGCACGGAATTGCTGGTGGCTCCGTTAACTTCGATTACCACGGCTTGATTGCCTGCTTTGAGGGTTGCTGGAACCTCGGCATTCACTTGGTAGAGGCCCACAAACCCAGGTGCTAGACCGCCGAAACTGACCATCGCTTTCGTTCCGCCGATCGTGACCGTGGGCGTGATTATTGCCGGTTGGCCGTTGCCAGCGGCACCATCCGCCGGTGGCGAAGACACCGCCCCTAAACCGGTGCAATAAATCAATACCGTTTCGCTGAGTTTCGCGGGATTGGCTGTGTTGGCAAGCTGAAAATTGGCGTGCAGAATCGCGCCAAAGGTGTTGTCGCCCACTGTGTAGTTGAAAATCCCAGGCTGTGCAGGGAGCACCGGCACATCAATGGAAGCACTGACAGTTCCGTTATTCGAGGCGGCAATTGTCGCCTTTGGTCCGCTGGCTACTTCCCACGGAACCTGGAAATTAAACTGCTGCTGGCCATTGACGTTATCCACGGCAAACAGCGCCACAGGTTTGCCATTCACCAGCAAGCCGTCGCTCAGGAACGTATCCGGTAGCGGCAGCCCAGACGTCTCATTGATTCCGGTACTCGTCGTCAGATTTGTTCCAAAGGCCGTCGCGATCTCGCCCGGAACCACGCCGCCACCCTTAAAACTGGCGCCGTTCACGACGGCCGTGACCACGGGAGCAGCTGAGGCTGCGGCTCCCACCCAAGTCCATGTGTCGTTCGCAAACGCTGTTGTGAAGCCGCCAAAGGCAACCACGTCCTCGTGCATGGAATCGTAGGCCATCTCCACCCCATTGCGATTCCCCGGGCTCGATGCCGGATTTTGCATCGTCCAATCAGTTCCGTCCCAAGTCCAGGTGTCGCCAAACAGCATTCCACCAATGGTCGACCCTCCGTATAGCACCACCTGCCCATGTGCCGAATCGAATGCCATCCCATGTGACTGTCGAGCTGCAGGGCTGTGTGCCGGCTTCTGCTGGGTCCAGTTGGTGCCGTCCCAGGTCCATGTGTCGCCGAAAAGGTGGCCATTTGTGTCCGACCCGCCGAAGAGGACCACTTGGCCATGGGTGGCGTCGTAAGCCATTGAGGTGAAGTATCGAGCTGTAGGCTGCGATGCCGGCATTGCCTGAGTCCAGTTGGTTCCATCCCACAGCCAGGTTTGGTTTAGCACCTCAACCGCAATGCTCTGGCCACCGAACATTACGACTTTACCGTGTGCGGAATCGTATGCCATGGCGTGCCCGTACAGGCCGTTATTACCTGAAGGATTTTGGGCCGGCATCACTTGGGTCCAATTTGTGCCGTCCCATAACCAGGTGTCGGAAGCAAGGCTGGGGGTCTCGCCGCCGAACAAAACCACTTGATGGTGGCCCGCGTCGTAAGCCATTGCGTGCGAGCCGCGAGCGGAAGGCATGTTTTGTGGCGACGTCTGCGACCAGTTCGATCCATCCCATAGCCACGTGTCATTAACGGGATTGGAACTCGCGTTAAATCCGCCAAACATGACAGTTTGCCCACGAGCGGAATCGTAGGTCACGGCATGCTGGTTACGCGCTGGCGGGCTATTGGCAGGCTTCTGAAGCGTCCAGTTATCAGCGGATTGCGCCGTGGCCAATGTCACGGACCAGGACCACAGCGTAATCGAAATGAGATACCAGATTGCATGGCT
>Ga0070734_10004346_pt1 | contig 13573 bp, 8 predicted proteins | sample Coa_R1_8_FD_66444 | JGI IMG/M metagenome (GOLD analysis project Ga0070734, IMG submission 66444) | Surface soil microbial communities from Centralia Pennsylvania, which are recovering from an underground coalmine fire - Coalmine... | ecosystem: Environmental > Terrestrial > Soil > Unclassified ...
CCCGGTCACGCCCACGTCGTTCATGCTGCAGTGGGCCGTGATCGTCAAGCTGCCCGCGGGCCTGCCGGCGACGCAGGCCGACCGGGTGGCGGCCAAGTTCGCCAAGTTCATCGGCCTGGGCTTCGAGCAGGACGTGGAGATCTGGCGGCACAAGAGCCGGATCGACAACCCGCTGCTGTGTGCCGAAGACGGCGCGGTGTACCAGTTGCGCCGCTGGTACGAGCAGTTCTACACCGACGTGGCGGACGTCTCGCCGGACATGGTGGCGCGCTACGAGTTCGAGGTGGACACCACCCGCGCGGTGGAAGGCTGGGAGGCCGAGGTCGCGGCGAACCTCGCCGCACGAGCCGAGGCTCATTGACCGTGCCGGGCCCGCGCCAGCCGGGTAGCCCGCTCCGGGAGGGCGGTCCCCGGCGGGCGGGCCGCCCGCTCCAGGCAGGCGGCTCCGACGAGCGGCATATCGGGTACCGCTGGGTGGGGTGTGACCGCTGCGGTGCCGCCGTGCAGGTGGCCAAGTTCAGCCCGCAGCACACGGTCGTGCAGTGGAATCCCGAGTCGGTGCGGGCCTGCGCCGAGTTCACCGCCGGCGCCGAGGACGGCAAGCCGTCGGCTCTGATCGAGGGGTGCGCCAGCCTGCGGGACAGCATCGACCGCGCCGTGCGCCAGGGCCGCCTGGAGGTGTCCCCGCCGTGACGGGGCCGCCGCCCTCGGACCGGTCCGCCGGGGCTCCCGCATGACCGGGCCGCGCGTGTTTCACCAGGTGCCGGTGGCCGAGGTTGTCCGGGAGGCCGGCGAGGCCTGTTCCCTGGTGCTGGCCGTGCCGCCGGGCCTGGCCGGCGCGTTCGCCTACCGGCCCGGCCAGTTCCTGACCGTCCGGGTCCCCGACGGCGCGGGCGGCTCGGTGGCCCGCTGCTACTCCCTGTCGAGTTCGCCGCATGCCGGGGACACGCCGGCGATCACCGTCAAGCGGATGGCGGGCGGCTACGCCTCCAACTGGATCGCCGACAACGTGCGGCCGGGCACCGTCCTCGACCTGCTGCCGCCCGCCGGCATGTTCAGCCCGGCGTCCCTGGACGGCGAGTTCCTGATGTTCGCCGGCGGCAGCGGCATCACCCCGGTCATCTCCATCGTCAAGTCCGTGCTTGCGGCCGGCCGCGGGCGGATCATGCTGGTCTACGCCAACCGCGACGAGGCGTCGGTGATCTTCGGATCCGAGCTGCGCGGCCTCGCCGCCGCCGCGGCGGACCGGCTGGCGGTGGTGCACTGGCTGGACTCGGTGCAGGGCCCGCCGACGGCGGCCGCGACGGCGGCGCTGGCCCGGCCCTACGCAAGGGCCGAGTCGTTCCTCTGTGGCCCGGACCCGTACCTGGCGCTGGTCCGGCAGGCGCTCGCCACGCTGGGCGTGCCCGCGCAGCGGGTGCACGTGGAGCGCTTCCTGTCGCTGGCGGAGAACCCGTTCGAGGCAAGGAAGGAGACCGCGGGGATCGCCGCGACCCTGGAGGTCAGCCTGGACGGCGCGACCCACCGGCTGGCCTGGCCGCCCGGGACGCGGATGCTCGACGTGCTCATCGACCAGGGCCTGGCCGCACCGTTCTCCTGCCGCGAGGGCGTCTGCGGGGCGTGCGCCTGCCAGCTCACCGCGGGCCAGGTGGAGATGGCGCACAACGAGGTGCTCGAAGCCGACGACGTCGCCGACGGTTACATCCTGGCCTGCCAGTCCGTCGCGCTCACCCCCGAGATCAGCATCACCTACTGACAACCGGACGGGTCTGCCGTCGCGGCGTGGCGGCCGGCCCGGCGGCCGGAAAACACGCAGTCGGCCAGGGACAGCCCGCTGACATAGGAATGCGAGCACAGGCCGACCGCGGTGCGCCCCGCCGCGTACAGGCCGGGCACCACGGTGCCGTCGACCCGGCGCACCTGCCCGGTGTCCTCGGCGACCACCAGCCCGCCGAGGGTCAGCATGGGTGCGGGATAGGCCAGCCGGGGTCGGACCGAGCAGTCGATGAGCGAGAACGGCGGCTGGTCCTGCGGCCGGACCAGGTCGGCCGGCTTGCCCGCCGGGTCGGGCCGCCCGGCGGCCGCGGCGGCGTTGTAGGCGTCCAGGGTTGCCGTCAGCCCGGCCGGGTCGATTCCGGCGCGCGCCGCGACCGCCGCGACCGAGGGCCCGCGCACCCGCGCGGCGGTCAGCAGATACAGACCCTGGAGCCGCTGGAACCACAGCGCCGGGCCGCGCAACTGGCGCCGGGCCCGGGCCAGCGTGGCCCGGTCCGCCAGCAGCCAGGCCTGGCCGCCTTGCTCGGTCATCATCGCCGCGCCGACGGCCGCACCGTACCGCGACTCGTCGCACACCCGCCGCCCGTCCCGGCCAACCAGCACGCCACTCAGCAGGGCGGACGGCGGGCTGAGGAAACGCCAGACCGACACCCGGCCCAGGAACGCGGTCGCTCCACCCGCCGAGACGCCAAGCCGGATGCCGCTGCCGTCGTCGCCGGGCGTGCCCAGCGGCAGCCCGCCGCGGTAGGCCGGGGCGTGCTCGCGCATCATCGGGCGATTGCCCACGAACCCGCCCGCCGCCAGCACCACCCCGCGGCGCGCCCGGACCCGCAGTGGCCGGCCGTGCCGTTCCTCCAGCCAGGTGACCGGCCGGTGCAGCTGCCGGCCCAGCTTGGGCGCGTACAGGTAGGGCTTGGCCGACCACCGGTGCAGCTCCCGGTGGGCGATCTGGGCCCAGGACGGCGCGCCGCGCAGGGTGCGGCACTCCACCCCGGTCACCCGGCCCGTCTCATCGGTGATCAGGGTGGTCGCGGTGGTCTGCCACCGCACCCGCACGCCGGACCTGCGCACCGCCCGGGCCAGCCTTGTGAACAGCACGCTGCCCGAGGTGCCGCGGCCACGGACCCGGTGCCCCCGCGGCGCGGGCGCCGCCACGCCGGCGGCGGACAGTTCACTGCCGGAGTAGTACAGGTAGTGCCGGTTGGAGGGGTAGGAGGTCTTGTCCGGGCACAGGCTCCCCTCGAACGGGACGCCATGGCCCGCCAGCCAGTCCAGCATGCCCGCGCTGCCGTCGCAGAACTCGCGCAGGGTGGCGGCGGAAACGGCGTCCCCGACCTCGGTGCTCAGGTAGCCGAACATCGCCTCGGCGGTGTCGGTGACTCCGGCCCTACGCTGCCACGGCGTGCCCCCGCCCGCGTAGATCACGCCGCCGGACAGGGCGGTGGCGCCGCCGCCGCAGAACCGGTCGACAACCACCACGTCACACCCGCGCGACGCGGCCTCAAGCGCGGCACAGGCGCCCGCCGCCCCGAACCCCACCACGACCACATCCGCCTGGATGTCCCAGGGCACCGGCGCCTCCGCTCGGGCGGGATTCGGCTGGCCGGCCCACGGCGGGGCCCACGGCCCGCGGCCGGTGGCCGCCCCGGCGGCAGCGGAGCCCAGCCGGCTGCCGCTCCCGCGGCCAAAACTGTAACGTGTTCTAGTATGAGGGCCCGGGAGGTGCCGTGACAACGGACCAGTCCGAGTTCGAGGTCGTGGTGGTGGGCAGCGGCGCCGCCGGCATGACCGCCGCGCTCGCGGCCGCGCACCACGGCCTGCGGGTGGTGGTGATCGAGAAGACCGGCCGGTTCGGCGGTTCCACCGCGCGTTCCGGCGGCGGTCTGTGGGTGCCGGGAAACGAAGTGCTGCGCCGGGCCGGCGTCGCCGACACCCCCGAGCAGGCGCGTGTCTACCTTGCCCATGTCGCGGACGGCTGCGTGAGCGCCGAGCGCCAGCAGGCAGTGCTCGAACACGGCCCGGCCATGCTGAGTTTCGTGCGCGCCCATACCCCCGTGGACTTCGCCTGGGTGCCCGGCTACGCCGACTACTATCCGGAGGCGCCTGGCGGCCTGGCCACGGGCCGCAGCGTCGAACCGCGGCCCATGGACGGCCGGGTCCTCGGTGCCGAACTGGCACACCTCAACCCGCCCTATCTGCCCACGCCGCCGGGGGTGACGATCACCCAGGCCGACTACCGCTGGCTGAGCCTGGGCCCCCGGCACCCCCGGGCCGTGCTCGCCAGCGTCAAGGTCGCGGGCCGGATGGCCCGCACCCGTGTGCTCCGGCAGCGCGTGCTCAGCATGGGCCAGGCGCTGGCCGCGGGCCTGCGGGCGGGCCTGGCGGCCAAGCAGGTGCCGGTGTGGCTGGACACGCCGATGACCGGCCTGCACCTGCAGGACGGCCGGGCCGCCGGGGTGGAAGTGACCCGCGACGGCCAGCCCGCGCTGATCCGGGCGAGCCGCGGCGTGCTGCTGGCGGCCGGCGGCTTCGAGCGCAATGCGGCGATGCGGCAGCGCTACCAGCGCCCGCCGATCGGCGCCGAGTGGACCACCGGCTCACCGGGCAACACCGGCGACGCGATCACCGCGGCGCAGGCCGCGGGGGCAGCGCTCGACCTCATGGACGACGCCTGGTGGGGCCCGTCCATCCCGCTGCCGTCCGGACCGTACTTCTGCCTGGCCGAGCGCAGCCTGCCCGGCTGTCTGCTGGTCAACGGCGCGGGCCAGCGCTTCGTGAACGAGTCCGCGCCCTACGTGGACGCGGTGCACGCGATGTACGACGGGCACACCGACGCCGTCCCGCACATCCCGTCCTGGCTGATCTTCGATCAGCGGTACCGCAACAGCTACGTGTTCGCGGGCCTGCCGCCGGGCCGGTCCCTGCCCCGCCGCTGGTCCGCCGTGGGCTCGGTGCACCGCGCCGCCACGCTCGCCGAACTGGGCGCCGACGCCGGCCTTGACCCCCAGGCGCTGGCCGCGACCGTGACCAGGTTCAACGGCTTCGCCGAGGCGGGCAAGGACGAGGACTTCCATCGCGGCGACTCGGCCTACGACCGCTACTACGGCGACCCCCGGCGCCACCCCAACCCGAACCTCGCGCCGCTGGACACCCCGCCGTTCTACGCGGTCAAGATCGTGCCGGGCGACCTGGGCACCAAGGGCGGCCTGCGCACCGACGAGCGGGCCCGGGTGCTGCGCGCCGACGGCACCCCGATCCCCGGGCTGTACGCGGCGGGCAACACCAGCGCCGCCGTGATGGGGCACAGCTACGCCGGCGCGGGCGCCACGATCGGCCCGGCGATGACGTTCGGCTACATCGCGGCGCTTGACCTCGCCGACACGCACTGATTTTCATGCCCTACGCCGACCCATAGCACCCGCAGTGCCCAGCCACCCGCCGCCCGGGAACCCCCGCCTCCGCTCGGGATCGCCGAACACCAGCGACGTCGTCCGAGAGGCCATCAGCCGCTACCTCGAAGCTAGCTGACCGGTCGCATGCGAGGTTCCCCTAGCTTCTCGCGGCCCGTTCTTCCGCGACCGCTCGCGGCACGCGGTAGGCCCCGTAGAAGGCGCCTGCCGCCACGAAAACCAGCAACGCCCGCCACCAACCACCGGTGCCAGTGCCATAGAGAAGAGCGGCGATGACGAGCAAGACGGCGCCGGCGGCGAACCGCAGGCGGGCGATGACGTGTGCGTGGTTGTACTCGAACGGGGTTCTCGCCAGCCAGTTGAGTTTCAGGAACTTCATCATCGGACGTCTCCTGTGGCCTTGGGTGTCCGGCCACTCCGGTCATTCATAAAAGTGATATCACTTTGATAGATGATACGTCAAGGGCGTGCAGAGAGGGAGCTAACCCGGCGGGCTGCTGGGGGCACTACTAAGTGGTGCGGAGAACTGGCGGGGCAGCCGGGCTCCGCACGGGGATGGCCGGAGTTGTGCAGCGGCGCTCCTCGGTGATGCTCCCAGGCATGTCTTTGTTCCCGGGCGGAGTTGGCTCAGGCCTATGCGGATCAGGCGATCGCGAGCACCCCGGTCCGAGACTGGCTCAGCGCCGGGGCCGTCGGCGGCGGGTGTGGTCCCGCTTTGGCGTAATCGCGACTTCATGCTGCTGTGGGGCAGCCAGGTGGTGTCCACGGTGGGCAGCCGCGTCACCTCGATCGCGTTCCCGCTGCTGATACTGGCGGTGACGCACTCCCCCGCGAAGGCGGGCGTGGTCGGATTCGCACAGACTCTGCCGTTCCTGCTGCTGTATTTGCCGGCGGGCGCGTTCATCGACCGGTGGGACCGGAAGCGGACGATGCTCGCCTGCGACGCCGACCGCGCGCTCGCCTTGGGCAGCATCGCGGTCGCCATCGCGCTGGGCGCCCTGAGCACGGCGCAAGTGGTCGTGGCCGCGCTGATCGAGGGCAGCTTGTTCGTGCTGTTCGACCTCGCCGAAGGGGCTGCCCTGCCACAGTTGGTGACCGAGGAACAGGTGCCGGCGGCGGTCGCGCAGAACCAGGCCAAGACCCAGGGTGCCGATGTGGCGGGCCGGCCGCTTGGTGGGGTGCTGTTCAGCATCGCCTGGCTGCTGCCCTTCCTGGCCGACGCGGTGAGCTATCTGGTCTCGTTCGTCGCACTGCTGTTCATCCGTCAGCCGTTCCAGCAGCCCCGCGCCCGGCAGCCCGCCCGGGTGCGGGCCGAGATCGCCGAGGGCCTGCTCCGAGTGTGGCACCAGCCCTTCCTGCGCGCCGCAGTCGGCGTGATCGGCGGGATAAACCTCATCTTCAGTGCCCTCACCCTCGTGCTCATCGTGCGCGCCAAGGAACTGGGCGCCTCCCCGGCGCTGATCGGCGCGATGTTCGCCTTCGTCGGGGCGGGCGGCCTGCTCGGCTCGTTCGTGGCACCGTGGGCGCGGCGCAGCTTTGCCACTCGCCGTGTGGTCGTCACGGCCGCCTGGTTGTGGGTCGTGCAGATCGGCGTTCTCGCGTTGCTGCCGAACGTCCTCAGCCTCGGCGTCGTTTCCGGGGCTGGGTCTGTTGCCAGCCCGATATTCAACGTCGTTGTCAACAGCCACGTCTACCAGGTGACACCCGACCGGCTGCTCGGCCGGGTGCGCAGCGCGGCACGCCTGGTCACGTGGGGTTCTATCCCGCTGGGCACCCTGGTCGGCGGGTTCCTCGCCTCGGCGTTCGGCGCCCAAGCGACCCTGCTCATCCTCACCGGCGTCATGAGCGCGGTCGCGGCCGCGGCGACGCTCGCACGCGGTATGCGCCAACTCCCACACCACGCCAGACCGGGAAATATCCAGGCAACCAACTGACCGCCGTCTTCCGGGCGTACTTCTCGTTGTCCGGGGCTAGTAGTGGCCCGGGTCCGGTGCCCGCGGTTGAGCCGGCCGGGGCCCATTGAGTCGCCCCGGCCGGCTCAGCCGCTGATCCGCGATGAGAACCACGAGGTGAGCCAGTTCGGCATCCGTGGTTGTGGCAGCTATGACGTAAGAAGGTGCTGTGGAGAATGGGACAACCAGGCCGCCTCCTACCAGGGCCGGCACCTAATCGCCGAATGGGCCGCGGATATGTGACGATCATCCGGCGGGTCATCTCTGCCCGGGCTAGACACCAGGGGACGCTGCAGGATCTGCCCGGATCAGACGCCGGTGACGCCGCGCTGGCCAGGTCGGCGTCGCGCGGGCCTGTTCTCACGAGCTGGTGCCCCGCGGGCCTGGGTGAGCAACCGGCGCGCACCAGCCTCGATTTCCCGTGGAGACCCCGGCGGCGTGCAGTTCGCCCTCCAGGCCCACCCGGCGTCCTGCCGGTGCCTGGATGTGGATCATGCCGCGGGCGGCCCGGCCGGCCTACCGGGTGAGTGCCTCGTCGATGACCTGGGCCAGCGGACGGTCGCGGCCCGCAGCCAGGGTCGACTCGCGCTCCCGCGCGGTGAGGGTGGCCACGCTGGGATCCAGGAACCGGTCGAGGATTGCTTTGTCGATGGGCATCAGTGGCCCGCCGCTCTGCTCGCGCAGCGTCTGGGCCGCACCGAGGTAGGTCAGGGCGAACCGGCCGTCGCCGGTCATGGCGGCCACGGTGGCGAGCCCTTCCAGGGCGTAGGCCATGCCGCGCTTGCTACCGGTCTGCTGGTAGCCGCGCAGCGCCCGGCGGAACAGTTCCCGGGCTCGCTGCGGCTCGCCGACGTCGCGGGCCACTTCGCCGAGGCTGCTGAGCACGGTCGTGGCGCCGTCGGGATCGCCCACGGCCTGGAAGGCTCGCTGTGCGCGCCGCAGCTGCTCGGTCGCGTCCAGATAGCGGCCCTGATACCGGCTGACCTGCGCCATCATGTTGAGGGCACTCGCCTCTGTCCACGGGTCGCGGGCGTGTTCGGCAAGGTCAAGCTGGCTCTGGAAATGCGATTCAGCGGTGGTCAGGTCATCGACGCCCAGGGCGGCTTCGCCGAGGTAGCGGTGCGCCCAGGCCAGCCCGCGCAGGTCGCCCAGCTCACCACAGAGTTCCAGCCCTTCGCGGGCCAGATCGGAGGCGGCGGGATAGTCGCCGCGGAAACAGGCCAGCGTGCACGCTTCCAGGACCGCCCAGGCACGGGTGGCCGGTGCCGCCGTGTGGTACTGGTCGTCGATGGCCAGCAGGCGTTCCAGGTGCAGCGCGCCCTCGGCCATGGAGCCGCGGCGGCGCCAGAAGGGGGCCGCCGCGGTGGCCAGCCGCAGCCCGTCTTCCAGGTGGCGGCCGTCCGCATCGGCCTGGGACCTGGCCCAGTCCAGGGCGGCGCGGATGTTGGCGAAGTCGGCTGCCAGCCTGTCGAACCACTCGCGCTGCTCCGGCCCGTCCAGGCGCGCCCGGGCCAGGGTGGCCAGTGCCAGGTAGTGCTGCAGGTGACGTTCGTGCACCGCGTCGGCCTGCCCGGATTCGGCCAGCCGGGCCAAAGCGTACTCGCGAATGGTGGCCAGCAGGCCGAACCGGGGGATCGGGCCGGGCGACACCTCGAGCAGGCTGTGCTCGGCCAGCTCGGCCAGCCGCTCGACCATCGCCAGCGGATCGCCGGTACCGCAGACGGCCGCCGCGGCGGCACCGTCGAACGGGCCGGCGAACACTGCCATGCGCGCGAACAGATCCCGGGCGCCGGCAGAAAGCAGCGCGTCGCTCCAGTCGAGGGTGGCACGCAGGGTCTGCTGACGCTGCGGCATGTTCCTCGGTCCGCCGACCAGTAGCGGCAGCCGCTCCCGCAACTGGGGCAGCAAGGCGTGCGGTGGGTACAGCCGGACCCAGGCGGCGGCCAGCTCGATCGCCAGCGGCAGCCCGTCCAGCGCAGTGCAGATCGCGGCGGTCGCCGCCAGCTCCTCCCCCTGCGGATCGAACCCGGGGACCAGGGCCTGGGCGCGCTGTACGAACAGCTGCACCGCCTCCGAGCTGGCGGCCTGGGCGGGCTGATCGGGCAGGCGCAATGGCGGCACGCGCAACTGGCGCTCCCCATACAAGCCCAGCCCGACGCGGCTGGTGACCAGCAGGTGCAATCCAGGGGCAACCTCAAGCAGCCGGCCCAGCAATGGCGCCTCCTCGATGAGGTGCTCCATGTTGTCGGCGACCAGCAGCACGCGCGCCGTACGCAGCGCGGCGCCAAGCTGGTCCTCGGCGGTGGCCGCCGACTGCGGGGCCAGGCCCAGCGCGCGCAGCAGTGTCACCGCGACCAGATCGGGGTTGCTGACCGGCGCCAGATCGGCGAATGCAGTCCCGTCAGGGAAGCCGCTGTTCAGCTTGCTGGCGGCCTGCAACGCGACCCGGGTTTTGCCGGTCCCGCCGGTCCCGGTCAGCGTGACCAGCCTGTTCCTGGGAACCGCGGCTGTGACCTCGGCGACTTCGGCGGTCCGGCCGACCAGTGGGGTCACCGGCACCGGCATCGGGGGCGGCGCCAGCCGGCTGCCGCCGGAGCCCGCGGCCGCCCCCGGGACGGGTACGGCCGCGGTGGCCCCGGCCCGGCCGACCGTGCTGGTCGCCGCCGCTGGCTCGGGCGGCAGGGCGCCCAGCGGGCCGGCGGTCCACGCCTCCGCGGGAATAGCACGCTCGGAGACATCCATCAGCGCGAGCAGCGCGCGCGCCTCGGCCACCGAGCCGACCGCCCCCCAGTCCGCCAAGGTGGTGACGATGGCGGCGACGTCGGCGGCGTTCAGCAGCGCGCCGCGCTGATGCAGCTTATGACTCAGCACGTTGGGGTGCAGGCCGATGGCACGGGCGAGCTGTTGCTGGGTCCGTCCTGCCGCCCGGCAGCAATTGCGCACCGCCGCACGGAATCCCGCCAGATCCTGCACCCGCGGAGCCCCTGCACGTCTGAGCCGGACTGCTTGTGCCGCAGCACCTTCGCAGCATCTTTGCCGCATTGAATCGTTGGTATGCGCGCCTGACGCGAGCCTAACCTGCATCCGTGCCGCGGGGAACGGCCAGCAACACGATGCGACCACGCGAGGGCGGAAAGTCATGGACCACGACGCGACGGTGGCGCGACCGCTGGCAGCGATCTTCGGTCATCTCGCCGCGCCCGCCCGGCTGGCCGACTGGCTGCCCGAGGTGGCCGCGGTGCAGGCCGAGGCCGCGCAGCTGACCGAGATCGGCGTCACCTTCGGCCTGTGGCTGAGCCGCGGCGGCCAGGACGTCCGCGGCACCGGTGAGCTGATTGCCTATGAACCGCCCTGGTCGGTGGCCTACCGGCTCGTGGCCGGTTCGCACACCTTTGTATTGCGGGTGACGTGCGTCTCCAGCGACGGCGCTACCCGGGTGCGCGTCCGCCAGACCGACGGCGCCGCGCCGCTGGCCGTAGACCTGGGCCGACTGCCCGAGCACATCCCCGGTGCCACCGCTGGGCCGGACGCGGCTGGCGGCGGTGGGGATGGTGACCCTGGCCGCGTTCGCCGCTAGCCATCAGTGTGACAGCGCTCATCCGGCTGTTTCGGCAGGCGCCGCCTGCAACTAGCTTTGCAGGTCGTTCGCGGTTCCCAGGTTCAGGACGCTCTCCGGCACGGAACTCGGACCACCCGACGTCGCCGGGGTGCCGAGAGGCGCGTTGTCCCCCGTGTTTGCCTGGACGCCGGTGGTGATGTTCTCGTCGATCATGTCGGGGTTGGCGGGAGAGGTCGGCCCGGTCGGGTCGACGGTATCGGGCACGATCCCCGGATCGGTCTCCAGGGCGTTGCCCGGCACATCGTTGGACTCGGTGAACGAAGAGTTAGTCGGCATGGGGTTCGTTTGGGACTGGGGGTCACCTGGCTCGTTGAAAGTGGCGTCCGGCACGCCCGTGGATTCGTTCAGATTCTGGGGTTCAGGGTTGGGGTCCTCCGGCGGCCCAGCAGGATCAGGTACCGGCGGTGGGTCAGCGGCTGGTTGTGGCGGCGGGTCAACGACGAGCAGCTGGTCAGCAGGTGCCGGCTGAACGTTGAGATCCGCTGGCGGAACGTTGGGCGGGGGTTCAGCGCCGGGCACCGGTTGAACGTCAACCGGCTGGTCAGCGGCGGGAAGCGGCTGCGGGTGGTCATTGAGTGGGCCTGTGGCTGCGGTCTCGGCTGCGGTCTCGGCTGCGGTCTCGGCTGCGTTGCCGATGGCGTCGGCGGTGCCGGCGGCGACGCCGGTAGCCCCGGCGATGGTGCCGAGGAAGAAGGTGGCAGTGCTGAGATCTTGTGCTTGCTGGTTGGACAGGAAGCCCTTTCCGCTGGCCTTCTGCTGGCCCTGGTCGATCAGCAAGGTGGTATCGGTGGCGGCGGCGGCGATGTTCGTGGCGGCGGACACCAGGTTGGCGGCGGCGCTGACGACGGCGCTGGCGGTCACCTCAGCGGTTTCGGCGGCGAGGGCGGCGGCGCCGACGCCGCCGGTGAAGAAGCTGAGCACCCCGAAGCCGATGAACAGAAGGATGGTGAAGCCGTCGCTGACCGACTGGGGGACCGATAGCTGGCCGGTGGGGTCTGTGTTGGTGATCGGGTTGGCTCCGAAGGCCTGGTAACGGTTGAACTGGTCGGCGGCATCCGCGCTGAGGAACCGGCCCTGGCCGGGGTCGTAGCTGCGATCAGGCAGGTACTGGGTACCCGTGGACGGGTTCGTGTAGGCGCCGTCGTAGGTGAACGGGTTGACGGCGGCGTTGCCGGCCGGGTCCGCCGCCGGGACAGGCAGCGGGGCGGGGCCGGTGCCCTCCGGCTGGCCGTAGTCGCCGTAGGCATAATTGGCGGTGACCTGCCCGTGGTCGTCGACCATCGCGCTGACCGACCCGTGGGCGTCGGCGAGATAGTACCCGGTGCCAGGACCGGTGTCCTGGACCGTGCCCGGGCCGTTGCCGGTGACGGTGGCCAGGGTGCGCGCCTCGCGGTTGACGCCGGTCAGATAGGACGCGGTGATCGTGGCTGGGCCGCCGCCGGCGTAGGTGTCGTTGGTGATCCCGCCCGTGGTGGCGTAGTGGTAGGTGATGACGTGGGCCACTCCGCCCACGGTGGTGGTGGCGCTGCGCCGGGTGCGGTCGGGCCAATAGGCGTAGCTGGTGGTGACCCCGGCCGGTGTCGTGACGGAGGCCTGCTGGCCGTCCGGGTAGTAGGTGTAGGTGTCACCGGCCAGATCCGTGATGACGTTGCCATCGGCGTCAAACTTCTGACTGGTGCTGGTGCCGTTGACGGTTCGGCCGGTCAGCTCCCCGCTGGGGGTGATGGTGTCCACGGTGCGGGTGGTGCCTGTGCTGGTGGTAGTGTCCTGGCCGGTGACGTTCCCGGCGGCGTCCATGGTGTAGGTGGTCGTGGTCGCGGGGGTGCCGGTGGCGGTGGTTCCGGGGTAGACAGCCGAGGACAACAGCCGGTTGTAGGCGTCGTAGCTGTAGCCGGTCGTGGTGGGCGGGCTGGCCTTCTTGCGGTGGCCCTGGCCATTTCCGTGGCCCTTCCCGACGGTCAAGGCGCTGGTGGTCGTGTGCGTGCTCACGTTGCCGTGGCTGTCGTAGGTGTAACCGTCGGTGCGCAGCGTGGTGCCGTCGGCGGCGGTGGTGGTCTCGGTCTTGACCTGACTGGCGTCGGTGTAGTCCAGCGTGGTGATGACGCCGTTGCCCCGGGTGATCGTGTGCACCCGGTCCATCGGGTCGAAGGTGTAGGACACGTGAGCCAGCGTCGCGCCGCCGCGGACCTGGACGGCCTGGCACAGGTCGGTGGGGGCCGGGCCGCACGTGGCGCCGGTGTTGTAGGTGTAGGTGGTGACCGCGCCGGTGATGTCGGTGCTGGTGGCTAGCTTGCCGCTGTCGTTGTAGGTCGCGGCGGTGGAAGTCCCGTCCGGGTAGTGGATGGCGACCACGTGCCCGTCGGCGTCGTAGTCGTAGCTGATCGCGTCGGCCGGATCCGCCGGGTCGAATACCGACTTGACCCGGCCGGTGGCCGGGTCGTAGGTGTAGCCGGTCTGCTGGGTACGCCCGTCGGCGCCGTTGACGTCCACCTCGGCCAGCCGGCCGGTCTTGGGGTCGTAGGTGTAGCTGGTCACCGTGCCGGACGGCTGGGTGATGGTGGCGATCTGCCCGGCCGGGGTGTAGGTGTAGCTGGTGACCGCGCCGTCGGCGGTGGTGGCGGTGTGCACCCGGCCCGCCGCGTCGTAGGTGTATGCGGTCCCCGCAGCCGGCTGTGCCGCATTGGTCTTCCGCTGCCCCGGCGGGGCCTGCTCGCTCAGGGTCTTGCCGGTCAGGGCGCCGGTCATGGTGTTGGCGGTGGCTGCCTGGGCGGGCTGGCCGGGGAACTCGGCCGTGTCACCTGGGGTCAGGGTCGTGC
>Ga0070734_10004347_pt1 | contig 13568 bp, 15 predicted proteins | sample Coa_R1_8_FD_66444 | JGI IMG/M metagenome (GOLD analysis project Ga0070734, IMG submission 66444) | Surface soil microbial communities from Centralia Pennsylvania, which are recovering from an underground coalmine fire - Coalmine... | ecosystem: Environmental > Terrestrial > Soil > Unclassified ...
CCAAACGAGATTGCATTTCCAGGTTGAGCGAAAACCATCGAAGGACAGATCGAACGTCGTGGGCAGGATTGCCAGGCCATGGAGACGAATGCCGATGCCGCTACCGGTAACGTCTCTCACCAGGCACGGTTGAGCGATAACCTGGCCGCCAACAAACATAAGCGCGTTTCTATTGAAATTCCTCCGCACGATCGAACGACGCTCAACCCGCAGCCAATTGGACCCGCTCAGTAATGCTGGTGGCTCCTCCTGCATGAGCTTTATCTCCGTTCGTCTGACGACGAGGATAGAACGAAGCCTGGCAGCAACAAGAAGAGTTGGCGGTTAACCTTGATAGCCGTGTTCATACCAGAGGCCGAGACGACGTTTGCAAGCGGCTCGCCTGCGATGTCACGACGAAGCTAACAATGCGTTCAGCTGGAACGCGTGAGACTACCGATAACGATAGCTGCGTTAAACGGCAGACTTGTTGAAGTCAAAGCCTCGGGCCCATATGCTGCCTGCGAGTAGAGGCATATGTTCGTTCACGCGACTTGGCTCGGTTCAGCCAGTCTTGGCAGGCGTCGCGGATCATATCGATCGAGGAACCCGCGCGTGGCTCTACGAGATCGCTCCACGGCTCGGCTGAGTGGCTTCGTTATGATGCAAAACACGAGCGACCCAGCGTGCCTTGCAAAAATCTGAGCACCTGATGCGCTTTGCAAAGCTGCTGATTTTTTTAGTTTGCGCATTTGTTATTGTCGTGTGCTGCGAAGTCGCGGTGCTGCAGACCGTGGCAAGCAGTCCGATGGGCTCGCCACGCGTCGAGGACCCCCCAGGCCCTCAGGAGGCTGGCTTTCCCAAGCCTGTTGTCTATCCACTCAAGGCTAGCCCAAACCAGCGGTATCTCGTTGATCAAAACAATCAGCCATTCCTAATGGTAGGTGATGCACCGCAGACGATAATCGCAACTCTGACATTGCCGGAAGCCGCGGCATACATGGCAAACCGCGAGCAATACGGAATAAACACATTGTGGATCAATCTGCTTTGCAATTTCTCGGATGGCTGCAACAAGGACGCGAGAACAGTTGACGGCGTGGCTCCCTTCCTCGCCGCCGGCGATCTTTCCAAACCAGATCCCGCGTACTTTCAGCGCGTCGACGATATCATTCGGTTGGCCGCGACTCATGGAATGGTCGTTCTGTTGGATCCCATTGAGACGACTAGCTGGCTACCGATCCTGCGTGCTGCAGGTGTGGAACAGGCGTTTGGCTACGGACAATATCTCGGGCGTCGCTACAAGGATTTCCCTAATATCATCTGGATGCACGGAAACGACTTTCAGTCATGGCGAGACGTCATCGACGATGCACTGGTACAAGCGGTCGCACGCGGGATCCGGAGTGAAGACCAGACACATATTCACACAATCGAACTGAATTACTTGACGAGCGGCTCGCTTGACGATCCGGGTTGGGCCTCGCTTATCGATCTCGATGCCGCCTACACTTATTTTCCCACCTTCGCTCAAGTCTTGACTGAGTATGACCGTGCCGCATTCAAACCGGTCTTTATGGTCGAGGCGAGCTATGAGTTCGAACGGGGTCGCGACGGTTCGCCAGAAGCGCTGCGGCGACAAGAATATTGGACGATGCTTAGTGGAGCGACCGGGCAAGTTTACGGGAGTGGCTATACTTGGCGCCTTGAGAAAAGCTGGGATAGCAAGATCGACACTCCGGGAGCTGTTCAACTTCGTCTCATGAAGGATCTCTTCATCGGGCGAAAGTGGTACGATTTGAAACCGGATCAGGACCATTCGGTCGCGGTTGCTGGTTACGGTTGGCTGTCGGAACATGTCGGGCAGCTAATTGCCTACATCGGAAATTTTCGACTTCCCTTCAATCTTGTCCCGCGTCTGAAGGAATACATGCCGTTGGCGTCCGTGAGCACGAACACATTTGCCCCGGCGGCGCGTGCGTCCGACGGGAGTCTGCTGATTGCTTATCTGCCAGCTATCCGAACCCTCACCATCGACATGTCTAAGCTGGCGGGATCTGCGACAGCTCGATGGTACGACCCTACGAGCGGCCAATATAGCGAGATTGAGGGATCGCCGTTCTCGAACGATGCACTTCGCCAATTCCGCCCGCCAGGCAACAACGCCGCGGGCGATGGCGATTGGGTGTTAATCCTTGAGGTTGGGCGCCCTTCTCTCCAGTAAGTAGCCCTGCCGGTCGTTTCGATTCTGCGAGCGGAGTGACTTGAAAGAGATGATGAGTGAGAAGGCATGAAGCAACAAGCATCCGTTCCTTCCAAAATCAAAACGGTTCGGCTTGTTGCCGCGTGCCTGGTGTTGGTCGATGTATTATGGCTGCGCCTTTCGCACGCGAGCACAGCCGCGGCGACCAACGACTTCCTCAGTAGCATCGGCGTTGTTTCCACGTTCCCCGATCGTGGCCAACCTTTGACTCGGACGATCGAGATGATCCGCTATTGCGGTTTCCGATGGGTGCGGGCTGGAATAGAAGGATTAACCGAGACGGGGCCGACGACTATTCAAACCTTTCTCGATCTGCATCGCGAAACAGCCGTCCGGCTGACCTGGGGATTGGGAAGTGGTGGGTCGGATGTCGAGAAGCTGGTGAAAACCGGCAAGGTGCTCGCAGAAGCCGATGCGCTACTCGCATTCGAGGGCAACAACGAGCCGAACAACTGGGGTGTGACCTATCAAGGGGAGAAGGGTGGCGGTCGCCAGTCGTCGTGGATCCCTGTCGCAAAGCTGCAACGCGACCTGTACGATGCAGTCAAGAACGATTCAGTCCTGGTCAAATACCCAGTCTGGAGCATCTCGGAGCCCGGTGCGGAGAGGGACAACGTCGGTCTTCAGTTCCTGACGATTCCGATCGGTGCCCAAACCCTCATGCCTGATGGCACGAAGTACGCCGATTACGCCAACGTTCACAACTACATCTATCATCCGCATTCACGGCGTCCCGCCGATAACAAAACATGGGATGCAGCCGATCCGACAGCAGCTTCGAAAGTGGACGGGCTGTTTGGCAACTTCGGCCTCACCTGGTCCAGAGCTTTTCAGGGCTATCAGGAAAAGGAGCTCAATGCGCTGCCACGCGTCACGAGCGAAACCGGCGCTCTCATCGAAGGGCCGGTGACGGAACAGATGCAAGGTTTGCATTTGTTGAACCTATATCTCGCGCAGTACAAGCGCGGCTACGCCTATACCTCGGTTTACCTTTTGCGAGACCGGACTGACGAAGCCGGTAATCAATCTTTCGGTTTCTATCGAGCCGACTACTCCCCTCGCCTCTCCGCGCTTTACCTGCACAATCTGACGACTATCCTGGCGGACCAAGGCGCCCTCACCGATTTGGGACAACTCGACTACGAGATCATCAACCAACCAAACACTGTTCATGACTTGCTGCTTGAACGCAGTGACGGCACGTTCCAGCTGATCATATGGGATGAACGCTTGAGTGGCGAAGACCGCGTGGCGGTCCATCTGAATGCCGCCCAAGCGCAGGCAAGGATCTATGATCCCACGATGGGTGTTGAGCCTGTCCAGACACTGACGGACGCCAAGTCTTTCGAACTTACGCTCAGCAATCATCCCGTTGTCGTCGCGCTGCCACGAGACGGACAGTGACCGACTGAGCTACGAACCAAACCGCGCACTCCTATCGCCGATCACATTCCGTCTCAGATATGCGCAAGCTATTGACATGGCGCATCGATGGAAACCCAACGGCGCGTCGCCTGATCGGACCCCTGTCAGGAGGGACTACAACGAGCATAGGGCTGCGCGGGCTTGCCACAACAACTTCCCTCTCACGAAGAAAGCTGATCGCGATGAACTGCCGATGAAGCCTATCTCTTTCTCTTTGCTGTTTTGCCTGCACCAGGAATCCCGATACAAGTCGTTGACCCATCCGTTTCATGAGCGGCTGCGCTGCATGGCACCGCCTTCACTGTTTCTGTCGTGTCGTTCGGACCTGGTACGTCGCGGCCCGATCCTGAGTCGGTTTGTGGAAGCGGACCCGTTGAAAAAGGTTTTGCGGGGCCGGGTGGACCATACGCCCCAGTGTAGCCTTTGGCGGTTTCGGGCGCCTGTTGCGCTAACGCAACCCAAGATAGAAGTGCGAACGGAATTGTACCTAAGAAGGGCAAGATACGCATGGAAGAATCCTTCGAAAATGTTAGTGTGTCGCATTAGGCGTTTTCAATCGTGACAATTGTCGATAGTAACCCGCCTGTCTCGTCAATTGAAGCTCACGGAGCCGCCAGCACTGACAAAGCAGGTTGGGCGCCAAGTACAACGCACGCCTTCCTCCGATCCAGCGCCCTAATTGCGCCTGTCGTCTTGAGCACCTTGCCGTCAAAACCGAAGGAATCCTGCACGAAGGCGACCTCGTTGGGCATTGGCTCCAGCGGTTCGTACCTGAGAACCGTTGGGGCCGAGCATGGCAGCACGCGTGCCAACCCAACGTGCGGCGCCACTTCAGCTGAAACGGCGGGGACTGAGTATCGGTCCGGATCAAGCGCAGCGCGGACCTGAGGCCGGATTTCAGCCAATTTCCGACAGCGGAACCAACCTGGTTCTCGCAAGTTCCCATTGATTAAATCCGGGTGAGCAGCGAAGGGAAGAACGCTCACGGACAGGCTGCCTTCGGGCGGTTTTTATTTGCCGCAAATTATAAGTCGGCTTACGGATCTGACGATGTTGCACAAAATCATCGCACTTCTCGCATGGGCTTGCTTGGCCTTTATTATTTACGCGACGTTGACTCCGGCCTCTCTTCGCCCAGGATTGACTGAACGCGAGCCAGGGCTGGTTGTCCTATTTGAACACGTGGCGGCCTTTGGCCTGCTCGGATTTCTTTTCTCAATGGCCCATCCGCGGAAACAACGGTTTGTTTGCATTACCGTTCTGGGAAGTGCCCTTATTCTCGAACTGCTGCAGGCCGTATCCCCCGATCGCGACCCACGGATCATCGATGCCGTTGAAAAGCTGGTTGGCGGCGGCCTCGGCATATCGGCTGCGCAATTGCTCTTTCTGATTGTTCCGTCGGTGCCGCAATTGCCGCACGGGGAGTGAGACAGGAGAGACCTTCAAACGCGCAGCTGCGCTTGCTCCCAATGACCTGCAAGTCCGTGATGTGCAGATTGAGCCGCGAAAATAAGAGATACTTGATTTTGAGGGAGGCGATCGTGCGTGGTTCAGTTGTGGCGCTGCTTGCCCTGTTGGGGACCTTTGCGACCGCGAGCCAAGCATCGTTTGTCGACCTATCGTTGGTGTCAACTTGAACGGAATGAGTTCGGGCTTCGTCGGGCTTGGCTGGCTCTCCCATCAACGACGTACGAGCGGCGCGGTACGTCTCGCCTGATGGCAGTCTTGTCAGGCGACAGGAGACCGCTTTCGGGCGGTCTTTTTGTTTAGACCGCTTGCGGCAAGTGCGGGCCGGCGTGCGGCCAAAGCTCAATTAGGACAGGACAGCGGTCACCAGAATGGGCTATCGTTAAGGCTGGGGCTAGTCGCGCGATGTGACCGCCCTGGGCTCAGGCTATGAACTGGGGCCAGAAGGAGTAAGGGCCTGACCGACATTGGATCCGCGATGGAGGCTGTAGCAATGAGAGCGCTCGCCGCTGGATTGTTAGCCCTGGCCATGGTCTCATCTAGCCGCGCGCAACGCACGGCCGATTCGCTCCCCGCCGTTACCGTTGATTGCTATCGGTCGCTCGCCACGAAGACGCAATTCCCAGAAGGCTCTGACAAGGATGTTTCGGTCGCAAATGAAGATTTGGCGACGCCATTGAAGCGATACAGGCTTCATGTCGTTGGCAAAACAATTCTGAAAATTGTCAGCGACCCAGATCGGGACGCCTTCCGAGAAGAACACGCCAAAAGCATTTGGAGGATGACCCGGGATTTTAACGACAAGCATCAGATCGTGGCTTGGCGAGAAGAACTGCCTGGCGGCATCGTGAGACTCTTCTCATTCGACTTTGCGGACCTACTATTGACCAGGCTTGACATTTCACCTGCGCATTCTCCCGCGGCCGGCGTAGAGCTTCATGTCATGAAATGCAGCGAGGCAACGGGGGTGGAGCATTAGGAGCGGCGTCGCAAGCGCGGCGCCGATGTGCGGCTGGGTTGGGAGAGCGTCGAGGTTCAGCGCTTGTTGGCGGGCCGTTTCCTCGGAATGCCGACGCAGGTTGTAAATCCGTCCGTTTCGTGAGCAGAAACGCCACAGGGCCTTGCGTCAACTATCACCGTCGATGTGCCGTCTCGCCCCGGCCGAGATAGACCGGTCGGAGAGAATGGCGCGTCAAGTACGTCACCTGCCACTGGGGGCTGGTCTTCCCTTTTCGATACGGAAGATGAGGATTCGTTGCCTGGCGCGGTTGGCGCGGCCCCACCGGAGAACGAGCGGGCGGGAGCTGTAGCACCTATCCCAACCTCGTCGCCCGCGCCCAATCCGCCCGACTTAGTCGTGGCGTTTGGAATGCCCGGCTCATTGGTGCGAGTCCCGGCTGACCCGGCACCGAGGGCATTCAAACTGGGATTACCCGTTCCAGCTGATCCATTGCCAGCCGGATACCCCGCGCCTGGCGTTCCACCCCCCACAGCCCCTGCGGGTGGGCCACCACCGACCTGACCGGCTGGCGCTCCGCCACCTACGGCAGCGCTGCCAACACCGGCTGCCCCTACTCCGCCGCCAAGGCCACCACCGCCCTTCCCACCTGCCAACGCGCAGCTTGTCGGCAGCAATGCAACGAGAAGGAAAAATGCGATGCTTCTCCAGCTGAAAGTAACCATGACGCGCTCCTTTACGATCGATGAGCGATATCCCGAGCCTATCAACCCGAATTCGCGGATCTCGCCACAGGCAGTGGGCACCGGGACCGATGCAAATTGGAAACCACAGATTGAGCTCGGCCGGCACGAGTAGGAATGCAGCCATCGCAATCGGGACGAGATATCGATCCTTCCTTGGCGGTGGCCTCCGCGAGATAATTACGTCTGGTCAAACTTGGTTCCGCCTTCAGAGCCAAAGCCTGGGTGGCCGGCAAACTGCGCCGCACAGTGGATCCAAGCGGGGCAGATTGTCTCCGCCGCACGGCGCCTTCGCCGCTTTGTAAGCGTAACCCACTTCAGAAACGAGGTTCGCAGTCTGAGATATTCCGACCCATGATCTTAGGCATTAGTTCCTGAGTGTCACCCTCCCAAGCCGCGGGTCACTAGAACCTATCGATTTTGGATTGGCCGGATCTCGCGAGGATAGGGCTGGGTTTGCTCGGTTTGGCCCTTATGGCTCATCGGCGGAAGAGCAGTTCGCTTCCGATATGGTTTGAAAAGTTCGGCGTAGATCCGCTCCTCGCGTGAGTTTGTCCCAATCTTTGGCCAGCTTCAGCCAAGCTTTCCGGTCCACCGAGCGACAGGCTTGTGCCGCTTTTTGACGACATTCCATAGCTAGGAGAATGTACTTCTGTGCCGGATTTTTTGTCATCGCGCCATCCCCGAGCTGAATAACTGGGTCTTGGATGCCGCGTCGAACGATCAAGTTCATGTCGCTTCGGTAACGCTTTCGTCAGCGACCCGTGACCAAGGACAGCGTGAACCTCCGAGTGACCACCCAACCCTGGTGCAGCCGCCCTGCACTGAGTCTTTTTTGACTTCTACACAGCAGCCGCTCGTCGCAGCCGAGCTACGCGGCTCACAATAATGGTACGCATTGTCCAGCCAAAAAGGATCCATCGCATTGAATCCTTCCTCTAAATCTTTGTCTTATCGCAAAATTTGCGACATGGGCGTGCGCGGGATCCTGCATGCCCTCATGGGGCTTTTCGCGGCACAGCTATCTTAACGCTCGGCGTGGGCGCCGCCTACCAATGCAATCCTGCTCAGGCTATGTCGCCGCGCTCTCTGCGCGCTTCAGTCAAACCGCGATCGATTTCGTCTGTGTCTTCCTGCACTGTCGAGCGCCTTCGCGGTCTAGGTAGCGAGAAGATCAGGCCGCTACAGACAAGGGCCGCCCCACCCACGAGCAACGCTAGGCCTATTTCATCCGAAATCATCCTACATTGTAGACCCGGTCAGACCCTTTCGAAAACTGAAAAAAGACCAGGAAGGCCAGTTGGCTCTGCCTTCATTCAGCAAGAACCGGCAACGTAACCGAGCCGCCAAACAAGCTCACCGCGGAACTGGCGCAGCAACTCGCACGAGCGAGCAGCCGCGCGCACCCGGGCTAAGGAGAATTCTTTCTCTTAAGAAAGCCCACGAAACCATTTCATCGCCGCGCGGCCCTGGCCATGATCTTCTATTCGGTCTTTGGCGAGGACGCAGAACACTCCTCGCAATCGCGCAAGGCCCGTGCGAGCGGCAGAATTCTTTCTGTTGAGCTCGCCGCGGCTGCGTTAAAGGCACGCTTCGCGATTTGATAATGCATGTTTTGGCTACTTCGCTGACCGTATAGAGGCCGCGTAGAGCCGCTTTCCCACCGACCGCAGGCTCTTCGGCGATCTTCGTTTCCTCAGCCCAATCTCGAGCAGGCGGCGGATCGCCTCGGAGCGGGTAGGCTGATCGTCGCGATCCGCAGCCCATGCCTCGACAGCCGCCAGCAATGATGGTGGCATCCTCAACGTGACCATTGGGTCGGCGCGGTCCGCAATGTCCCGTAATCGCTTAGCCAGTTTGCGTAGATCGTCATCATCCATGAGCTAATCCAAAACTCTGAGGGGCGTGTTGTTAGCTTCTATGGCGACCTAGTGGGCCTCGCACAGGGCAACACTTCCCAATCGGGCGACACTGAACCAATGGGCCGAATTGCGGCACGCCTGCTGAAAGGCTATTTTCACGCCATAGGACAGCAACAAAAACCGCGTATTAAGATTGATGTCGCGCCCGAAAGTTGATTCAGGAGCTCGGAACAGCCGAGCATCTCCTGGTCTTTCGCCAGCCGAAAGCCTGCCAGTGGGGCCAAGGACGTCCGGGCATGCTGAGCGCGGATCCGCCGGGGCCCAGTTGAGCGCGAGCGATCAAAAAAATCCTGCGCGTTTGCATCCTCGCAAAAGCTTTGATCAATCAACAGATCTCTCAGACATGTCGCAGAAACGCCGGGAAGGTCTCTGAGCAAGCCATTGATCTAGAGAGTGTTTCCGGGGCGATGGCCAATCCTAGGACTTCGCCCTGCGCGCGCCTGGCGGGCTCTGCAACAACCCTCGAGCTGGCTGACTGGCTTAGGGTTAAAATGGCCGAGCGGCATGTTTATTCCCGCGCCTATAGGTTAAATTCAGAAATCCAAGGCCGGGATGAAGCTGAACCCGGACATATCCCACAATAATTCGTCACGCTATATTTTCAAAGTTAGGTAGGCAGGGGAAAATACTATGATCAAACCACAAGGTCTTAAAATTGAGACGTCCGAAATTGATGGCAAGCAGGAAGTGTTTTTGGTAGTCGATGGCATCCGGGTGGCAAAGCGCGGCGATCCCGATACCCCGCTGGATGGGACTTGGGTTTTGATAGAACCCGGGTGGGAGGTTGTCGCTGGCGAAGAAACAATCGCGATCAAGTATAACGCCGTCAGCGTCCATTAGAGTTTGATGCTTGCCGTCCTAGCGATCAGGATGGCGGCCCATTTTCGTTGGTCACGTTCTTCGTGAGCAAGGCGCGATCAGCGGCCTCGATAAGATTGACGGAAACGCGATCGAAGGTACGTATCCCCTCCCAGATCACGTAAGCTATCGAACGGTCGCGGCTGTACTTTATGAATTTGCCGGTGCGATTCTGCCAGTCCAGCTTCGCTCGGTATTGAGCGCCGCCGGTTGGCATCGTTCTGGATTTTACCAGGACATATTCCAAGGCATCGAGGTCCGCGTGTTTCTCAAGGGAAAGCCAAAGCTGGCGTAGCGGGGAACGACCCGCCGCGAGCTGGCAGTCTTCCTGGCAATATCTTTTTGCAACCCTTGCTTAATGGCCTTGGTTTAGGGGCTTGCGGCAATGGAAGGCGGCCTGTGGAAAATGTCACATAAATGAATGCGTACCCTTTACCCAGAGCCGGGAATCCGAAAGGTTTGCTCTCGGGGAGAAGCAGGCGTTGCGCAGAACTCAAGCAACAGCGGTCTAGCCCGGCTCATGGCTCCCCCTTCGATCGATGAAACCGCGCTTATCGATTCGCTCGATGATGAGTGGAGGTCGCCCGCTCAGATCCGGACTCGCCTTGGGCTACAGATTTGGTCCACACGCATCGCTACCGCGCTGGAGCGACTTGCCAATCGCGATCAAATCGAGCGAAGGTCGCAGGAGACACCCGTGCGAAAGCGCAATGGTGGCAATTTGACAATCAGGTACTATCGGAGGCGTTCGCCTCAAGATTGAGCTCTCGTCGGCGATCGAAGATGTACTCGTGAGCACAGCTTCCCTCCGCTCCCGACATTGAGGCGACGATGCTTGGGACTAATGCCTATGGCATAGGCCGAAAGACCCCGGATTGCGAATTTAGTTCCTGCTACGCTGAAAAAGCGGCGCTCTACCAACGCCGCTCCATGTGGTGAAAGCCTGCCCCGCTCTGCGCCCCCATCTCGGGGCGGGGCAGTTTTAGTACTGTCACCACGCCCTGCTCTATTCCGCGTTCATGCCAGAAGCAGCAACGAGGTTCCAGTGTCACCACCTGCGACGCGAAGTACAAACTCGTCCGCGTAGAGGCGCCGCCGACGCATGATAGGCTTGTGACCTGCCTAGCTGCCGCGCCCCGCTCAGCAATCGTGAAGGCAAGTTCGCTCTCGAATATTTCCGACTGCCGGCGGCGCTGATGCGGGCCGCAGGAATTGGCCAGAGGTCTTGTGAAGCCATCACCCGATGAGGTGCCGCTCCTGTCTTAAGTATCACCGACTGGACACCGCACCCCAACGACTTTCTCGAGAACGACGGCGAGAAACGCGCATATGATGACGCGTTCGGCGCGTATCGCACCGAGCAAGCTAAGTGGCACTTGCTGCTTGTGCTGAGAATCGTCATGTGCCCGCCAGGGCTCCACGAGCGCGCAAATAATTTGGCAGCCCACCTCTTGGGCGCCGGCGCGACCTGCCGGCCGCTCGATCACAATCATCGTTGATGGCCTAGACCGAATCCGAGCTTCAACGCCTTCTGTCGAAGGGAACCCTCGGATCTCTTCATAACCTTCACAATCTTCGACACCGGCGTCCTTGCTCTGGAGTGTCGTCTCAGCAATCGGACGTCGGCAGCGGTATAGCGATTGTGTAGTTTCGATTTTGATTTTTTCTCTTCATCTGCGACGTGACGATCCGAGCCGCCTTCAAGCTCGCGAATAACTTCGTCCATGATCGCCGTACGTATCTTTTTACTGAGCAAATATCCCTTAATCGTTATCGTCATCTTGTCTTTGCTGGCATGATACTCGTGATCGATCTTCGGCTCCTTCGACATGCTCGTTCCTCCGATCCCGCTACATTTGCTTATTGCTCAGATTGACGAGGCAGACATTCGCCTAGGTGAATAGAACGGCCCCGAGCAGGGGCTGCGCCGGGGCCGCCAACCTCGGCGGGGCCGAGATTGTTCTCCCGGACCTTAACGGGGGGCATCCCGGGAGCAGAGAATCGATCCCGTATTCCCGGGTTGGTTCCTACCTCGCCCGCCGCTGAGTATGCTCAGAAGCTACGTGATCATCGAACACACGAGTAAGACTGGTCCAAGTCTGGCAAAGCAACTGACGACGAAATCGGAACACGACCGCGTCAGAACAGATGCGCTATGGCGAAAGGTGGAAGGCGCGTCATGAACAGCAAGGTTGGGAGAGTTCGGGGTTACGGTCCCGTACAGGGCCCGAACCATCACCCGCATCCGGACCGCATGCGAACCGAATGTCCGAGCTATGCAGGACTAATGCGAACCGTGGACAAGCAGCCTCAAATGGCCAGCGGGTGGCTGCCAGGACAGAGCATGGCCACGAGGGCGCTGCAAGGGCGCAGTCCTGGCGCTAGGGAATGTAATTGGCATTTGCGGGAGCGAGCGCCGGATCCCTCCACAAGGGCTCGCGTTCCGGTTCGGGAACAATGGCGATTAAAACGCTCTCGCGGCACCGCCAAAGACTTCTGCCACCAGCCATTTGTGGCACAGGGCTCTCAGCTTCGCGATCGCACTCGTCCAACTGATTTAGCGCTGGTGCCGTCGGCGCTCTTGGCTCACTCAGAAGTAGTAGACTGAACATTACCCAAAAGGGACGCTAGGAGCCTTACGCAGTGTGTGTATCAAGAGCTGGAAAGAAGATATTTCGGAGTCGGATTAGGCGTCATTGCGATGCGGCAACCGATCGAGACTGCTCCACGGGACGGCAGCATCATCATCCTCGGGGATGATACAAGCAGCACCTATGCTGTTGCTCGATGGTCGGCCGAGACGGGTACTTGGATCTGTGAGGACGGAGAGCCGAGCAGGATCGCCCCATCGCACTGGCGTATTTATTCCCCACGGCTGGAGATGGCACTGCGGACCGCGGCCCAGTTCCGGCTCGCTCGTTTTGCGGCGGCTATGGAGGGGGCTGCTCCGGGGTTTGAGGGGACTGCGTCTCTTCAAAGGCAGCGCAAATCGCGGACGCGGCTGGGATTTGCAGTCTTCGTCGTGGCTTGCTTGGTCGTGGCGTCGTTAGCCGGCGCGTATTTCCACGACGGCATCACTACCGTTCTGGCGCAATACCCCGGCCTGCAAAATCCCGAGAGAAAGGAAGGCCGGCTGGCGAGTGCAGATCAGTCCAAACTAGCAGCCACACAGAGCGAGATCGAGGCGCAGCGGGCGCAGCTTCGCAAGCTCGGTGATGATACCGAGCAACACCAACACGCCACGGAAAGCACAATCAGCCAATTGCGCCAATCCCTGCAGGAGGAGCGCGAAAAGACAGCTGTCCTCGAACAGCAGGCCGAGGTCGCGCGGCAACAAGAGGTGGCGAGCGAGGAACAGCATCAACGCGCACACGACCAAGAGCGGGCGCAGAGTGAGGCGCTGTCGAGCGAGCTGACAGAGGCGCGCCGGCAGATCGACAGCCAGGAAGCGTTGTCGCGCAAGGCCAGTGAGGAAGTCGAGCAGCGGCAGGCCCTGGAAGGCAACGTCACCGAACTGCGCCAGTCCCTGCAACAGGAGCACGAGAAAACGGCGGCGCTCGAACAGCAGGCCGAGGCCGCGCGGCAACAAGAGGTGGCGAATGACGAGCAGCATCAACGCGCGCTCGACCAAGAGCGGGCGCAGAGTGAGGCGATGGCGAGCGAACTGACGGAGGCGCGCCGTCAGATCGACAGCCAGGAAGCGTTGTCGCGCAAGGCCAGTGACGAAGCCGAGCAGCGGAAAGCTATGGAAGGCACCGTCACCGAACTGCGTCAGTCCCTGCAACAGGAGCACGAGAAAACGGCGGCCCTCGAACAGCAGGCGGAGGTCGCGCGGCAGCAAGGGGTGGCGAGCGAGGAACAGCATCAACGCGCGCTCGACCAAGAGCGGGCGCAGAGTGAGGCGCTGGCGAGCGAACTGACGGAGGCGCGCCGTCAGATCGACAGCCAGGAAG
>Ga0070734_10004348_pt1 | contig 13568 bp, 17 predicted proteins | sample Coa_R1_8_FD_66444 | JGI IMG/M metagenome (GOLD analysis project Ga0070734, IMG submission 66444) | Surface soil microbial communities from Centralia Pennsylvania, which are recovering from an underground coalmine fire - Coalmine... | ecosystem: Environmental > Terrestrial > Soil > Unclassified ...
AGGACGCCGTCAACCGGCTGCGCACCGAGGGCGTGCCGGACCGGGCGGTCTCGCTCGCCCTGCTGAAGGAGACCGCACCGCCGCCGCCGACGGTCCAGGCCGAGCTGGCGGCGCTGTCGGCCGACCCGATGATCCTCGGCAACGTGCGCGACACCTACGCCCGCTTCATCCGCAACGGCGAGACCGTGGTGCTGGTGCATGCCGAGGACGCAGACGAGGCGCAGCTTGCCGCCGACGTCCTGCGGCTGTTCGACCCGCTGGCGGTCGATGTGCTCGACGCGAGGCCGCGCTCAGACCACCCCGGCGCGGCGTAGCCCGGCGATCTCGCCGGGGCTGTAGCCGAGGTCGTGCAGAATCGCGTCGCTGTCGGCGCCGAGCTCGGGCGCCGGGCGGCGCAGGCGGCAGGGCGCCTCGGCGAATTTGAGCGGGAAGCCGAGCATGCGCACCGTGCCATGGCCGGGGTGGTCCTGTTCGACCACCATCTCCTGGTCGATGACCTGCGGGTCGGCGAACACCTCGGGCAGGCCCATGACCCGCCCGCACGGCACCCCGGCGGCGTTCAGCTTTTCGATCCAGTAGGCGGTGGTGTTGGCCTTGAGCCTGGCCTCGACCGCGGCGTTGACGGCGGCGCGATGGCGCACCCGCAGATCGTTCGAGGCGAAGCGCGGATCGCGACGCCATTCGCCGGCGTCGAGCGCATCGACGAGACGCTGGTAGCTCTGCTCCTGGCTCGGCGCGATCGCCACCTCGCCGTCGGCGGTGCGGAACAGGCCGTAGGGCGAGACGATGGCGTGGTCGTTGCCGCTGCGCGCCGGCACCTCGCCGGTGGCGAAGTAGTTGGCGGCGAGAAAGGCGAGCAGGCTGATCATCCCGTTATTGAGGCTGGCGCCGACCGTCTCGCCGGCGCCGCTGCGGCCGCGGCGCACCAGCGCGGCGCAGACCCCGAGCGCGCCGTAGAGCCCGGCGACGAGGTCGGCGATCGGCGGCCCGGCCCGCATCGGCGCGCCGTCGGCCTCGCCGGTCACCGCCATGAAGCCGCTCATCGCCTGGGCAATGAAGTCGAAGGACGGGCGCTCGCGATAGGGCCCGCTCGCGCCGTAGCCGCTGAGGCTGCAAACCACGAGGTCCGGCCGCAGCGCCTTCAGCCGCGCCGCGTCGAACCCCATCGCGTCGAGCACGCCGGGACGGAAATTCTCGACCAGCACGTCGCTCGCCGCGATCAGCCGGGACAGCGCCTCGCGCCCGGCCGGCTCGCGCAGGTTCAGCGTCAGCGACCGCTTGTTGCGGTTGAAGGCGGCGAAATACCACGACAGGCCGTCGCGCATCGCGCCCTGGCCGCGCAGCGGGTCGCCGGCGCCCGGGCTTTCCACCTTGACCACCTCGGCGCCCATATCGGCGAGCAGCATCGTGCAGAACGGCCCGGCGAGAATGCGCGTCAGATCCACCACCCTGATCCCCGACAGCGGCACCCGTCCCTCCTTTTTCTCCTGCGGCTGCTCCGCCTCTATAGCCGAGGCTTGACGCGGCGGCGACGGATTGATATTTTGACAAATATCGAAATATTGGAGGCACGATGGACAAGCGGCAGGCGATCGCCGCGCTCGGCGCCCTGGCCCAGGAGACCCGGCTCGACCTGTTCCGCCTTTTGGTGACGGCCGGGCCGCAGGGGCTGCCGGCGGGGGCCATTGCCGAGCGGCTCGGCGTGCTGCCGGCCTCGCTGTCGTTCCACCTCGCCCAGCTCGTTCATGCCGGGCTGATCACCCAGCGCCGGCTCGGCCGGCACCTGATCTATGCGGCGGAGTACGGCGCGATGAACGCGCTGCTGCTGTACCTGACCGAGAATTGCTGCGGGCGGGATGCGGCCTGCGCCCCGCTCTGCGATCCCGCCACCGTTCCCGCCTGCGGAGGAAGCGATGAAGCGCCTGCACGTGCACGTCAGCGTTGACGACCTCGCCGCGTCGATCCGGTTCTACTCGACCCTGTTCGCGGCCGAGCCGAGCGTGGTCAAGCCCGACTATGCCAAATGGATGCTCGACGACCCGCGCGTCAATTTCGCGATCAGCAGCGGCGGCGGCGGCAGCGGCATCTCGCATCTCGGCATCCAGGCCGAGGACGAAGCCGAGCTGGCCGAGATTTCCGGCCGCCTCGCCCGGGCCGAGCGGCCGGTGGTCGAGGAAAAGGGCGCGGTGTGCTGCTATGCCCGCTCCGACAAGCACTGGATCGCCGACCCGCAGGGCGTGCCGTGGGAGACCTTCTACACCCATGGCGAGGCGACCGTGTACGGCGGCGGCGGGGCGCTGACGCGGCTGCGCGAGGCCGACGGCGCGGCGGCGGCGGCCCGGGAGGCCGATGGCGCGTGCTGCGCGCGGTGAGCACTGCCGCTGACGTCCGGCCACGGCCGGCGCTGGGAACGTTCGAGCGCTACCTGACGCTGTGGGTGGCGGCGTGCATCGTCGCCGGCATCGCGCTCGGCCGGGCGCTGCCGGCGCCGTTCCAGGCGCTCGGGCGGATGAACGCCGCCCAGGTCAACCTGCCGGTCGCGGTGCTGATCTGGCTGATGATCGTGCCGATGCTGCTCAAGGTCGATTTCACCGCGCTGCATCGCGTCGCCGAACAGTGGCGCGGCATCGCCGTCACCGTCGCGGTCAACTGGCTGGTCAAGCCGTTCAGCATGGCCGCGCTCGGCTGGCTGTTCGTCGGCTGGCTGTTCCGGCCGCTGCTGCCGGCGGCGCAGATCGACGGCTACATCGCCGGGCTGATCCTGCTTGCCGCCGCGCCGTGCACGGCGATGGTGTTCGTGTGGTCGAACCTGAGCGGCGGCGACGCGAATTTCACCCTGACCCAGGTGGCGCTCAACGACACGATCATGGTCTTCGCCTTCGCCCCGATCGTCGGCCTGCTGCTCGGCCTGTCGTCGATCGCGGTGCCGTGGCAGACGCTGCTGCTGTCGGTCGTGCTCTACATCGTCGTGCCGGTCATCGCCGCGCAATGGTGGCGGCGCCGGCTGGGGCCGGCGCTGGGCGACGTGCTGCGCCGGCTGCAGCCGGTCTCGCTCGCCGCGCTGCTGGCGACGCTGGTGCTGCTGTTCGGGTTCCAGGGCGAGGAGATCATCGACCAGCCGCTGGTCATCGCCCTGCTCGCGGTGCCGATCGTCATCCAGGTCTATCTCAACGCCGGCATCGCCTATGCCGCCAACCGGGCGCTCGGGGTCGCCCACGCGGTCGCCTGCCCGTCGGCGCTGATCGGCGCGTCGAATTTCTTCGAGCTGGCGGTCGCCGCCGCGATCGCGCTGTTCGGGTTCCGCTCGGGCGCGGCCCTCGCCACCGTCGTCGGGGTGCTGGTCGAGGTGCCGGTGATGCTGTCGGTGGTGCGTCTCGCCGGGCGCAGCCGCGGCTGGTACGAGGCCCGGCGATAGCGCGCTTGCGCCGGGCGGCGCGGCGACGCAAGCTGGGCCAAACCGACGAGCGGAGAAAGCGCCGCGCGTGACCGATTTCGCCGTCCGAGCGCCGATCGCCGCCCAGCCGCCGCGGCGTTCCGGCTGGCACCGCCACCTGCACGGATCGGAGCTGGTCTGGGCGCTCGCCTTCGTCCTGCCCTATGCCGCGGTGTTCCTCGCGCTGGTCGCCTATCCGATGGCGTACGGGCTGTGGCTCGGCGCGCGGCCCGAGCTCTTTGCCGAGCTGGTCTCGGACCCGCGCTACCTGCGCTCGCTCGCCAACACGCTGATCTTCGTCACCGTCGCGGTCAACGTGAAGATGGTGGCGGCGCTGTTCCTGTCCGGCTTTTTCATGCGCCGGCGCAAGTGGATCAAGGCGCTGCTGCCGATCTACATCCTGCCGTGGACGCTGCCGGCGGTGCCCGCCTATCTGTCGTTCCACTGGATGCTGGTCGGCCCGGAAGGGCTGCTCGACCAGGTGCTGTACGACTATTTCGGCATCAACGGGCCGGTGTGGTTCAACAGCCGCGGCCTGGCGCTGACCTGGAACATCGTCGCCTATATCTGGAAATGGATGCCGCTGTGGACGCTGATCTTTCTCGCCGGGCGGCTGTCGATCCCGCAGGACCTGCTTGACGCCGCCGAGATCGACGGCGCCGGGCTCTACCGCCGGTTCCGCCACGTCATCCTGCCGCTGCTCGCCAACCTCTATTTCATCAGCACGCTGATCTCGACGATCTGGACGTTCGGCGATTTCACCACGGTGTTCATCGTCTCCGGCGGGGCGCCGGCGATGGCCTCGGACGTGCTGTCGACGCTGGCGCTGCAATATGCGCTCGACCTCGGCAACCCGCCGCTCGGCATCGCCATGGGACTGACCGCGGTACCGCTGATGATCGTCGTCGTGGTCATGCTGATGCGCCGCCTGCGCAAGACCGAGGTGCAGCTATGACCGTGGCGCTGCCGTCCCGCCGCGCGCCGGCGCCGCCGCGCCGCCGGCTGCGCCGGCCGCTGGTCGAAGGCGGCTCGGCGGTGCTGGGCTTTCTCATCGCCTTCTGGTCGCTGGTGCCGATCTACAACATGCTGCTGATCGCGCTGGCCCCCGAGGGCAACAACGAATACGCCGGCAAGCTGTGGCCGGATCCGATCTCGCTCGACAGCTTTATCGGGCTGTGGACCGAGGCCACCGACGAGCTGGAAAACGTCTGGGAGGAATTCGGCAACAGCATCGTCATCGGCCTGTCGGTGATGGTGCTGACGGTGGCGATCGGCTCGCTTGCCGCCTTTTCCGTCAGCCGGCTGCGCCTCGCCCGCGAATGGACGCTGAGCGATGCGGCGCTGGTCACCTACATCATCCCGTCCTCGTTCCTGCTGGTGCCGTTTTTCCGGGTCATGCACGAGTACGGGCTGTCGGACAATCTGCTCGCCGTCATCCTCGCCGAGGTGGCGTTCGCCACGCCCTATGCGATCCTCGTGCTGCAGCACTACGGCAAGCTGATCCCGATCGAGCTGGACGAGGCGGCGCGGGTCGACGGCGCCTCGGCGGTGCAGGTCTATCTGCGCATCTACCTGCCGCTGATCGCGCCGGCGCTGGCGGCGGTGGGCACCTATGCGCTGCTGTTCGCGTGGAACGACTACCTCTACCAGTACCTGCTGCTGACCTCGCAGCGCCACACCACCGTCGCGGTCGGGCTCGAACAGTTCTTCGACGACGACGATTCGCCGTGGAACTACATGATGGCGCTGGCCATCGTCTATTCGCTGCCGCCGATCGCGATGTTCTACGCGCTGCGCCGCTACATCGCCGCCGGGCTGACCCTCGGCGCGGTCAAAGGGTGAGGCGCGGCCTACACCGGATCGAGCTCGGTATCCCAGTAGAGATAGTCGCGCCAACTCTGGTGCAGGTAGTTGGGCGGGAAGGCGCGGCCGTTTTCCTGCAGCATGTGCGAGGTCGGCTGCACCGGGCGGTGGCGCGGATACATCCCGCTCTGCTGCGGCAGGCGGTTGCCCTTCAGCAAATTGCAGTGGCCGCAGGCGGTGACGACGTTGGTCCACACGGTGCGGCCGCCGCGCGAGCGGGGCACGACATGGTCGAAGGTCAGCTCGTGCGACGGCGCCGCCTCGCCGCAATACTGGCAGGTGAAGCGGTCGCGCAGGAACACGTTGAACCGGGTGAAGGCGGGGTTGCGCGCCGCCTGGACGTATTCCTTCAGCGCGATGACGCTGGGCAGCCGCATCTCGAAGGACGGGCTGCGGACATAGGCGTCGTAATGGTCGACAATGTAGACGCGGTCGAGGAACACCGCCTTGACCGCATCCTGCCACGACCACAGCGACAGCGGGAAGTAGCTGAGCGGGCGGAAATCCGCGTTCAGCACCAAGGCCGGGCAGCTATCGAGCATGGCCGTCACCTCGACCCCACCGTCCGTCGTCGCTGAGGGCAATAACATGCGCAGGCGACGGCTTGATAGCGGATCGGCCGCCCCGCGACAAGATGAGGCGGGCGCCGCGGCTCAGCGCGTCGGCACCGGCGCGCCGCCGCGGTAATCGTAGAAGCCGCGTTCCGCCTTGCGGCCGAGCCAGCCGGCCTCGACGTATTTGACGAGCAGCGGACACGGCCGGTATTTGCTGTCGGCGAGACCCTCGTAGAGCACCTGCATGACGGACAGGCAGGTGTCGAGGCCGATGAAGTCGGCCAGCTCCAGCGGGCCCATCGGATGGTTGGCGCCGAGCTTCATCGCGGTGTCGATCGCCTCGACGGTGCCGACGCCCTCGTACAGCGTATAGACCGCCTCGTTGATCATCGGCAGCAGGATGCGGTTGACGATGAAGGCGGGAAAATCCTCGGCCGCGACCGGCGTCTTGCCGAGCTTCAGCGCGAGGTCGCGGGTGGCGGCGAAGGTCGCCTCCTCGGTGGCGATGCCGCGAATCAGCTCGACCAGGGTCATCACCGGCACCGGGTTCATGAAATGCATGCCGATGAACTTGCCCGGCCGGTCGGTCGCCGAGGCGAGGCGGGTGATCGAGATCGACGAGGTATTGGTGGCGATCAGCGCCTCGGGCTTGAGCAGCGGCACCAGCTTTTTGAAGATGTCGCGCTTGATCTCCTCCTTCTCGGTCGCCGCCTCGATCGCCATGTCGCAATCGCCGAAGGCGGCAAGGTCGGCGGTGGCGACGATGCGGGCGAGCGCCGCCTCCTTGTCTTCCTCGGTGATGCGGCCGCGCGCCACCTGGCGGCCGAGATTGGCGGCGATCGTCTCGCGCGCCTGGGCGAGCGCGGCCGGATTGTTGTCGGTCAGCACGACGTCGAGCCCGGCGAGGGCGCAGACATGGGCGATGCCGCGCCCCATCTGGCCGGCGCCGATGACGCCGATGCGGCGCAATTCGCTCATTTGAGCCGCTTGCCGAGCTCTTCGTCGAGCTCCGGCACGACCTTGAACAGGTCGCCGACCAGCCCGTAATCGGCAACCTGGAAGATCGGCGCCTCCTCGTCCTTGTTGATGGCGACGATCACCTTAGAGTCCTTCATCCCCGCCAGGTGCTGGATTGCGCCGGAAATGCCGACGGCGATGTAGAGCTCCGGTGCAACAATCTTGCCGGTCTGGCCGACCTGGTAGTCGTTGGGCACGAACCCGGCATCGACGGCGGCGCGCGAGGCGCCGACCGCGGCGCCTAATTTGTCGGCCACCGATTCGAGCAGGCGGAAATTCTCGCCCGACTGCATGCCGCGTCCGCCCGAGATGATGACCCGGGCGCTGGTCAGCTCCGGCCGCTCGGATTTCGACAACTCGGCGCGGACGAACTCGGTCAGCCCGGCCGAACCGGTGGTCTCGACCGGCTCGACGGCGGCGCTGCCGCCCGCCGCCTCGACCGGCGGAAAGGCGGTGCCGCGCACGGTGATGACCTTGATCGGATCCTTCGATTGCACCGTCGCCAGCGCGTTGCCGGCATAGATCGGCCGCACAAAGGTGTCGGCGGCTTCGACCGCGCTGATATCGGAAATCTGCATCACGTCGAGCAGCGCGGCGACGCGCGGCATCAGGTTCTTTCCGGCGGTCGTCGCCGGCGCCAGGATGTGCGAGTAGTCCGGCGCCAGCTTGACCAGCAGCGGCGCGACGTTCTCGGCCAGGCCGTGGGCGTAGGCGGCATCGTCGGCCAGGCGCACCTTGGCGACCCCGGCGATTTTGGCGGCGGCCTCGGCGACCGCGGCGCAGCCGCTGCCGGCGACGAGGACATGCACGTCGGAGCCGGCGAGCCGGGCGATCTCGGCGGCGGCGGCGACCGCGTTCAACGTCGCCGGCTTCAGCGCGGCGCCGTCATGTTCGGCGACGACAAGGACGGCCATCAGATCACCCGCGCTTCGAGCTTCAGCTTGTCGACCAGCTCGGCGACCGAGCCGACCTTGACCCCGCCCTCGCGCTTCTTCGGCTCCTCGACCTTGAGGGTGACGAGGCGCGGCGCGACATCGACGCCGAGCTCCTCGGGGGTGGTCACCGCGATCGGCTTCTTCTTGGCCTTCATGATATTGGGCAGCGAGGCGTAGCGCGGCTCGTTGAGCCGCAGATCGGTGGTGACGATGGCCGGCAGGTCGAAGGCGACGGTCTCGAGCCCGCCATCGACCTCGCGCGTGACCTCGGCATGCCGGCCGCTGATCGCCAGCTTGGAGGCGAAGGTCGCCTGCGGCCAACCGAGCAGCGCGGCGAGCATCTGGCCGGTCTGGTTGCAGTCGTCGTCGATCGCCTGCTTGCCGATGATGACGATCTCGGGCTGCTCGCGCTCGATCACCGCCTTCAGCAATTTGGCGACCGCGAGCGGCTGCAATTCCGCCTCGGTCTGGATCAGCACGCCGCGATCGGCGCCCATCGCCAGCGCGGTGCGGATCGTCTCCTGGCACTGGGGAACGCCGGCGGAGACGGCGATGACCTCCTCGACGGTGCCGGCCTCGCGCAGGCGCAGCGCCTCCTCGACGGCGATCTCGTCGAACGGGTTCATCGACATCTTGACATTGGCGGTCTCGACCCCGGTGTGGTCGGCCTTGACCCGCACCTTGACGTTGTAGTCGATCACCCGCTTGACGGCGACCAGCGCTTTCATCTCGTCCTCAATAACGGTTGGCCGGCGAATTGTGCATGCGCCCGTGGCGAAGGCAAGGGCCGGGGGTCAGTACAGCTCGCGCGGCGCGACGATCTTCCAGAAGGTGTTCTTGTGGACGATCTTGTCGTCGGCGCCGAAGGTATAGATGTCGCAGCCCTGGTAGTTGAGCTGCTCGCCGTCGGCGCCGCGGCCGCGCACCGTCCAGATCGAGACGGCGCGATCGCCGGCCAGGATGTATTCCTCGTTCTCCCAGCGCATGTCGGGGATCTGCACAAAGCGCTCGGCCAGGGCCCGGCGGATCGCGGCGCGGCCCCTGAGGGTGCGGCCGACCGGCTCGGGCCCGCGCGACAGGCAGAACACCCCGTCCTCGGCAAAAAAATCGACGATGCGGTCGACGTCGCGGCTGTTGAACGCCGCCGAGATCGCCCGCATCAGCTCCAAGGTCACCATCCTGCCCTCCTGTCAGCGGGTCGCGCCGGGCCGCCACAGCACGTCGCCGGCGCCGTTGCGGTTGAGCCGGCGGCCGAGCACGAAGAGGTGGTCGGAGAGCCGGTTGAGATACTTGAGCGCCTCGGGATTGACCGGCTCCGCGGCGGCGAGCGCGCAGACCAGGCGCTCGGCCCGGCGGGTTACCGTGCGGGCGAGGTGGAGCGCGGCCGCGGCGTCGCTGCCGCCGGGCAGCACGAACGAGTCGAGCGGCGGCAACTCGCGGTTCATCGCGTCGATCTCGGCTTCGAGCCGCCGGGTCTGCGCCGCGACGATGCGCAAGGCCCCCGCGCCCCGCCGGCCGCCCTCGGGCGTGCACAGATCGGCGCCGAGATCGAACAGGTCGTTCTGGATGCGGCCGAGCATCGCATCCTCCTCGCCCGCGACATGACGCCGCGCCAGGCCGATCGCGGCATTGGCCTCGTCGACCGTGCCGAAGGCCTCGACCCTGAGCGAATGCTTCGGCACCCGGCTGCCGTCGCCGAGCGAGGTCTCGCCCTTGTCGCCGCCGCGGGTATAGATCCGGGTCAGCCGCACCATCGCCGGTCAGCGGGCCGCCATCATCATCAGGATGGCAAGCAGGACGAGGGCGAGCGCCTGGAACATCACCCGCGCCTGCATCAGCTTGTTCGAGCGCTGCGGGTTGCCGCCGCGCGCCAGCGTCGCCATGCCGAGGCCGAGCACGGTCAGCACGCCGATCAGCGCGAGGACGAGGAGGACGATGAGGATCGTGTGCATCGGCCGACTATGACCGGCGGCGCGGCCGAAGTCACGCCGCCCGCAGCGACGGCGGCGGCGGCCGGGCGCGGCCCGGCTGTCGCTTCGTCCGACCGCGAAGCAATCGCCGCCGCCGCGGTGTAGACTTTGCCCCGCGCCGCGATCCCGAGCCCGGAGCCGCCCCCATGTTTTCGGTCATCTTCGAGGTCTGCCCGAAACCCGAACGCTGGGATGCCTATCTCGGCTATGCCCGCCGCCTGCGGCCCGAGCTCGAACGGATCGACGGGTTCGTCGACAATGTCCGCTACCGCAGCCTCAGCCGCGACGGCTGGCTGGTCTCGCTGTCGAGCTGGCGCGACGAAAAGGCGCTGGTGCGCTGGCGCACCGCCGCCGCCCATCACGAGGCCCAGGCGCAGGGCCGCGCCGACATCCTGCGCGACTATCACCTGCGGGTCGGCGAGGTGACGCGCGACACCGGGCTGCCTGCGGGCCAGGCGCTGCGCGAGCAGCGGCTGGACGAGACCGAGACCGGCGCGGCGACAACCGTGACCCTGATCGAGGCCGCGGGCCCGCCCGACTGGGTGGCGAATGCCGGGCCGCGGGCGGTCGCCGCCTGGCTGGGGCTGACCGCCGAGGCGCCGGGTCTTGTCGCCTGGGATGCGTTCGACGCGGTGCTCAATCCCGGCGACGCCCTGCTGCTGCTGTCGTGGCGCGAGCGGGCCGCCGCCGAGGCCTTCGAGGCGGCCGCCCGGCTGCCCGACGGCGCGCGGCTGCGCCGGGTCCGCATCGTGCGCGATTACGGGATGTTCGACCGGCGCGAGGCGCCGCAATACTACCCCGCCGCAACGCCTGCGGACGGGCGCTAGCCGGCCTCACCAGACCAGGCGCGGCGCCGGCCCGAGCTTGGCCGGGCCGAGATAGATCTCGCCGTTCTGGACGGTCAGCGAGCTGGCAAGCTCGGGTTTGCCGTCCGGCCCGGGCTTGGCCAGCAGCGACAGGCCGAGCCGGGCGAGCCGGCCGTCGCTTTCGCTCATCCGCCCCGAGGCGACGAGCGCGGCGATGACCGCGTCGAACCCGGAGACGGTGCCGGAGAACGCGGCGATCGGCTGCAGGTCCTGGTCGAGCGCCAGGGTGCCCGAGGCGGCGACCTTGAGCCCGCCCCAAACGAGGCGGAAATGGTCGAGCTCGACCGTGCCGCCGGCGTCGCGCCACGCCGCCGCGGCCCGCCGCGGCACGCCGGCGGGGATCGGTCCCATCACCGTGGCGCCGAGCGCGAGCTCGTCGATCGCCGGCGCGAAGCCCGGCGGCGCCTCGGGCACGCTGAGTCCGCGCAGGTCGACGGCGAGGCCGAGATCGGGCTGGTCGTGGCCGGCCGGCGGCCGGGCCGGGACGATTGCCCAGAAATCCGCGGTCCGCGCCGCGACATGCCCGTCCGCGGCGGCGGCCGCCTCGGCTTGGGCGTCGGCGAGGTCGAGCCAGACCGCCGCGCCGCCCTCCTCGCCGACGCTGACGGCGCCCGCCGCCGTCGCCGCGCCGAGCCGCCCCACCCCGCCCAGCCGCGCCTCGATCCCCTGCGGCGCGGCGATCGTCCAGTCGCGGTAGGCCCAGGGATGGGCGCGGGCCGACAGGCTCGCCGCGCGCAATTCCGGGCGCAGCGGCGAGGCCGCGTCGTCGAGCGCAAAATCGGCGAGCTCGACGCGGAACCACAGCGGATAGCCGGCGACCCGCAAATCCCGCCAGGTCACCGCCAACCCGTCCGCCTTGGCCTCGGCGGCCCAGGCGGCGACGCCGTCGGCGATGCGGCCGGCGGCGATCCACCAGAACCCGCTATAGGCGGCGGCGACGATGACGAGGATGGCGACGATCAGGCCGATGCGGCGGCGCATCGCCGGGTTATAGCGGCGCGGCGCCGCACCCGCCAGGGCTTGCCGGCGGCGGCGCAACCGGGGATGATGCCGGCTCTGGGCCAGGGAGCGCGAGGATGCAGGCGGCGCCGAAACTGAAGGCATTCTGGCAGCCGGGTTGAACCAGCTGCTTGAGACTCAAGGAGTTTCTCTCGGTCCGTGGGATCGAGTTCGAATCGATCAACATCCTTGAAGACGCCGCCGGCCGGGCCGAGCTGCAACGCCTCGGTGCGCGCTCGATCCCGGTTCTGTCGCGCGGCGACGAGTTCGTCTTCGCCCAGAACATCGCTCAGGTGGTCGCCTTCCTGAAGCTGAACGAACAGGCCGGGCCGGAGTTGTCGCCGGCGCAGCTCGTCGGGCGCATGCAGCTCTTTATCGACGCGGCGCTGCGCATGGTGCCGCAGATGCCCGACGACCGGCTCGCCGCCCTCACGCCGAACCGGCCGCGCAGCTATGCCCGCCTCGCCCACCACATGTTCCGTATCTGCGAGGCCTTCGTCGAAGTCGCCGGCGGCGCCTTTTTCAGCCAGAACCTGCCCGGCGAGGTCAGGGACGAGGCCGAGCTCGCCTCGACCGCGGCGCTCGTCGCCTATGGCCGCCGCGTCAAGGACAAGGTGGCCGCATGGTGGGCGGCGACCCCCGACAAGGACGCGCGGGCCGAGGTCGAGACCTATTACGGCCGCCAGACGCTGCACGAGGTGCTGGAGCGCGCGACCTGGCATATCGGCCAGCACACGCGGCAATGGGTGATGCTGCTCGGCATGCACGGCATCGCCGCCGACCGGCCGCTCGGCGAAGCCGATTTCGCCGGCCTGCCGATGCCCAAGCAGGTGTGGGACGACTGAGCCGATCGCGGGCGTCCGGGGCGCCGGCGGGCGCGACGCCCACATTCCGGCGCGCGCCATGACCCCGTTTGCCAACGGATACGTCTCGCCGCTGCCGGTCGACCCGATGCCGGACTGGGTCGCGGCGCTGCGCGACGGCGCGGCGCCGGTGTGGGTCTTCGCCTACGGCTCGCTGATGTGGGACGCGGAGATCGCCTTCGCCGAAACGCTGCCGGCGCGGCTTTACGGCTTCCACCGCCGCTTCTGCCTCTATTCGCGCGACTATCGCGGCACGCCGGAGCGGCCCGGCCTGGTCCTGGGGCTCGACCGCGGCGGCTCGTGCCGCGGCCTGGCGCGGCGCCTGCCGCCGGACGCGCTCGGCGCCGCGATCGACCGGCTGTGGGCGCGCGAGATGGCCGGCCAGGTCTACGACATGCGCCGCGTCACGGTGACCACGCCGCGGGGTCCGCTCGCCGCCTACGCCTTCACCGTGCGCCGCGACAACATCGACTATGCCGGCCGCCTGTCGTTCGAGCGCACCGCCGCGATCCTCGCCGCGGCGGCGGGCGGGCGCGGGACGGGGCGCGACTATCTCGCCAGCACGGTCGCCCATCTCGCCGCGCTCGGCATCCGCGACCGGCTCCTGGAGCGGCTTCACGCGCGGGTCGCCGCCGGCTGACGCGGCCGCGGTCGGGCCGTATTCGATCGTCTCGGCGCCGTCGCCGGCGTCGCGGCTCCAGCGAAAGGCGCGGCCCTCGTGGAGCGGCTGGAGCGATCGGCTTTCGCCCTTCAATGCCCGCTCACGCTACCCGCATTTCGAGTAGTCGCAGTTGGTGCACTGGTCGCAGTTTTCCCGGCGGATCAGCGCCGCCTGGCCGCATTTCGGGCATTGCCGCAGGCGCGGCGCGGCGAGCGCCCCGCCCGCCGGCTCGGGCGGCAGGTTGACGACGCGGGCGCCGGCCTCGGCACGGTGCGGCGAGTGCTTCGGCGGCAGAAAGCCAATCTCGATCATGTGCTGCTCGATCACGTCGCCGATCGCCGCCAGCAGCGACGGCACGTAACGCCCGCCCATCCAGGCGCCGCCGCGCGGGTCGAACACCGCCTTCA
>Ga0070734_10004350_pt1 | contig 13565 bp, 11 predicted proteins | sample Coa_R1_8_FD_66444 | JGI IMG/M metagenome (GOLD analysis project Ga0070734, IMG submission 66444) | Surface soil microbial communities from Centralia Pennsylvania, which are recovering from an underground coalmine fire - Coalmine... | ecosystem: Environmental > Terrestrial > Soil > Unclassified ...
CGCGCATCTTCTGGCACGCCGGCCATCATCCGGAGATCGAAGGTTATCGGCGCGCGAAGCACCGCGCCGCCAAGGCCGCGGATATTCTCGTTGAGCGGGCGCGCGCCGATGGCGCCGCTGCGCTCGTTGCACACGGCTATTTCAATTTTCTGATCGGCCGCGAACTTCGCCGCCGCGGCTTCGCAAAGTCCGGATCCCACCGCGCGAGGTTTTGGAACGCAGTGATCTACGATCGGAATACAGAATACAGGGATCGGAGTTGAACCGCACCTGACCCCCGTATTCTGTACTCCGTATTCTCTGTCACAGCATCGCGGGAATCACGCGGTCCGGCGGCTTGTGGCCATCGGCGAACGTCTTGATGTTGACGATCACCTTCTCGCCCATGTCGATGCGGCCTTCGAGCGTGGCCGAACCCATGTGTGGCAACAGCACGACGTTTTTCAGTTTCATTAGTTTCGGGTTCACCGCCGGCTCGCGCTCAAACACGTCTAGTCCCGCGCCGGAGAGCTCACCCGCCTGCAGCATGCGCGCGAGCGCGTTCTCGTCGATCACTTCGCCGCGCGCCGTGTTGACGATGTACGCCGACGGTTTCATCAGCTTGAGGCGTCGCGCCGAGAGCAGATGATAGGTTGCCGGTGTGTGTGGACAGTTGACAGAGACGATGTCCATGCGCGCCAGCATCTGGTCAAGGCTGTCCCAATAGGTGGCGGAGAGTTCCCGCTCGATCTGCGCATGGACAGGTTTCCGGTTGTGATAGTGAATTTGCAATCCGAATGCCTTCGCGCGTCGGGCCACTGCCTGGCCGATGCGTCCCATGCCGATGATACCGAGCCGTTTGCCCCAGATGCGGTGACCAAGCATCCAGTTCGGCGACCAGCCCTCGAAGTGCTCGGCTTTCAGTTCCTCGGCACCTTCGACGAGCCGACGCGGAACAGCCAGGATCAGCGCCATCGTCATGTCGGCCGTGTCTTCGGTGAGCACACCCGGCGTGTTGGTGACAGTGATGCCTCGTTCAAGCGCGGTCTTGACGTCGATGTTGTCAACGCCATTCCCGAAATTTGCTATCAGCTTGAGAGCGGGGCCGGCGCGGACGATTACCTTGGAATCAATCCGATCGGTAACGGTGGGCACGAGCACGTCGGCCCGCTGCACCGCGGCAATCAACTGCGCCTGGTCCATTGGCTTGTCGTCGAGGTTGAGCTCAGTATCGAACAGCTCGCGCATGCGCGTTTCGATCGCATCGGGCAGCTTTCGCGTGACGATCACGCGTGGTCTGTTCGCGGACATTGCCGGTCCCCTCACGGGCCTCGTTGGTAGCCTGAACCCGTCTTAGCAGATGCGGTAGAGAGGGCAAACGCAAGGGCACGGCGCGTTTTTGCAGCGGCCACTGGTTCCGGTTAGAAGATTCTTCGTACTTGTGGAGCCGCCGATGGAAGCCGTGCCCGCCGAGACACCAGCAGGTCCGGCCGCTTCAGCTGCGATCGAGCCATCCGGGCTCGCGATGTTCTTCCGGCGACCGCACCATGCTTCAAGCACAGGTGAACGCGCCGCAAGCCCGGCCGGCCAGATCGCGTGGGCGATGTTCGACTTCGCCCGGATTCCCTTCGTCCTGTTGGTTACCATCTACGTTTTCGCACCCTATTTCACCAACACGGTGGTCGCGCACGATCCCGTTCGCGGGCAGGCGATCTGGGGCGATATCCAGTCGATCAGCGGCTTCATCATTGCGATCTTCGCGCCTTTCATCGGCGCCATGTCGGACGCGGGCGGGCGCCGCAAACCGTGGGTAGCCCTATTTGCCGCGCTGATTGCCATTCCGACGGCTTTGCTCTGGTACGCCAGACCGGCGGGGCAGGGGCTTACGGTTTTCGAAACGGGCGCACTTGTCGCCGTTGCGAGCGTCGCCTACGAATTCGCAAGCGTCTTCTATAATGCGATGCTGCCTTCCATCGCGACGCATGAGCGGATCGGCAGTCTCTCCGGTCTCAGCCTGGCACTGGGGAATATCTCCGGCCTTTTTCTTCTGGTTTTCGTGCTTGTGGCGTTTGTACTGCCAGGCGCGGTGACCTGGAGCTTCATCCCCTCCCACCCGCTGTTTGGTATCGATCAGGCTGCACATGAGCCGGAACGTCTCACAGGCCCCATCGCGGCGCTATGCGTCGTTGTTTTCACCTTGCCGCTTCTGATCTGGACGCCCGACCGTACAAAATGTGGCTTGCCGTTTCGGCAGGTCACCGTGGAGGGCATCCGCTCGGTCTGGCGCACGCTGCGCAGCCTGAAGCATTACCGCAACGTCGCGATCTACCTGGCAGCACGGCTTTTTTTCAATGACGGGATGACGGCGCTGCTTATCTTTGGCGGCGTTTACGCAGCCGGCACATTTCACTGGGGTGCGCTGGCGATGACAATGTACGGCATAACCCTCAGTATCTTCGCCATATTCGGGGGATTTTTCGGAGGCTGGCTGGATGACCGTTTCGGCTCAAGGACCGCGCTTTTCGTGTCCGTGGGAGGCACACTACTGACCAGCCTGCTGTCGATCACAATGGGGCTCGATCGGATCTTCTGGGTCATTCCCTACGATCCGCATGCCCCGCCGGTGCACAGCCTGCCGTTCTTCCGGAGTTGGCCCGAACTGATCTACGTCGGTATTGTCATTCTGATCGCGATCTTCGTCACGGCTTCCTATGCCAATGCGCGCACCATGATGGCACGCATCGCGCCGGCCGAACGGATGTCGGAGTTCTTCGGTCTGTTCTCGCTTTCTGGTCAGGCGACCTCGTTTCTCGCAACGACGGGCGCGACGCTCTTTACGATTTGGACGGCAAGCCAGCGCGGCGGCATGATCGCGATCATGCTGTTTTTGACGCTTGGCCTCGTCGGCATGATCTGGGTGAAAGAAGAACGCGCGAAAACGGCGTGAGGCCGCGTCATTAACCGCCCTTGGAGCGCGGACGCGCGCTTTGCGTTCCCGTATGCAATGCTGCCGCCCTCGAACTACGTCGGTCGTGGTTAATGCGCCTTTTGCGTCCTCTATTATTCGGATTTTGCGCTTGCAGTCTCGCTGCCTGTACGACGGCGCCCGAGGCGGTCAAGAACAACGATCCGTTCGAGCCGATGAACCGTTCGGTTTACAGTTTCGACGAGAAGGTCGATCAATACGCGCTGCTACCGATAGCCGGTCTTTACATCAACAACGTACCGAAGCGTTTGCGCGTTGGCGTCCACAATATTCTCAACAACGCTGAAGAGCCGGTGACGATCATCAACGACGTCCTGCAGCTGAAACTGGTTCAAGCAGGGCGCATGACCGCGCGCATGGCCTTGAACACAATCGTTGGCGCCTGCGGCGTGGTCGACGTGGCGGCAAAGCACGATCTCGCTGACGAGCCCGCCGATTTCGGCCAGACCCTCGACCGCGTCGGCATCGGGGAGGGACCGTTTCTGGTCTTGCCGGTGATAGGCCCGGATCCGCCGCGCGATCTCGTAGGCGATGCCGCCGATCTCTTCATGGACCCGCTGACATGGCTTCCGGACGGCTGGCCGTTGCTAGACAGTATGGGGCTGACAGCGGGGGTCCACGTCTGGGATCCGTACCTCACGCATGCGCGTGAGATGTTCCTGCGGCACGAGCTCGAGAAAGGCTCGGTCGACCCTTACGCCACTATGCGCAGCACCTACCGCCAAATCCGGGCTGACGAGATCAATGGCGGAGCACCGATGATCAGCGACAAATAATTTCGGCGGGGCATTGGCGTTTCGGCTATTGTCGGGCCGGCGCTGGCCTCAAGGCGAAGTCAATGGAGCTGATTCGCGAAGACGATGCGGCGATCCGCGCGGCTCTTGCCGACGCTCATTTCCCGTCGCTAGCCGGTGCTGTCGCGCATCTGACCGGTGATACGGGAATACTGAGCGAGGGCCGGCCTGTGTACGATTTTTTCGGAGACGGGCAGGGCGGCTTCGCGCCGGGACGCAAGGCGCAAATTGCCGAAGCCGCTGCGGGGGTACTCCGCACGCTCCGCGACCGGGGAGCGGACGCATTCGCAACCGCATCACATGCGTCCATCCATGAGATCATGAACTTTGTCGCCGGCGCGGAGGTCCCGGATCGTTATGTGCCATTTCTGCTTGAACAACTCGGCGTTAAAAGTGCGGAACCCATCAGTGTCGCGACTGAAATACTGGAAACACGGAAGCGCGCTTTCCACGTCCTCGTTGTCGGTGCCGGCATGTCCGGTATCCTCGCTGCCATTCATCTTACGAGGGCGGGCATCCCTTTCACCATCGTCGACAAGAATGCGGACGTCGGGGGTACCTGGTTTGAAAACGCTTACCCTGGCTGCCGCGTCGACAATCCCAATCACATGTACTCCTATTCCTTTGCGCCCAACCACGACTGGCCGCATCACTATTCCACGCAGGATGCGCTCCTCGCCTATTTCCGCGGTGTCGCTGACAAGTTTGGCGTGCGCGCAAGGGTACGCTTCAACACAGAAGTTCTCGAATGCGTTTACGACCAGAACCGGCATATGTGGCGTTCGCGAGCGCGAGAGGTTGACGGACACGAAACACTGATCGAAAGCAACGCCGTGATCACCGCAGTCGGTCAGCTCAACCGTCCGAGGCTGCCGGACATCGAGGGCGTTGGTTCGTTCGAGGGCGCATCATTCCATTCGGCGCAGTGGGACCACTCGGTCAATCTCAAGGGCAAACGGGTGCTGGTGATCGGAACGGGCGCAAGCGCCTTTCAATTCGTACCGGCAATCGCTGCTGATGTCGGCGAGATGTTTGTCTTTCAGCGAACGCCACCGTGGCTTGCAGCTACGCCGGATTATCACAACGAAGTACCGCAAGGGCAGAAGTGGCTTCTGAAGCACATGCCCTGGTATGCACAGTGGTATCGATTCTGGTTGTTCTGGATGCTGACGGACGGGCTTCTTCCATATGTTTCCGTCGATCCCGAATGGCACGGTGCGCCGGGAACGATCAGCGCGGGCAATGCGCAATTGCGTGAACTCCTCACGCAATATGTCCGGGAACAAACACGCGGTGATGCAGAACTTTTCCGCAAGGCAGTGCCGACGTACGCATTCGGCGGCAAGCGGGCGCTACGCGATAACGGCGTCTGGCTCGAGGCATTCAAGCGACCCAACGTACATTTGATCGATGACCAGATTACCGCGATAACCGCCGCGGGTGTTCGTACAAAGGGCGGCAAGCACTACACGGGCGATGTGCTGATCTACGGCACCGGATTCCAGGCGAGCCGCTTTCTCGTGCCGATGGCAATCAAGGGCCGTGGTGGACGTGATCTTCAGGCCGAGTGGAATGGGGAGGCGCGCGCCTATCTCGGGATCACGGTTCCCGGTTTCCCCAACCTGTTCATGATGTACGGCCCGAACACCAACATTGTCGTCAATGGGAGCATCATCTTTTTCTCGGAATGCGAGATACGCTACATCCTTGGCTGTATCGACCTGTTGCTGCGTGAAGGGTATGCCGCGCTCGAGCCTAAGGAAACCATCCACGATGCGTTCAACCAGAAGGTGGATGCGGGCAATCGCTCTATGGCGTGGGGCGTTCCAGAAGTGTCGAGTTGGTACAAGAGCGCATCGGGACGCGTGTCGCAGAACTGGCCGTTTGCGCTGGTCGACTACTGGGAAGCGACGCGCGCTCCCAATCCCGCGGATTTCGAATGCTGGCCGGCGGAAGCACGCGCCGCCGCGGAGTAATTCGGTGGTTATCGAAGGGGCAAAATGAAGGAGGGAACGATGAAATCAGCAGTTGTTATCGGTGGCATGGCCGTTGTACTTTTTGCTGCGTCGGCGTTTGCGGCGGATGTCAGTGGCGAGATCAACAACGCCGCAACGCATGCGGGTCTCGCTGCGCAGGCCAGCGATATCGCGGGCGTGCACACGCATCTCCACCATACTGTCAATTGCCTGGTCGGGCCGGGTGGCCCGGGTTTCGACGCCAGGGAACTCAATCCTTGCGTCAACAGCGGCAACGGCGCCATTCCGGATGCTACCAGCGCATCGGCGAAGCAGGCGCTTCAGGCGGCGCTCGCCAAAGCGAACAGCGGGCTTGCCGCGACGGATCTCGCTACAGCGCAGAAGGACGCTTCGGCGACGGAAGCCATGCTGAAGGCGGTGAAGTAGGGGGGCTCACGAAGGCTCCGTTTTGGTGGGCGCGGAGGCCGGTTGCGCGCGCAACGGCTGGGCGAAGCGTATACCTTCATTGTAAAGCGCGACCTGTACACGCTTCGCCAGATCGTCTTTGGTGCCGCTGAATCCGGCCGACGGGGCCCAGGCCTGGACGGCGATGTTCATCGCGTTTTCGGTGAAAGAATCGAGTGGTGCTTCCGGCGCCGGCGCTTTCAGGACCTTGGGGTGCCGCGTGACGGCCGCCAAAATCACGCTCTGGATCATTTCCAGATCCTGTGCGGGGTCGAGCGGCACCAAAAAATTCGTCCGTCGTTGGGATTCTCGGTGATAGTTGATGATGGTACCGGCAAAAATCTGTGCGTTCGGAATCGAGATGAGGACGCCATCGTCGGTCATGATCAGGGTACGAAACAGGCCGAGTTCGCGAACCACGCCCGCACACTTGTCGGCGTCGATTTTCTCGCCCCGGCGAAACGGCCTCAGAATGATCAGCATCACGCCGGCTGCGACGTTCGAAAGTGTTCCCTGCATCGCCAGGCCAAGCGCTAGTCCTGCAGCGCCTAGAAGCGCGATGAGACTCGTCGTCTCGACGCCGAAACGCTGGAGGACGGCGATGACCGTCACGAGGACGATGGCGTAGCGCACGGCCGAGGCCACCAGCGGCCGCAAAGTTGCGTCAAACGTCGGGATGCGGCGCAAGCCGGTCCGGGCGCCGCGTGCTGCCCAGCTGGCGATGATCCAGCCCACGACGAGGATGACCACCGCCGCGACAAAGTTTATCGCCTGATCGACGATCAGGACCTGCATCTGCGGGGCGACGGGAAGAAATTGCGTCAGGCTCTCCATGAGGGAAGCATGGCTCGCCGCCGGCTTTCCCCGCAAGCCTCTGCAGGCCACCCTTCTCGCACGTGTACGGCAGCGCCGGACGCCGACGTGAGGTGACTCCTCCGGTGCAGGCTGCCGGCTGCCTCGCCGGACTTCGCACGCTCGATTCCCGCGGTGTTCTTCGTCGCAACCGTGCGGCTCTCGCTGACGGCCCCGCAGGGGGGAAGCCGATTTCAACCATAAAATGCATCTAGAATTGCGTGCACCGCGCTTCGGGTCAAAGTCACATTACGGCGCTCTGGGTCGCGCAACATTTTGCGAAGTACGGCGTTGCAAGGGAGTACGGGGAGGCAAACGCTTATGGCGTGCGCCAGTTTGTTAGCGGTTGCACTTGCGGTAGTCACGCCGGCGATACCCGATGCCGTGCAACTCAATGCGCCGGCAACCGGCCCATCGGTGCCGATGTCGCGGCCGGCAATTGCAAAGCCGATCGATCTTTCCGTTTCCAGTACAATTCACAATCCGACAATTCCCTCTTCAGGGAAGCGCCCCCTCCTTGCTTTGCACGACACCGATCATTGGAATGATGGTGACGCGAGCCCTGGCATCAGCCTCGGGCCATTGAGGGCGGAATTCGGCGGCGTCACCGGCCGGCACATGCACCTGGCCACCATGAAGCTGGAAGGCGTCTCCGTTCTGGGGGCTAGTGTCGGCGGCAGCGTCGACAGCCGATCCGCCAGAATTACGCTCAGCTGGCCATCAAGCCCCTAGCTCGTCGTCGGTCTAACCGCGTCAATTGCGCGGAGCCAATTGCAGCCGAATGCAAACTTTTGCATTTTGTTAAGGCTAACATCGGCGGGAGACGGCAATGAAGACAATGCCTTCGGCGACAGCCATCGCGGTTGCATTAACCATGAGCATGTGCGTTCCGGGCGCTGCCCACATGGGAGGAATGGGGGCGGGCGCGTCCGCTTCAGCATCCGCCCACGCGGGCATGCATGGACACGGGTTTGGATTTCACCACCGCTTCCTGCCTCCCCAAAATCTTTTTCGGCGGCCCGACTTCGATTTCGGTGCAGGTTTCCGCTCGCGCCGGCTTGTTGAAACGACCGGCGGTTACGGCGACTATGACGACGCGAGCGAGGACGATTACGGTTCCTATGCAGAGGACGACATCGACAATCTGCATTTTCGCGTGCAGGAACCCTTTGGTCCCGGGGACATCGGTCGAAGGCCTCCCGTCCGCGCCGAAGGAGATGCTCCTGACCTTTCGGACCGAATGGACCCGTGGCACGGCTACGAGCCGGAAGACTGAGGAAGGCATTCGGTTGGACTGATTGCGCCTCTATCGGGCCGGCGACAGCATGAAAACCTCGCCATTGTCGCCGATTCCGCCGGCGATGGTTGTCCCATAGAGATTGCCGCTCGCGTCCGAGGAGAGACCGAAGGGGATTGCCCCGTCGCTGCAGCCCGATAGCGCGCAGAAATCGTACAACTTGACGAAAGTGTAGGCTCCGGCGGCGTTCACAAGTTCGTAAGCGGACCCGTTGCCGTGCGCACCGCCATATGCGGCAACGCCGAAGAGATCACCGGAAGCGTCGCGCGAGAGCGCACTGCCGTACAGCGTCGAACCATCGGCCCAGTAAAATGCATGCAGGATCTGTGCACCGTAGGTCTTGCCCTGTGGCATGAGCTCAAGCGCGTAGCCGCACACCTTGTTGAGGTGTTTTCCGCAATTGGCGCCAGTTGCGGCGAAGAAGTTTCCCTGGCCATCGGGCGTCAATCCCGGAAAGGGATATTCTCCATTGATCTTGAGACTGAATCGCAGTCCCAGCCGTTCCTTCCAGCCGCCACCATAGGACTGGAGCGAAAACATTGTCCCCTCCCCGAAACCTTTGCCTCTGCCGCCATATTCGCTCGTGCCGAACAGACGACCATGCCCGTCGGTGATAAGGGGAGCGACGGGATTGCCTGCATCAGGCCGGCCACTGAAATTGTACAGAACAGTGAAATTCCATTTCGTTTTGCTGGGATTTGGCGTAAGCCTGAAAACCGTCCCGCTCTTCGCACTCCCGCCACCAAACGTGGTGCCGTACAACGCGCCGGAGCCGGGATCGAGAACCAGGCCGCCATACGGCGCACGTCCGTCGCTGTCCTCGAATACGTGCAGAATTCGCTCCTTGGGCATGCCTTTTTGGAAAAGCGGCGCTTCGAGCATGTAAACAATTCCGCACCCCAGGCCATTGCTGCACGCGTAATCTCCACCCATCTGACTTGTGCCATAAAGGTTTCCGGCGGGGTCGAGTACGACCGCGTCGCCGCCATCGCCGTCCTTGCCGCCTTTGGTATGGAAATCGAAGACGTGGAGTCGCCTGAAGCCGGTCAACTGGCCGTGCGCATCCGGGGTCAGGGCGAATACGACTCCGCAGCCATTGCCTTGATGACAATTGGAGTTGCCGCCGTACTCGGTCGTGCCGTACAGCGCGTTGCTTACCGGATCGTAGTCAACGCCCTGCGAAGGCATGAAACCGGTTGCAAAATGCCCGCTTCGGTCGAACTTTCGGAGGATGGTGAAATTGTACGATGCAACGCCCGTTTGCATGCCGCCGCAGGCAAACAGAACAGCAAGTGAAAAGATTATAATTGGCCGCCGCACGGATCCCTCCATCGAAGGCCGCAAGGCTAACAGGTTTGGCAGGCGCCGGTAAGTTTATGGCCGGCGCGCGGCAGCGTCGCGCAATGCCGCAGCGAATACCCATCCGTCAAGTGCGGCCTTGCCGCTCCTGCTCTCGATGTGCACGCGCGCCCAATTTCCCTGGCGGTCGAGCATTGATACCTCGACGCCGCGCTTGAGGGTCCTGACGACGCCCGCGCTTGTCGATGGTGCCGTTCTGACGCGGGCATAGGACGTACCGATCGTCATCGACAGAGCCGCAGGCTGCGGCGTCGCTACCGCGGCCGCGCGTACAGGCTTCGGAGGAAGGGCGGCGGACGCATTGGACGGGCCTGCGGGAAAGCCTTGCCAGTAGAATGTGAAGCCGAGCATGACGAGAGCCGCGAGACCGATGGCGAGGGCGCCGTCGAGAAGCAGCCGGTTCGCACGTTTCGTCGTTGTCGTTGCCATCTCCCCTAACGCCACCGGCTCAGCACTCACCTCGGCGGCCCAGCGCGCCTGCCGTTCCCAATCCATTTTCGCTGCTTCGAGCCGTTTTGCCTCATCCTGGCGCCATTCGTCTTCCGCCTTCAGCACGGCGGCGCGCAGCTGATCTGCGGAACGCTCACGCACCCTGCGCGCCGCAGCTTGTGCAACAGCGAGTTCGGCTTCGCGGTCGGTATAAGCGATCTGAAGATTGGCGAGTTCGTTGCGCAGGCGTCTCGTTTCGGCTTCGTTGGCGGGATCGCGCATCGTTTCGATGCGTTCGGATGCTTCGGTGAGAAGCGTTTCTGTCCGTTCGGCGCGCGCATTCGCCTCGGCTACCTGGACGGCGGCGCGCTCGCGCTCCGTTTCAAGCTCGCTGCGTGCCTGTTCGAGCGCCGCTTCCGTGCGTTCAAGGCGGGCTGTGACTTCGGCAAGCACGCGCGCGCCCCGTTCCCGGTCTCTCGTAGCGACCTCGGAAGCGCGCAACGTCTCATTTGCTTTCCATGCTTCTTCCGCCTTGGCGACTGCCGCCTCCACTTCCTCGCGCGTACGTTCTCGCGCGCGACCGGCGACGAGTTGGGCTTCGACAAGTTGGGCTTCGCATTCGGCGAGCTTTGCGCTCACTGTCGCGAACTCTGCCCGCAGGCGCTTGAATTCTGCGCCGTCGCGCCGGTCGCGAGAGGCACTCGCTTCCGCGCGGGCTTCCTCCAGCGCAACCTCTGCCGCCTCAAGCCGCACCTGTGCCTTCTTGAAGACACGGTTTGATTGTCGTTCCCATTCCGCCTTGGCTTCGGCGAAGCGCGCCGCCTCGGCGGCTTCCCATTCCTTTTTTGCTTGTGCGACGGCTCCCGCCGGTCCGCGCTCTGCGGCATCGCGCATCCGGTTTGCTTCGGCCAGAGATTCGGCGAGTTCCTGATTGCGCTTTTCCAAGGTGGCTTTCAGCGTCTTCAACTCGTCGGCCGCACGTCGCGTTTCTCCGTTGTCGCGTTTGTCCCGCGCAAGCTTCGCATCCGCGCGCGCTTCCTGCAGTGCGAGTTCCGCCTTTCGGAGTTTGGCCGAGAGGTCGGTGATGGCGCGTTCCGTGTCGGCTCGCGATTTGGTCTCCCAAGCGGCCCTGATTTCACTCAACCGCAATGCTTCCGCCGCTTTCCACTGTTGTTCCGCCTCCCCGAGCGCAGATTGGAGCGCGTCCGCGCGCTGCCGGGCGTCGGCAGCCTCTGTGCGAGCCGCCGTCAATTCGCTGTCGCGCTGGGAGATCACGACTTTGGCGGCCGCGAGTTCGGATCGCAGACGCTTCGTCTCGGTGGAATCGCCGCGCTCACGCGAGGCCTTTGTTTCAGCGATCCTCGCTTCGATCTGCTGAAGCTTGACGGTGAATTCCTTCCGCTCGTGCGCGGCCTGCTCTTTCTCGCGGGCAGCGTCTGCCTGCGCCGCCGCTACCGCGGCTTGCAATTCCGCTACCGTCGCGTCCCGCTCCGTCAGCGTGTTTTCTAGCCGTATGATCTGATCGCTTTGTTGGCATGCCTTCGGATCGGCTGCAGAAACCGCTGCCTTGCGCGCCGCCGCGAGAGTGGCTTCGGTCTTGGCGTGCGCTGCACGCTCGTGGGCGAGCGCAGCGTCGGCTTTGGCACGCGCCGCGCGCTCTTCCGCCAGACCACGCTCGGATTTGTCGCGCCATTCTGCCTCCATAGCGGCAAGGCGGTCGCGCTCGTCGCTCTTCCAGGCCTCTTCCGCCTTGGCGAGTTCCGCCGAAACTTCGCGGCGCGCACGCGCCAGCCGCTCTTCGGCGCGGGCGTCGTGCTTCGCCAGCCGCTCCTTTGCTTCGGCCTGCCACTTGTCGCGCATCGTCTCCAGTTCGGTCGCCGCCTCGGCCTGGGCTTCGGCGCGCGCTTCCGCGGCGCGCTCGTCCAACTCGCCTTCAAACGTTTTTCTTGCTGCTGCGAGTTCGGATTGGGCTGCGCGCAGCGATGCTTTCGTACGGGCGAGTTCGGCACGGAGTTTCTTGAGATCGGACTCTGACTGCGGAGCCGAAGCCGCTTCGTCCACGACAGTCTCTTCGCCCGGAACGACATCGATGACGGCCAGGGTTGCGCCATTGTCGCTGTCGAGTCCGATGATGCGGACGACCAGCGTGGGCCTGTCGTTCGAATCGCGCGGTGGAAAGTACAAGAGGTCGTCCAGTTCGTCGCGCGTGAGCGACCACGAACCATCGCCGTTGTTGCGGCCGCGCGAAAGTCGCGAACGGCTCGGCATGCGCTCGACGCGAAGAGCGACACGGCGATCGCGTCCATATGGCGTGAGCAGATCGCCCAATGCCAGCGGAACGCCATTGTCGATAGTGCTCGCCTGCGCTCGAGCGGCCATGCTCTCTCCCATGCCGTCCGCTCCCGCCCGAACGCGGTAGCCTCGCACCGGCGCCCCCATTATTCAGCAACCTTGGTAAAACAAACGTTGGCATAGACACCGTGGCCGGTGAAAACCCCAATTGGGTGTGCGATCAACGCGAAAATGGCTAAGGTAAGCGAAACGTAAATTGCCGAAAGGCAAGAGGGACATGCGATCGGCCATCTTGACGGGAGGTGCCGCGCTGCTGATTTCCGGCTGCAGCGGATATTTTGACCAGCATCCGGCCAATGTGCGCCCCGAAAGCGAGGCCGTCGCGACGGTTATTGCCCACGAACGGACCGAATCGGCTGCCCGATCCCCTTACGCTTCTTCTGCCGGGACCGTTACGCCCGCGACATCGGCGGTGCGCGCACCTGCGCTGTCCGCGCCACCTCCGGCGCCAACGGGACAGGCGCAAGCCCACGGAACCGCGGTTCTTTCAGCAGGTTTGCCGGCGCTGACCGAGAAAGTTCCCGTGGCCGCGACACCATATGATCCTCGTGCGCACGTTGCTCATGGGACTGCACCGCACGTGTACCCGGTCGCGCCAACAGCCCCGCCTCAGCCGCCGGCTGTACCGGTCCAGGCAGTGCCCGCGGCGCCGCGGGCGCCTCCGCCGGTGCGTGTCACGCGGTCCGTCCAAGAGGCATCACCCGAAGCGGATATTGCGCCCCCCCCGGCAGCTCTTGTCACGAAACCTGCCCCCGAAACCGAGCCTGAACCTCCGTCCGCGCCCGCTTTTGCGCCATCACGTCCTCCTCCGCCTGCGGTCGCGTCGTCGTCTCCGCCGGCGGCGGTCGCCATGCAATCCGTGCCTGAAACGCCGCCGCCCGTCCCGGTTGTCTCCTCCGGGCCCGATGCGCACTGTACGGCCGTTGCGCGGCAGCGCGCCGACGATGCCGCCGAGTCCGGAATGGATCGTGAAACGCAGGAGATTGTTCGCCGTGGTGCCTATGCCGATTGCCTGTCTTGGGCGAATGCGCATCCTGTGCAGCCGTAGCCGGCCAAACCACCTGCCGGCACTTCCTCACCAGAACCGCTTTGCGTCG
>Ga0070734_10004352_pt1 | contig 13559 bp, 10 predicted proteins | sample Coa_R1_8_FD_66444 | JGI IMG/M metagenome (GOLD analysis project Ga0070734, IMG submission 66444) | Surface soil microbial communities from Centralia Pennsylvania, which are recovering from an underground coalmine fire - Coalmine... | ecosystem: Environmental > Terrestrial > Soil > Unclassified ...
TTCTCCCTTGAGAGCCGTGGTAGACCACCACGTTGATAGGCCGGGTGTGTAAGCGCAGTAATGCGTTGAGCTTACCGGTACTAATCGCTCGATCGGCTTGATCGTTTCTCATTACTCAATACCCATTCGGAGGACAGAGGACGGACGACAGCGGACGGAAAAATGCAATCCGCCACTGGGTCGTCTTTCCTGCGTTCCCCATTTCCAGCTTGCTTCGCGGAGCCGAGAGCAGAAAAGACATATCCGTCCTCTGCCGTCGGTCCTCCGTCCTCTGACATCCGTCTTTCGCCGGCCTGGTGGCTTTAGCGGGGAGCCAGTACCCGATCCCATCCCGAACTCGGCCGTTAAACTCCCCAGCGCCGATGGTACTAAGTCTCAAGACTTGGAAGAGTAGGTCGCTGCCAGGCCTGCGAAGGACGGATTTTCCTCACGATGTATGGCCCGCAAGGCAGTCAGACGCAGCGCAATCATGTGCGCGGGCGGGCCGCACGGCTTCCATCCTGAAATTCCTGTCTCAAACGCAGCGATTGCCCGACAACGGCGTAGCAAGCTTGGCGCCGAATTTCCCGTCGGGGCGGTCTGTTCACTCGATTCCCGTTCGCTTTTGTTCATGGGAACGAATCGGACAAGACGAAAAGACGATCTCCGTTTGTTGTAAGCAGGTTAACCGCGGATCCGCCGCAGGCACAAAATACCCCGGCCGGGAATGGGGCGCGGCGGCCGGGGCAAGTCGGGAGGAACCAGCGGACTTCACCACAACCGCTTCGCGACCACTGTGATGCAACTCACACTTGACGAGAAAAATCGGATGATCCGTTCGGCGCCCTTTTCGGCCCGAAATCTGATCCTGCAGCCGCGTACCTTCGTGCGACCTTTGTCTGAGGACGAGTCGATGTGCCGTGCGGATAAAAAGTTTTGCCCCGCGCAAGAGCGTTTGTAAGTGGTGCGCCTCGTCACGAGCCTCGAATCAGGTGCGCAATGCAATTAGGTGCGCGGTGCAAACTGTAAGCATGATTAACCTTCTTTGGCCGGCGTGCCGACAATCGTTAAGAGCTTCCTACAATTTGAAACAGCCAAATTTCGTAGATTAGCGCAACGTAAATTCAACATTTGTCGCCCATCTTTTGTGAAAACAAGTACGAAATGAAAGGGCGTCGAACATGGGCATCCTCGGTCTTTTTCGCAGCCGACGTTTTTTGTCGGACACGGGCGGCAGCGTTCTTCCTATCTTCGTGTTTGCCCTGGTGCCTGTGCTGGCGCTTGCCGGCATGGCAATCGACTACACCCGCGCCAATTCCGCCAATATCAAAATGCAGGCAGCACTGGATGCGACTGCGTTGGCGATATCGTCAAGTGCCCCTTCCTTGAGCCAGAGTGCACTCAACGAGCAGGCAAGCTCGTTCTTTTCTGCGATCTATAACGATCCCAATGCTAACGGCGCCACTGTTACCGCAACGTATACGACGGCCAATGGTCCCCAGGTCGTGGTGAGCGGAACCGCATCCATAAAGACGCTGTTTACCAAGTTGCCACCGATCAACCTTCCCCAATTCAACATCTCGAGCTCTTCGACGATCCGATGGGGCAGCTCCCGGCTGCGCGTTGCGCTGGTGCTCGACAATACCGGCTCGATGGCTGACTACAACAAGATCGGGGCTCTGCAGACCGCGACCAAGAACCTGCTCGCGCAGCTCAAGGGTGCGGCTGTCAATAATGGCGACGTCTATGTCTCGATCATCCCATTCGTGAAGGACGTCAATGTGGGCGCCACCAATTACAATGCGAGCTGGATAGACTGGACCGATTGGGATGCCAACAACGGCACCTGCACGGGCCTCTCCCACCACCACCACAGCAGCCCGTCGACGCAATCCGCTTGTACCGGAGCAGGCGGAACCTGGACTGCGGCGGCACACTCGACCTGGAACGGCTGCATCACTGACCGCGGCACGACCAATGCCCCGAGTTCGGGAAACTACGACACTAACGTGGTGGCGCCGACCACCACCATCACGGCGACGCTGTTCCCGGCCGAGCAATACAGCTCCTGCCCGCTGCAAATGATGGGATTGAGTTACGACTGGACCACCATGAACAGCCTGGTCAATCAGATGACCCCCGGCGGCAATACCAACCAGGCGATCGGTCTCGCGTTAGGTTGGCAATCGCTGGTCGGCGGCGGGCCGTTCACGGCTCCCCCGATGGACTCGAATTACCAGTACAATCAAGTGATCATCCTGCTCACCGACGGTCTCAACACGCAGGACCGCTGGTACACCAACCAAGCTTCGATCGACGCGCGCCAGCAAATCACCTGCAACAACATCAAGGCCGCCGGCATCACGCTCTATACCGTCCAGGTCAACACCGACGGTGATCCGACTTCTACACTGCTGCAAAACTGCGCGACCGATTCGAGCAAATTCTTTCTGCTCACGTCGCCAAGCCAGATCGTCACCACCTTCAACACAATCGGCACGAACATCTCCAAGCTGCGCGTCGCCATGTAGACGCCGCCGGCTCCTCTGTTTGATGCCTGGAGACGCGATTGCCCGGCCCAAGCCGGGCAATCACAGTTGTAGGCCAGTCACCTGCGGACCGGGGCTGTTAAGTAGTCGCCGTCTCTCCGGAGTGCCGGGGCTTGTCCTGGCCACCCCGGTTGTTCCCACCCCAAAGTCTATGTCCCCCCGCATGCCGGGGAGGGTAGGCGTGGTCGCCGGCACGCACGCCCGGCGACGACAGCCGCGTGTCATTTCACTCCACCACTGAGGCCCGCTCTATTCAGGCCCCTCGGCCCGATGTTCCCACAACGCGACGAGCCGTTGCCCAAATGCCTTAGGCTTTTCGGCGAGCAGCCTGCCGGCGAGGCGCCTTGCAGCCGCGACGTGGGCAGCCTGGCGTTCTGAGATCAGCGGTGCCAGTTGCGAACGCCAGCGGGCGAGCGGCTGATGGGGCTCGGTGAGGCGCCGCAATATCACAAGGTCCTGGTGTGCACCGAGGCGATCGCGCAAGCGTTGCGTCTCCGAAACCCATAGCCGCATGAGCTTCGGCCACACCGACTCGGCGAGCTCCATCTGATAGCGATGTACGACCACGCGCTGCCGCAACCGGTGCAGCGCCTGGGCGCTCGCCTGGGACCAATTTTCCGGCACAGCGGCGCGAACCCGCCGATAAGAGGTGGTCAGCTGCGCCGCTGCTTCCGCATGGTCGAAACGCTGGAGCGGCCAACGGTCGATCGCAGCGGCGGCGCGTCTCCACATTTCGCCGATCCGGACCTTGCGATCCGGAGCGAGGCCTGCTGCCTCCGCACCGGCGCCCATTCGGGCGAGCTTCTCCTCAATGCTCGTACGCGCGCGTGCCGAGAGCTTGTGCAACGCGTCTCCGAGATCTGCGAGGGCTTCCTGTGCGGCTCGGCTGTCGCGCGCGGCAGCCAATTCTCGGGCCAAGTCCCGGGCCTCGACCCGCATCAGCTCGGCCTCTTCCCCGACCGTTGGGGCGATCAGGCGCAGGATAGCGCGCCAGCGCTTGAGCGACTTGCGCAGGTCATGGATCGCGACAGCGTCAGAGACATCCGGCGCTTCGATCGGCTTGCTGCCACTCGCCACTATGTCACGGGCCAACTCCACGAGGGCGCGGGTGGCAATGTCGGGTGGCGGGTCTACATTGAAGTCCATAACGGAGCCGCTCAAATTGGCACAATATTATGACAGTTTCTCGCCAGGCGCTCTTCACAACCGACGTCTCGATTGCTAGATACCACGCGACGCCGCACATGCCGGCGCCACGGCTTTTTCGCGGGGTGGAGCAGCCCGGTAGCTCGTCAGGCTCATAACCTGAAGGTCGTAGGTTCAAATCCTACCCCCGCAACCAGCTTTACTTGCTGTGCCATTTCAGCAACATCGGCAGTTGAACCCGGGAGGCCGATCTGTCTTGGCGGGCGGCTTGCCGTGGTTCAGCCGCTTTGGTCTTAATGCGGCGCAGCCTGCGGTCGGCTGGGCGATCGACAGATCTTTGGTATATGCTTGAAGGTCATCGTCGCACTACGCCGCCTTCGCCTGTATGGTATCGCAGAAATTGGCGAGCTTCTCCGCAAGCCGAAGCGTCGCTGGACTAGCGCTGGGCGAGGCCACGAGCGCCACCTCGGTCTTGTCGATCGGCGCAAAGCCGTCTTTCGCCGTCAGCACGCGGTGATCGGCCTGGATCGCCATCTCCGACAAAATGCTCAAGCCCATGCCCGCCGCAACAGCAGCCTGGATGCCGGCAAGACTGGAAGATGTATAGGCCATATGCCAGGCGCGCCCGGCGCTTTCCAGCGCGTGGATCGCGCGCGAGCGGTACAGACATCCGGGAGGGAAGCCGATCAGCGGCACCGAGCCCGTGCGCGCATCGCGCGGGTGGCTTTTGCTGGTCACCCAATGCACCCGCTCGGGCCATGAGGCGATGCCGCCCTTTTCGCTAGCGTCACGCTTGAGCAGCGCGAGGTCAAGATCGCCACGCTCGATGTCGCGCTTGAGATAAATGCTTTGGTCGGCGCGCACGTCCATCCTGAGCTGCGGATGCGAGCGTGAAAATGTCGCGAGCAGCTTTGCGAGCCGGTAAGCGGCGAAATCCTCGGGGATGCCGAGCCTGATCGCGCCTTCGTTGGCAGGCTGCCCAACCACGTCGCGCGCCTCTTCTGCCAGCGACAGGAGCCGCCGTGCATAGGAGAGCAACCGCTCGCCGGCTTCGGTCGGCGTCACGTCTTTGCCCTTCCGATTAAGGAGCGTCTGGCCGAGGTCCTCCTCCAGCCGGCGGATTTGCTGGCTAACGGTCGATTGCGTGCGATGAACGCGCTCGCCGGCGCGGGTGAAACCGCCGGTATCGACCACGGAGACGAAACTCTTCAACAGCTCCAGATCGAGCACTTCCGTCTCCATTCGAAAATCGACTGACTTTAAGTCTACCATTTAATTTCCAAATGGCAATGGAGCGACCTAGATCCAAGCGGGAAGGAGACCCGCCATGTCGCTCACGCCCGGAATCGCCGTCCCCTCGCCGCGCAGCCACGTCAACGCGCTACCGCTTTATATCGGCCTGTTCTGCGTGCTCTGGAGTCTCGCCTTCGTAGCCGGCAAGATCGGCGTCACCGACTGTCCGCCGCTGATCCTGTTGGCGGGCCGCTTCTCGCTCGCCGGGATACTGATCCTAGGCCTGTCGGCCTTCCGCCGCGAGGGCTGGCAACTCGGTTGGGGGGAAGTGATGACGTTCGCGATCCTCGGCCTCGCCAATAACGCGCTTTATCTCGGCCTCGGCTATACCGGCCTGAAATCGGTCTCCGCCGGCTTGGGCGGCCTGATCGTCTCCGCTAATCCGATCTTCACCGCTGCCTTGGCTGCACTGCTGCTTGGCGAAGCGCTGACCCCGCGCAAGGCGCTGGGCCTGCTGCTCGGCATCATCGGCGTCGCCTTCATCGTCTGGCATCGTATGTCGGTTGGCACGGACAGCCTGCACGGCATCCTGTTCACGCTGGCTTCGCTCGCATCAATCGTGGCCGGCACCATCCTGTTCAAGTTGTTCGCGCCGAAAGGCAGTCTCTGGATCGGGAACGGCATCCAGAATCTCGCCGCTGGCGTCGTGCTGCTGCCGATAGCCTTCACGTTCGCCGACTTCGGCGACATCGTGCCGAGCGCGCGACTTTTGGGGGCGTTCGTCTTCCTGGTGCTGGGCGGCTCGATCCTCGCTTATTTCCTATGGTTTCATCTGTTGAAAGTCTGTGGCGCGACCGCTGCGAGCGCCTACCACTTCCTGATGCCGCCCCTGGGTATGTTGTTCGCCTGGCTGATCCTCGACGAGCAGGTGGCCTTCCGCGACTTGCTTGGGATCGTACCGGTCGCGCTTGGCATCTATCTCGTCACACGTCCTGCGCCAGTGCAAGGAAGCAAACCATGAGCCTCTCCATCACCCTGACCGGCGGGGCGACCAGCGCTGATCGAGTCGACGGCTTGTTTGACCGATCCGCACTCCGGCTATCAATTGCCGCACGTGACGCTGGAAAAGCTGGAGGGCCCCCATGATGTCGGCTGAGGCGGCGACCTGGCGGAGGTATCGAGTGCAATCACAGAGCCCAACAGCGCCGTGGCCAGTCCCCTTGTTCCATCCCATCCGACGCAATATGCTCGATCCTGCCAGCAAGATTGTCGAATGAAAATAGAGTCCACGACTGCGGCGACACGGGAGGGTTCGATGACGACCGCTACGCGACTTGGACATGTTCTTGCGAGAGTGACGTTCGGCGCAATGACGAGCGTGGGCCTGTTGGCTTTGTCGATCGCCGGGAGCCATCCGGTGATGGCTCAAAACCACGGCCCGGCGGCGCTGACCGGCACCGTGTCTTCACCGGAAGAAGGAAAAATGGAAGGCGTCGTGGTCAGCGCCAAGCGCCCTGGCTCGACCATCATGATTTCGGTCAGCACCAACGCGCAGGGGCAGTACAGTTTTCCCCAGGACCGCCTCCTCCCCGGCATTTATGACATCACAATCCGTGCCGTCGGGTACACCCTCAAACCGACCGCAGCAACGATAGAATCGAGCGGCTCCACGCAACTCGACCTCAGGCTCGCGAAGGCTGCGCCGGACGTTCTCGCCCTTCAGATGTCGAACAGCGAGTGGATTCAAAGCGCGCCAGGCACGCCCGCACAGAAGATGGCCGTGCTGAGGTGTCTCGATTGCCACGGCCTGCAGCGTCCGTTCTTTTCCAGGAAAAATGCGTCGGACATGACGTACACGCTGCAACGCATGACAGCGCATACCGCCAATGCGTCTCCCAATTTTCCCTTCTTCCTTCAGAACGCATCGGAGATTTTGAGCCGTCCGCCGACCAGGGGGCAGGCGGAATTAGGGGCCTACATCGCTTCGATCAATCTCAGCTCCGGAGAAACGTGGCCCTACCAATTGAAAACGCAGCCCCGGCCAACCGGCAAATCAACCCAGGCCATCGTCACGACTTACGATCTGCCTGAGTTCGCTGCGCCCCATGACACGCTGCTCGATAAGCAGGGCAATGTCTGGTTTTCCGATTTCCAGCACCATGTCATCTCGAAGCTGGACCCCAAGACCGGCAAGGTCACGCGCTATCCGGTTCCCCTGTCGAAGCCCGGGTTTCCGACGGGCGGCCTCATGATCACCATGGACAAGGATGGAAACATCTGGGAAGCCATGATGGGGCAGGCGCAAATCGCCAAGCTCGACCCGAAGACCGAAAAGGTCTCGATCTATCTGGCGCCCGATTGGGACAAGGGCGACACGCGGTTCACCATGATCGACGCCCTTCATTCGGACGTTGACGGGAAATTGTGGACCAAGACCAACGGCGGCCCCGATCCCGACCACCCCAATAAACTTTACCAGTTCGACATCGCCACCGAAAAATTCAAGGAAATCCTGCCGCCGACCGGAAAGCGCGACATCGCCGCATACGGAATGGTCAGCGACCTCGACAATAACGTCTACGGCCTCGACAACAATCCGGACCAGAGGCACATCTGGCGCACGGACGCAAAGACGGGGGAAACGACTTACATCGATCTGCCGCCAGGCGTAGGCGGCGGCAGGCGAGGACATATCGACTCGCAGAATCGCCTGTGGTTCTCGCGATTCCACGCCAATGGCTACGCAGTGTATGACCCCAAGAGCGGCCATATCACGCAGTGGGATGTGCCAATCCCGTATGCGGGCGCCTACGATGTCCAGTTCGACGACGTCAAATTTGCATGGGGCGCCGATATGACCACTGATCTGGTTCAGCGGCTCAACGTGGAAACCGGCGAATGGAGTTCCTACCTGCTGCCCACTTCAATCAATACGCGCCATATCGACGTGCAGAAGAGTTCAAATCCCAACGTCCTCTCCAGCATGTGGACCGAAGGCCAGCAGACCGGCAAGATCGTCCATATCGAGCCGCTCACGCCGTAACGAACCTTCTGGCTACGTAGCGTTCGACCTCCTTTACTGTCATCGCCCGGCTTGACCGGGCGATGACAGTAACCATCGACCGGGTTACTGGACTGCCCGGTCAAGCCGGGCAATGACAGTCATTTGGTCAACCCTATCGAAAAGCGCTGTAGAGCATTTTCCAATTAAGTTGACCTCTTTCTACTGTCATCGCCCGGCTTAACCGGGCGATTCAGTAACCATCGACCGGGGTTACTGGATTGCCCGGTCAAGCCGGGCAATGACAGCAGCATGATGGCGATTCAACCTGAAGCGATCATGCGCTAGGCATGCGCGCCGCGATCGAGTGGGGAAAAGGTTGTGTAGATGGGGCACCAGCCGAAGGCGCTGATCTCCCCCTCGACCAGCACGCAGCTCTTGGGAAATACGAAATAGGGACAATTCCCGCAGCTTTCGTTCTCCCTCGGGTGGTCTTGATACCGGGCGGCGGCCTGTGTGAGTTTCTTCTGATCCTGAGGTTTGTAGTCCTGGGCTTTAGCAGCGGCAGCACCGCCACAGGACACGGCGGCGACAGCGCCCACTGTTTTGATAAAATCCCTCCGCGACGATCCGAAATTCGGCATGGCTGTCTCCCTCTCGCGTTGCTCAATGATATCCAAAGTACCGCAAGGAGCCAATGCTCGCGCAGGGGCACCACCGGCGCCTCGTCGGCGCTGATGATCGTGGCTCACGGCATGGCCGCGCGATCCCAGGCGCTGTATTAGCCCCCGAGATCGCAACCATTCGAGCGCCAGCACGACATCGGCCTGGTCGAGCGCCGCCGATCCGCTACGCCGCCGGAGCCGATCGGCGGCACTCCGTGGGCCGGGTGGGCGGTCGGAAGCACGGCGCCGAGCCGCTCGGCGCGCGCCCCGCTTGTTCTGAGGGCGGCGAACATGGCGGACAACTCACGCGCTACAAAAGGCGGACAAATCATCCGCTACGGACAAGGTCATCGAGCGCCCCCTTCCGCACGGATGTGCAAACGGTGTAGCCTCCTCACAGAGTTGCCCCGGTACCATGCCGAAGTCTGATTATTTCAATGGCTGGCCGCCATATCTACCGGGGGGCGTCGCGCATACCGTGGCGGCGTGGGTGTTGTAGCACTCGTTGCTGGGAGGAATCGCATGCGTAATCAGTTCGGGACGGTGGTGGTGGGCTGTGTGCTTGCGGTCGCCGGAATGCCCTCGGCCGCCTACCCGCAGGCACAAGCGCCAGCCGCGCCAAATGGCTCGGTGGTGGTGGCCTCGCCCACCTACACGTCCATTGCGATGGAAATCACAGTCAACCGTTCCGCTACGGAGGTGTGGAAGCGCATTGGCAAGTATTGCGACATAAGCGAATGGCTGCAGATTCCGGCGGGGTGCAAGATCACATCGGGCACGGACGGCGAGTTTGGCGCCGTTCGCACTGTGGGGGCCGAGGTGCTCGTGGGCCGGACCGAGCTCTCTTACACCTATGCGCAAACTCCGAAGGAAGGCACGCCGTACAACCTCTATCACGGCACGCTTGAAGCGCGACCCGTGACGCCGACTACGTCCAAGATCGTCTATACTCTGTTCTTCGACAACTCGATGTTGCCGGATGACGCGGCGCGGGCGGCGGATAAGGAGAGGCGGCGCGCCAGGTTCATGCAGGCGCTGCAGAACATGAAAACGCTCGCTGAGGGCGGCAAGTTGAATTGAGGTGGCGGTGCCTCCGAGCACCTCGATGGCAGTCTCGGTCTCCCGCCCGGCTCTGCGGCTTGAGCCGCAGGTCCCTCGTGAGGTGGCAGCGATTTGGCGAAAAATTGATGTCTATCGCCTATGAACCAACGCCACCAGGTCGGTAGTCGACTGCCGTCCACCCCCTTGGCCGCAGAGTAGTCTGACAGAGCTTTGCTCATCTGTGTGAAAAAGCGGCGCTGGCTTTTTTGGAACAATGCATGACGAACAAGATGCGGTAAAATGTTGCACTACCGGTTCACCGTCCTTGTGAGGACATACCGATACGGCGCAATTGGCCGCGCGGTGAGCGAAAAATCGCCTAGCGGACAAAAGAGCCAGCTAAAGCTGATGTACGGGCTTTCAGCTAAGCTAAAATGGCGAAGCTCCAGCAGCCAGCGCGAACCATGTGAACGCAACGATCGCGATTTCGCAGCCCGTTCAATATAGGCTACCACGATGATGAAGCGTGAAAAGTTCGCGATCGCGAACATTTACGTGCCCGTAAAGCGCCGAGCGACGCTTAGGCCTGAGACTGTGCGGGAGATTGCGCAAAGCATCCTTGAGGTCGGGCAGACAACCCCAATCCTAGTCCGGCGCGATGGCGAGCGCTTCGTCCTCGTGCATGGTCTTCATAGGCTTGAGGCATGTAAGGCATTGGGGGAGGAATCGATTTTGGGGTATCTTGTCCAAGCCCAAAAGCATTAGAATCGTCCACGCCCATTCGCCCGAAGGGAAAGACCAAAGACGAACCCAGCGCGTCCAAGATTAGAGGCGAATATCTTTGCCCCCAACGAAGGCCGACGTGAGGGCAACGGCGGCTATATGAGCCTCTGCGCCGAGATTTGAATTGAGCTTGTTGTAGAGAAAAGTCGTCAATCCGACATGGGTGCAGGGCGATGCCAAGTCGGTCGGCAGAAGCTCGATAGAAGAACGTCGGCCATCGCGGTTGGGAGGGCAAGGTTCGCGCCGACAGTTTTGGGAAAAAAAGCGGTATCGGAACGTGAATTTTGGTGATGCGCGCAGCAAATTTGCCTGTATAAGTGTGACCGGTCCATCGGTGATGTGATGAATTTCATTGCCGAAGTCACTGGAATGTGCAGGCTAGGGTCTACCCCGTTTACCCCTTGGAGAGCTTTGATGCCGACCGGGACTGTGAAGTGGTTCAATCCGACCAAAGGCTATGGATTCATCCAACCGCAAGGCGGCGGGCAGGACGTGTTTGTGCACATTTCGGCTGTGGAGAGGGCGGGTCTGTCCACACTCAGTGAAGGCCAGAAAGTCGAGTTCGAGATCGTAAGCAACCGCGGAAAATCATCTGCAGAGAATCTTAAGGTCAAGTGATCTTGTGACCGGATGACGCACACACAAACGGAATGGGGAGGCACCATTAGGCGGACGCGCACCGACAACGACCTTGGTGCAACGGCAGAATGGTACCTCACCGTTCGGTGCGCTAATCTATTGTGTGCACGGCTTATTGCATTTCAAAAATCCATCGATCAAGGCGACAATCCGGACCTAGCGATCGCGATCAGCGGTAGTCCCTCAGTCGTTTGTCCATATTGCAATGTCGCGACTCGCTTCCGCCACGATCAAATCGAGCGGCGTCATGTGGTGCTGACCTATTGAGAATCAGAAGCTTTGCACCGCGCAGCTGGGAGTATCGTGGGCCACCGGGGCGCGTTGATGGCGGAAGGCCGGTTTCCATTCAGTTCGCGATAGGCTCGCAGTGCGAGAGAGCCCGCCGATCGTTGGCAGTGGTGCATCCATTGTGAGGGCACATCCCGATCCATGGATGAGTGTGCGGCCTCCCATGTTTGGGTGAAAAGTGTAGGTTGTGCGCTCAGACAGCCCGTTCGCGATTACAGGCATCCGCCCGACGACGGGTACCGACGCATACAGGGCAAAAATCGAAGTAACCCTCAAGCCGATCCGCTGCGGCTCCAAGAGGCCGCAGCGCGTCGTTCGCGTCATTTTTGCTTGCGAAGCGGCGAGCGTGCGCCCCCTCGCCGAGGACATCGCGCCTATAGAGTTATTCACGGCTCCCTCGCACGCCTTTTCAATTCAGCAAACGCGCGGCCGGCGAAGCGGCCAAGTTTAGTCGCGGCGGAGTCGAGCTCCCCAGCGTGATCGGCGCGGCCCGCCTCGAATGTAGTGAACCAGCGGCGGAAGCGGGCCAGTTGATCTGGCGGCAGGTTGGCAACAGCTTCGGCTATTTCTTCAACGTTCATGCGGCGCAATATAGCACAGGCGCACGGGCTTGGTTGAGGTCCTTATGAAATTCCGGCAAGGACGCGCGCGCCCGAATACGCCGATGGCTAGCGTGATCGCACCGCGTCGGCCCGGGTCGATCGCACGGGGATCAACCGCGCGGCGATCATCTACCGATGGCTCCTAAACGCGGCGAGCGGGCCCGAGCAATCCAGTTTCCACGGAATCTCGATCACGTTGTACCATTCACAATAGAAGCAGCCGGCCCGACCTCGGGCCGGCCGCCGTTGCGCCAATCAGCTTCCTAACGGCCTAGGCGGGCGACTAAGAGAACATTGCATCGTGTACGCTCCCATCGCGGGCCACCTTCCAGGGCTGCACGGCATTGAAATGAGTGGTGCGGACGGCTCTTTGCGAGTCCTCCGCGGGAATACCCCAGTTTTTATAGAGCTCCGCTCGCGACGGCTGAACGTCGCCCGTCTCATCCGTGGAACGAGACATGATCACCGTCTCTTCTCCATCCCATGCCCAGTCGAAAGTAAACCGCGTATGCGCCTTCGGAAGTACCGGCCCCTGAAGCTTCGCTTCGTTCCAAGTCCGGCCACCGTTGGTGGACACTTCGACTTTGGTGATCGCGCCCCCACCGGACCAGGCCAGGCCGGTAATCTGGACATATCCCTTGCGGAGTTTTTCGAGTCCGGCTGAAGGCCGTGTAATCACGGATTTCGTCGCCCACTGGAAATGGTACCAGCGCGACTTGCCACCCAGATCAGCTCTCGGGATGGAGTGATTCATGGCTTCATTCCAGGCGTGGTAGGGTTGGTCCACGACCTTAATGTGCCTCAGATACTTCACGCTGAAGGGCCCTTCCCAGCCGGGGACTATCATCCGGATCGGGTAACCCTGCTCAACACGCACCGGCTCACCATTCTGGCCGTAGGCCACGATAACGTCATCCATGGCCTTCGCCAGCGGCAGGGTGTGAGAGAACTTGCCAGGGTCCGCCCCTTCGTAGACCAGCCACTTCCCCGCTGGTTGCACGCCGACCTCGTTCAACAGCACGGAAAGTGGTACTCCGGTCCATTCGCTGCAACTAGTCATTCCCCATACAAACTGGACCGGCGGCCCCATGTTCTGATTGCCAGCACCATGGATCATGGCGGAGCTGTTGCCTTGGCACTCCAAGAAATGAATCCGGGTGACCGAAGGCAGACGCTTCAAATCCTCCATGCTTAAACTCAAAGGACGGTCCACCATGCCGTGGATCGTGAGGCGATGCTGCTGTGGATCGATGTCTGGCAGATGGGAGGAGTGTTGTTGCACGAAGTGGAGCTGAGCCGGTGTGATGATTCCCGCATAATCCTGGAGCGGAGTGTAGTAAGTGATGTGATCAACGCTGAACCTGGCCCCTCGGCGCAAGAGCTGGCGGTGATCGTGGACATCCTTGGCTTCCGCTTCAGGCTTGGCTGGCTCGCCTCTCACGGCCCATTCTGCACCGGCGCCTGCGCCCACGGCCACACCAGCCAGTGCAGCAGCTTGTTTCAGGAACCGCCTGCGGCCAGATTCAGTAGAATCCATGATTGCCTCCCGTGATCCCGAATTTCTGATTTGAGCTTTTGGCCTGGCCGAATGTCTTCGCCAACCAAGCTTATAGTGTTCAGTGAAATCGCCAAC
>Ga0070734_10004355_pt1 | contig 13558 bp, 13 predicted proteins | sample Coa_R1_8_FD_66444 | JGI IMG/M metagenome (GOLD analysis project Ga0070734, IMG submission 66444) | Surface soil microbial communities from Centralia Pennsylvania, which are recovering from an underground coalmine fire - Coalmine... | ecosystem: Environmental > Terrestrial > Soil > Unclassified ...
GGTTTTTAGCCCAGGCCCAAAAATAATAATCCCTCCACCCTTGGGAGATTTTTTCTGGATGCTCGCCCCAATCAAGCGCCTTTTTCTCAAAGTCAGGATCGCCATAAAATACATATGACCAGTCGTTGAGATAAATATGAAGATTTATTCCGCGAGCCAAAATATTGGCAAAAGCCGTGAGCTCATTAAGCAGTTTTCCTGCGCCGATGGCGAGAATGCTCACACTATTCTCCCCTGAGCTTAACTTTGCGGCCTCCCTCCCGACAATATCATCGAAAACATAACGCGCACTTTTGTCAGGCTTGCCAAATAGATCGCGATAGAAGGCCTTCATGCAATTGCATTCTTTAAGATGAGATGCATGGGTTTCGATTATCTCTTTTTTGAGAACATCGTAGTTTCTATTTCTACTGCTTTCGTCAAGCTCTACTCGATGTCGTTCTATTGGTTTGATACCAATGTGTGAGCACGACTGAATTAATAGAACGAGAACAATCGAAAAGGTGCGAATCATAACTATGACCTCAAAGCTCATGCTTACAAGCTAATAGTCGGCAACTAGAAAATCTAGCATATCACTTACCACCTTGCCTTCGGTACATTCGAAAAGCTCATGGCCACAGTTATCATAGGCGAATAATTTTACCGGTGCATGGGCTGCGCGCCGTATATCGGCAATATATTGGGCATGAGGAATATTGCCACCTTCGTCGATCTCGGTTCCCTCAAAAAGCCCCAAATTCCAGTCTTTAAAATATGCTAGATTTTCGAAATTGTAGGCTGCGCTAAATTCTGAAGGCTCATCACAGCCGTTACCGTTGGTGGTCAAGGCCGCCGCTAAGTCATGAAAAAATTTCCAACTATAACCGTCGTTTTCATCTTCCCGATAGCTTTGGCAGCCCTTTTCGGCATTGCCAAGCAAGATGCCCGTGAGCGCAATGTTATCGATGCGCTTGCCATGCATAAAGCTCATGGCTTGTAATTGCACAGCGCCAATGCTCCAACCGACACCGACTAGTTTATGGTCGGGATTGGCGGCGTCAAAGCCCAGCTTATCAACGGCCAAATCGTATAGCGATGCACAGTGATTAGAAACATTTTCGAGCCCTTGCATAAAACACAGTGAATAGAATCCACCTGAGCCTGAATACTTGACTTCAAGTACTTTATAGCCTTGCTTAATAAGCTCGTCGACTAACCTTGCGCTTTGAAAGCTTTCGTCGCCAAAATATTGAGTTACGGGAGAGCCATTAAGCATAATGGCAAAACGATTACCCGCGTTTTTTTGCCCTCTGATGCGCCACGAGACATCAGAGCTATTGGTTCCACACGTGATTTGATCGAAGCCCTCGTCAATACTAAAATTCTCGCTTTCCCCAGACATGAAAGCAAAAGCCACCATGGACCAAATCAAAATAAAACAAGCGATGAACCTCATATGCCCTCCCCATTTCAGATGTATTGAATCGGTGGGAAAACACACGCCTTTCGTTCAACGCTCACTTAGAGGCTGCCAAGAGCTTGTCTAATTTATTGGCGAACGCTTGACGATCTTTTAGACTAAATGACTTAGGGCCTCCACTTATGAGGCCAGCATTCCGAAGACCCTCCATCAAATTGCGCGTAGCCAATCGATCCTTGATATTTTCTTTACTGTACAAGTCTCCGCGCGGATCTATGACAAAAGCACCTTTTTCAATAGCAGCGTCGGCAAATGGAATATCAGCCGTAATCACTATATCTTTGGCCATCAAATCTTTCAGGATTCTCTCGTCTGCCATATCAAAACCATGAGGAACCTGAATGGTACTCACTAACCCAGTGAGCGGAACCTTAATGGGCTTATTCGCGACGACAACAACCGGCGTTTTCGTGCGCTCAGATGCGCGAAAAATAATCTCCTTGATCACATTGGGACACGCATCCGCGTCAATCCATATTCGCATAAGAACCCTTTTTTACAGCGCCGTACGTCACCCGAAAATATGCCATGCTAATCTCCTCCATCAAACTGGGGTTTGCGCCTATTCAAATAGGCAACTTCGTTCCGATCGAACAATTTGATTCGGTCGCATCTCAAATCCATCGTCGCCATATCTGATCGCTTTGAGGTGAGTTCATGAAGGACCTAATCGCGGTTTTGCTTTTAGTAGTATTCAAAAGGTTAGAACCTTTATGCGCGTAGCTATCCTTATGTATCTTGTCGGCTGCGTAAGCTGTATGGAGGGGCAGGAATTTTCAGAAATCCAACCGCTAAAAAGCACGCAGCGATATCAGGTGCTTGCAGTGGAGCCACCGATGGTCTTTCATGGCGTAATGGCGTTAAAAGGAAATGATGGCAACTGGCCATACATTATGATGCAAACCGTCAATGACACATACTATACAGATATAAATGCGTCTTATAGCTCTGACGATGGCATTACAAACGATCGCACCAAATTGATGGGCCTTGGTCTTTCACTCAAGTTTTATACCGATCTAAAAGATAACCAGGATCTTCGGTTAGAGAAAAGCTCCGTAACACTGCGAGTTGAAGGGAATAGACTCTTTGAGGATCGCTATTACGGTGTTTATGAAAAGGAGGTTACAACGGTAAAAATGCTAGACGGAAATTGTCTTGAGTGCCATTTTACTGTGAATGAAGGCTTGAAATGCCGCATCAACTGCTATCTTAATGAACCCGGTGAATTTAAAACAGTTTGGCATGACCGAGAGAATCCCATCGTGGAACTAACCCACCTGCTACACGATGGTATTTATGCCATGACCAAGTCTGGTCAATTATTGCATATTAACAGATATAGAGATCAAAAAGGCTTACAACCTAAGAGACTTCATAATGACATTACCTTTGTACGCAATACGCAAGGACGCTATTTCATCAACGCGCCATCCAATCTCACCTGCATGAAAACCAAAGAGCGTGATATCTACTGCGCCGAGAAGTCTGCCCTAGCCAATGGATCTAAGATTTATGGCCTTACCAGCCAAACGCAACCTCTATTGGCCAAGGTTGACCAACCGTCTTTTGATGTTGAAGAAGTAGCCTTTGGTGGTCGACATTACTGTTTTTTGGCCGCTAATGGTGACGTCTGGTGTAAAGGCGACAATAGCTGCGGACAAATTACCGGTCGACATGATAAAAAGCAATTTATTGAAAAGCTTGAGCGCGTGGAGATTTTGGACAATAAGGCTAAACAGCTATTTGCCCATGCCTCGGGTACCTGCGCACTCTTAATCGATGGCCGTGTCCAATGCTTTGGTTTAGGCGCTTCGGTTAAACGCACCCGAATTTTAGACGATGAGGCCTACCGCTCAAGTTTTTCCTGGGTAGAAGGCTTTCGGCCTTGGCGAGTTTGCGAAGGAGGAGCTGAATATGGACTTTAACGCTCTTGGCTATTTTCGGAAGCTTTTCATAGAGCTTTTCGATTTTGCCGCAGCTGCAAGCTTACAAACTTGCGAAAGTCATTAGCCCATTAAAGCCTCTTGTTCGAGCTGAGCAAAGGACATATACCGAAGGCGGTTTCTAAAACGCGCCTCGTCGCAAAAAAGGGTTTTGCTTCTCGCTTACAAAAGAGGAGCTCGCGGCGCTAGAGTAACTATTATGAGACTGACGCAAAAATGGACTCGATTTTGTGGACTCGTCTGTTGGATTATGGTGTTGGCCGTAAGGCTTGCAGCTAGCGATCCATTAACAGAGTTATGGGAACAATGGCCCATCGAGCAGGATCCTGAGGAGTTTTTTCCGACTCAACCTTTGTCGCAGGCTCCCGAGAAAGCAGAACTTGAACAGCAGCCGCAAGTTCAAGACATGTACCAGCACTGGCAAATGCGGCAAAGTCACGACAAAGAGCGATACGAGCTGCAGCAACGCCATCAACGACAGTGGGAACACCTATACGCTCAACAGGCTATGGAGCGGCAAACTATGCATGATTGGCAACCGCCGCATAATTACTACTACGGACAGCCAGGTCAGCAGGAACGCCGGGCGATTCCGTCGCACTTGTCGCCATATCAACCTCCAAAACAGCGTCCTAAGATAGACTGCGCTCCCAGTGAAATTCCATCGCTAGGGTATGACCAGCCAACAGAAGCAATCAGCAGCAACACTCGAAAGCGAAAACCTGAGAGCGTAGAGGAATTGGATGCATCCGCACTGCGACCTAAATCGGTAAAGTTCGTGACGCTCTCGCAAAGCGAGCAGGAGATAGCATGGAGTATACGAACAACGACGCCAATCAAGACCATTGAAACCCGCACATTATTGGCAAGTCTTGTTGATCATGGTGTATTAATGAATGCGGCAAACTCTGACTCATTTGAAGGGGTCAATGCCCTTAGGCACAGATCGCTTTATCGCCCCCCTTTCCGTGTACTTGCATATTTAGCGCTTACAGAAGGATATCAAGCGAGGAAGGAAGCTTTAAAGAAGTTAGACAAGGTCTGCGATAATCGCAAGGATCAGGCAAGAGAATTCATTAACCGGTTAGATCAATATAATGACAGTCACGAGGGCTACAATGCATTTGGCATCCTCTTGCAAGACTTTATGGCAGCTGACATTGTTGCTAAAGGAATTTCGAAACCAATCTTAAAGACCCTCGAAAATTCTATTGACTACGTGACCAAGCTCATTGAAAATAAAGACCAATAATGACGCGGCGGAGCGTTAGTGGCTTATGAGAGCGCGCTCTAAGTCATCCGGCATTTTTAGCCAGGCATTTACTACGGTCATCTGGTTATCTTCATCCGCGCAGAAGTCGACGATGATTTTTTTGAGAAATTCGAAATTTTTTGCCTGCTCCCACGACCAGCGCAGGAACTCAAAATTTTTGAGTTTTCTCCTGAAATTACCGGGATTAAAATAGGTTCTTACTTCATCAAGCTCGGCAGGAGTTAAAGCGGCTAACTTTTTGAAAACTGGTTTTTTGGTGAGCTCGATGCCATTTAAAGCATAGGTCAGTCTGTCAAGTAATTCTCTATGAGTCTTACTTAATCCAAAACGCCGGCAGATTTGCAATTTAGTGGTGAAGGAATCGAGAGCTTTATTTGATGTGGTGGTCCACTTCTCTTTGAAACTTTCAGGAAATTTTGAAGAACTCTCTATAACTTGCTCAAAAGTTTCAAAATTGGACGTGGCCAACCTAAGTGCTTGAGTTATATTAAGCTTGCTTAAGAGTTCTGGTGCTCGAGAAAGAAGCATAGGTACAAAACTTATATCTTGATCGTCGATAGGATCTTTATCATCACGACCTCTCTTAAATTGCTGTGCTACCACTTGGGCCTCATGTTCGCTATCTTTGACAGCGCGCCGATAACGGTAGGAGAAAAATAGACGTACTAATCCCCAGGTAGTTAGTGTTACAATGGGCACAGCAACCAAACTAAGGGTGAGATAGCAAACTGGGGCGGCAACGCTACTAGAAAAAAGCCCACAACTAGTGGTAGTGGCATTGGTGCAGCCCGATGGCTCAAACGCTTGAGGGCAGGTGGCCGAACCCATTATAAGCCCAAACACGCCGCCTATAACGCCTGATATTCCAACAGCCGTGCAAAACCCATTATCAAGTTTCTTGGGTGGGATCTTGGGGGGAGCCAGCGAATGGTCGTATAAAGATTGAGCAACCTCGCCCACCGTAAGGCTCGGTGGTTCTTTATTGCTAGACGCGCACTCGGCTAAGTCGTCTGAGCTTGCGGCATCCATGCCATATAGATTAAACGGCAAGATCAACGACACCACAATAAATGAAAATGATTGCATGTTCCTGTATCGCAGCAATTTGCCTTCTCAGCTTAAGCCTTGCTACTAACAATCACCTAAGCTAGGCTATTCCGCCGAAGACTGCACATAAACTTTCTGGCAGCGGTGTAACTATTGTCGTTTTTTGGGAATATGGCTATTGATATCGATTAGCTCTGTGACTTCTTCTTTTCCGTTAAGATGGAAAGTAAATTTCTTTCCTGCAACAGGTTCATACGCGACATATCTTGGCGTATAGTAGAAACTAAATTTTTGCGAGTCTTCTATAAACGGGCCCAAAACAGCGTCTCCCCCGCCATTAGCCAAAAGCCCATTATGAAATCGAGGAATACCATCCTCTCTATCTACCCAAATATTAATATTGGTAGATCCGGTAACATTCATCATATGCTGAACAAATGGTCTTGTTTGGATTCCACCGCCGTACATAAAATAAGCCACGGCACAATGCAAATCATACGTACTGAACCAATCATTATTCTGCTCATTTTTCTTTACGAAACCAATGGCGATAGTATTGTCATCGTTGAAATAGATAACTTTTTTATCTTTGTTTGTAACATGTATTAACGGCTCTAATGCAGCTGTTAGCCTATTAACATTATCATTTGGTTCGCTCGGAGCAAGATGGCCAATTTCTATCGTCGAAAGCGCATTCGTAAGCTCGCTTGCGTTCAATTCACTTGAAACATGCATAGAACAAAGAATGGAAATGCTAAAAAAATACTTAGAAAGCATAGGGGCTCCCGACCAAAAAAAAGGCTTTTTAACTATAAACAGCGGTAAAAAAGGTTTTGTTCCCGCCTAGGCCTTACAGCGTGGCCGGCAAAGGGAGAATCTCTAGGGCACCCAAGCACAGGATCTATTGGTTTCCATAATCCATACAAATGTTTGGAGCCACTACACCGTATTTCGTCGGGTAGAACCACTTAACAACTTGTTGTGGTGATCCAAAGTAGTCAGCTTCGGTTTCAATAGTAACTGGATTGCTTGCTTTGCTGGTGATAAGAAGACGGCCCATATGACGACTCTCGTCTCTAGACATGGTTTCTATAAATAGTTTTAGGTTGTTAAGCACATCGGTAGAACCTTGCTCTTGGCCATCTTTTATGAATTGAATATAGCCTTCAAGATAATATAAATACGTGAACATCTGCTGCAAGCTTGAATACACTGTTTGTCCTAATTCTTTATGCATCCAAGTAGGGATCCCACGGCAACTATTATTACGGTATAATTCTGCTGTAGCTTGGACATTTTTTGCAATAACAACTTCCCGAATGGATTTGATGACATTTTCATGTTGGCCATCTATTACAAAAAATGAATTTTCCGCTCGAAAATTACCATATATAGCCGAATCACCGCAATTTTTTTCCTTCAAAATCACACCAAATCTATCCAACTTTTCTCTTGTTTCACGATCAAAAATTTGCTCTTCTGTCATCGGTGTAATATCAAAATCAGCATATACAAAATAGCGCAACCGCAAGCTTTCAAGTTGATCAACCGCCGCTATCATTCTGGCTAAATCCGCCCGGAAATAGACCTTTCTATTCCAGTGAAAGGGACATATCTCACTAAGCTCCGTTTCTAGCTCGTCTTCGCTTAGCTGGTCGATGTCGATGTGTTTGAACCATTCCTTGAGCTTGTTAATCTGTTCCTCTCGGATTTTTTGCACTGTTGGTAAAGATCTGATGTCACGGAACTTGATACGCGCGGTTAGTGAAGCTTCTAGTGAGGCGAATAATTCAATGGTCGCCTTAAGTTGATTTGGAGTAGATAGCCTACCATCATACCAGACCACGAGATCAGCCCTAGGATTCTTTTGAGCCCACATTTCTATATGACGTCGTAAGTCCATTGTCTCCTTGGTTGATGGATGAGTATATCGCGCCGGAAAGAGGTAGGTGCTCCTTTCAGGACCCTCGTACTCTTGTTTGTCCTTATAAATCCACATTAGATTTACCGAGTACTCGTGAGCGCATAACTCACCAAAAAATAATAATAATATCCATATTTTTGACATATTTATCATGATGCAAATAAGCCCTATATTTAGACTATAAACCATTATCATGTGCTTGTGCTGGATTCAGTATTTATATTAAGATTTACTTAAAACGAGACCGATACAACTAATTTAATCGGGAACGCCTTCATAGATCGACCGAATTAACCAACCAAATTCACAAAGCCACCATAGCTACTATATATTTTGATGTCGATGGCCTCATCAACTTTTTTTCATAACCAAATACTCGATTATTGTTTTCGCGATCCTAGGCTCTGTTGACTTTTTCCGGTAGGGCTCACAAATTTGGCGTATCGCTGTGCCAAAGCCCTAGGCCGAAGATTTAATTGCAATTTTCAGCCGGCCGATCGCTGCAGGAGCAGCGATACGCCAAATTTGTGAGGCCTACCGGAAAAAGTCAACTATCCTCTGAAAGCGCCTTCTTCCGACCATACAACTGTCTAGTCAATTGGGCCCCATTCACACGTCATTTATTTTATCTTATTGATGTAGCGATCCTGCCCTGCGCAGCTTCGGAATACGAGAAATCGGTTAAAGGCTTTATGCATGATGGCCGTTTTGGGGACTTCCAGTGAGATCTTTAAGCAAATATATGCTACTCGGCATTTTCATTGCTTTCTATTGTGCTCAATTGTCTTCGACTCATTATGATGAACAGAAAACCAATGAATTGATGAACTACTTGACAGAGCTCGTAAGAACACTTGACGCTGCCCAGGTAAAACCATGCCCCCGAGAGCTGTTGCAAAGAGTGAAAGAATACATAGCGCAAGGAGCAAATCCAAATATATCCGATGATATAAACGGGTCTAGCGCGATTCATTTTGCCGCAGAAGCCGGTGACGTTAGTTTGCTAGAATTCTTATTGCTCCATAACGTGGATATTGAATCGAAAAATTTCTATAAATTTACACCTCTTCATTGGGCAGCCAGATTTGGTCACATCAAATTCGTCAAAAGACTAATTACCCTGGGTGCAAATATCAGCGCGCACTGCGAGTGACCGTACGCCACTTAACTTGGCGGCCAGCGCTGGCCCATCAGGAAATAGTTGTTCAACTCACTAAGTTTGGCGCAAATATTGAACAATGAGCTCGCGCAATCCCGATCCTTTTAAGGGTGGGTAAGCGAGCTCGGACGCTTGCGTCCGGTGAGAGTTAATGATTTTTTTATTTGTTTTGCCGGTGGCGGTTTACGCTGATTTTCCACATATTTTTTTACGATTTCAAGCGGAGCTCCACCGCAAGAAACCGCACAATAACTTGTCATTTTTCTCATCGTTGATTGGATGTTTGTGCCGTGGATAATTTCCAAAACCTGAAAAATGTTGTCCATCAACCCCGCGAACAAGAGGCTTTTTCTTGCCGCTGGCGAAATCAATTCCGCCACGGCAAACTCAGTTCCTTACAGTCGCTGTCAAAGATTTTAGATTTTGATGCCGTAGAACCGCGGACACCCGCCGGTTCCAAATGCAAGAAAAAAGTCCTTGAAACTCAAGGACTTATGCCAAAAACGTTTGGCTCCGCAGGACGGGCTCGAACCGCCGACCCGGTGATTAACAGTCACCTGCTCTACCTACTGAGCTACTGCGGAATAGGCAGAAGTATAGGAAACACCAGTGAGCGCTACCTGTCAAGCATGGCAGAAAGAAAAAATTACTTAGGCAATGAGTTAATGAACTCTTTAACGCTTATAAGTGTTTTTGTCTTGGCATCGTCATCGCGCTCAAAATCAACGTCTCCGTTTACGGTCAAAACGCGGACATCATTACCTGCCACCTTCACCGTGGCCTTGTCGTAGAGCCACTCGTCGTGAGCTTGCCCCAATTGTTGGTAAAAAGAGCCATTGGGACCCGCATCGGGATCTTTGGCATCACGGTTTCTCTTGGCTGCTCGTTTTGAACAGATTTCAGGGGAAGTGCGCAAGTAAATGATGCCGTCGATTTTATAACTGAATGGCGTTTCAATGTAACTAAACGCTTTCGTATAGATTTCTCGATGCAATGGTAATTGTCGATCGTATGGAATAATAAAGGCTTCTAGGAAAGGCTTTTCCTTAAGCATGCAAGCTAGCATATCCTGGTAGGCTGAGAAATGCGTTTGACTCAATTCGCCCGAGCGCAACATCTTTTCGGCGAACGCGTGTCTGTCGGCAAAGATGGAACGATCGATCAACAACAACTCCGAACGCAGTGCGCTCTTTAATGCTTCGATTTTGGTAGCCGCTGAATAAATGGCTAAATGCAGTGACCACGTTTTAGGATCTCTAATATATTCTGCAAACAGATCGCCCGCACCGTTAACGTCGCGCCATTTCTCGAAGGGCTCGCTAACAACGATAGCCTTCATTTCGTTGGCCAAGAGATTGATCAGCGTAGTCTTTCCCGCGCCAGTATTGCCTTCGATGGCAACTACTCGTGCATCGCAAATGCTAGTGAACAACAGAAAATAGACCAAACAGCAAAAGTAGCCTTTAAAGCTTGAGAGCACATTTTTCTCCTTGAACAAATTGACCGATGACCACCTTGCATACCGGCGGCCATCAATCAATCGGCCAAGGCGCAATATTTAAATGAAGACCCTCTGTTTACCGGATATTTTCGTTCGGCAAATTGGGCAGTTGTCTACCTTTGCTGAACAGTCCTCGCATACACAAACGTGGTGGCATGGGTTAAACTTGACTTCTTTGGCATGATCGCGACAGATTGGGCACTGTAAGTCATTTGACACGATCGGCACGACCGATACGCAGTTTTGTGGCTTGGCATTGCTGGTGAATAGCTCAGAGAAATTGATTTGTAGAAAACGACCATTTTTGATGGCACAGTCTTTCATTAGTTTTATTGCATCATAAACTGCTTTAGTAATTTCGAACCCATCATTATCTTCCTCGTATTGTACATAATAATGTTTAATTCCTAATAGGCCATTCTTAATAAAGAGATCTAGTGACTGAGGATCAACATCTGTGATGTTATCTCTCTTTGGTTGGTCGACAATAACGGCAGAGAAATTGTGCTTTATTAAATTTTGCTCGTCAAAGAAGCAAATGGAAGAATCGGCGAGCTTCAACTTTCCGCCAATTCTCTTGGCCTCTGCCAGCAAACAATTTAGCGTCGCAGAATACTTGCTGAGCACGCGGAACATTAGCACTTTATTATAGAAGTAATCGTCATAAGGCTCTTTTTTACCGTCCCTTGTTTGGGACCAACTTCCCGCTGCTCGCGAAATTCCCTCAGGCGAGAAGAATGCCGCGCCATGTCCAATCTCAACCATCAATATGAGCAAAGCTATTGTAAGAGAAACTGCTTTCATGGTTCACCACCAACAATTTCTTTAAACAACAAATGGCTGTTAGATTTTATTCCAGTTCGATCATACAGCGCTTCTTGGGCGGCAGGCTCGACATCGGGCAGCTCGCTTTAAAAACGCGGCTCCATCGTTCGCCAAAATAGATCCACTTTTGGCTTGCGAACGGTGGTCGCTCATATTGACTTCGTCATCTTCATCGGCCGCAACCAGTGAAATGCAATATTCTGGCCTTGCTTTCGCCTTATTGATAGCCGACAAATTGATTTTGATCAGTTTGCCGCTCGCTTTGGCGACAGCCCGTGCCCTAATCAACGCGTCATACATGTTACGCGTCGCCACAAAATCAGGGGCGTGGTTGGGTGGACTGATATTGCAACCTTCTTGGTTACCGCTTTTATGTTTTTTATATAGATGCAAGTAGTCAGGATCTATTATCAGTATATTATCTTCGGCCACGTCAATAGATAAATTTTCACTGATAGCCTCAATCGAGTCAAAATTAATTATGGTGGGGTCTTCCAGTCGTATCATTTGACCCATGCCCTTAGCCTCTAGGATTAAGCACTCGATCACCGGTGCAAATCCTGGGAGCACACGAAAGATAACTTTTTTTTCATATAGATAGTTATTGTAATATCGCGGGTTGTCACTATCACATAACGCATAGCAGGTGCTTGGCGCCATTTCCAACTTTTCCGGATCAAGAAGTAGCGTACCTCGCGACGTCGTGGCCGTGATCGCCATGGCCGCAACCAAGCAGAAAAGCCTCATCATGGTCCATTCTCCGATATTTGCTTTGGCATTGATACTAGCCAGCAAAAATGAGCTTTGGCCAAGAGAGCGCTGCTATTTGTTTAACGCACTGATGAGTTCGGGGACCGCCTTAAACGCATCGGCCACCAGACCATAATCGGCCACTTGGAAAATGGGCGCCTCTGGATCTTTATTAATGGCCACAATTACGCGCGATCCCTTCATGCCAGCGACGTGCTGAATCGCCCCCGAGATGCCAATGGCAAAATAGAGCTTGGGCGCAACCACTTTACCGGTCTGCCCTACCTGCCAGTCATTAGGCACCCAGCCTGCGTCACACACTGCGCGACTAGCACCAATCGCTGCGCTCAGGGCATCGGCCAAAGGCTCAATCAATTCCTTAAAGCCTTCAGGTCCTTTGACGCCGCGACCGCCAGAGACCACAACTGTGGCATCGGTAAGTTCGGGTCGCTCTGATTTAACCGCATCAAAGGAAACAAAACGCATATTGACGGGGCCCAAGGATACATCCACCGGCGAAAGAACGCCTTCACGGCCCGCCTTTTCTGCTGGTGGAAATTCACTGACACGAACGGTGATAACTTTGACGCTGGTCAGCAATTCAATTTCGCAGTTGAGATCACCGGCCCATGTTGGTCGAGAAAAGGTCGACTCAGAAATGACACCTTGAATGTCCGACGCCATGCCCGCATTGAGTCTCATGGCCACCCTGGGCATGAGGTCCTTACCCGCAACCGTGGCCGACGCCCACACATGGGTAGATGCGGTCTGTTTGGCGACGTCGGCAACCACCTTGGCATAAGGCTGTGCTAGACGATATTGCAATCCATCGTGCTCGCCGAAATGAACCGTATCGACGTAATGACGAAGCGAAGATGCCACGTCCTTGACCGTCTTGCCAAGAATAAGGGCATGAAGTTCACCGCCCAACTTTTTGGCTGCTGCTATCGCAGATAAGCTTGATTTCCTAATGCCGTGTTGATCATGCTCCACAAAAATTAGATGCTTTGCCATACTTCGCTCCCATGTTCATTAATGAGACTGTTCGCACAACCGTGTCATCCCGCGGACTTCGCCGCGGGAAGACACACTTGCGCGAATGGTCTCGCATCAAATTACTTTGGCTTCGTTCTTAAGCTTGTCAACCAACTCGGCTACTGAGCTTACGCGCTGGCCCGACTTTCTAGTGGGTGGATAACTTAGCTTTTTCACACGAATTTGCGGCTTGTGATCAATGCCAAGGTCGCTAGTCGCCAAAAAATCTAGCGGCTTCTTCTTGGCCTTCATGATGTTGGGTAGCGACGCATAACGCGGCTCGTTCAGCCTAAGATCTGTGGTCATCACGCAGGGCAAATCCACGCTCAGCGTTTCCAGACCGCCATCGGCTTCGCGCACCACCTCGGCATCTTTGCCATTAATGGTGATGGTATTAGCCTGCGTGGCCTGGCCTACGCCCCAAAGTTCTGCCACCATCTCAGCGGTTTGGTGATTGTCGTCGTCAATCGACTGCTTGCCCATCAATACAAGATCGGGCTTTTCGCGTTCGATAACCTTGTGAATGATTTTAGCCACCATGGCGGAGTCCATTATGCTTGAAATATCGAGCCCATTTTCAACTATGATGCCGCGATCCACGCCCATGGCCATGGCAGCCCGCATCTGCGCCTCGTT
>Ga0070734_10004357_pt1 | contig 13557 bp, 14 predicted proteins | sample Coa_R1_8_FD_66444 | JGI IMG/M metagenome (GOLD analysis project Ga0070734, IMG submission 66444) | Surface soil microbial communities from Centralia Pennsylvania, which are recovering from an underground coalmine fire - Coalmine... | ecosystem: Environmental > Terrestrial > Soil > Unclassified ...
GATGTGGTCGCAGAAGCACTTGAATACTTTCGCAGGCCCGGCCGACTTGCCTTTTCGGATGCACTGATTGTCGCGATCGCCCGCAAGAACGGACATGTGCCGTTGGGTTCATTCGACCGCGAACTCGCGCGGCTTGACGATGTGCTGTCACCATAAGGCTGATCCATGTTTCGAAGGCCGGGGCGACAACGGTCCCATAAGGCGGCTCAGTTGACGGACCTGACCGAACCCGGGGGGAAGGTGCGCCTGTTCGTGGAGCAGTCGCTCCACGCGGACGCACGGGTAGCCCCGAGCCCGGCGCAAGCGCACTATCTGCTGCACGTCATGCGTGCGCGCATCGGCGATGGCGTAAGCCTCTTCAATGGATGCGACGGCGAGTGGCTGGCGCGCATCACGGAGGCAACACGGCGCGATTGCGTGCTTGCCTGCGAGCACCAGACGCAGGAGCAGTCGCAGGATGACGATCTCTGGCTGGTGTTCGCGCCGATCAAGAAAGCGCCGGCCGATTACCTGGCGCAGAAGGCGACCGAACTCGGCGTGTCCGTGCTCCAGCCCGTCGTCACGCACCGGACGATTGTACATCGGGTGAATGGCGGGCGCATTCGCGCCAATGCGATCGAGGCGGCGGAGCAGTCCGGTCGCCTCACCGTCCCCGAAATCCGCGAGACTGTAGATCTCGCAGACCTGCTCGCCGCATGGCCGCGCGATCGCAATCTGCTGTTCTGCGACGAGAGCGGCGCGCCGCCCATTCTCGAAGCGCTTCGCAAGGCGCCGCAAGGGTCGTGGGCGGTGCTCATCGGACCCGAGGGTGGATTTGACGACGACGAGCGCAAAGCGATCCGCGCACTTCCATCAACCGTACCGGCATCGCTCGGCCAACGCATCCTGCGCGCCGATACGGCGGCGCTTGCGGCGCTTGCTGTCCGGCAGGCTCAGTGCGGGTAGAAAATGTTCCCCGTTGAGAATTCGGAGCCGGGCGTCGCGGCGTTACCGTAGGCATCCGGGATCGAATTCTGCTGGTGCTCGAAGTGGTAGGGGTCCCCCGGCCAGTCCGATCCGGAGTTCATGTGAAAGTGAAATGCGCCGAAGTCGCCCGGTTGGCCATCGCTCTGCTGCGTGCCGAACTCGGTTGGCGGCGGGCTGTCAGGGTTCTGGGCGTTCGATGTGTTGTCGCCGGGGGGCTGAGGAAGCAAGACAGTCTGCAGCGCCCAAGCGGGCGCTGCCGCTACGAGCGTCGCAACAAGTATTGTGCCGATCGCAAGTTTCGAACGCATGGGCGGAAACTCCCTTACTTGGCCACCCGATGAAAGCACGGCCGCGCCGGCGCGGCAATCGGGCGGAACCTGACTTGTGTGCCTATAGTGCCGTGCTTACATATCCACAAAAGATAAATCCCGGATTCAGAATTCAGGCAAGTGCGCATCGCCGGGGGCGCGAGGAGGGCCGCCATGTCGATCCCCCAGGCTGCTGGCGGACCGATCCAGTCGCGCGACGATCTCGTCCGCTACATTGCCGATGCCGGCAAGCCGCGGGCGCAATGGCGCATCGGCACCGAGCACGAGAAATTCGTCTACAACCTAACGACGTTGAAGCCACTTTCGTACGCCAGTCGACCCGGTATCCGGGAAATGCTGAAAGCCATGCAGCGCTTCGGCTGGCAACCGGTGATGGAAGGCGAGCACATCATCGGGCTTTCGCAGAACAACGCTTCGATCAGCCTCGAGCCGGGCGGCCAATTCGAGCTCGCCGGTGCGCCGCTCAAATCGCTGAACCAGACCTGCGCCGAAGTGAACACGCATCAGGCGCAGATCCGCGAAATCGCGGCCGAGCTCGGCGTCGGTGTGCTCGGCATCGGCTATGCCCCGACGTGGCGGATCGACGAAGTCGACCAGATGCCGAAAGGCCGCTACGTCATCATGAAGAATTACATGCCGAAGGTCGGCGGCCTCGGCCTCGAGATGATGTTCCGGACCTGTACAGTGCAGGTCAATCTCGATTTTGCCGACGAAGCCGACATGGTGAAGAAATTGCGCGTCTCGCTGGCGCTGCAGCCGATCGCCACGGCGCTGTTCGCCAATTCGCCTTTTCGCGAGGGCCGGCCGAGCGGCTTTCTATCCTATCGCAGCCATGTGTGGACCGATGTCGACAACGCACGGGCGGGGATGCTGCCGTTCGCCTTCGAAGACGGCTTCGGATTCGAGCGCTACGTCGATTACGCACTCGACGTACCGATGTACTTTGTCTATCGCGACAGCCGCTATATCGATGTCGCGGGAAAGAGCTTTCGCGACTTTCTCGCCGGCCGTGTTCCGGAGCTGAAAGGCGTCGTACCGCAGCTCTCCGACTGGGCCGACCACCTGACCACGATTTTTCCCGAGGCGCGGTTGAAGCGGGTTCTCGAAATGCGGGGCGCCGACGGAGGCACCTGGCGTCGTGTCTGCATGTTACCGGCGCTCTGGGTAGGACTTCTGTACGACAATACCGCGCTCGATGCGGCGTGGGATATGGTGAAGGACTGGACGGCCGAAGAACGCGAAGCCATGCGCGCGGCCGTTCCGGTGCTGGCGCTGAAGACGCCGTTCCGCGGCAGAACGGTACGCGATCTCGCGCACGATATGCTTGCTATTGCGCAATCCGGCTTGCGTGCCCGGGCGAGGGAGGATGCTTCGCGCGAGGATGCGGTGGGCACGACCGAAGAAGGATTTCTGCAGCCGCTGGTCGATATCGTCGCGCGGGGCTATACGCGCGCCGAGGAACTGCAGCGCAAATGGCGTGAGGAGTGGAACGGCGATTTTTCCCGCCTGTTCACCGAGTACAATTTTCTCTAACGCGCACACGAACCCGGAAACCATGGAGAAGATGAACCGCCAAGGCGCAACGACGCCAAGGTGATCGCACGCAGGTCCAGAGCGCCATTGCGCTCTTGGAAAGCGTTGGGCGATTGCGGAAGGCTACATTCCCGGCCGCAGCGTCGATCCGTTTGATCCGGAACTCGAATCGCACGAAGCGTGCTGCATTCTAAACGCCTCCGGCGAGGATGCGCAGGTGGATATCACCATCTTCTTCGAAGACCGCAAGCACACGCGTCTGGACTCGCGCAATCCCAACATCGCGCTTTTGAGCACGATCGCGTTTGCGCTGGAGTAGCTGGCCCCCTTACGGCGTACGCACAAACCCGTGATAATTGCCCGTGCTGTCGGTATAGAAACCGACGACCTCGGCTTTGTTGTTGATGGCGTTGGCGTAAGTGCCGGCCGAACCCTTTGGGTCGAATGTGTCGAACGTTCCTTCGCTCGTCCGGACGAAGCCGTGCGCGACAAAGCTGCTGTCGTAATAGTAGCCCGCAACCGCACCTTTGTCGTTGATGCTTTCGCAAAACGTCCCGGTGGATCCGGAAGGGTCAAACGTCGCTACCGAACCAGCGGAATCGCGCAGGAAACCGTGTGAGGTTCCGTTTGAATCGAAATAATATCCGGCGATCACGCCATCCGTATTGATTCCTTGCGCGTACGTTCCCGTCGAATCCTTCGCCGCGTCGAAGGTGGTAATTGTGCCGTCACTCGTGCGCAGGAACCCGTGATTGATGCCGCTCGCATCGCCGTAATGTCCCGTTGTCGTGTCGGCCGCATTGATCGCGGCAGGCGAGGTGCCATAGGTATCCCCCGAAACGTCAAACGTGGTGATCGTGCCATTCGACGTGCGCAGGAAACCGTGCGGAATATCGTACGCATCATAGTAATCGCCGGCGATCGCGTTTTTCGCATTCATGGCGTTGGGAAAGGTACCGGCGACGCTGCCGCTTGCCCAAAATCGATGCAGTTTGCCGTTGAGCGTGCGAATGAAACCGGGAAAGTTGCCGTCCAGCGTGCTCCAGTAGCCCGCCACACGGCCCTTGTTATCGATGCCATAGACGGCGGTCACTTCCGACTGCCCGTGTTCAAAGGTCGTAAGCGTGCCGTCGGCCGTGCGGAGGAATCCTTTGGTCGTGTCGTCGCTGCTGTCGTAATAAAAGCCGGCGACCACGCCTTTCGCGTTGACCGACCAGGCGTAGGTGCCGATCGAGTTTTCGGGATCAAACGTGACGATGGCCTGTTTGGCCAGAGCGGGATTTGCGAGTGCGCAAATGCAAACCGCCACGCCGAAAGCGAAGACCGATGTTTGCGATAAGAATCTCTTGGGTGTCATCCTTGTCTCCCGGAACCGGCAACGCCGCGTCAGCCGCGGCGCCGTCCATAAATCACGAGGGCCGCGCCGGTGATGGCGAGCGCCAGTCCGTACCACGCCCAGACCCTCGCATCGATCATGAAACTGGAAGCCGGCCAGCGGACCGTGCCGGTTCCCTGTCCAATCCAGAGGAGCCCGACGAGAATGGCAAGGGAGCCAACGAGAAGCAGGGCCGATTTCATGCTGTCCCCCTTTCTTCCGCTGTGATGATAGCATGATGTCCCGTTCGGCGCACGGTTTTTTCGGGGCCATCGACCGGCGTGAGGTCATCGGCGCCGCTGCGTGGACAGCGGTTGCTACAGCAACCTCGCGAGCGGCACCCGCTACGGTGTCCGATTTGCTCGGCGCCGACACTGTTTCGCTGTGGCCGGGCGTTCCGCCGGGTGGGGACGGGGTGAACCCTCAATTGCAAGTGGAAGAGCGCAGTCCCGATCCGCAAAAGTTCCACGACAGGACCTTGAGCGGCGTTGCACGTCCGTCGTTGTTGGTGGTGCCCGCGAGGTCGCCGACGGGCGCTGCGCTGTTGGTCGTTCCTGGCGGAGGATACCGGGGCTTGACAATCGATACAGCGTTCTCCGTTGCGCAGAGATTTGCGCAATTCGGCATCACCGGTTTCGTTCTTCTCTATCGTTTGCCGCACGAAGGCTGGCACGATGCGGCGAACACACCGCTTCAGGATGCCATGCGCGCGATGCGGCTCCTGCGCGCCAACGGGACGCGACACGGTATCGACGCATCACGCCTCGGCGTGCTCGGTTTCTCGGCAGGTGGACACCTCGCCGCCATGTTGTCTCTTCGCTCCGATACTGAGCCCTATGCGGCAGTCGATGCCGCCGACCGCGAAAACGCGCGACCTGCGTTTGCGACGCTGCTTTACCCGGTGATCACGATGCTTCCGCCTTACGCGCACGAGGCGTCGCGCGAGATGCTGCTCGGCGATCGTCCAACGCTCGCCGTGCGCAGGGCCTATTCCGGCGAGCATCTGGTCACGCCTGCCGCGCCGCCGATGTTCCTGGCTGCGGCGGCGGACGATCCGGACGTCCCCATCGAAAACACGCTGGCGATGTTCAAAGCGCTGCGCCGCGCCCGCGTGCCGGCGGAGTTGCACATTTTCGAGCGCGGCGGACACGGTTTCGGGCTCGGCAGCCGGTCGCAGCCGCTCTCCGCCTGGCCGGGTCTGCTGCTCAACTGGCTGACGGACCGGCAGCAGCTGCGCTGAACCGACCGACATACTAAATCCTATTGACACAGTAGATTATAAGGTGTTTCGTCGCTGTAGGGGACAGTCCTACGAATTCCGGGGTGGGATTCGCTTCTCCCAGAGGGAACGAAGATGCATTTCGGCGGTAAGCCGCGCCTTCGGCGCGCGCGGCGGCAAAATCCATGACGACCATACTCCATACCATTCAGCCGCTTTACGTCATGTCCGGCCTGGTTGTCGGAACGCTGGTCGGCATGACCGGCGTCGGGGGCGGCTCGCTGATGACGCCGATTCTGATTCTGCTCTTCGGCATCCACCCACTGACCGCAGTCGGTACGGATCTGCTTTATGCCTCCGCCACCAAGACCTGCGGCACGATGGTCCATGGTTTCAACAAGACCATCGACTGGCGTGTCGTCGGACGGCTCGCGCTCGGCAGCGTTCCGTTTACGGCGCTGACCATCTTCGCGCTTTCGAGACTCGATATGAACAACCCGGCGGCGCAGAAACTGATTACAAGCGGGCTCGGTGTTGCGCTTTTCTTCACGGCCTTGTCGCTCGCCTTCCGCAAATCGGTGATGGAATTCTATGATCGCCGCGTGGGCGAGATGGCGCCGGACACGGTCCGGAATTTGACCATTGCCATGGGCGCGATTCTGGGTGTGCTGGTGTCGATTTCATCCGTCGGCGCCGGCGCAATCGGCGTTACCGCGCTGATCCTCCTGTATCCAAAGATGCCGATCACCCGTCTCGTTGGCTCGGACATCGCCCATGCCGTTCCGCTCACCCTGATTGCCGGTCTAGGGCACTGGTGGCTCGGTTCGATAAACTTTCCCCTGCTGGGTTCCCTTCTCATCGGCTCGATTCCCGGCATCGTCATCGGCAGCACGCTCGTGACCAGGGTGCCGGAGCCGGGTCTTCGATTTGTTCTTGCCGCCGTGCTGGTGCTCGTCTGCTTCCGATTCTGGTTTTTTTAGAAGCACGCCGCCCTTAGAGTTCGCATCTCGGACCTTCTAGGGCGGCGGCCGTGCGGATATTTGATTTCAGCGACGCCATTGTACGTACGCCCGGACGAAGCGTCGTCAGGGGCATTCGCGACGATCCGAAAACCGTTCCGGACTTCGATCGCGTTGCGTCGGAGCACCGCGGATACGTGAACGCATTGCGTACGGTTGGCCTGAAGGTCGAAGTTTTGCCACCGCTCGAAGCGTTTCCCGATTCCGTTTTCGTGGAAGATCCCGCGCTCGTATTTCCGAATGGCGCCATCCTCTTGCGGCCGGGAGCGCCCACACGCGTGGGTGAAAACGAAGCAATACGGTCCATTCTCAAACAGCGCTTCGAAACGGTGCTCGAACTTGCGGAAAGGGAATGCGTGGACGGAGGGGACGTGCTGGTCACGCCGGAAATGGTGTACGTCGGCCTGTCTGCACGCACCAACAGGGAAGGTGCAGAGGCGCTGGGCAAGCTTCTTGATCACCTCGGTTTGAATGCCCGGATGGTGGAGACGCCAAAGGGGGTCCTGCACCTTAAATCGGGCGTGGCGCTGCTCGACGAGGAGACGCTGCTCGCATCGGCGGAGATCGCACAATCGGGGATGTTCGGCGGCTTTGAGATCATCGCACTGGCGCCAGGCGAAGAATGCGCTGCCAATGCCGTGCGGATAAGGGATGTGGTGTTCGTCAACGCGGGTTTTCCGCGCGTCGTCGATCGGCTCGTGGGGAAAGGCTTTCGTGTCAAGCCGCTGCAAATTCCCGAAGTCATGAAGCTCGACGCCGGGCTTTCCTGCATGTCGCTACGGTGGGTCGATATGCGATGACATTGCGGCATCCGGGAATGTAAAGTGGCGCAATGCGCGGAGATTGATCCTTTGTCCAAGCGCAACCGCAAGATCGAAAGGAAGAGAATGCGTTCAACGATCCTTGCCGCGACACTGTCTATGGCTTCCATCGCGCATGCTTCCGGTGCGGACGTCATGTCTTCCCGTTATGGCAATACGACCATCGCCACGGACGATGCCGGTATTCAGACGAAAATATATTACCGGGCCGATGGTCAGTTCAGCGGCAAGCAGATGGACTTGAGTTTCAAGGGTAACTGGAAGGTTTATGGCAGCAGATTGTGCCTGACCTTCAGCGATCAAACGCCGAATGGCATGACAAATCCGTTCTGCGTGCCTGTGGTGGCGCACCGGATCGGCGACAGCTGGAAAGCGCGCGATTACACCGTGAGGCTGGTCAAAGGCATACGCTGACGCGGACCCCTGCGAACATTCACGCAGAGGCGCCGCGCGTCCCCGGCCGCCACACAAGGCGAACTGCTGCCGTCCTACCAGCGGCGGCAGTAGCGGCGATGGTGATGCCAATACCAGCCGCCGTGACAAACGCGATGATGATAGTAAACGGGATGCGAGAAGCCGACCCCGACATTGCCGCCGAGCGGGCCGATATGCGCGCCGACGCCGACTCCCTGGCTGCCGGCAGTCGCACCTGCGCCAACCGGACCGACATTGGCGGCGCCGCCCGCCTGCTGGGCGCTAGCTGCGCCGGCGAGGAGCAGGGCTGCCGAAAAAACTGAGGAAAGAAGGAGCTTCATGGGTTTCCCCCGGGAAATGCTTCCCAGGAAAAACGCGAGGCACCTGCGACTGGTTCAATCTCGGGACACGATATCCTCTCCCGAAACGACCCTAGGCAACTACGCGGCCGTGCCGCCAACCGTGAGCCCGTCGATCCTGAGGGTCGGCTGGCCCACGCCGACCGGCACCGACTGGCCGTTCTTGCCGCAGGTGCCGACCCCGGAATCGAGCTTCATGTCATTGCCGATCATGACCACATGCTTCAGCGCTTCCGGCCCGTTGCCGATCAGCGTTGCTCCCTTGATCGGCGCTCCTTTGCGGCCGTTCTCGATCCGATAGGCTTCCGTACAGGAGAATACGAATTTGCCCGACGTAATGTCGACCTGGCCGCCGCCGAAATTCACCGCGTAGATTCCCCTGTCGACGCTCGCGAGAATCTCTTCCGGATCCTTGTCGCCGGCCAGCATGTACGTATTGGTCATGCGCGGCATTACGTTGTGTGCATGGCTCTCCCTCCGGCCGTTGCCGGTCGGCGCCTGTCCCATCAGCCGTGCGTTCTGCCGGTCCTGCATGTAGCCCTTGAGAATGCCGTCTTCGATCAGCACGGTCCGCGTCGTCGGGGTGCCCTCGTCGTCGACGGTGAGCGAGCCCCTGCGGCCGGAGATTGTACCGTCGTCCACCACTGTCACGCCCGGCGCGGCCACGCGCTCGCCCAGGAGGCCGGCGAAAGCCGAAGTCTTCTTCCGGTTGAAATCGCCTTCGAGACCGTGGCCGATCGCTTCGTGCAGAAGAATTCCCGGCCAGCCGGGTCCGAGCACGACGGTCATCTCGCCGGCCGGTGCCGGCACGGATTCAAGATTGACCAGCGCCTGTCTCAGCGCTTCATCCACCGACTCTTTCCAGTAGCGTGGGTCGAGATAGGTCTCGTAACCGGAGCGACCGCCGCCGCCGTAACTGCCAGATTCCTGGCGGCCATTCTCCTCAACCACGACCGAGACGCCAAGTCGCACCAAGGGACGGATGTCGCGCCAGCTTTCGCCGCCGGCGCGAAGAATCTCGATGGTCTGGTGCTCGCCGGCCAGCGCACAGGAGACCTGGCGCACCCGCGAATCCTTCGCGCGTGCATAGGCGTTCATCTCTTCAAGCAGCTTGATCTTGGCGGCGAATTCCGCCGTCGCGAGAGGGTCTTCGTCGCCGTAGAGTTTTGCGTTGGTGCGAACTGGCGAGAGTGCCAGCGTGCCAGAGTGGCCCTTTGCCACCGCGGCGACCGTTTCGGCCGCCCGGCGGATGGCATCTTCCGACAACTCGTTCGCGTGGGCATAACCCGTTGCTTCACCCGCGACCGAGCGCAACCCGAAGCCCTGCGTGGTATCGAAGGTCGCGGCCTTGAGCCGGCCGTCATCGAAGGAAAAGGATTCGCTGCGTCGGAATTCCAGGAAGAGTTCGCCATCGTCGCTGCCGCCGAGGGCGCCGTCCACAATCGCCTGCACGTTGTCGCGGTCGAGCCCCGCTTTCCCGAAAAACAGATCGCCATCCATGTGCCGTCATCCTTTAGCCGCAGCAACGATATAGGAAACCGCCGAGGGGGTGAAACGGACGGCGGTGGTCCCGTTTGGTCGACCGAATTTCACATCCTGTGCATGCGGTCGTGACATCGGCGGACCGAGGGTGGCATAAGGTCGCAATGACTTGCGGTGCTGGGGTCTCCTAAACCTGCGTTATCTCGACTCTTTCTGACCGCAGGGCGCGGCGAGGCGCCCAAATTCTTCGAGGTCGCCGGATGCTTCGCAAATGGATGGGATTGGCAGCCGGCGCGGGCGCCGCAACCCTTGTGCTGGCCCGCGCTTCAAACGCGGCGCCGCAGCCATGGGAGCTCGGTTTCCAGCCCGCAGCATCTCCGGTGATGGAGCGGATCGAATCCTTCAACACCGGCGTGTCGTATATTATCGTCTTGATCTCTCTGCTGGTGTTCGGGCTGCTCGCCTGGATCATCATCCGCTACAACCATCGCCGCAATCCGGTGCCCGGAAAGACGAGCCACAATACCGTGCTCGAAGTGCTGTGGACGATCGTGCCGGTGATCATTCTGGTGGCGATCGCCATCCCCTCGTTCAAGCTTCTGTACTACGAAGCCGATATCCCGAAACCCGACCTCACCATCAAGGCGATCGGCAAGCAGTGGTTCTGGACCTATCAGTACCCGGGAAGCGGCAATTTTCAGTTCGACTCGCTCGGTCTTTCCGACGTCGATGCGTTGAAAAGGGCCGAACCCCGGCTCCTTGGGGTGGACAACGCCGTGGTGGTGCCGGTGAACAAGGTGGTGAAGGTGGTGACAACGGGCGCCGACGTCATTCATTCCTGGGCAGTTCCGGCGTTCGGCGTGAAGATGGATGCCATTCCTGGGCGGCTGAACGAAACCTGGTTCAAGGCGACCGCCGAAGGCACCTATTACGGACAATGCTCCGAATTGTGCGGCGCACGCCACGCCTTCATGCCCATCGAGGTGAAGGTCGTCTCGCAAGAGGCCTTCAATGCCTGGCTCGCCACGGCCAGGAAGAAATTCGCGGCAATCGACAACCCACGCGTCGCGGCAAAATGATTGTGATCCATTCAACGAAAGCTGTCGTCCATGGCTGATATCGCACACGCGCATGAAGAGCATCCGACTGGCTGGCGCCGCTTCGTCTATTCGACGAATCACAAAGACATCGGCACCATGTATCTGGTGTTCGCGATCTGCGCGGGTCTCGTCGGCGGTACGCTTTCCATGTTCATGCGGGCCGAGCTGATGTATCCCGGTCTGCAGGTCTTCAGCGAACCGCACACCTTCAATGTTTTCGTGACGGCGCATGGCCTGATCATGATCTTCTTCATGATCATGCCGGCGATGATCGGCGGGTTCGGCAACTGGCTCGTGCCGCTCATGATCGGGGCCCCCGACATGGCGTTTCCCCGCATGAACAACATTTCGTTCTGGCTCCTGCCGTTCTCGTTCACGCTGCTGATCCTGTCGATGTTCGTCGAGGGCGATTCGGGCGGGCAGGGCATGGGCGGCGGCTGGACGATGTACGCGCCGCTTTCCACCACCGGGTCGCCAGGGCCGGCAATGGACTTCGCTATCTTCTCGATTCACATTGCCGGCGCCTCGTCGATTCTAGGCGCCATCAACTTCATCACCACCATCTTCAACATGCGCGCGCCCGGCATGACGCTGCACAAGATGCCGCTGTTCGTCTGGTCGATTCTGGTGACCGCGTTCCTTCTGCTTCTGTCGCTGCCGGTGCTGGCCGGCGCGATCACCATGCTTCTGACCGATCGGCACTTTGGAACCAGCTTTTTCAACCCCACCGGCGGCGGTGATCCGATCCTCTACCAGCACCTGTTCTGGTTCTTCGGCCATCCGGAGGTGTACATTCTCATCCTGCCCGGATTCGGCATGATCAGCCATGTCGTCTCGGCGTTCTCGAAGCGTCCGGTGTTCGGCTATCTCGGCATGGCCTATGCCATGGTCGCCATCGGCTTCATCGGCTTCATGGTTTGGGCACACCATATGTACACCGTAGGTCTGTCCGTCGATACCAAGGCCTATTTTGTCTTTGCCACGATGGTGATCGCCGTGCCCACCGGCATCAAGGTGTTCTCCTGGATCGCGACGATGTGGGGCGGCTCTATCGAGTTCAAAACGCCGATGCTGTGGGCGATCGGCTTCGTTCTGCTGTTCACGATCGGCGGCGTGACCGGCGTTGTGCTTGCCAATGCGGGCGTCGATGTCGTCCTTCAGGACACCTATTATGTGGTGGCGCACTTCCATTACGTGCTGTCACTGGGCGCGGTATTCGCGATTTTTGCCGGCTGGTACTTCTGGTTTCCGAAGATCACCGGCTATCGGTACAACGAAGTGCTGGGGCAGATTCACTTCTGGCTCACCTTCATCGGCGTCAACGTGGCGTTCTTCCCGATGCACTTCCTCGGGCTGGTGGGAATGCCCCGCCGCATCGCCGACTATCCCGATGCGTTCGCCGGCTGGAATTACGTCTCTTCGATCGGCGCGTTCATTGCCGGCGCCGGTACGATTGTTTTCGTGATTGCGATGGCGGAAGCCTTCCTTGTCAGGCGTCGGGCGGGGGACAACCCCTGGGGGGTTGGCGCCACGACTCTCGAATGGCTGTTGCCGTCGCCGCCGCCGTTCCATTCCTATAACGAACTGCCGCGCATTACATGACGGTTGCTGCGGGGACACTCGCCTTCGAGCCGGGCGCTGCAAGCGTCGCCGACTATTTCGCGCTTCTGAAGCCGCGCGTGATGTCTCTTGTCCTCTTCACGGCCGTCGTCGGCATGCTCGTTGCCCCCGTATCGCCCGATCCATGGACCGCCATCACGGCGCTTCTTTGCATTGCCATCGGCGCCGGCGCGTCGGGCGCACTGAACATGGCGTACGATTCCGATATCGACGCGCTCATGACCCGGACGGCGACGCGGCCTATTCCGATGGGACGCATCGCGCGTGGCGATGCGCTCGCCTTCGGCTGGACGCTCGCTGCGGGTTCGGTCGCGGTGATGGCGCTTTTTGTCAATGCGCTCGCCGCATTCCTGTTGGCCTTTTCCATTTCCTTCTACGTCTTCGTGTACACGCTGTGGCTGAAGCGGCGAACTGCGCAGAACATCGTCATCGGAGGGCTTGCCGGTTCGCTGCCCCCGGCGATCGGCTGGGCCGCGGCGACGGGAACGCTTGCACTTGCCCCGCTCCTTCTCGTGCTGATCGTGTTTTTGTGGACGCCGCCCCATTTCTGGGCGCTCGCGCTCTACCGGTCCGACGACTATGCGCGCGCGGGCATCCCCATGCTGCCCGTGGTCAGCGGCAAGCGCGCCGCGCGCCGCCACATCTTAGGTTATGCCATGGCACTTGCCCCCCTCGGCGTGGTGCCTGCCGCAATCGGAATGGCCGGTCTGCTTTACGCCGTGGTGGCAGTGAGCTTTGGCGCCTGGTTCATCATCGATGCCTGGGCGGTGCTGCGCGAACACGACGACATTCGCGAACCCTCGGCGCGTCGGCTGTTCGGCGTATCGATACTTTATCTCTTCGTGCTCTTCGCGGCGCTGATGGTCGAGCGGCTGGCAGGATTGCCGCCCTTTCCGACCCTCGGGGGATGGGCGTGAGACAATGGGAGACGACGAGCGCGCAGAACGGGAGCGGCGGCGGCGCAACATTGCCATTGCCCTTGTCCTTGCAGCGCTTGTGGTACTCTTCTTCGTTATGACGATGGTGCGGCTGAAGGGGCGGGTCGTCGGGTTTTTTCAATAGAGGCGGATATGGCAGACGCGCACGCGAAACATCACGACTACCATCTCGTCGACCCGAGCCCGTGGCCGATCGTGGGATCCGTCGGCGCCTTCACCATGCTGATCGGCGCCATTTTCTGGATGAACGCGGGTTACAAGGGGTTCTTCGGTCTGCCGGTGAGCGGACAGCCCTGGATATTCGCGATCGGCGCCTTCCTCGTTCTGTACACTATGGCGGGCTGGTGGCGCGATGTCATCAAGGAGTCCGTCGTCCTTGGCG
>Ga0070734_10004359_pt1 | contig 13550 bp, 8 predicted proteins | sample Coa_R1_8_FD_66444 | JGI IMG/M metagenome (GOLD analysis project Ga0070734, IMG submission 66444) | Surface soil microbial communities from Centralia Pennsylvania, which are recovering from an underground coalmine fire - Coalmine... | ecosystem: Environmental > Terrestrial > Soil > Unclassified ...
AACATGCTGCAGATCGGGACTATCGGCGCGCTGAACCTGGCCTTGCCCCAGGTGCTGGCGGCGGGCGAGCAGTCCGCGTCGAAAGGCAGGTCTCCCCGGGCGGACTCCTGCATCCTCGTGTTCCTCAACGGTGGCCCCAGTCACCTCGACATGTGGGACATGAAGCCGGACCTGCCGAAAGAGCTGCGCAGCGAGTTTCAACCCATCGCCACGTCGGTTCCCGGGATCCAGGTCTGCGAGCATCTGCCCCGGCTGGCGCGGCTAATGTCTCACTGCGCGCTGGTGCGCTCCGTCCATCACGACCAGGTGGCGCACGCGCCCGCGGTGTACACCGCCCTCACGGGGGTCCAGAGCAACGTCCGCGCCGGCATCCTGGGCGCGAAGTCCACGGACCACCCTGCGATCGGCTCCGTGATCAGCCGCTTTCGCCCGCCCACCTCTCGGGTCCCGCCGTATGTTTTGCTGCCCTACCTGACGGCGGAAGGGGCGGGCGGGCCTCCGCAACCCGGCTTCCTGGGCGGCTGGCTGGGGAAGACGCACGATCCCTTCCTCGTGCTTCAGGGTGGACCGAGTCCGGATGGCTTCAATCTACCCGCGCTGGTTCCCGGAGTCGGGATGAGTACAGAGCGCGTGCGCGGCCGCCGGCGGCTGCTGGCCGGCCTGAACCAATCGAGCGCTTCGGTCGTCGCGGGCCCGGGCCAGGAGATGGAACGGCTTCAGGCAAAGGCCTGCGACCTGCTTACCTCCACGGCGGCGCAATGGGCCTTTCAGCTGGATCGGGAGCCCCCGCGGGTGCGGGATGCTTACGGCCGGAACATCTATGGCCAGAGTTTGCTCCTGGCTCGCCGACTGGTCGAGGCCGGGACGCGGCTAGCTTGCATTTCCTGGGCACCAGATGCGAACGCCACCTGGGATACGCACGGCGGCAACTTCGTCAAGCTCAAGAACCATCTGCTGCCGCCTTTCGACACCGGCTTCTCCCAATTGCTCGCCGACCTCGTGGACCGCGGCCTGCTGGAACGGACCCTGGTCGTGGTCATGGGAGAGATCGGCCGGACGCCGAAGATCAACAGCACCGCGGGGCGCGATCACTGGGAGTTCTGCTACACCGTCCTGTTGGCGGGGGGCGGGATCAAGGGTGGGTTCACCTACGGGGCCAGCGATAAACACGGGGCCTATCCCAGCCAGTGTCCGGTCTCCGCAAATGACATCGTCGCTACCATCTACGACGCACTAGGGATTCCCCCGAGCCTGGTGCTCCGCGATCGTCTCGACCGGCCGCTTCTGCTGGTCCCGGAAGGCGCGCCGATTCGAGATGTCTTTTCATCACGGTTACGCGAGGGCGAAACGCCTCTCGGTGGGGCGTAACACTTCGAGGAATCAAGCATGACGCCGACGCGATGGTGTGGCACGGGCCGTTCCGGCTTGTGGCTGGCAGGAGTGGCGATGCTGCTCGCCTCCTCGGTGAGCTATGGGGAGCAGTTTGTCCTCTTCGACGTCACATTTACCTTCACCAAGGAGGACGCGGACAATTCGAAGCCGAGCAAGTCGCACTACTACGTGCGCGGGAAGGCGCTCAACCCCGACCGTCCCAAGGACTGGACGCGGCCGGTGGATTACCGCAACGGTACCGTCCACATCCGCACCGAGGTCATCGAGAAGCCGGTGGGCGGCGAGCCAACCACCTGGACCTTGTGCTATATCCCGAACAAGGGTCAGAAGAACGGCTACGGCTGCACCGGCACCGTGGTCTACCGCGAAAAAGGCGTGTACGAGCAGGACGTGAAAATGACCTCCTTCTGGCAAAACGATTCCATCGTCTGGTCGGAGGGGATCAAGGAGATGCACCTGGTCATCAAAGACAGCAGCGGCGGCAGTGGACATGCCCACAAGAGGCCCGACGCGGAAAAGTTCTTCCCGACGCGGATGCGCATCATCATGGTTCAGGTGTCGGCCGGATCCACCTACGACCCGACCCTGGTTCCGAACTTGACTGCAAACAAGTGATGTCCGGAACGGCCAAACGCAAGCCCATTATTTCGGCCAACCTGGAGCCAGATGTAGACGGGCGCCACTGGCCGAAATAATGGCCCTATTTCTGATCGAAACCCACCTCCGCCGCAGAATCCTTTAGCCGTCTTGCAGAATCGCAGGCAAAACCGCTGTAGGCTGGCATGCCTTGTGCGCCGAGCTTGTAGGAGAGCATCCCGCCGGCAGGCCACGAACAAGTCTGCCAGAGGGACGCCGCAGGAGCCATTTCTGTTTTTTTCAGTCCTTTCCTGTCCCGAGAAGCGGCAGGCGCGCATATAGGTTCCTAGGCAACGTGATGCGGATAAGTTTTTCGTCCCTTGAAGGAGTTTTCCATGTTTCGCGAATCCCCTGGCTTTCGCCGCCCCAATCAACCCCGCCAACCCCTCCGTCGCGAGAACTTCCTCCCACGTTTGGAAGCGCTGGAGGATCGCTGGCTGCCGTCGATCAGCGTGAATTCGGTTGCGGACAGTGGCCCGGGATCACTCCGCGCCGCCATTATGCAAGCTAACACACAGCCCGGCTCCACGATCGACTTCACCCAACTCGGGGGCGGGCCGCATGCCATTAACCTCACTTCCCAGTTGCCCGCCCTTACTGCCAACAACGTAACCATCGCCGGCGACCCCTCCAGCCAGGAAATCAAGCTCAACGGTTTCGGTGCAGGCAATGCCAGCGGCCTCGTCCTTCTTGGAAAGCACGGTACGGTCACGGGACTGACCATTGTGAACTTTGAGTCGGCGGGAATCGTTGTCGAGGGGGAAGGCGACACGGTTAGCGAATGCAATATCGGCCTCGATCAACAAGCGAAATCCGGCCCCAATGGCAACGGCGTGTATGTTTTTGAAGACGTAGTCGCCACGATCAAAGACAACGATATTGAGAACAATACCGCGGACGGCGTCTTGGTTCTCTCGAGCGCCGGCATTACCATCGACACGAATGTCATGGAGAATAATGCCAACAACGGAATCCGCGTTGCAGGCCGAATGCCCGATTCCACGCAACCGTTTACCACGAAAATCATCAACAACGAGATCGATCTCAATGCGGCGAATGGGATTTACCTGCTCGATTCGTCCAACAACATCGTCGGCCAACCGGGCGCTCTGAAGGCAGGCACCGCGAACACCATCGGCAGCGATAAGGACGGCATACCCGACGAGCCGAATGGCGAAGACGGAGTGCTCATCGAGTCTTCCACCAACAATACGATCACGGAGAACTACATTGGAGGAAACAATGGCAATGGGGTCTCCCTCACCGGCCCTGAGACCGCGAACAACAGCCTCGTCAACAACCTGATTGGGTGGGGCTTCCTGCACGGGATTGACGCGCCCGGTGGTGTCCTTACTCCTCTGCCGAACAAGCTCGACGGTGTGGCCATCACTGGCGGGGCACATAACAACACGATCGGAGGGATCGGTCTGTTCCTCAATAACGATCCCAAGACTGGGGCCGGCAACCTCATTGGACCGAATCTGGGCAACGGTGTCCGGCTGAGCGACGCCGGGACCACAGGGAATGCCGTCCTGGGCAATTTGATTGGAACGAACAAGAGTGGCGATGGCACCATGTACAATGGCAACGCCGTGTCCAACAGCCTCTTTGGCGTGGCCATCACGGACGGTGCCACCAACAACTTCATCGGCGGGAAGAGCCGCGTCCATACCTCTTCTGGCGGGGGCAACCTGATCTCCGGCAACTTGCTCGGAGGAGTGGACGTCAACGGAGTCGGCACCTCGTCCAACATGGTTTGGGGCAACTTTATCGGCACGACGGCCACCGGCAACGGCGCGCTCGCCAACATCGGCAACGGAGTGACCATCGAACAGGGCGCTACCGATAACAGCGTGGCCCTTGACAACCTCATCTCCGGCAATCGCGGTGACGGCGTCCAGATTACCGGCGTGGTCACAATTCACAATGTGGTCGAAGAAAACATGATCGGCACAAACGCGCCTGGAAGCATGGCTGTGGCCAACGGACTGGATGGCGTCGTCGTTTTGGGCAACAGCGATCGGGTTATCGAGAACCTCATTTCTGGGAACGAGCTGTCTGGGGTCGTGCTCGGCGGTTCGCAAAACGAGGTGATGGGGAACCAGATCGGCACCAACTTCGATGGCACGGGAGCCGTGCCCAACCAGGCCGACGGGATCTTGGTTTTCCTTCAGATCGGCTTTGGCGGCAACACGATTGGAGGCACGGTCGCCGGCAGCGGCAATCTCATCTCCGGAAACGGCGGCAACGGGATCGAGGCGCTGGGTCCCGCCAGCCTCGGCAACCTCATCCAGGGAAACGAGATTGGCACGCAAGCAAATGGCGAGATGGCCCTGGCCAATACGCTCAACGGCGTCCTCATCAACAATACGTCCGGCTATGTGATTGGCGGTTTTCAGGCGACAGCTGGCAACCTCATCTCCGGCAACAAGCAGGACGGAATCAAGATCACCGGAAATCTGAGTTCCGGAATCTTGGTGGTAAACAACCGTCTCGGCACGGAGCGGAGTGCCAAGTTCGTCCTGGCCAATCAAGGCAATGGCATCGAAATCGTGAATCAGGCGCACGGCAACATCATCGGTTTGGGCAACGTAATCTCGGGCAACGTCGGCGACGGGGTTCAGATCAGTCTCTCAGCCAACGACAATCTGGTCGCGGGAAACCGGATTGGGACGGACATTACCGGCACCGACTATGTGCCCAACGAAGGCAACGGGATCAACATCTTTTCACGAGCCAGCGGCAACACGTTGGGCGGGACTGGTGCGGCGGCGGCAAACTTGATCTCCGGCAACCACCAGGACGGCGTTCGGATTGACAATTATGCACATGCCAACGTGGTCTTGGGCAACTTCATCGGCACCGATGTCAGCGGGAAGACCCCGCTGCGAAACCACGGGAATGGCGTCGATATCCTTTCACAAGCCAGCAGCAACATGATTGGCATGGTCAGTCCTGGTGGCACCGTGACCGGCAATTTGATCTCCGGCAATTCGGGCAGCGGAGTAGTGATCTCGAGTTCCAGTGAAAACGTCGTGCAAGGCAATCGCATCGGCACGACCCAGTCCGGACTCGCCAGCCTGCCCAACTTGGCAAACGGCGTGGCCCTCTTAACTGGGGCTTCCCAGAACCAGATTGGGGTAGCTGGCACTGCTTCCGCCGGGGGTGCCTCCAACCTTATTTCCGGGAACAAGCTCGATGGTGTCCGGATCGGAAACGCGGATTCTAATTTCGTCACAGGGAACCTGATCGGCACGGACATCACCGGCCAAGCGCCGCTCGGCAATAGCGGCCACGGAGTCTTCCTGTTCTCCGGGGCGCAGAACAATTTCATCGGCGGCGGTGTTGGCAACGTGATCGCATTCAACGGCAAAGCGGGGGTCGCAGTCGGCGGCGGCCCATTCGATTTTGCCACGGCCCACAACCCTATTCTGTCGAACAGCATCTTCGCCAACCATGGTTTGGGGATCGATCTCGCTGACAATGGCGTGACCCTGAATACGTTGGGCGGTCCTCACCTTGGACCCAACGATTTCCAGAATTACCCCTTGATCAGCGCTGCGACAGCGTTTGGCGCGGCCACGACCATCCAGCTAAGCCTGAACAGCATTCCCAACATGGCCTTTGTCATCCAGGTGTTCGCCAATCCGGCGGCAGATCCCACGGAGTTTGGCCAGGGACAGACCTTGATCGCCACCGCCACACCGTTGGTGCTGTCCACCGATGCGACCGGCAACGGCGCCCTGACGACCAATATCCCGCAAGACCTCACGGGCCAATATCTCACGGTTACGGCCACCGCGTTGGGCAGTTTTGTTGAGACTTCGGAATTCAGCAAGGACTACTTGGTCACGGGAGCGATGATGGCAACCGTTGGCCGCCCCGGGACGCCGGCACAGAATTCCCCGCAGGATTGGGCGCAGCTCGTCGCTAACCTGGCCAGGTCCACGGATACCAACATGATGCCATTGCAAGACATCATGGAGCCGGCTTGGGCTGGCACTGCCGCGGGAACCCCAATGGTTCCGATGACCGAAGCCGGTCTGGTTTTATCACAACAGCTCCAAGACCATCCGGAATGGTCCGAAATGGCGGGAGCAACAACACTCGCCGCGACGGATGTGCTCGATCAACTCTTTGCCGGGCCGGATGGCCGTGCGTGATCCGACCCGTTCGTGGGACGCCACGGTTTAGGATTTGTGTGAACTAGCCCCGATCGTCAGAGAGGGTGATTCCCCCTCCCTGACGATCGGGGCTAGTTCGTCTTCTTCACCCCTACGAGCGATGAGCTGGAAGTGTAAGCGATTGGGCCACAGAAAAGAGGCCCACGCGCCTGGCTGCTCCGACCGGCAAGTCGAGTGTATCCCGCAATTCCCGCACAGGCGCTAGAGTTGTTCCGGATTGTCTCACCCTCGGACGGAATGCTGAGGCCGTGTCCGAGAACCGGTGGTATACTCAACATGATATTGTTGGTTCATGAGCGACCGGGTACGACGAGCAAACCGCTCGATTGCCGCGGCTTTCGCCATGCCGGTCGCCGGCATAAAGGGCTTAGTCCATGCGCTTGGTCCACTCGATCTTGAATCGCCTCGTACGGCGGCCCGGTGTTGCCGTCCTTGCGGTCATGCTATGCTGCGCTCAATTCGGCTTGGCGGATCGGTTTCCGCCCGATCCGGTAGAGGCATTGCGCCAGATGCTCAAGGCTCCTCCTCCGCACCCCGATTTGGCGCAGCGGGCCGAGGCTCTGCGAAGCCTGGCCGAAATACGGCGGGCACTGGCACTGCAAGAGTGGCGCTCAGCCGTCGGAGGTTCGGATGAACAGATCTATGCGGCGTTGGCCGAGCGGTTCAAGAAGGAAGCGCGGCGGTCGTTGACAACCGGCTCGACGGCTGTCCGCCTGGCCGTCATGGACATGCTGGCGGAAATCGGGTCGAGTTTGCGCGATCCGCAAAATCCGAATGGTCTGGCCTCTTCCCTGGCACCGGAACTGGCGAACTTGGTAAAAAACGGGGAGACGCCTCACATCCGTGAACAGGCAGCACGGGCGCTGGGTCTTGTTTTCCCAGATCCGAACGTCGCACTGCCTGCGCTGCTTCACTTGCTCGCTTCTCCCAACTTCCCGGAGCGGCTCGCCGCGGGAACCGCACTGGGGAATATGCTCCGGGTGACTAACCAACTTTCTTCCAAGGCAGGCGAAGTCGAGGCGGTTCGGGTCCCGCGCGACTATGTCGTCCAACTGGGCAAGGCAATCCTCCCCGTTATTGCCGTGGGACTGAGCAATCCTGATCCCGAAGTCCGGCGGCTGGCAGCGGGAGCAGCGGAGCAACTGGGATCGGCCCTCGATACCCAGGTGCCTCAACCCAGAATCGGGGAGGAAGCAATCGATCCGCTTGCCGAGCGCAAAGAACTCGGATCGGTCCAACACGACTTGATGCCGCTGCTGGAAGCCTTCAGCCAGCAGAAAGCAGTCCTGGCCAAAGCTTTGCAGGATGACGATCTCCAGGTTCGTTTGCTGGTGCAGCGGACTCTTGAAAGCTTGGGGAATGCTCGGCTCAAACTCTTGCGCATCGCGACTCCGAACGCGGCCCCGGCCGGAGCATCGGAGCCCGGAAAGGCTCAGAACGCGCCACCGGAAGGTGGACTGTTGGCAGTGGCGGCGCAGAATCAAGGCCAGCCCACATCGGCGCCGGATCCGCTCCTCCGGGCGGCGCAAGCGGCACTGCCACGCCTGGCGGCCGATGTCACCAACCCGGACGTGCAGATTCGGCTTGGAGCGGTCGAGGCGCTGGAATCCTTTGGGTCAGCCGCCGCACCGGCGGTTCCGGCACTCATCGATGCAACAGGGGATCCGAATTCCTTTGTGCGCTGGGCAGCCGGCCGCACCCTGGGCAAGATGAATCCGGCGGAACCCACTGCCGTGCCGGCCCTTGCTCGTTTACTCTTCGATCGGGATTTCGATGTCCGCCTGGCAGCGTGCACGGCCTTGGACCGCTATGGCCCCGCAGCCAAGGACGCAGTGCCGGCTCTGATCCGCGCCATCCGGGCCAGTGATCCCGATATTCGCATCGCCGCCATGCGCACGCTGGGAGGGATTGGTACCGATGCCCAACCCGCCATCCCCGCCTTGGCGGCCGCGCTGTCGGACCGCGATGAACGTGTTCGTCAGACAGCCGCCGATATCCTGGCCAAGTTCGGGCCTCAGGCTCAAAGCGCCGCACCCGCCCTGCGGAAGGCTCTGGATGATCCCGATGCGGATGTGCGCCGGGCTGCCAGCGACGCTCTCTTGAGCGTTTTGCAAGGAGAGAAGTAAGTGGGCCAGGCCCGCTGTGCGAAAGGATAGTCGGATGGCAACGCCGCGTTATCCTTCGCTCTATCAGATCAATACCCGTGTCTGGCTAACGGAATTGTCCGAGGGTCTGGGCCGGCACGCCACGCTGGATGATATTCCGGACGCCGAGCTGGACCGCCTGGCGAAGATGGGCTTTGATTGGGTCTGGCTCTTGAGCGTCTGGCAGACGGGCCCGACCGCCCAAGGGGTATCCCGGTCGAATGCAGCCTGGCGCAGGGAGTTCCAGGAAACGCTGCCGGACCTGCGTGAAGAGGATATCGCCGGCTCGGGGTTTGCAATCACCGGCTACACGGTCCACACCTATCTGGGAGGCGATGCCGCGCTCGCGCGCCTGCGGGACCGGCTTCGCCGTCGCGGCCTGCGGTTACTCTTGGATTTTGTTCCCAATCATATGGGACTGGACCATCCCTGGCTCGAAGATCATCCCGACTACTTCATCCAAGGCAGCGAAACCGATCTGGCCCGCGCCCCCCAGAATTACACACGGATACAGTGCAGAGGTGGCGATTGCGTGCTGGCTTATGGGCGCGATCCATATTTTGCCGGTTGGCCCGACACGCTGCAGCTCAACTACGCCAACCCCGCCACACAAGAAGCGATGGCCGGGGAACTGGTGAAGATCGCTGGCCAATGCGACGGCGTTCGCTGCGACATGGCCATGTTGATTTTGCCCGATGTCTTCGAACGGACCTGGGGAATGCGGCCAGAACCGTTTTGGCCCAAGGCGATCCAGCGCGTGCGGGAGCGGGTGACACACTTTCTTTTCATGGCCGAGGTCTACTGGGACCTTGAATGGACGCTTCAGCAGCAGGGCTTCGATTACGCTTACGACAAGCGGCTGTACGATCGGCTACGCGAGGGGCATGCACGGCCCGTGCGCGAGCACCTGTACGCCGGGTTGGATTACCAAGACAAACTGGCCCGCTTTCTGGAAAACCACGATGAGCCACGGGCCGCAGCGACCTTTTCTCCGGAAGTTCATCGAGCCGCCGCGGCCATCACGTTCTTGTCACCGGGCCTCCGCTTTTTCCACGCGGGGCAGTTGCAAGGCCGAACGAAACGCATCTCGCCCCACCTGGTCCGCGGTCCCAAAGAACCCATCAACCCGCAGCTGGCACAGTTTTACGGCCGCTTGCTGGACGTGCTCCACCAGCCAACAGTGCGCGACGGCCAATGGCGGTTGCTCGAATGCCTGCCTGCCTGGGATGGCAACTGGACGTGGGATTGTTTTCTTGCGTTCGCCTGGCGCGGCACCGGCGATGAACGGCTGCTGGTGGCGGTCAACTATGCTCCCAATCAGAGCCAGTGCTATGTTCGGCTCCCCTTCGCCGAGCTTGGCCACGGTCAATGGCAGCTTCGGGATGAGCTTGGCGATGCCGTTTACCATCGAGACGGCAACGATTTGCGCGCTCGCGGATTATACCTGGACATGACTCCCTGGCAGGCTGCCGTCTACTCCCTGGAAGCTCAATCATGATGGAAAGGCCAGAACGCCATCAGGAACTGGAGGCGGTCAGGCTCTTGCCGGCAGAGGTATAGGTTTTGTTCGCGTTGCTGCCCAGGGTGGTGACGGCGCCGATACAGACCACCATAATCAAGGCCAGCATGACCGCATATTCCACGGCCGTGGGCCCCTCTTCGCTCTGGAGAAAGGCAAGGATTGCTTGGCGAGCAAGTGGCATCTTGGTTTCCTCGGTGGGGATGATAGGAGACCCGTTCGGCAAGGCGGGGATTATGCGGACGACCGCGCGGCGACCCGGTCCGAGGGAAGCGATCCCTGTTTGCGAAGCGGTCGGGGGGCAGGGGCTGCCGTCGCGGTTCTCATGAAAGTCTAAGTCACAAGCGGGGAACAGGCAAATAGGCCGACTCTGCGGGTGCGTGCACTCGCCGCCGCAGCTCCCCCTTTGCCGTCGGTCGTCCGTTAAAATACCATGATGTCATTAACTGCGGGGCCAACGGGTTTCTTCGCACCGAAGGCGCTTTGGTGGATGAGACGGAATGGGATGCCATCATGAGAGAAATCCACCTGGCTCGGAAGGTAGAGGAACGGGCTACGGTTTCTGATTGGGGGGAACGATGAACCTCCTCCTGAACACGGACACATGCTCAGCCCACATGTGTTGTCCAACGGAGCCAGCGTACCAAACGTCCGTGATGATACAAGGAGTACCCTGCCATGTCGATGAGGCTGTTGTGGATCATTGCTGTATCAATTGGAGCCATCGCAGCCCTCATGCCCGCCCCGGCCGCGGAGCCGCAAGAAGACTCTAGCGCCCTGCAAAAAGATCCCACTGGCTGGATCGATCTTCTGGCCGGGAAGGACTTGAACCACTGGAAGCGCGTGCCGATTCCGCCCGGTAGTCCGCTCAAGAGCAAGAATCCCTGGAGCCTCGATCCCAACACGCATGAGCTGGTCTGTGACGGCGCCGACATTCACGAGATGCTGCTCTATGAGGAGCCGTTCGATGATGGGATCTTTCACGTCGAGTGGCGGTTCAAGAAGATTGAGGGCAGGCAGGGCTATAACAGCGGCGTTTATGTGCGCACCGCGGACGATGGCGCCATTTGGCATCAAGCTCAGGTGGGCAATCGAAACGTTGGCTATCTTTTCGGAAACACCTTGGTTCAGGGGAAACCGCAGCGCGTGAAAATCGATGATAAGAAGCCGCAACGCGGCAAGGAAGCCGGGGAATGGAATACCTATGAAGTCACCTGCAAAGGCCCGCACATGACCTTGTGGATCAATGGCGCCGTGACCGCCACGTGGGACCAGTGTCACGTGCCCAAGGGACACGTCGGCCTGGAAGCCGAGGGCTGGTACATCGAGTTCCGCAATGTAAACTTCAAGCGGTGATGGAGCTGGATCACGAGGGCCCAGTGGACCGCTCCGCATACGGCACCGGACGACGGCCAAGCATGGGCCGCGGGAACCCCAGCGTTCGACCCGGCTTGCTGTGATCGCGCTCCAGGCGGTCCTGAGCTTCCATGCACACGCGCGCCGCAACGGCAATCTTCAGGAGCTGAATCCCACCACGGAAGAGGAAGATACCGATCACCGTTAACATGCCGCCTTCCATGATCCAGTGGTTCCCATCCATCAGGAGTTGGAAATCGCGATAGAAGACGTACAAACCCAAACCGAGCAAGATCCATCCGGCCAATTCGCGCGTCCAGAATTTCATCGTTTCTCCTTTCGACGCCGGCGGAGGTCGGCCCAGGTCAGCCACCGGCTCAACCGCCGCTGCTCAGAACCGGTTTCCTGCCAAAAGGTGTCTTGCAAGAACAGCCTTGCCTCCGGTGGCCGCAGGCGGCGCTGGCTGGCGTAGCTTCGAAGGCCCGCAATGACCAGGACGCCAAGCACCAGTAGCCAGATCAGGACGATGCCATGCCAGGCCCGAGGCTCGAGATCGTAGAGACGAACACCCGCCGGCACCAGGCGCCAGCACAGTTGCGCAAGAAAGGCCCAGATGGGAAGGGACAAAACCATCCAGCCGATCTCGGTCGATGTAACGAGCTGGGGATTGCGATGGTGCGGGATGGGTTTCGGCGGCGCACTTGTGCCTCGCGGCGGTCGGACAGACTGGTTCGGACGGCCACGGGGATAATCTTCCGGAAAAATCGACACCGTCATGGCCAGGACACGATATTGAGCTACGCACAAAGCCAACACCGCACCGCTCAGGAGCCAATCGGCGAGACTGAAGCCGGTCGCCAGCCGGCGCAAGGGGGCCAGGTCCATCGCCTCGCTGGCCAGGAGCAGGCCGGCCAACAGGAGAAGCGGGAGCAACGGCGACATGAACCGAGCGATGCGGCGATCCAGAGCCGGACGGCCCGAACCGGTCAAGCGCCAGCGCAGAATCACCCCCAGCACTCCTATCAACACCGGCAAATAGCTCCACCGCCCCATCCCCCAGTGCAGGAGGACCAGCAGAATAATCCCCAACGAACCCAGGCTCACCACCAGGTAGTGATGGCTGGCCGAGCTTTGGGGCACGGCTTGTGGAAGATCCCGGCCATTCATCGTCTACTCCCCATACCCAGGCTCCGTAGCCGATCCATGCGGTCGAGGATAAGGCGGACCGGATCGCCACCCTCCGCACAAATCACAGGTACCCCGAGCCGGAGAAAGGCATGCTGGAGCTGCGCAAACGCTCGGTGCAGGCGGTGGGTGGTTGCCTGCCGCAGGAGCGTGGCGGCATGGGGTGCAGCAGGCGTGGAGGATGGCCCGTCCTGCTCTCCCTTTCCGGCTCGCTGTCGGGGAGGAAGGGAAATCTCCGGAGGCCAGGGGCAAATCACCAGGACCTGGTGATGGCGGGCCAGGGTCATTTTCACGGCGCGGAGCAGCGGCTCCAGCTGATCGACGAGCTCCAGCAGATCCACGAGCAGGACGAATAACTCGTTGTCTTGCCCTTTGCCGACCGCGCGAATAAGTGCCTCGGCCAAGACATCAATTTTGCCGGGACACGCAAACAGGTATCTCCCCTGCCGGTCGTAGAGGGGAAGGGGATATGGAACTTGATGTTCGGCCAAGAAGCGCTGGATCAGGAGATTGAATTGCCTGTCGTTTTCCATAAGGATTCCCAGCCCGCCGGGAGCCAGGTGATAACGCTCGGCGAGGATGGCCGACAAGCACTTCCGCTGCCGGGCCAGGCGGCGTTTCTTGGATGAAAACCACAGCCACAAGGAACGCAACAGGAAAAGGACCCCGGCGTAATAGAGTCCCGCCACGCTCGCCGCCAGGGCCAACCCCAGCACCACCAAAAGGGACTCCGGAAGAGGAATCAAGACGTCCGCCAACAGCGGAAGCAGATCGTTGATCATGTAGACGAAAACTCCCATCCCGATAACCGGAAGGGAGCCCAACACCAACAAAAGGCCGCGGAAGAACCGGCGGCGCAGCCGTAAGGAGCCGGCCGAGTAGGTCGGAACCGGCGAGAACCAAGCGGACCAGGAGGGTACCTGGTTGAGGTCTGGCCGAAGTAGGTAGGGGTAAACTTCTCGGGCGAATCCATAGGCCAACGGCAAGAGCGTCGCAACCCGACCTTCGCCGGTCGCCGGCGCCAGACTCCCAGCGTCGGCCAGGACATTGAGGAGCTGAACGAGGCACCGGGAGCCGCGGGCCGGACGAATATACTGCGTCACTCCCTGTTCATCGAACAGACAGATCCCGGTC
>Ga0070734_10004362_pt1 | contig 13545 bp, 15 predicted proteins | sample Coa_R1_8_FD_66444 | JGI IMG/M metagenome (GOLD analysis project Ga0070734, IMG submission 66444) | Surface soil microbial communities from Centralia Pennsylvania, which are recovering from an underground coalmine fire - Coalmine... | ecosystem: Environmental > Terrestrial > Soil > Unclassified ...
GCCCATCTATTTCAAACATCGTCCTGCGCCGCAGGGGTGCTTTGCGCGATTCGTCGCATGTGCCTTCTCTGGTTGATTCGATCTGAGTGCAAACACTCGTCGGGCCTTCTCGGCGGGGGGCAGCATCACTAAAATGACTGCTGTTGAGGTACACAACCATTGGGAAGGAACAAGAGAAGTGCTGTGATCGCGCCGTCACCGCGAACGGCAGACGACCAGGGCGATTCCGCAAAGGTCTACGATGCCACGCAAGCGATTCTGGATTGGAGGCACACTGGGCACCATCGGGCTTGTTGTCGTGGTCTTCTTGCTGCTTCATCCAAGCCGACCGCACGGGCTTCCTCGCCCGAATTCCGAATCCGCTGAGCTAAACACATCGGCGGAAAAAGAGCGTGCCGACTTGCTCCGTCGGAACGGGTTTACTGAAGTGCCGCTCCGGATGGCCAATTCGGGGAATCTGGATGTCACGACCCAGGTCAATGGCGAGTCGCGGCTTTTCTACCTCGATACGGGAGCGACAGACACCACGATGGATAAATCGGCTGTGGAGCGGTCTAACCTCCCCACCGTGCCGTCGGGCCGATTGATCAGTGGGGTCGGCGGGAAAACGGAAGAGCTGCCGAGAATCGTGATGGATCGCCTGTCCGTCGGCGGCGTGGAGATGAAGGTCAATGTGCTGGTGAAGGACATGTCGAATCAGCACAAAACGCGAATTGCAGCAAAAGATCCTCTGCCGGATGGTTGGCTGGGCAGCGACTTCATGGCGCCCACTGGCGCAATTATCGACTTCGGCTCGACTACATTGTTTCTGCGGCTAGCGGCGTCGACTGCTTCTGCAAAGGAAATCGCTTCGCAAGTCCCGGCCAACGTCCACCTAGCGGCATGCTTGAAAGCACAAGGATATCAAGAAATCCCACTGCTGCCCTACAAGCAGAAATTGCTTGGCGTGGAGGTTCACATTGGCGGGCAGCGGGCCCGGTTTATGGTCGATACCGGCGCCCAGGCATCGATCATCGACCAGGCGGCGGCCGAGCGGCTGCATCTACTTGCGGAACCGTCCACGACTCCGATTCGAGGCAGTGTCGACAGCGGCACGACTTCAAAGAAGTCGCGCATCCCTGAATTCTCACTCGGGTCTATTCGCACATCATTGGACACCTATCTGGATAATCTCTTTGTCATCAATGCAGCGCTGCAACAGGACGGTGACGCCCCATTCGACGGCATCCTCGGCGCACCGCTTCTCAGGCAGTTCGCAGCGGTGATCGACTACGGCTCCGCCAAACTGTTCCTGCGGGAACCGTAGTCGCGCTGAAGGCTCGATCCGGCGCTGTCCTGCTGGCCCGCTTGAACGACAGGTTCTGACGGCACCGCCGCAAGCTGGCGTCCCAGCCAGCAATGCCCCAAGAGAACGTTCTAACGGCGTCCAGTCGCCCCGACTGTTTCGCAAGCTCAAATCCCGTCCCTGGCTGCGGGAGCGACTGGCGACGGGATTTGACCTTTCGCGGGGCGGCCCGGCGACGGCGATTGGTCACTCAGGTCCCCGTGCCACGGGAACGCCGCAGCTCGACGATCGCGTGATGCCCGCGCTTCGTTGCCCATGCCCAAGGCGTTGCCCACCGCTCGGCATCCGCCTTCACTGCGTCCGCGCCGCGTTCCAGGTGTAGTTGGACAAGCGCGATGCGGCCCCAACGCCAGGCCCACCCGAGCGGCATCGATTGGAGCAGCGAATCCAGTATTGTCAGCGACGCGCCGGCGTCGTGCAGCATCGTCGCGCGCTGGCGGTGCTCCTCTTCGGGGGGCGAGAATGCTCCGCTGCGTCCCGCCACCGGCGTCGCCAGGTGATGCAGCATCGTGTAGCCCCTTGCGAAGGGTATATCGACATCGACTCCGTGATGTAACAAACGATTCTGGGTTGTGTGCACTATTTGCGTGGCAGCATGGTCAATCAGTGCCTGGTTCATGGTTCGGCCAGGCCGAACTTGGGCCCTGTCTCCTTGCCGCTGATACATTCCATGCGCACAATAGTCGAATCATTGATCCACCAAAGGTCCGCATGGACAAAATAAGCGGTACCAAGGTGCGGCCATGGTGGTTCAATCCGCGCACGGGTTCGGCAACAGAAGTCGGAGAGTTCCCCAACAGCGGCGAACGCCAGTTCCTCTCGCCCGATCCCGGCGAATTGGTCGATAGGGTGCTGGTCCTGGATGAGGCCGCGAAGCATTTTCCGTCGCCGGGGTTGAAGGCACAATAGGAGCGGAGCAGTACCGTGATGAATGCATCTCATTTCATCCGACTGATTGGCTGCCTGCCTTGTCTTGTGGCCGTTCTGTTTCGTAGCGGCTCCGTTCCCGCCCCCGTGCTTGGAATTGCACTCGCCTGCCCGTCGCTGGCAGCCTGCCGGGCCGATGAGGAAAATCGTTCCGAGCCATTCGGCCACGAGTTGCTGGTCGCAACTTTCCGCACCGGCGACACCGATATCTTCATCATCAATCCCGACACGGGCGATGCGCGCAACCTGACGCGAAGTCCCAATTCCAAGAAGCGCTATCCGTCGTGGTCGCCAGACGGCAAATGGGTAGCATTCAACTCCGACCGCGATGGGACGCATAACCTGTATCTGATCGGGGCCGACGGGAACAATCTTCGGCAACTGACCCATGAAAAACGCGGCGTCGAAGCCGGGATGCAAAGCTGGACGGCCGATGGCAAATGGATTTATTTCGGCTTGTTCGGCAAAGGGCCGCCGCGCATGTGCCGTATCGCCCCGGATGGATCAGGATTTCAAGAAATAGGCCCGGGCATCGATCCGGCCGTCTCACCCAACGGCAAGCAGGTCGCATTCGCCCAGGCCAAAAACGACGGCCATCATTTGTGCATCATGAATGCGGACGGTTCCAATATTCGCACCCTTACGACGAAGGGAAACGTCTACGACGGTGTCCACGCCGCCTGGTCTCCCGACGGCAAATGGATTATCTATGCCGATCAAGTCGGCGACGCGCTGGAACTATTTCGCATCGACCCTGATGGCAAAAACGCCGTTCAGCTAACCAGGCTCGGCAAAGCCTGCACAACACCCGCCGTTTCGCCGGACGGCAAGTGGATTTCCTTCCGTTACTGCGATGAAATCTATTGGCGCGACGGCAAGGCCAGCGAACGCGCCTACCGCGAGCGCCGTGCCGACAAGCGCCCCGTTTGGGTCATGGGCTTCGACGGCTCGAACCCGCACATCATCGAGCCGCTCCACTACCAAACCACGATCGACGGCAGCCGCGTACCCTGGAGGCCGCAGTAGGGGAGCAATCGTTCTTCACTACTTGCGACAGGCGGTATTGCTTCAGGAATGAGGGCAAAGGGTGACGCATCGATGGGTCGCCTGCTTCACCAGGTGCCGCAAGTCGTCGGTGACTGGATTGCACAGCGTGGCAACAGTTTAGGAACGGCCGGCTGCTGGATGCACAGGGCGCGACGAATTTCCGCCCAAGTCCCATGCCGCGCGGGCTGTCCGGTCGCTAGAAAAGAACCATGACGAACCGGCAGAACTACCACTGCGGAGAACAGACATGCCATCGAAGCCGAGCCAACTGGCACGCCTTGCCGCGCTGATCATCGTCCTTTTCGCTGGGCCCATCGATCGCGCCCGCGGAGAGCCAACCGAATGGAGCCCCGAGAAGGCGGCGAATTACTTGGACGAGCGTCAGCGAGCTTGGTTCGGCTCCGCCCAGTGCATCAGCTGCCACACCGGCTTGCCCTACGCGTTGGCGCGACCTGCTCTCGACTACCTCGCCGGCGCCAAGTCGCCATCAGAGTCGGAGGCCAAGCTGTTCACCCAAGTCCGGCTGCGTGTTGCCAACTGGAAGCACCTAGATTCGAAGGAATTCGGCCTGTACTACGACGCCACAGACCAGCTGAAGGTTCAATCCTGGGGAACGGAAGCTGTTTTCAATGCCGCGATCCTCGCCTTCGATGACCGTTACCAAGGCAGAACCTCGCCCACGGAGGCAACGAAACTGGCATTTTCTCACTTGTGGGACACCCAGGTGCAAACCGGCGACGGCAGCGGTTCCTGGGAATGGCTCGATTTCAACGAACCCCCGTGGGGAAGCAAAGGCGCACGCTACGTTGGAGCAGCCTTAGCCGCGGTCGCTGTTGGGACCGCGCCGGGCTACTACACCCCGGGGGCCGACGCAGGCTTCGACGCTCATGTCAACCGACTCCGAGGCTATCTGAGACTCGAGTTCCGAAAGCAAAATCTGCATCACCAAGTCTGGGGCCTTTGGGCAGCTGCGAAAATCGGTAGCGTCCTCACCAAAACTGAACAGGAACACCTGACCCATCAATTGCTGGACAAGCAGCGGACGGATGGCGGCTGGAACCTGCCCTCGCTGGGACCGTGGACGCGGAGCCTGCCCATGCCGGAGACCGCCTCGGACGGCTACGCAACCAGCTTCATCGTGCATGTCCTCCGGACAGCCGGCCTACCAAAAGAAGACGTGAAGCTTGCCAAGGGCTTGGACTGGCTCAAACGCAATCAGACGGCGACGGGCGCCTGGCAAAGCCGATCGCTCATCAAGAAGCGCGACCCGGCCAGCCACTCGGGCAAGTTCATGTCGGATGCAGCGACCGCCTTTGCCGTGCTTGCACTCAGCCCGTGAAACCGCCCCCGGGCACGAAGATGATTCATCAGCGGTCGGAGCAGGCCAATGGCAAAAACCGACGGAGGTGCGCGATTCAAGTCGCAGGTCATGGACGTTGTGGCCGCCATCCCGGAGGGCCGGGTCACCACGTACGGGAACATCGCCCACTATCTGCGCGGCACCGCACGCCAAGTTGCCTTCGTCCTCGCGAGGCTTTCAAAGGAGGAGTCCCAACAACTCCCCTGGTTCCGGGTTGTGGCCGCCAACGGGGTTGTCAGCTCCACGAAGCTGGGAGCCGTCGGTCGCAGGCAGATCGCCCGGCTTCGAGCGGAAGGCGTGGCGATCACTTCTCGGAACAAAGTCGAGGACTTCCAGGTGATTGCCTGGTTGCCGAGCGCAAATGGTGACCGTATGTAGCATGCAGCGGAACCAAGCCCGGAGCGCGCGACGGGTTCCGGCTCACCAACCCGGGGCTCACACACCGGGTCTGCAACCAAGTTCACAATGGCCTTGTCCAAGATCTTGTGGTAAATGGCTGCATACAGCTTTGCCAGGACAAATTTGCCGAACCCTAAGTCTCGGGCTTCGATGATGAACTGCATTTTGGTCCGGTCGTCCTCGATCGGCTCAAACCGATGATCGTAGTAAATCCTCAACCAAAGGAAGTTGCTGGCCCACTTCCAATGGCTATTCGGGACGAACTCCGTCATCGCGAACCGCGCCTTCAGGCCGTTGGTAAGATGGAGCGTGCCAACGGTGGAGGGCGAAAGTTCGCCGGGACGTTCCAGGGTCACACTCTTGATATGCTTGGCCCAGCTTGGCCAGGCCTCCACTCGTGCCAGATGCCGCCATGCCTGCTCGAGGGGGACATCAACAATGAATTCACGTTGAAGCAGGTCTTCCACGTTGCACAACTCCTTGTCTGCCGTCAGCGATTTTGAAATCACGCCCGCGGCTGCCGAAGCCACTGCGGACGGGAATTGCGTTTTTCCTCATCCATCGTTCCCTCCTCACGTATCTTTTGGCCAGTGCCGCGTTGCTTCGAGCGATGTGCCGGTTTCCAGCAGGCTTTTGAGACTTGCCAGAATGAGTGGCCATCCCCCCGAAACCGCTTGAATGAAGTTCGAGTCGGGCTTCTCAATTTCGTGGAGAATGGTGAGCTGGACCACTTCCCCCTGCTGTTCCAGTTCATACGTCAGACGCGAAAATCCTTCGGCGCGCAGTTCGGGTTGGAATTCGTTCCGCCAGGCGAGCACGAGTTTGCGCGGGGGATCGATTTCAAGAACTTGGCCGCTGTCGGCTACGCGTCCATCCGGGATCATGATTCGCCACGCAGCGCCGGGCTTCCAATCTGATTCCTGCCAGGTCGCGCACCAGTAGCGGCGCGTGAACTCCGGGTCGATGAGGGCTTGCCAAAGCTTCTCGATGCTGGTGCGGATGTAGGTCACGTAAACGAAGCGCGAGTCAGCCATCGGATTTCCCTTCCAACTGTTTCTTGAGATCGGCGAGAATGCGCAGCCGGCCTTGGGCGAATTTCCCAATCCAACGCTCCGCGATTTCGTGGATCGGCACCGGGTTGAGATAATGGAGTTTCTCGCGGCCCCGCCAAATCGTGACCACCAGGTTTGCCTCCTCCAACAAGGCGAGATGCTTGGTCACGGCCTGCCGAGTCATGTCCATGTGCTCACAGAGCTGCCCAAGCATTTGACCGTTTTCCGCATACAGACGGTCGAGGAGCAAGCGCCGGCTCGGATCGGCCAGTGCCTTGAACACTTTGTCCATGTCTCGGCCCACGGCTTTATTATGCAATCCTTGGGTTGCATTTCAACGTGTGTCGGCAGCGGCGCTGGAGCGAGAGCAACGACCGTGCCGGGATTGCCGGGCGGCGCACCCCGCCGAGGCGCGTGCCGGCACCCAGAATGGCCAATTCGGCTTCGAATGGAGGTTAGACTTGATTGGCTCCGTGTGAGCAGGGGGGTGCCGACGACGATCTTCTATTGGAAGGGAGGCTCCATCGTGTCTCGCAGATTCCTTCTCGCAGCCGTGGGCGTGCTCCTGTTGCCCTTGGTGTCGGCCCAGGCCGGTGTCCGGATCGGCATCGGAATCGGGCTGCCGATTTTTGCGCCGGCACCGTATTACACTCCGTATTATGCCCCGTACTATCGGCCGTACTACGGCACCTACTACTATCCCTACGCCCCGGCGTATGGGGCGCCAGCTCCGGTCTATGCTGGACCTGCGCCCTTGTACGTGCAGCCGGGCCAAGCTCCGGTTTACGTTCAGCCGCAGAACCAGGTGTATTCCCAGCCCGTCCCGCAACCCGCTCCGCCACAAGCCCTCGACCGGATCCCACCGCCCACGCCGGTGCCTCAGAACTAGCAGGCTTACGTAGCGCTTCCTGGGGCATGGCCAGGGCAAGCGAAGTTCCCGTTGGAAAACAATTGGCATCGTGGCCAAGCAGAAAACCAAACAGACGGAAGCCAGTGTCGACGCATTTCTCAACGGCGTTCCCGATCCGCGGCGTCGCGCAGAAGCCTTCTACTTGCTCGAGATCATGCACGAGATCACGGCCGAGCCGCCCAGGATGTGGGGCTCCACGATGGTCGGCTTCGGCCACTTCCCCTACGTTTAGGCGAGCGGGCATGAAGGCGATACCTTTCTGGCCGGTTTCGCGCCATGCAAGGATGCGCTGGCCGTGTATTTTCTCGCCGGTCTCCAAGAGCGATTCCCCCGCGAGCTGGAGAAACTCGGCAAGGCCAAGGCGAGTACGGGCTGCCTGTACATCAGAAAACTCGCGGACATCGATGTTGCCGTGCTCCGGGAAATGATCCGTACGAATGTGGCCCACTCAATCGCTCGGAAGAAGCCGCCATCCGATCCGGCATCGACGAAGAGGCGAAAAATAGAGAAATGACCAGCGCCTCGGATTTCGATCTGCCCGCGCAGTGACTCTTCCCCGCCATTTCCACAATCCCAGCGATCCGCTTTCCTCTTGCTACGCCGTCCAAACACACGATAATACCGATCGTCTGTACGAATCCGGTGTCCACCGGCCCGCGTTGAGCAATGGCTTGACCGACTCGTGCCTCTCCCGTTGCCAGAGCGCGCCGCTTCCTCACCACTGAGGGATCATCATGCGAACGATGGTTACTTTCGATCGGTCCATGACGCTGCTTTCCAAATGGATCCCGGCCGCAATCTTGATGGTGCTGCTTGGAGCCGATCTTGCCGCGACCCAGGAGTTGCCCGAATATGGCCCAGCCAGGGGGACACTCGTGATTGTGGGGGGCGGCGACGACAAGGGCACGGGAATCATGGAGACCTTCCTCAATCGAGCCGGCGGACCGCGCGCCAAGATCGTGGTCGTGCCGACCGCCGGAGGAAACAAACTGGCCAACGGGCAGATCAAGGTCTACCGAGAAGCAGACGTGGTTGGTCGCTGGAAAAAGCGTCTTGGAATCGACCACATTCAGATGCTCCACACGCACGATCCCAAAATCGCGGACACGGAGGAGTTTGTCAAACCCTTGCGCGAGGCCACTGGCGTTTGGTTCGAAGGGGGCCGGCAGTGGAACATCGTCGATTCCTACATGAACACCTTGACCTACCGGGAATTTCACAACGTCCTGGAGCGCGGTGGTGTGATCGGGGGAAGTTCAGCCGGCGCCACGATTCAGGGCGATTACCTGGTGCGCGGAGCCATTGCCGGCCCCCAGATTATGATGACTCCGGAACCAAACCATGAACGGGGCTTCAACTTTCTCCGGAAATCCGCTATCGACCAGCACATCAATACGCGGAACCGATGGGACGATCTCATTCCGGTCATCAAGAAATATCCGGATCTCTTGGGGATTGGTCTGTCCGAGGGGACGGCGATCGTTGTCACCGGCGATCGCTTTGACGTGATGGGAAAGTGGAAAGTGGCCATCCACGATAACACGCGCCTGTATCAGCCGTGGGAGAAACCTTATTACGTTCTTTCTGCAGGCGATGTGTATAACATGAAGACGCGCAAGATTGAGAAGCTGGGAAATGGAACGCAAGCTCCCCCACGAACCCTCCCGAAGCTTGTGCCCCAGCCGATGCAGGAATCCGCTACGCCTTGACGGGGTACGGTTCGCCACCGCAGCGCATTCGGCGGCACCATCCTGTGGAGCTTTCTGCGACCGACCTGGCGATCCGATTCGCAACTCCCGGTGCATGAATCCGCCACACAAACGTGACGCGCCAGCAAAGGACCGCGGCACAGCTCGCTGGCGCGTCAAGCTTGTGGACTGTCGTTTAGCAAATGACCATTTAGCGGATCACCTTGGGCGCTTTCTGCCCCGCGGGAATCTTGGTCGTGTACTTGCGGTCCTTCATTCGTCTCTGGAAATCGGCTTTCGCCTCCTCGAGTAGCTGCGGATCCTGCAAAAGATCAAGGGCGCTCAGAGCCAGCACCTTGGCGGCCACCATCATGCCCTTGTGCCCAATCGGTGAACCGATGGCAGCGACGTTTTGCCAGCTGTGTCCCGGGCTGCCGGCGGCGAAACAGGCCGTGGATAGGCCGCCGGTCGGTACGTGCCAGCTGATGTCTCCGACATCAGTCGACCCGGAGTTGGCATCCGGGTTCGCCGGCAATTCCTCGATGGTGTCGTTGAGGGATTTGGGGTCCTTCAGGCCAAAATCGGCGCGCAGGGTCGTCTGCAACTGACGCGCCAGGTCGAGATCGGCTTGATCGAATCGCGGCGGCCCTACTTGTTTGAGATGTTTGAAAATCAATTTGGACAACGGCAGGTTCGGGATGATCTCGTGGCAGTCGGTGTCGATCTGGACCTGCACCTTGGTTCGGGTCATCTTGGCGGCTCCGTCGGCGATATCGAGCAGCCAATCGAAATTCGCTTCGACATCAGGATGGGCATTGGCGCGCACATAATACCAGACTTGGGCTGTCGCCGGGACCACGTTTGGCTGGCCGCCCCCGTTGGTGATGACGTAGTGGATGCGATTGGTTTCTTTGACATGCTCCCGCATGTAGTTCGCCCCGACATTCATCAACTCGACTCCATCCAGCGCACTTCGGCCTTTGTCGGGACTGGAAGAGCTGTGGGCCGCGACACCGGTGAACGTGAACTTTGCCGAGATGAGCGCCTTTGATGAGCTGTACGTCACCTTATTCTGCGTGCCGGGGTGCCAGTGCAGACAAATATCCAGATCCTTGAATTGGCCGTCCAGCGTCATGTACACCTTGCCGATCACGGTTTCCTCCGCCGGCGTTCCGTAGAGGCGGAGCGTTCCTTTGAGTTTGTGTTTGTCCATTGCGTTTCGGACAGCCAGGGCAGCACCCACCGCGCCGGTTCCTAGCGCACAATGGCCGCAACCGTGGCCGGCTTCGCGACCCAGAACCGGCGTACGGATTCCCGTCGCCTGCTGGGATAGCTCGGGAAGTGCGTCGTACTCGGCCAGGATACCGATGATGGGCTTGCCCGAGCCGTATTCGGCCACGAAGGCAGTAGGCATGCCGCTGGCCCCTTCGGTGACCTTGAACCCGGCTTTCTGGAGCATGCCGATCAACCGGGCCGCCGAGCGATACTCTTGCAGGCCCAGCTCGGCATAATTCCAGATGTCCTGATTGACCGACACCATCTCCTCGCGGAGAGAATCAAGGTGCTCGAGAATCTCCTCCTGGATTGGCGTGGCAGGGACAGGCTCGGCTGCGCTTCCATCCGGTGCAAAGTACAAACCGGTGATTCCGACCAGAACGAACGGCAAGCACCAACGCATGATGCGTTTCCTCCTCAGTGGGATTTTTCCCTCAAAGAGTCTGGATGGGCTGCTGGCTGCCGGTAGCGAGGACACCGCGTTTACTCCGTTCCGGCATGATTCGGCTCGGCAGTGCATGAGCGGTGCTCTGGAGCCACCATCCCCAGCTCAAGATCAATCCCCAGACAATCCCAATGTGATCCCATCCCACGTCCGTCCAGGACGGATGTCGATACGGCACAAACTGTTGGAAAAACTCGGTGCCCAAAGCATGAGCCGACAAAAACGCCAACAGCAATCGGCGGCCCCAGGGCGGAGTGCGGAGCCAACCGGTTAGAATCGCCAGGATGGCGTAGGCAGAAACATGGAGCGTTTTGGAAGCAAGGTAGGTCTTGTCTTTACCCAGCACTTCATCTGCAATTTGTGCAGGCTGCGAGGTCAACAGCAGCGTCGTCCAGGCCGCCGTATAGGTGGACCAAATCAGCCAACGAAGTTTGGGTCCACAATGCAGCGATGCCCCGATTCGGTCGATCATCTCTTCTCCGTGAGAAAGGTCCCATGCTGGGCTCCCCCTGTGCGGTCTCGGTAGCTCCATTGGCCGAGACCGCCCCCCGCGTGCTCCCGCACTTATGCCAGGTTCACGTAAACCGTTTTCACTTCGGTGTAGAGTTCCAAGGCGTATTCGCCCAGCTCGCGGCCTTGGCCGCTCATTTTGAAGCCACCAAACGGGGCCGCCGCGTCAAACACATCGTAGCAATTCACCCAGACGGTGCCGGCCCGTAGGCCATTCGCCAACCGATGGGCTTTGTGGATATCCCGGGTCCAGACAGCGGCCGCCAGCCCGTAAAATGTTTGGTTGCCGCGGCGGATGACTTCATCTACATCCTTGAATTTGAGGACATTCATCACCGGGCCGAAGATTTCTTCCTTGGCGATTTTCATCGTGTCGGTGACACCGGCGAACACAGTCGGCTCGATGAAATAGCCACATTGGCCGACGCGTTTGCCGCCGGTCAGGAGCTTCGCGCCGTCCTTGCGGCCTGCTTCGATATAGCCCATGACACGATTGTATTGCTCCTCCGAGACTTGGGGTCCCTGGGTGGTCTGCGGATCAAACGGGTCGCCCACTTTCTGCGATTTTGCCTTCTGAACGAGCTTCTCGACGAATTGATCGTGAACCTTCTCTTCCACAAAGAGCCGGCTGCCGGCACAACAGCATTGGCCCTGGTTGAAGAAGAGGGCGAAGTAAGCACCTTCCACGGCGGCATCCAGGTCGGCATCCGCAAAAACCACATTGGGGCTCTTGCCGCCTAGCTCCAAACTGACGCGCTTGAGGTTGCTCTTGGCGGCTGCCTCCATGACGATTTGGCCCGTAGTGTATTCGCCGGTGAAGGCAACCTTGTCGATATCCATGTGGGCACTGATGGCTGCCCCGGCTGTCGGACCGTAACCGGGCACGACGTTGATCACGCCGTCCGGGAAGCCGGCCTCCTGGGCCAGGGCGGCGGCACGCAGCGCGGTGAGCGGCGTTTGTTCGGCGGGTTTCAGGACGATGGTGCAGCCGGCGGCCAGCGCCGGGCCCCATTTCCAGGCCTGCATGAGCAGCGGGAAATTCCACGGGATGATCTGACCCACCACGCCCATCGGCTCGTGGCGGGTGTAGCAGAAATAGTTGCCATCGACCGGAATCGTTTTGCCGTGAATTTTGTCGGCCCAACCGGCGTAGTAGCGGTAGCACTTGATCGTCATCGGGACATCGATCGTCAACGAATCGCGGTACGGCTTGCCGTTGTCGAGCGACTCCAGGGCGGCGAGTTCTTCTTGATTCTGTTCCAGAAGATCGGCGAACCGGTTGAGCAATCGGCCACGCTCCGAGGCGTTCATTCTCGGCCAGGGGCCATCTTCGAACGCTTGACGAGCCGCCTTGGCGGCCCGATCGACATCGGCCTTATCCCCCTCGGCCACCTGGCAAATCGTTTCCCCGGTGGCGGGATTGACGGTGGGAAAAGTCTTGCCGGATGCACTATCGAGCCATTTGCCTCCGATGAAAAGCTGCTTTTCCTTTACTTTGGGTGTTTTCACGGTTCGGCTTTTTTTCTCAGCGGTCGCGGTGGCCATGCTCACATCCTCCTGCAAAACAGCGGTTAGAGAGGAAACGGAACCCATCGCCGGCAGGTCCGGCTCGTGAAAGCTGTACCACTACCAGCCGAATGCGGCGGCAAAGGATCCGCGGTGCGATGAATTGTCCCACCAATGGCTCCAGGCGTCAAGGACCCCGTTGGCTCGTCCGGGCCACGAGACTGAACCAGCCGATTTTTGAACTTGGCGCCTTTCGGAACTATAGTTGGGCAGGGACTCCTGGGCTCTCACCAAATTCTTCCGAGGGGCTTGCCGTTCAACATGGATGCCGCCGCGCAACGCCCAACCGTTGCCCAGTACGCTCTGGGTTTCTTCGTTTCTTGGCAGCTCCTGTTCATGCCGGCTGCCAACTACCTGGCATTTTTCCCGCATGGACAGGCAGAAGAGGGCGAGCTGAGTGATTCGCGTCGCGCCCCGAGCCCTGATGGCACAACCAGCGCCTCACAAAAGGCCATCGACCTCGCCGCCGGTGTCACCGACGCATGGAGTTACCTGACCGGCCAGGTCCAGGCCTGGTGGCTGTTCGCGCCGGACGTTCCCCGAGCATCCACATTCCCGATCGTGGAGGCACGCTGGGAAGAAGATCACGAATCTCCAACCGTACCCCCGATGCGTCTGCGGAGTATTTTGGAGCCCTGCGATCGCCAATGTTATTTTCGACCGCCAAGTAGCTTCGATCGGTTGTTCCATTATGAAGTGCGGCTAGGGCTGATTTTTTCGAACTGGAATGAGCGAACCTTCGCGGAAAACCCCGAATTCTGGCGCGGGGCGATCCTGGACCGTGTCCGCCGGCAATGGCGTTCCACGCGTGCCTATCTGCGTTGGTATGTGCGCTCCTTCCAGCGCGACAACCCAGGGATGCCCTCACCCAAACAGCTCATCCTTTGGATCCGCATCTACCCGATCCCTCAACCGGGACAATCGGTGGTGAGCTGGGCGGCGCCCATGGAACAGCCGCTGGCACGATGGCGGCCGGATTGGACGCCGGAACCTGGCCAATTGCCCATCGAAGCGTTTGATC
>Ga0070734_10004364_pt1 | contig 13539 bp, 26 predicted proteins | sample Coa_R1_8_FD_66444 | JGI IMG/M metagenome (GOLD analysis project Ga0070734, IMG submission 66444) | Surface soil microbial communities from Centralia Pennsylvania, which are recovering from an underground coalmine fire - Coalmine... | ecosystem: Environmental > Terrestrial > Soil > Unclassified ...
GGCACGGCCCGTTGCGGCGTCTTCTGCGATCCAGCCCAATTCGCCCATCGGACCGACCTCGTACAAGGTTATGAAGAAGGGCGAGGCTCCATGCCCAGTGTGCCGGGGGTAACGATGAAAAGCATGTTCGGTCTTGGCCTTCCGGTACCTGAGCCCTGGGCCTACCAGCACACGCTCGGGGTCAGCCTCAACGATATCGAAGGTTGGTGGAAGCAGAGCCTGCCCACGCTGAAGCAGGATCTGAAGAATGTAGCGACCAACCTTCCGAATCAGCAGGCGGCAACTCCGGCTCCCATGCCGCCGCCCACGATCGCTCCGCCCTCAAGCAGCGGGCCGGATGGAACGACCATCCTGATCGCGGTCGTCCTTCTCGGCGGCGCGGCCGGCGGGTACTACTACTGGCAGAAGTCCAAGAAGAAGAACGGGAAGGCCGCCAAAGCCTAGTTTTCCCTTCCTTCCTGGGCTACGGCAAGGCAAAATAAGGATGTCCGGGCATCCTCCCCCTGCCCCGGATCCAGGAGATTCGATGGAACACGCCTTGGGGGAATACATGGACACGCTGATCTTGGAAACCGTCTGGAGCTGACGATGGCGAAGGAAGAGACAAACTACCTGAAAGAGGCCGAGGACGATGCGAAAAACATGGTCGAGGAGTTTATCGGCGAGATTGTGGAAAAACTGATCGAGGATGGCGAAGCCTCGAACGACATCAACAACGATTACACTCACGGCGACTCCTATCACCACGAAACGCATGTCGACCGGAGCTATTCGCTTCTTGAGGCCGCCGAGCTCCTGGATCAATTGGATCAGTTCGAGGAAACGGATTCCGGGCTTTGGGAAGGACAAGAGCCGCGGCGCGCCATAGAAACCCAGGCGGCATTTACCTATGGGAATGCCGTCTATTCCGAATGGAACGATCTCATCAAACGGATCAATGATGACGCAAAGGAAGTCCTTGAGGAGTTCGCCCAGGAAAAGGACGAGCTGGAAAATAAAAAAGACGAGCTCGAGGCCGAGGAAGACGGCGAGGACTGGACCGAGGAGAAGGCGAAGGAACTCAAGTCCATGGGAAGAAAGCTGGAGGCTCTAGACCGCCGTTTGAAGAGGGCCCTTGAAAACTCCGTCTATTCCTCGATCGGCAGAAAGCCCAGCAAGCCCTACGGGCCCAGGGAGTGGAGCCCGTGAGGACGTTCTTCGTCATCGGATTCGAGCGGGATGCGGTTTTCATCGAGGAGGAGAGCCGGAATATCCCCTGCTGCATGGTCCCGATCCGGACCCGGCCTTACGAGGTGCCGTTCGAGGCGAAGCCTCCCTACTTCGTCCGGTACTGCGGACCCAGGGAATGCGCCTGTGCAGGTCCCTTCGAATTCATGATCGAGGCCTGGGATTACGCGGTTTCCCACGGGGGCATCCTCGTGATTCCAGACGACGGGTATATCACGGTAGTGGATAAGCGTGGCCGGCCGGTCCTTTCAGTCTAGGCTGGGCCATGGCCAGGAAGTATCGATTCGGGAAGAAGCTCTATCGGGACAAGACGCTCGAGGACATGATGAGGGAGCTGAAGGAAGCGATCGAGCGTGGAGTCCGAAAGCGCAGGAAGAAAGGGAACAGGAAAAATGAAGCCTGAAGGGCCCAGGGAATGGACTCCGAGGAAATCCCAGATGGAGCAGTTCATCGAGGAGGAAGGCCTGTCGATGAAGTCGAATGCGGTTCCCATGAATCCGGCCTATGAAGGCGCCGACATGGAGGAGAGGAAGTGGGCCGACGAGTCCTTTCACTACAAGATTTTTATCAGGAAGGGCCGGAAGACGTTCACCACTTTCTATTCGATGGGTGCGGCCCTTCCTGATCCTCCGGATCTTCCGGAGGTCTTGGACAGCCTGGCGTCGGACGCCGCCGGCTTCGAGAACAACCAGGACTTCGAGGAGTGGGCCCGGGAATACGGCTACGATCCCGACAGCCGGAAGGCGGAGAAGATCTTCAGACTGATCGAAACGCAATCGGACAAGTTGAAGCTGTTCCTCGGGGAGGATGCCTACAAGAAACTCCTCTGGGAGGTCGAGCGCGAATGAGCATGCTCACGCCCAAGGGACCTCGGGACTGGACTCCACGGCCGCCAAGGCCGAGCAAGCATGACCTGGCCGATGCTGAAGACGAGTGGGAGGAGATCAAGCACGAATGGATGGATCTCTCGAAGGAGATCGAGAGAATCACGATGGAGTTCTACCATGCCAGGGAGTGGGCCAAGAAAGAAGGCAGGATGAGCCTGGACGATGCCTACGAGCTTTCGGCCAGCCTCAGTTCGATTTCGAGGCGCGCGGCAAAGCTCATGGTTGAACTGGAGCGGGTCGTTCCTCCAAGTGCTCAGATTGCGAGCTGGCTCATTCGAGAGATGAAGAAGGAAACATGAAAATAAAGCTGGGATGCGGCTGCCAGATGGGAGTGATCAAGCCTTGTCGGAAGAGGGATCTGGATCCGGGCCGACCCCGGAGCCAGCAGCGGATGTGCCTTTATACGAAGAAGACGCCGCGGAAGCTCCTGGGACGGCATCCCAGCTATGCTTCAGCGCTCAAGCAGGAGCAGGCGATCGAGATCCGCAAGCGGGGCGGGTGATGGGAAAGTGGGAAGAGAAGTTCCTGAAGGGCTATGGAGCGAAATGGAAGGGCCTCGACGAGGTCTTCCGTGAGATCGCGGAACGCTCTCCGGGCGCGCGCCTGGAGCATACGGATCTCATCGAAGGGAATAGACCGGTCTGGGCTCGGGACAGGAAGATCATGTCGGTGGAACGGTGGCTCCGGGTAGTCGAAAGGGACATCGAGAACGCGCCGACAGAGGAAGCCAGAAGAATCATCACGGGTCCGTTCTATTTCTGGGACACGGACGACCTGGGCCGGGCGGTCGTGGCCGCGAACGACTTCGGTCGGACCGTGACCATGTTTACGGAAGTCTGGGCCGGCGAGCCGGAAGCCTAGGAGGGGCTATGGCCAAGAAAGCGAAGAAGACGGGGAAGCCGTCGGTATGCGATCGGCTGCGGGAGGCAGCGGAGAAAGTGGCCCAGGAAGAAGGATTTGAGATCGTGGACGCCCGTTGCTCCCTTATGGCCTCGATGTTCGTCCCGGACGGGAAGCCGAAGAAGAAGATGGCGTTCTCCTTCACGGTCGTGGGGACGGACAAGAAGAAATGAAGCGCGTGCTCCAGACCGTCTTGGTGAAGAAGTCGGCGGCACCGACGCTCAAGGAGGCGAGGAAGCTGGCCCGGCAGCATGCCGACCGGATCTATACGAGCCGGGAGGAGAAGAACACCTGGCGCTTCAGGCAGCGGCCTCCGGCCTGCTTCACCGGCGGTCCCTTCAGCTACACGACCAAGTGCATTCGGAACGGCAAAGTGTGCCTCGTCTACGCTAGGCTGAAGAAGGGGGCGGAAGCCCGGAAGGCCTGTCGATGACGGATTGGAGCATGGGGCAGCCCCGAGAAAAGAAGCGGATCCCGCTCCGGCAGGCGGAAAAGATCGCCCGTCGCTACTTCAAGCGCCTGGAACCCTACTGCGAGTTCATCATGGTGGCTGGCTCCATTCGGCGCCGGCGGCCGCAGATCGGGGATGTCGAATTCGTCGTCCTTCCCTACGACGTAGATGAATTCCTGGCGGCCCTCGAGCCGATGGGCTTCAGCGGCGGCCGCCGGAAGCAGGTCTTTGTGGGAGAGGGTCCAAAAATCGAGGTTTATATTGCCCATGAACCCGACGAACTGGGAGCCATGGTCCTCACCTATACCGGGGATTTTCAGTTCAACATCGCGATGCGCTTCATTGCCAAGCGCCGGGGATGGAAGCTCGACCAGTACGGAATCCGTGACGCAAAAAGCAATGAATGGATCCTGAAGTCGCCCTACGAAGAAGACTTCTTCGGCGCACTCGGCGTCGACTACCACACTCCGGAAGAGCGGAGCTTTGCCGAAAGGAAGAAGCGGGCCATTATGGGAGCGATCACCCCACGAGACTGGTCCCCCCGCGGGGAGATCCCGGGGCACGTTTTCTTCTACAGGGACTGGCTGGCAAGGGTCGGCTGGGACGGGAAGGAATGGAGGGAGGCGGACAAGCGTCTGGACGACAATCGCGTCGTCTGGTACGGGCCGGGTGGCGAAGACGGCGACTATGCGACCGAGATCGAGAGCTACAAGGATCACTGGATCGTCAGGGAGTATTCGGCCCAGGACAAGGAAGGTCCGGACAACATCCTGATGATCACCGCCTATTTCGAGCACAAACTTGTCGTCGATGCTCTTTTCCTGGCGAACATGATGAAGACCCCCCTCGATGTTCTTCAGGATGAAGATCCGTGGTCGATGTACCGCTATGCGGTGAGCCTTGGGGTCGCGCAGATCGCCTATAACGGAGGCGATGAATCCTGGGTGGATAAGCTGCCATGATCGAATGGCCGTCCTGCGCCAAGAAGGGTTGTCCCTGGCCGGCGACCTTCAAGGTCCAGATGGAGAACGACGCCGGGCCGTTCACGGCCTATCTCTGCCTCTTCTGCATCATCGAGGTCAAGCAGTGCCTGGCCGAGCTCTCGGCCGTAGGGGAAGAGCAGCTCCGGCTTCTTGAGCAGGAGCAGCTCAAGCTTGAGGATGTGCCAGCACGGGTGGTGGAGCGCCCGCAGGAATGACGCCGAAAGAAGTCGCCCAGGCGCTCGATAATAGGATCTTGGCCTTCCTCCAGAACATCGCCTCGAACTTGGCGGCCAAGAAGATCTTCACCCACGAGGCGGTCCACGTCTGGGATCACGAGAACGGAATCTATGAATGGTGGCTTCTCGTTTATCCGTGGACTCGGGTGACGAAGCCTCCGGAGAATGCGGTGATCGCGGAGATCAGATTCGAGAGGCACGGGAAATTCCTGAACATCGTGGCCGAACTTGAATCGGTCGAGGGGGCGGTGCTCTATCGCTGGGCCGAAGGCGAAGACATTTCCCTGGAGAAAGCCGACATCTCCGAGTACGAGGTTGAATTCGAGAGGTATGAGGATCCAGATTCCATAGTTCAGATTGCGGCTAAGATCGAGACTTTCATCAAGCGGGCCAGATCCGGTGAGCCCAAAGGCCCGAGAGAATGGAGCCCCCGTCTCAAGGGCAGCGAACCCAAGAAGAAGCCGGACGAGCCGGTCAGGATCAACATCGTCGAGGAGAAGGAGTGGAAGGAAAACTGGACGTGGGAGTCGACCGATTTTGACGAGAGGATCCAGCGCTTGAGTGATGCCTATTACGAGACGCTTTTCGGGGACAAGGACGAATGTGAGAGCTTGATCGAAGACATCATGGGAACGTTCTACGACTCTGATGCTGATGAGGGCCCTAGAGAATGGGCTCCAAGGCCAAGAAAGATCGGGCCCGAGGGAGTAAAGAAGGTCTGCAAGGCCTGGCACAATCGGGAAATGGAAGCCGTCGATTCTGTCATCCGCGATACGATCCAGTACATGTATGAGGATGCCTCGATTCCGGACGGCGGGGATATCCAGCACGCGATTCAGGAGGCCAAGGACAAGCTCATCGACGAAGTGGAGCTTGATTATGAGCTCTGGGACCCTCTTCTAGACAAAGGCTGGCACGAACAGGACATCATGATCCAGTTGATGAACGAGGTCAATTACAACCGCGCGCCGCGCGCCTATGACCGGTACATCGCGTTCGATTTCATCAATGCTGGGGTTGTTAAGGATCTCCTGGCGGCCTGGCCGAAGAAGGACCGCGGCTGGGTAAGGGATGCTCTCAAATCGAACGAGTTCAGGACTCTCAGGAACAACTTCATGGGCGAGTTTTTCGAGAAGCTTGAGAAGGACATGAAGGATTCCGATCCGGATTTCCGGACGAACTGGGATATTCATTGGGGCGGAATGATCGTTGACGATGCCAGGATGGAAGCGGTCCGAAAGGAGATCTTTGAGTTCTTGAAGACCGCGCCGGAGCTGCCCGAGGAGGACGAGTGAAGACCTCCTACGAATACGGGCCGTTCAGGGTGGACGTGGATACGAGCCTTGGGAATCTGCGTCCTCTCTGGGGTGGCCGGGAAGTTCCCACGTATGCCTTGGTTCTGCGGGACGGCCACGGACACTTCTTCGAGGCGGCCTGGTCGGACATCGACGAGGAAGGTCCGGAGGGGATCGCGCAGCGCCTGGTCATCCTGCTGGAACGGGCCATGGAGGAACAGGATTTTGCTCAGGCGTTCGCCGCCGATTATCGGGGAAAAGAGCGTTCCTGGCGCCAGCGCGAGGCCTACAGGATCAAAGATGCAGTCCAGGATTTCATTCCGTCCGAAGTGACGAAGGCGGCAGCGATCGCGATGCGAAAGCTGAACTACCGGATGTTCAAAGGACCCAGGGATTGGTCCCCGATTGAGGAGATCCCGGAATGAGCAGGAAGCCGCGCCTCGGGATCGCCGCGCCGGAGAGCTTCTCCGTCTGCCGGATGGTGAACGTGGACGACAGGAGCCCGAAGCGGCATTCGAGCATCTCGGTGATCCAGAACGACCAGACCAAGCACAGTCTGCACGTCGGAATGCACGTCCAGGGCGGGGTGATCGAATACCTGGTCCAGAATAGCTGCGACGTAGGGACTCCGGACTTCATGGACATCGTGGATTTCTACGGCGGTCTGGTGCAGGGCAGCGGTGACAGGATGAAACTTTACTGTCAGGAAGGGATCAGTCGCTCGGAGGTCCTCAACCTGATGACCGACGAGGTTCTGGAGTATGCCCTCGGCCGTCCTTCCGAAGTCCGTCGTGGGATGACGAAACTGATGGATCGCTGCTTCGGTGCTTAGATGGCGAAGATCAAGCCGATCAAAATAAATCTCGTCGAGCAGGATGGCTGGAAGAACTGGGACTACGCGAGTTCCCACGGGATCTCGGAATGGGCCAGCGATAATGCCTGGGACGACTGGACAAATATGGACTCGACGACCTGTCGGGATTATGTCCAGGACCTGATCAATGCCGCGCTTCCAAAGAAACAACGACTGAAGTTCTCATTGGACGAACTTGAAAGGATTTGCGAGGAAATGCAGGAGGAGCGTTACGATCACTTTGAGTCGGTCAGCCAGGCAATCATCGACGCCCACCAGTGGGCCTGGGAGGTGGCCTATACTCCGGATGATAAGGACATCAAGATTGCCATGGAGAAGGCCGAGAGAAACTGGGACTGGGATTTCCGTATGGCGGGCTTCTGGGATTTCATTCAAAGAGAGCAGGAAGTGGAGGGCCCACGGGAATGGTCGCCGCGGCCTCCGACGACCTGGACCATGAATCAGCTCTTCGACCAACTCATAGAGCGTATCCGCTATGAGCGGGAGAAGGACCATTACGACCGGTTCCTTGTTTTCGACTGGGGCGACAGCCCGGCCGTGAAGCGACTGCTGGAGGTTCTGAAAACAAAGCCCAATGAGGGCGGCCCAATGGAAGTGGAGGCGGAACTCGATGATCTGGTAAGCCGGTATCTCAAGGTGTTCTTCACCGAACTCGAGGACCGGATGCAGGACAAGGACATCCACATCTATTGGGATCTGGATCCTCACTGGGAAAACGTGCTCAAGGATAAAAGCAGGATGATCGGTATACGAAAGGAGCTCGAAGAGTTCCTGACGCGGAGGGGGGAGAAGTAGTGGCGAGAGGCCCAAGAGACTGGTCGCCCAGGGTGGATCCGCTCATTGCGATCAAGATCAACGCCGGCATGAGCAGCGTCGGCAATCCCAGGAAGGGGTGGATCATCGTCGATACCCGGGATGGGGAAAGGATCGATTTCGTCGACGAAGGGTACGGTACGGATCTCGATCGGCATTATCCCGGTATCATCAGATTCGAGTGGATCAACGTGAGCGCGGCCGAGTACCGTGAGCAATTGAAGTTCGCAAGGGAACAGGCCGAAAGGCGCAAAAGAGGGGAAATCTGATGCCTGCTTCCGGGCCGAGAGATTGGTCTCCTCGGTGGGGGAAGACCAGGGAGTTTATCTTGAAGACCGAGCGGGTCGAAGTTGGAGACTGGATGCCGGACGAACAGGAATGTTTCGTGATCAAGATCACGCCGGATTATGCCAGAAGGCTTCTGAGCCGCCTGGAGAGCTTCATGGGCGTAGCGGCACAGGATAAGTCTCTCTGGGAGATGTACTTCTGGGATACGAGCGGAGATTATTACGGGGTCGATTGGGAGAAGACTGTCGAGGAATATGATGAGGAAGGTCGGGAGATCGTGGTGCCTAATTTCGACGCCCCGGGCCGGACAGAAGTCGACCAATTGATCATTCGGGCGAACGAGCTGTGCTGGACTGCGATGCCCAAGCATGGCGACGTCTATATCATCACCGATTCCATCAAATGGCACGAGATCCGGCAGATTGCGGCAGAAAAGCCATGAGTGCGTCAAGAGGTCCGAGAGACTGGTCGCCGCGGATGGGTACGATTGTCTACGTGGTCATGAAGGATACTCCGAACGGGTACGACGTCGAGATTTTCAAGAAGGAAAAGGATGCCTATAAGTACATGACGGACTCGGCGCTGCCCTGGGTGCATAACAGGTTTGATAACGAGGAAGCAGATCAGTGGAAGGCGCTGGTGAAGAAGGGAGAGTATGAGGAGGCGTTCAATTTCTATCATGAGATCCTGGACTCCTCCGCTTTGGAAAAAATGCCGTACTACTCGGTCGTCGAGAAGGAACTTCTGTGACTGACTTCGGACTGGGTCCCAGGGAATGGAGTCCCCGCTGGGGGAAGGATACCCTGGAAAACCTTCGGCGTGAAATCGGCATGTGGCTGAAGGCAAGGGATCTCGATCACGGTGTCCGCATCTACACGCAAGAGGAATGGAAGAGAAGGGGCGAAAAATACGGGAATGATGCCGTTCTCACGATGACGGCCGAGGGTACCTTCAACCACATCATGAACTACCCGGAGTCCAGGGCAGACTTCAAGATCATAAACGACTTCGTCGCCTTGCTGGCAAAGCTTGGTTTCTGGTCTGAGCAGGGATATTCCTGGACCTGGCATCTTTATCCGATGGAGACCGGGCCTGTGATGGGGGAGGTGGAGACGAAGCGGCCGCTTCTCACGGTGCTGGGATCGGTTGCCGAGACCAGGCCGCGAGCCGTCTTCAGGCAGGCGGACCGGTATTTCCCGCTCCATGATCTCATTCGACAGGTGAGGAAAGAAATCAATCGCGCTACCGGGGCAAAGGACGCTCTCGAGGCGCCGATCTACAGTGCCGAGCTTGACGAAAATGACGACTTCATCATCTACCGGGAAGAGGGAGGGAAGAAGAAGGTGACGTTCGTAGAGGCCCGATCGAAGGTTCCTACGGATCCTTGGGGGTAAAATGCCAGGCCCGAGAGAATGGTCGCCCAGGGGAGTGAGGAAGTATACCATCATCGGCCTTTGGGCCGACAACAGCCAGCCTTGGCTTGAATTTACCGAAGGAACTTCTCCCGAAAGAGCTTTGCGAGATGCCCTTCAAGATCTGAGACAGGAACATGATTGGGACGAGGAGACATTGAAGGATCTCTTCATCGTAGAGATCGTCGAGGGACACCGTCGGGGGCTTCTGGAAAATAGCCGGTCGATTTCGGCGTACACGGCTTTGACGGGGAAGCGGGCGGATTAAGATGGCCGGAGATTACTGGATCCAGGCCCGGGACGTCGCGGAAGCATGGTTCGACGTGGAAGTGCTTGTCCTGGTTCCGGAGGGCTTTTGGGAGAAAGAGGAGGAACCACCTTTTCTCCATCCCGAGCAGAAATACTTCTGGCGGAAAGCGATTCCGGAAAGACGGGATTGGCGGGCGGAATGGATGGAAGACCTGCACGACGAACTGATGCGGCTCGGATGGCCACCTCAGACGATCTCGGCCGTCTATTCCTATTTTGAGGTGCCGCTTACCAATCCGGATGAAGGAGAACGGAAGGATCAGGGTGTGCCGCCGGCCGCCACGTTCCGAATGGGTGTCGACGGAACTTGGCTGGTACGCCATCCGAACTTCTTTCAGGATGCACAGAAACTCGAGAAGAGGATCTACATCAAGACGAAGGGGAAAAAGAGGCCTTTCCAGTTGTGGATAGAGAGGATCACTGCAAAAGACGGTCCTTTGGATGGGGAGCAATGGGAAAATCCAAGGATCCGGATCAGGCCTGATGAAGCACCGAAGGCGTTCGAAGGCGGGCCCAGGGACTGGTATCCTGGGCTGAAGGGAGACTAAGCCATGCCGATGCTTGTTCGGGATCCGAAGGGCGTACCCAAGGCTGAACTCGCCGAGATCGTATCCAGGCTCCAGGTCCTCATGTACGGGGTCGATGATGATGAGGGATACCTCATCTGGGATGAGGACAAGGAAGTCAACGGAGGCGATCTCGTGGAGATGGTCGGCAGGATCCTGCACGAATTCGACCTGGCCCCGATCCATCAGGGCCCGCGCGAATGGAGTCCAAGGAAGAAGAATCCTGGGAAGATGAGGCCGGGATAATGGCTGAAGCATACGGCGTCTTCGTGATCACTCCCCCTCCCAGCGAGACGATCCTGATCGGCTACGCCAAGACCAGGGAAGAGGCCCATAAGCTGGCGATGAAGTGGGCCGGCGGCGGGATTTCGTGGGAGGGCGGCGAAGGGATCTCGAGCTGGGGAGAGAAGGTCGTGATCGAGAAGATCGAGACGCCGACCTGGAGGGGGACGCCGCTCAGTTCCCTGAAGTGGGACGAAATCTTCGAAACGGGAGTCTTCGAGCAGTTTCTCGCGCCAGAGCTGGGGTTCCAGGTCAACGAGTTTGGGGAAGTGGACTACCAATCGCCCGAGCGGAATAATTTTGATCGGATCTGGAAGAACATCGAGCGGTGGCTCATGGATGCGCTTTCAAGGCGCGGGATCGAGGCCTACAGCCTTCAAGGAAGAGAGATGTATCCTTCGGACATTCAGGATATGATCAAGGAGCTGAAGGAGTTGGAAGCCGGCCGCGGGCCCAGGGATTGGCGGCCCGCCCTTCACGACTGGCAGGGGGCGCTCGGCCGGGCTTTCAAGAAGCTTCTGAGAGAGTACAAATGAGAAACCGGATGGGTGCCGCCTTCTTTCCGAAGACTCCTCACACGATCCGCCTGGGACAGGATCTTCGGGACATGAAGGAACTCAAGAAGAACTCGACGGTCCTGGATTTCGAGGCTGAGGGCGATCCTCCGAGCAAATACACGATCACATTCAACGGAAATTCTCTGGTTCCGGATGGTCCAGGAAAGGTCGTGGTTGGCGGTCCACAGAAAATCCAGCTTACGATGGGGCCGATGTATCCGGTCGAGAGGCCCCACATCGAATGGCTGACCCCGATCATCCATCCCAACATCTCCGGGCATTCGGTGTGTCTGGGGAATTATGCGAGTGCCTGGACCCCGCACTTCAGGCTGGTTGATCTTGTGGCGATGTTGTGGGATTATGCCCGAATGTGGACGCTGAACCCGGAGGGGGGCTACCGGGCCCAGTATGACAACCGGCAATGGGAACAGATGCGCCGTCACTTCAAGTTTCCGGTAGATCCGCGACCGATCGCGGATAAACTCGAGGAGACGAGCTCCGGGCCGCGGGTAGCTCCCTGCGGTGGAGAGGATATCGTCTTCATGTCCGACGAGTGATTCGCGGTCATTTTTCTTAGGAGAGGTGCGCCATGGCGGTTCCGAAGGGATACGTCGAGACGTCGGCAGGCTTCCCGATCAGCCACTGCTCCCGGAAGTCGATCCGGGTGAAGAAGCTCTCCGCGCGGAAGCGCCTCCTGGTCTGCTGCCCCAGCGGCAAGTTCAAGAACGGCCGCTGCAAGGTGGGCACCCGGGCGACCAAGATCCAGGTCAAAGTCGGCTGAGCCTTGAGTTTCTCCGGTCCAGGGCATAAAATACGAAAGGCCACAGTCCCCTTCTCCCTCCCCCTGGGGTCCTAAGGCCCGCTCTAGGCATTTGGGAGAAGGTATGAACAAGCGGTCTAGCGAGGAGCTGATCCGCGCCCTCGAAACCCATTCCGTCGAAGGATATCCGGTCCACGACCCCATCTTCGGAGACGCCTTCATCGTGAGGCAACGCGGCTCCGGGCCGACCATGAGGTATACGGATGCGGCCGTGGAGACGAGCGCCCCCCAGATCTCCTATGTCACCCGTCCGGCCAAGAAGTTCACGTTCCAGGACTGGGTAAGGGCGAGGCATCTGGGGACCGAGCCCATGAGCCTTGCGCAGTGGCAGGAGAGGTTCGGAAGGTACATGAGGGGAGGGAAGCTTCCCGTCATCAGCGAAGTCTACGATGCGCTGGAACGGGGAGACAAGATCAGCGAGGCCGACGCGGAATACGAGCGCCTCAAGTTCGGAGAGCAGCTCGGCCCCGGCAATACGGTCCTCTGGAACGTCGCCCAGGCGAACCAGATCACCATCCCTCCGGAGAAACTGAAGAAGGGGATGCTGGTCGAGGTGAATGCGAGCGACGGCTTCTATGGTAACGGGCGCATCGTGGGGCACGGAAAGAGCCCGGACGTCGTCCTTCTTGAGCTTTTCACCCCGGTTTCCTACTTCAGCGCGACCGATGCGATCGCCAACGAGGAAGTCCGGCCGGGCTTCTTTTCCGCGAACACGTATTCGCTCGGATACGGGACGCTCCAGGCCATGGAGGACCAGAATGTCCCGATCCCCGCGGGGCGTTTCCTGGACGCGAAGGAGAAGGAGTGGATCCTGGACGAGTTGATGCCGGTTTCTCAGATCGAGGAGTTCTGTCAGAAGTATTATCCGCAGGCACAGCTCTGCACGCTTCAGTCGAAGATCTACTACATCCTGCCGCTCCATACGACCGGAAAGTACAAGGCGACCTTCCACCCGCTCCCCGAAAAGTTCCTGACGAGCGAGTATGTGGTGAGCTACGACTGAGCCATGAGACATCGCCTGGGAGCCTTCTTCAAAACCCCCCATTCGATCCGCCTGGAGCGCGATCTGGCGGAGATGAAGGAGTACAAGAAGCACTCGACGATCCTCGACTTCGAGGTCTCCGGGGATCCTCCGAACCGTTACATCATCACCTTCAAGGGCGACACGCTGGTCCCGACCGACGGGAAGAAGTTCGGCAGCGAGGAAGCGGATCTCGAAAATACGACCGTAGGGGGTCCCCAGCAGGTGGAGATCCGGATGGGCGTGGATTATCCGCGCTCGAGGCCGGAGATCACCTGGCTGACTCCGATCCAGCATCCGAACATCTGGGGCCACGGGACGGTGTGCCTTGGGAACTATTCGAACTCCTGGACGCCGCACTTCAGGCTGGTGGACGTCGTCGAGATCCTCTGGGACATGGCCAGGCTGGCCGTGCTCAACCCGCGAAGCGCGGGGACCGGGGCGCATAAGGCGGTGGACAACTGGGACCGGCTCTACAGGAAATACGACTTCCCGGTCGATCGCCGGCCCCTCCGGGATAAGGCGTTCGGGAACAACGAAGGATCATCCAGGGTGCGGCCTGGCGGAGAGGAGACGGAGATCGTCATCTTCCCCGAAGACGACGAAAGCTGTCCCACA
>Ga0070734_10004368_pt1 | contig 13536 bp, 9 predicted proteins | sample Coa_R1_8_FD_66444 | JGI IMG/M metagenome (GOLD analysis project Ga0070734, IMG submission 66444) | Surface soil microbial communities from Centralia Pennsylvania, which are recovering from an underground coalmine fire - Coalmine... | ecosystem: Environmental > Terrestrial > Soil > Unclassified ...
GAAAACAGCAATATGCAATTGAATGAATGCTTTTTTCATGAAGAGAGCAAAGAAACCGAAGAATAATGGAATGAAGAAATATGAGAATTACTTAATGATCAATAGTGAATTTTAAGACGGAAGGATATTTCAATTAGCTCATCCAGCAGACAGGGAAAATAAAAATTATTTCCCGCTCATCATTGCTTCAGGAGGATTATATGTGTGCATCGGGATGCTCACCGTTTTTTTTACACGGTTGCGGTAGTTTTTGAAAAGGCTTTGCCAGCGAAGGTTCAACACTCCAAGTATTCCTTCTTTAATAATGCCCTTGTTCATTTTTGAAGAACCGAATTTTCTGTCTTCAAAAATAATCGGCACCTCTTTTATCTTGAAGCCAAGTTTCCAAGCTGCGAATTTCATTTCTATCTGGAATGCGTAACCGACAAAAAGAATTTCATCGAGGTTGATTGTTTCCAGTACTTCTCTCCTATAGCAAACAAAACCTGCTGTAGGATCGTGTACAGGCATCCATGTTATCAATCTTGTATACAACGAACCTCCTTTCGACAGTAAAACCCTGTCGCGAGGCCAATTCACATTGCCTCCACCTTTCACATATCTTGAACCGATAGCAACATCGGAACCAAAATATTTGCATGCTTGATATAGCCGCTCAAGGTCCTTCGGGCTATGCGAAAAATCAGCATCCATTTCAAAAATGAAATTATATTTCCGGTTCATTGCCCACTTAAAGCCATGGATATAAGCAGTGCCCAATCCTGATTTGCCTTTGCGCTGTTCCAGAAATAATTGAGTGGGGTATTGAAGCTGAAGGCCTTTCACAATCTCTGCAGTGCCATCAGGAGAACTGTCATCAATCACCAAAACATGATACCCTTCATTTAGAGAAAAGACTGCCTGAAGTATATTAGCAATATTCTCTTTTTCATTATATGTTGGTATGATAACTATCTTTTCCAATGATTGTAATAACTAATGAATTATAGTAAATATACAAATTTTTGCCGATTACGGATCCGGATAGTTGACAGCTTAAACTGTTTATGCCTTTTTTAACAGGGAACGGTTAAGGATTTCAGTAAGCTTCTGCTTGGTGTGCATGGGGAAATCTCCTTTCATCATCCAGTCGTAATATTGGGGTTCGGCTTTCAGAACGTCTGCCACCGCACGTCCTTTGTGTTTACCAAAATTAAATGTTTCAATGCCATTTTCAAACACAAATCTTCTCGCAAAGTCAACCACAGGATCTTCCCCCACAAATTTCAATATGCTTTCTATATTATTTCCAAGCTGAGGATATTTTCCAACCTGTGCTTCAAGCACTTCCCATGTAGCAGAAGCATCTGCTTCAGCACTGTGAGCATCTTCAAGATTCTTCCCGCAATAAAATTTATAAGCAGCACTCAATGTGCGCTGTTCCATCTGGTGAAATATTTTCTGAACATCAACCAGCTTCCTGCCTTTCAGGTCAAACTCCATGCCTATGCGCAAAAACTCTTCTGCAATCATTGGGATGTCAAAACGGTTTGAATTATATCCTGCGAGATCACAACCTTCAATAAACTGTTTCAGCTCATTGGCAACCTGTTTAAATGTCGGAGCATCTTTCACCATTTCATTAGTGATGCCGTGTATATCAGAAGATGATTGAGGGATCTGCATTTCAGGGTTGAGCAATTTGCGCTTGGAAATTTTTTTCCCGTCTGCCATTATTTTAACAATGGCAATCTCAACAATCCTGTCACTTGAAAGATTAATCCCTGTCGTTTCAAGATCAATTACGGCAAGGGGCTTTGTAAGTTGTAACATCTATTTAGTTCTAAAGTTTTAAGGCAATTATGAAGCGTGCAACACATCTCTTTTCTGCATCATTGCGACGCTCCATTCATCGTTAGAATTTCTATTAAGCGCTTTGGGCGCAAATGTAATTATATATTGTAACATCCATTTATTTCCAATTCAATTCTCAGCCTAAACGGCGAAGCCAGTAACTGATAGCTAAAACTGTACCTGTTTTTCGCGTAAATCTGCTCAATCTCAGGGCTTTATCCACAAACTATTCAAATTTATCCCAATCCTTGCATTTATCAGTTTTTTATGCTTACTTTGATTTAACAATTTTCATTTCTTTCTCTATCCTTTGGTATTAACCGTTCCCTGTTTTTACTGCAATCCGCTCCTTTGAATTTCCTGGTGCATATTCTATTACCAGGCAGTTTTTAAATTTTAAATACCACAAAAAATGAAAAGGAGAATTTTAATTTTTGCATTAATCGCTGTTGCCGCATTTGCTGTAACATCTTGCACTACTCAAAGAAGTGGTTGCAAAGCTACACAAGGATTTCTTGGATACGGCAGCCGCTAATATTAATAAAGAAATCTGGACGGACATTTGAGGTTATCATTTTCGATAACCTTTTTTATTTCCATATTATCACCATCATCCCGGCAAATATCAACCCGATCCCGATTAACAATTTTGGTGTCATTGGTTCTTTCAAAAAAATAAAAGAAAGCAAAGCGGTTATCAAAATACTTCCCTTGTCGATTGAACTCACTTCTGAAACTTTTCCTATTTGCAATGCACGATAATAAAACAACCACGATAATCCTGTTGCGACTGCAGATAAAATCAGGAAAAGCCAGTTATTCTTAGAAAGCGTTTGTGCCTCACCGTTAGTTTTCTTGAGAAAAACAATCGACCATGTTATTATTAAAATAATGGCGGTCCTGATAGCTGTTGCCAAATCGGGGTTCACGTTTTTTAAGCCAACCTTTGCAAAGATGGCTGTGAGCGCAGCAAACAGTGCTGAAAGCAAAGCATAAACAACCCATGTAGAAAGGTTAGCCATAATTATAGTGTTAGAAAATTATTTAAGAATCAGATCGCAGTAATAATTATTTATTGAACTCCTGCTCAGGCCTGAATCCGGAAACTCTTCCCTCCTGCCAAAGCTTATTATCTTTTTTGAAATTCTCTTCATTTCTTTTTGTGAGCGATTCAGGATCAAGTTCAGAAAGATTTGGCTTTCCGGCATTCACCCACGCAGTGTACCAAAAGTTTGAAGCTTCACTGATCGCTTGCCGGATCTGCCGCTCAATCATCCCGTTCAGCATTTCATGATACTTTTTCGCATACTCATAACTGTGAACCGGGTCATTGAATTTATTTTTCATCACATTCCCATTTGAATCAAGCCTGAAAATTTTTTCTTTAGGAAAAGTTTCTTTCAGCTTTCTCTCAACAGCTAATAAAGTGTCTGCTTTTAAGAATGAAACCTGAATCATGTGCCATGTCTCTTTGGTGATATCATCAATATATTTTGCATTGCCTGTGTTCAGGTTATATTCTTCACCAAATAATTCCGGCAACTGGCCTTCAAAAAAAGCATGTATTCCTTTTTGATTGGTGAGCTGACCATCGTGATTTACAGAAGTATGCAATGGCATGCTCGCATCCCCGATATAATGAGCCAAATCTGATGCGAGAAAAAGGATCTCTGTTTTTCTTCTGGCTTTGAAAGCTTTGGTAAGCTTGTCTTCCATTTGAAGAATATACCATGGAAGGCTGCCCGCTTTTTGAATAACAGAATCAGGATATTTTGCTTTTAATTGTTGTAGATCTGAAGGAAGGCTGTCCATTGTGTTGATGCCAAAAACTTCGAGATTGATATAATGCCTTGGCGATTCAGCTCTGTCATTCAAAGAATATTTTCTGATGTCAGGGCCAACAGCTTCTTCAGTTACATAATCGATATGATTATAAAAAAAAGAGCGCATTTGTTCAGGTAACGCAAAAATTGCCGCATGATTAATATGCTGATGCCCCCATGAGCCCCACGCAAAAACCAAAGAAATACTCCCTAATAAAATAATTGCTAAAACAAAAGGTTTTCTGAACATGTGGAATTTGTTTTAATAAAAACAGAATAACAAAGCACAAACTTAGTGCAGAAACTATTTACAAATCCTTGTTAACATTAAAATAAAAAACCTTTCAGTATTATTCTGAAAGGTTAGGTATGTTATAAAATTTATGATATGAATTTTCGCAACAATTAGTTTCATTAGTGCCAACTAAGTTGCCCATGCTTTATCTCCTTTTTTGTAATCGATGCAGCCTTCATATTTCCCCGGAACTGCTACATAACGCAATGCTTTAGTAGCACCTATTTCTGAACTGAAATAGCCCCACAAAGTAAGCTCTTTCATCAAACGGAAATAATGCGCAGGATCTTCTGGTTTCTTTTTGCTTGTGTAATCTTTTTGTTCTTTATCAAGACCAACCAATAAATCGTGGCGCTGTTCAGGAGTTGAATCCAAAAATGATTTGCCATTTTTAGCTTTGCTTGCAGCATCTAATTTCTGCATGCCATCCAGAAATATTTTCTGGTCCTTGTCTTCATAGCAATCATTCACGATTGTTTTCATGAATTCGCCAATCTTCGTTGCTTTAGCACCAGGCGATGAAGCTGTGGTTGGCAGGATCGTTTCTCCTACTTCATCTAAAAAAGAAATATCATCTGGTGACAGATTAAGGCTGGCTCCAAATTTTTTATCATCAGGCTTGCAACCCGATAAAAAAACATCAGCGCCTACAATGGTGCCGCCTAACAAAAGCGCAACACTTGACAGAGCTTCTCTTCGATTCATAATTTATGTTTTTGAACAGTTACGAAATTAAATTTCCAGATTTTTATCAATATAAAAAAATTACAATTGCATTTTTATTGATGATATGCGTCTTTTATCATTCGCACATCTGCAAATCTCCAAATTCGCAAATCAAAGATTTCCTTTCTTCAATTCATCCACAGCATAATTGGCTGCTCTCGCAGTTAATGCCATATATGTTAATGACGGATTCTGGCACGCTGATGATGTCATGCAAGCTCCATCAGTAACAAAAACATTTTTTGCATCCCAAACCTGATTATGCTCATTCAAAACGGATGTTTTCGGGTCCTTGCCCATTCTTGCTGTTCCCATTTCATGAATGCCATCTCCTATTTCATGACCATTATCCCATGTTTTTATATTCTTCACTCCCGCTGTTTCAAACATTGCTTTTGCTTCTTCAACAATGGCTTTGCGCATTTTCTTTTCGTTGTCTTTTAGTTCAGCATCCATCGCAAGTATTGGCAAACCCCATTTATCTTTTCTGTTTTTGTCAAGTGTGATTTTATTCTCATGATATGGGAGCAACTCACCAAAACCTGTCATGCCCATCGTCCATTGTCCCGGCTCAGTAAGTGCTTCTTTGAAATCTGCGCCAATGCTAAGCTCTGCAACATCTCTGCTCCAATTCCCTCTGCTACCGCTTCCCTGATAACCAAAGCCACGGAGAAAATCTCTTTTGTCGCCAAACAAATTTGCAAAACGAACAATGTAAAATCCATTTGCTCTTCTTCCGAAATAATATTTGTCTTCATAACCTTCAATCACACCACTTGCTCCTACATTATAATGATGATCCATGATATTGTGACCGAGCTCACCACTGCTGCTTCCTAACCCATCAGGCCATATATCGGTTGCTGAATTCATAAGCACCCACGCACTGTTCAGTGCTGATGCATTTACAAAAACAATTTTCGATTTGTATTGATAAGTCTGATTGTTTTCAGCATCAAGAATTTCAACGCCGCTTGCTTTTTTCTTATCCTTATCGTACAATATTTTTGTAACGATAGAAAAAGGTCTTACAGTTAAATTGCCTGTTGCTTTCGCTGCTGGCAACGTTGATGATTGCGTGCTGAAATATCCGCCGAACGGGCAACCTTCCCAGCAACGGTTTCTGAACTGGCATTGTGTGCGGCCTGCAATCGGTGCAGTTAAATTTGCAGAACGACCGATAATCATGTGCCGCTGAAATTTTTCTTTAATCCTTGCAGCAACATCTTTCTCAACACAGGTCATATCCATCGGAGGGAGAAAATGCCCATCCGGCAATTGTTGCAGTCCTTCTAATGAACCACTCACGCCGATAAATTTTTCAACGTGATCATACCAAGGTGAAATATCCTTATACCGGATCGGCCAATCAATTGCCCACCCATCTTTTGCATTTGCTTCAAAATCAAAATCGCTCCACCGATAACTCTGTCTTCCCCATAAAATCGAACGACCACCTAACTGATATGATCGCCACCATTTGAACGGTTTTATTTCAGTGTATGGGCAATCAACATCTTTTGCCCAGTAATCCATTATTGCTTCCTGTTTGCCCCATGTTCTCGCAATAATCGGTTTTTCTTTCAGTTGCTCCTGCGTTGCTCGCCCATGGTGCGGAAACTCCCATGGGTCTTTTGTTGCAGTTTTATAATCTTTGATATGCTCAAAATTTCTTCCGCGCTCAAGCATCAAAACCTTTAAGCCTTTTTCGGTTAATTCTTTTGCAGCCCATCCACCGCTGATGCCCGAGCCAATCACAATCGCATCGAAAGTGTTTTGTGCTGTTGCTTTATTATTTATGTTTAATGAATCTCCGGGCATTTTAATTTACGATTTACGAATTGCATTTATGGTTGCGGCAAATCCAAATTCATTATTAATTATCAAATTATCATTAGATATTTCCTTTCTTCAATTCCTTCACTGCATAATCTGCCGCTCTTGCAGACAACGCCATAAATGTGAGTGAAGGGTTTTGTGTGCTTGTTGATACCATCGATGAGCCATCCGTCACAAAAACATTTTTGCAATGATGAAACTGGTTCCATCTGTTCAGCAAAGATGTTTTAGGATCTTTGCCCATTCTGCAGCCACCCATTTCATGAATGTCAAGACCAGGAGCCTGCTTGCTGTCGCGCTGATGAATATTTTTGCAGCCAGCCTTGTCAAGCATCGCTGATGTCTCATTCAAAAAATCTTTCATTGATTTTTCATCGTTATCATCATAACCCACTGATGTAATCAGTTGTGGTATTCCCCATTCATCTTTCAAGTCTTTGCTAAGCCTCACATGATTTGTTTCTTTAGGAATTGTTTCGCCTTGCATCATTGCGCCGACATACCACGGCCCAGCTTCAGAAATCGCTTCTTTGTATTCACCACCAATTTCCGGTTTGCCATCTTTTAGATAATCGTTTCCACGTGATGCAGAAAAATGAACAGTGTAGCCGCGCAGGAAATCAGTTTCCTGTTTATAAACATTTCTGAAATTCGGCATCATAGGTTGTGTTGGCCTGCGGCCGAAATAATATTTATCCATCGGACCGTCATAAGATCCACCCACTGTGCCGCGGTAGTTATGAAAGCAAATATATTTTCCAAGCAAACCATTGTCATTACCAAAACCATTTGGGAAACGATTGGATGTAGAGTTCAGTAAGATCAGATTTGAATTCAGGCAGGCAGCATTCACAAAAATAATTTTTGCATAATACTCTGTCATCTGTTTTGTGTGCGCATCAACAACTCTCACTCCGGTTGCCTTGTCTTTTTTATCATCATAAATAATTGAATGAACAACAGAATCCGGCCTCAATGTAAGATTGCCGGTTTTCATCGCCCATGGAATCGTGCTTGAATTAGAACTGAAATAGCCGCCGAATGGGCAGCCTCTTTCACAAAGGCTTCTGGCCTGGCATTGTCCACGACCTTGCTGCAAATGCACGGGCTGTGGAGTTGTGAGATGCGCACATCTTCCCTGAACAACGTATCGCTGTTTGTATGCGCTCATTATTTTTTGCCGAATCTCTTTTTCCGCACAATTCATTTGCCATGCGGGTAAAAATTCTCCGTCAGGCAAAGTCTCTACTCCATCTTTATTTCCACTGATACCTGCAAAAAGTTCAACATGCGAATACCATGGCGCGAATTCTTCATAAGCAAATGGCCATTCAACTGCAAAGCCATCTCTTCCCGGACCAGCGAAATCAAATTTGCTCCATCGCTGTGTTTGTCTTGCCCATAATAATGATTTGCCACCAACCTGATAGCCGCGTATCCAATCGAAAGGCTTTTCCTGCACGTAAGGATGCTCATTATCTTTTACAAAAAAATGCTGTGAGGTTTCATTGAATGCATAACAACGGTTAACGATCGGATTATTTTTTGTGATTTCTATTGGCAAAGTTTTTCTATGAGGAAAATCCCATGGGTTTTTTGTAGCTGTGGGATAATCTTTCAAATGTGTCACATTCCTTCCTCTTTCAAGCATTAATGTTTTCAGACCTGCATCACATAATTCCTTTGCCGACCAGCCACCGCTAATGCCCGAGCCAATCACAATTGCATCAAAAGTATTTTGAGCTGCTGCTTTGTTATTAATGTTTAATGAATCTGGCATCAGGATTTACGATTTAAGATGTTAGATGTACGATTTCTTTCAATCGAACTTTCATTATTAATTCTTTATTATCAATTATTAATTTTTCATCCGCACATTACAAACTCCCTTTCTTCAGTTCACCCACTGCATAATCTGCGGCTCTTGCTGTTAATGCCATATAAGTTACCGATGGGTTTTGGCATGCACTTGACGCCATGCATGAGCCATCTGTAATAAAAACATTTTTGCATTCCCATATCTGATTGTGTTCATTCAGCACAGATGTCTTTACATCTTTGCCCATTCTGGCTGTGCCCATTTCATGAATGCACAATCCCGGATTTGCATGTGGGTCATCAAATGTGGCGATGTTTTTACAACCTGATTTCTCGAGCATTTCTGCTGCACTATTCATCATGTCTTTGCGCATCGCAAGTTCATTTGATTTCCATTCTGCATCCACATCCAGCAATGGCAATCCCCATTTATCTTTTTTGTCTTTGCTTAATGTAACTCTGTTGTTTGGATCGGGCAATTGTTCACCCCAGCCACCAATCCAAAAGCCCCAATCGCCAGGCTCAGTTAATTGCTCTTTCAATGATTCTCCAATACCTTCCAGCTCACTTACTTTGCCGCGATAGGCACCACCTTGATAACCGAAACCTCGGAGATAATCTTTTTGTTTTGTCGAATCACTGATATTTCTGAAGCGTGGCACATATATACCGTTTGCTCTTCTGCCATAAGTGTAGCTGTCTTTGAATCCATCGTACGTTGCACTTGCTCCGACATGATAATGATGGTCCATTAAATTGCGACCAACCTGATCGCTGCTGTTGCCTAAACCGTTCGGGTGTGCATCTGATTTTGAATTCAATAAAATGGATGTTGTGCCAATTGTTGATGCGTTCAGAAAAATAATCTTTGCATAAAATTCTTCTGTCTTCATTGTTTCTGCATCAATAATTCGGATGCCTTTTGCTTTTTTTCTTTCTTTATCATAAATCACATCCACAACTATTGAAAAAGGTCGTAGCGTGAGGTTGCCCGTTGCTTTCGCCGAAGGCAAAGTGACACCATTGCTGCTGAAATATCCTGTGAATGGACAACCACGGTCGCAGTGGTTTCTGTATTGGCAGGGGCCTCGCCCATTTAAACCTTTGGTGAGATTAGCGACACGGCCTATGATCATTCTTCGGCCATCAGCAAAGTTTGTTTTAATTCTTTCTGCAACATGTTTTTCAAGACAGTTCATTTCCATGGGTGGAAGAAAATCTCCATCGGGCAATTGCGGCAATCCTTCTTTTGATCCACTAATGCCTACATATTTTTCTACATAACTATACCATGGCTCAATGTCTTTGTAACGAATTGGCCAATCCACGCCATGACCATCTTTTGCATTAGCAGTAAAATCAATATCGCTCCAACGATAACATTGCCTGCCCCACATCAAACTTCTTCCGCCCACATGATAACCGCGAATCCAATCATAAGGTTTCACCTGCGTGTACGGATGCTCTATATCATTAACAAAAAAATGCTTGTTCGTTTCATTGCAAAAGCCACGCACCTGCACATGTTGTTCTTTGCGCATCTGTTCAGTGATCTCGCCTCTGTGCTCAAATTCCCATGGCGCTTTGGTTGCAGTTGGGTAATCTTTAATATGCTCCACATTTCTTCCCCGTTCAAGCACTAAAGTTTTCAATCCTTTTTCGCATAATTCTTTCGCAGCCCAGCCACCGCTTATGCCAGATCCGACTACAATTGCATCGTATGTGTTTTGTGTTGTTGCTTTGTTGTTGATGTTTAAAGTATCAGGCATCAGGATGTACGATTTAAGTTGTTGGATGTACGATTTCCTTCAATCGGACTTTCATTATTAATTCTTAATTATCAATTATTAATTTTTCATCCGCACATCACAAATTTCCTTTCTTCAATTCGTCAACTGCATAGTTCGCCGCTCTTGCTGTTAATGCCATGTATAAAATGGATGGGCTTTGATTTGCAGTGCTTGTCATGCATGCACCATCAGTCACAAAAACATTTTTGCAATGGTGAAATTGATTCCATTTGTTCAATAAAGAAGTATTTGGATCTTTCCCCATTCTGCATCCACCCATTTCATGAATGTCTCTTCCTGGCGCCCAGTGATTATCGTATTGCTTAATATTTTTAATACCGCCATTATCAAGCATTTCACTCGCCTGTGTTAAAAAATCTTTCAATAATTTTTCATCATTATCATCATAACCAACATTCGTTGCAAGCAAAGGAATTCCCCACTGGTCTTTTTTATCTGTGCTCAATGCAACATGATTTTCTTTTTTGGGAACAGTTTCACCTTGCATATACATATACATTCCCCAATTCCCTGCTTCGCTCATTGCATCTTTATAATCAGCACCAATCTGAGGAGATTGGTTATCGCGCTGTCCACGCTCACGATAACATCCCATGAACGCCATATAACCACCAACAAAATCAACATCATTGGTTTTAATGTTCCTGAAATTTGCCATCATGCATTCCGCAGTTCGTCTGCCATAATAATATTTGTCTTCATAGCCTTCTACATCACCACCAACAGAGCCGCGGTAATTTTGAAAGCAAATATATTTTCCGAGCAATCCATTATCATTTCCAAAACCATTCGGGAAACGATTTGATTTTGAGTTCAACAAAATGAGATTGCTGTTCAATGCAGATGCATTCACAAAAATTATTTTCGAAAAATATTCTGTTGTCTGATGTGTGTTTGCATCAATAATCCTTACACCAACTGCCTTATTTTTTTTCTCATCATAAATAATAGAATGAACAACAGAATGCGGTCTGATAGTAAGGTTGCCGGTTTTTTCTGCCCATGGCAATGTAGATGACACAGAGCTGAAATATCCGCCGAACGGGCATCCACGCATACATAAATCGCGGGCCTGACATTTTCCGCGTCCTTGTTTCAGGTGCAACTCGGTAGGTTGGCTTAATTGCGCCCACCTGCCTTGAATCATGAAGCGGTCTTTATATTTCGATTTTAATTTTTGTTGCAAATCTTTTTCTGCGCAGTTAAAATCAAATGGCGGAAGATATTCTCCATCAGGCATTGCTTCCAATCCATCTTTGTTGCCACAAATTCCTGCAAACAATTCCGCATGCGAATACCATGGCGCAACATCATCATAACTGATAGGCCACTCAATTCCATAACCAAATTTTGCGGGATTAATAAATTCATATTTACTCCATCGCGGACAAGCTCTTCCCCATATCAAAGATTTTCCGCCGACCTGATAACCGCGGATCCACTCAAACGGTTTCTCCTGCACATAAGGATGGTCTTTGTCTTTTATAAAAAAATGAGAGGTAGATTCGTCGAAGCCTGCCGCTTCTGTTATTAAGGGATTGTCTTTTACGAACTGATCAGTCATTCTTCCACGATGAGGAAAATCCCAAGGGTTCATTGTGGCAGTTGGATAATCTTTATTATGAACCACATTTCTTCCTCGTTCGAGCACTAATGTTTTTAATCCATGCTCGCATAATTCTTTGGCAGCCCAACCTCCACTGATGCCGGATCCAATGACAATCGCATCGTAAGTATTTTGTTTAATACCTGTTGAATTGACATTTATTTTAAGCGAATCGTCAGACATTATAGCACGAGGTTTATAAGTACATTTTTGTCAGCGATTTGCTCTCAATTATTAATTAATAATTATTAATTAATAATTTTCCATAATCGCAATTCAAATCGAATATTAAATATTCCCTTTCTTCAATTCCTCTACAGCATGATCGGCCGCACGTGCAGTAAAAGCCATATAACCTAGCGATGGATTGTGGCAAGCTGCAGAAGCCATGAATGCTCCATCAGTTACAAAAATATTTTGCGCATCCCAAACCTGATTGAATTTATTCAGTACTGAGGTCTTTGGATCTTTACCCATTCTTGCTGTTCCCATTTCATGAATACCACGACCGAGATAAGGGTTCGCATCGTGCCCTTTTACATTTTTTACGCCGGCAGCTTCAAGCATTTCAATAGCATCAGCCTGCATATCTTTGCGCATCTTCAGTTCATTTTCTTTCAGTTCCACATCAAATGCAAGCACATTCAATCCCCATTTGTCTTTCTTATTTTTATCAAGTGTGATCTTATTATCATGATAAGGAAGCGTTTCTCCAAAGCCACCGATTCCCATCGTCCATGAACCTGGTTCAGTTAATGCATCCTTGAACTCGCCACCAATGTTAAGCTCAGCTACTTCTCTGCTCCATCCTTGTCGCGTGCCACCGCCCTGATAACCGAAACCGCGCAGGTAATCTCTTTTATCATTTCCAAAATTTCTGTAGCGTGGTATATAAATTCCGTTTGCTCTTCTTCCGAAATAATATTTGTCTTCATACCCATCCACCTGGCCGGATGCGCCAACTCCCAAATGATGATCCATGACGTTGTGGCCAAGTTCGCCACTGCTGCTTCCTAATCCATCGGGCCAAACATCTGTTGCAGAATTCATGAGCACCCATGCACTGTTCAATGCAGATGCATTCACAAAAACTATTTTCGATTTGAACTGATATGTTTTGTTAGTTTCTGAATCAAGCACTTCTACGCCTGTTGCTTTTTTCTTGTCCTTGTCATATAAAATTTTCGTGACGATACTCCACGGACGAACAGTCAGATTTTTTGTTGCAAGTGCTGCAGGCAAAGTGGATGACTGTGTGCTGAAGTAACCGCCAAATGGACAACCCAGCCAGCATTTATTTCTGAACTGGCATTGTGTTCTTCCGGGAATAGGCGCAGTAAGATTTGCAGTGCGGCCTATTACCATAAAGCGTGTTCCTTTATAATGCTCTTTGATTCTTGCTGCAACATCTTTCTCCACACAGGTCATGTCCATCGGGGGCAGAAATTCTCCATCAGGTAAATTTGCAAGACCATCTTTATTCCCGCTGATCCCGGCAAATTTCTCAACATAACTGTACCAAGGAGCAATTTCTTTGTAACGCAACGGCCAGTCGACACCGATTCCTTCTTTTGCATTTGCTTCGAAATCATAATCGCTTAGCCGGTAGCTTTGTCTTCCCCACATCAGCGATCTTCCGCCGACATGATAACCACGAAACCAGTCGAAGCGTTTTGTTTCTGTATATGGACATTCTGAATCCTTCACCCAATAATCAAGATTGGTTTCATTTAAAGGATAATCTCTTTTTAAAACCGGATAATCTTTAATCATTTCCTGCGTGCG